>Ga0256830_1000183_pt1 | contig 56998 bp, 45 predicted proteins | sample 128326metaG_FD_190537 | JGI IMG/M metagenome (GOLD analysis project Ga0256830, IMG submission 190537) | Hydrothermal vent microbial communities from Lau Basin, Pacific Ocean - 128-326 | ecosystem: Environmental > Aquatic > Marine > Hydrothermal vents | place: Pacific Ocean: Lau Basin | collected... | reverse complement strand
GTGCCTGCCGGCAGGAGACGAGCGTGCGGTCGATAAGCCCTTGAATCGATTTTTCAAATTCGGCCCGTGTGAATTGACGATGGTAGTAATTTTTTCCCGGCAACAGAAGGCGGATATCGGCTGTTTCCCGCGAAGACAGTTGGCATTTCACCTGCTCGGCAATGAGTCGGGCTTCCTGAAGCAGGTTTGGATGTTCGTGAAGATCAACATCGTGGTATTTGAGCACTTCTTCGTGAATGACTTTTGAAAGCCGACGATCAAAGTCGTCTCCGCCCAAGCGGGTGTCGCCGTTGGTCGCGAGGACTTGAAAGATGCCGTTTTTAATTTTTAGGATGGAAATATCAAAAGTGCCGCCGCCTAAGTCGTAAACGGCAATGATGCCTTCTTTTTCTTTTTGCAGACCGTAAGCAAGCGAGGCTGCGGTGGGTTCGTTCAGAATCCGCAAAACGTCCAATCCCGCAAGCCGGCCTGCATCTTTGGTGGCCTGTCGCTGGGCGTCATTAAAATAGGCGGGCACGGTAATAACGGCTCGTTGTACCGGACTTTGAAGCGCGGTTTCCGCACGCTGTTTCAACTCTTTTAAGATGAAGGCGGAGATTTCGGGCGGCGTGAAGTTTTTTTGTCCGACTTGAATGCGAAGGGCTTCTTTTTCTTTTCCGATCAGGGTGAAGGGGATTGATTGGATATCGCCTTCCAGGTCTTCGCGGCCTTTTCCCATAAAACGTTTGACGGAATAAACCGTGTCGCGAGGGTGTGTCAGCAGACGCTCTTTGGCGGCTTCTCCGACCTGAGGCGGCCGCGCGGCATCTTTTGTGTCAAAGGCCACGACGGAAGGCAGGGCCGCACGGCCCTGATCGTCCGGAATGGGACGCGGGGTATCGCCGTCCATGTAGGCGATTAAACTATTGGTGGTTCCTAAATCAATTCCGACGACGCGGGCCATGTTTTTATCCTTAAATACCGGGGTTGCGTTAAAGCACTGCGTTGATGTCTTGGAGAATCCGGTCGATATATCCGGCATGTGAGAGAATTTGCTTCATTTGCACAAGCAGTTTTTTTTGCGCGTCGCTAAAGTCACGTTCTTTTCTCCCGGTTTCGAGTGCATCCCACTTTGTGAATAAGTGATCCAGTTGGGCTTTTTCTTCCGACTCAAATTGCAGCATGTGTTCCGAAGCATTTTGTAACACGGTTTTCAATGCAGATCGGGCGGCTTCATCCGATTCATCTGTATCGCGCAGGGTTTCCAGGGTTTCCTGAATTTCAAAAATTTCCTCAAATAGTGCGGCAGGGACCTCCGTGGGCAGATTTTTATCGCCTTCGATCAATTGGACGAGATAGGCGCATCGTTTAAAGGGATCACTCAGCGTTTGATAGGCTTTGTTCAAAAAAGCCGTATTTTCAAGACTGATTTCCTGCTCAGCCTTTGAGCGGTTTTGATAATAGTCGGGGTGAAAGCGTCGGCTGAGTTCGTAATATTTTTTTTCCAGGTTCTCCGGATCGATATGGAGGGTGTAGCCGATGTTAAAGATCGTGAAATAATCCGTGTCGTGCAAAAATTGCTGGATGGAGGTGCATGAGACACAATTATACATTTTGACATTATTGGACGCACAGTTCCAGCAAGGCGGTGCGACACCGGGTTTTTCAAAAAAAGGGCCCCTCTCGGAGCCTGTTTTTTGGGATAAAATCTCCATCAGCACCTCAGGTCGAAAAGGATTCTCCGCAGCCGCAGCTTTGTTTGGCGTTTGGGTTTTGGAATTTAAACCCGCCGCCCACCAGGGCCTTGCTGAAATCCAGGGTTGTGCCGCTTAAATGTGCACCGCTTTTTTTATCTACAATGACGGTCAATCCGTCGAACACGAAGGTATCGTCGTGCTGTGTAATTTCGGTGTCGAAATGCAGTTTATAGCTTAAACCCGAACATCCTCCCCCTTCGACGGAAAGCCGGAGGGCTGCGCCGCCAAGCTGTTTTTTCTCGATGATGCTCAGGACTTCTTTAACGGCAGCCGGGGTGAGTGTGATATCGGTTTTGGAGTGTGTTTCCGTTTCCATGATTGCCTCTATTATTCGGTTTCATTTTTCTTTTTGTAATCGGAAATTGCGGCCTTGATGGCATCTTCCGCCAATACCGAACAATGGATTTTGACGGGCGGCAGATTCAACTCATTCACAATTTCCGTGTTCTTAATCTGAAAGGCCTCGTCAAGGGTTTTGCCTTTGACCCATTCGGTGGCCAAACTGGAACTTGCGATGGCGCTCCCGCAGCCGAATGTTTTAAAGCGTGCATCTTCAATAACGCCGCCTGAAATCTTCAACTGCAATTTCATGACATCCCCGCACTCCGGTGCGCCGACAACGCCTGTACCGACTTTTTTGTCTTTTTTGTCTAAACTCCCCATGTTGCGGGGATTGTTGTAATGATCGATGACTTTATCACTGTAAGCCATATTGTTCCTCCAAATCCTTCCTTATACGGTCTTCCGCCTAATGTTCCGTCCACTGGACGCTTTTTAAATCGATGCCCTCTTTGGCCATTTCGTAAAGCGGGGACATTTCGCGCAGTCGCGTTACTGCTTCGACGACACGTTTTCCGACATAGTCGATTTCTGCATCCGTCGTGAAACGGCCAAGGCCAAAACGAAGCGAGGAGTGGGCCAAGTCACTGCCCACGCCGAGGGCACGCAGGACATAAGAGGGCTCCAGTGTCGCGGTGGTGCAGGCGGAGCCGGAAGAGAGCGCGATTTCCTTCAGACCCATCATAAGCGACTCCCCTTCGACATAAGCAAAGCTGATGTTCAGGTTTTGGGCCAGGCGTTTCTCCGGATGACCGTTGATGTAGACTTCATCCAATTCGTTCATAATGTGATTTTGCAATTCGTTACGCATTTTCATAAGCCGCTGTTCTTCTTCGGCCATTTCTCTCTCGGCGATGGCACAAGCTTCACCCAAACCGACGATGCCGGGCACGTTGAGCGTACCGGAGCGCATGCCGCGTTCGTGGCCGCCGCCGTCCATCATGGCCAGGAGTCGCACGCGGGGTTTTTTGCGTCGCACATACAGCCCGCCGACGCCTTTGGGCCCATAAATTTTATGGGCTGAAAAAGACATCAGGTCTATGCCCATTTCATCGACGTTGACGGGGATTTTACCCACGCCTTGCGTGGCATCGCAGTGAAAGAGCACGCGGCGTTCTTTGGCGATTCGACCGATTTCCGCAATCGGCTGAATCACGCCGATTTCGTTATTGGCCAACATGATTGAAATCAAAAGGGTCTGATCCGTGATGGCGGCTTTGAGGGTCTCAAGATTGATCAACCCTTCGGAATCGACCGGAAGATAAGTGATCTCAAATCCTTCTTTTTCAAGGCGTTTGGCCGTATCCAGGATGGCTTTGTGTTCGGTAACGGCAGTGATGATGTGATTGCCTTTTTCACGATACATGCCTGCCACGCCTTTTAAAGCGAGGTTGTCCGACTCCGTCGCACCGCTGGTAAAAACGATTTCTTTCGGATTGCAGGAGATGAGATGGGCGATTTGCTCACGCGCCTTTGCCACAGCTTCTTCCGCATCCCAGCCGAATGCGTGGTTTTTGCTTGCGGCGTTGCCGAATTTTTCAGAAAAATACGGCAACATGGTTTCAAGGACACGCGGGTCAACCGGAGTGGTCGAATGATAGTCCATAAAAATAGGAAATTTCAGCATAACATTCCTTCCTGATCCAAATACTTGCCTGATCCAAATACTTGCCTGATCCAAATACTTGCCTGATCCAAATACTTGCCTGATCCAAATACTTGCCTGATCCAAAAACGTCACGTAACGTGCAAGACTTCCGAGACGGACGCATTGGCCAGTTTGTCGATGGTGATGCCATCCAGAAAATCAACGATTTGACGTTCGATTTTTCGAAGCGGGCTTTGAATTGTGCACTGCTCTGTTTGAGAGCAGGTGGTGTCTCCTTCAATGCAACGCACAATTTGAATCGGGCCTTCAATGGCCCGAATGACCTCTCCGAGAGTGATGTCGCCCGGCGCCTTGAGCAAGGTGTATCCCCCTTTTGGCCCGTTTTGGCTGTGAATGATGCCTTTTTTGGACAATCTCTGCAGAATCTTTGCCAGCAATTCGCGCGGAATATTGTAGATTTCCGCAATATTCCGCGTATTCGCCAAAAAATGGGGCTTTCGGTAAGACATGTAGTTGATTGCCATCAAGGCATAGTCTGTTTTTTTTGTCAGTTTCAGCATAATTACAAAGGCGACCTTTTCAATCGCCGATTAATATGGTCGCATATAACAATATCCGATGCCGGGGCGTCCTGTCAAATACAAAAATGTAATAGGCAGGAAAAGGAATCACTTGAGGAAGCTCTGCTCAGGCAGGGTTTCCCCAAGTTGCCGTATCGGATATTTCCACCTGACAGACTGAATCACATGCGCTATACTGTGCTCATTTTTTAACCCTGTGTTTATCCTGAAGGAGACATGGCGATGCCGAATACTTTTACAATCCCGGATCGGATTGCACGTTTAAAAGAGCTTGCGTATGACTTTTGGTGGAGCTGGGATCCGGAAGCAAGACATCTTTTTGAAATGCTGGACCGAGTACTTTGGGATCGCACCCACCACAACCCCGTTGCTATTTTGAGAGATATCACCGCCGAACGCCTCAAGGAAGCGGTCGAAGATCCCAACTTCCTGCGTCACTACGATGGAGTATTAAAACGCTTTGATTCCCTGCACACCACAAAAGACACCTGGGTCAATCAAAACTATCCCGGACTCACAGACCATCCCATCGCTTATTTCTCCGCAGAATTCGGCCTCCACAATTCTTTGCCCATCTATTCCGGCGGACTGGGAATTTTGGCGGGAGATCACTGCAAAGAAGCAGGGGAGTTGGGTTTGCCGCTCATCGGTATCGGGTTTTTATACCCGCAGGGTTATTTTCATCAACGCATCCAGGCCGACGGCTGGCAGGAAGCCATTTATCGACCGCTCGATACCCAACGTGTGGCCATCGAACCCGTACAATTTAATGCGACAGGAGAAGCCTTTATTCAAATTCCCGTAGGGCAACGCATGATCTACATCGCCGCTTGGAAAGTGCAGGTCGGCCGTGTCCGGCTTTTTCTCATGGATACCAACATTCCTCAAAACGAACCCTGGGATCGTGAACTTTCGGCACGCCTGTACGCCGGGGATGAAGATTTGCGGATCAGGCAGGAAATTGTGCTCGGTATCGGCGGCGTGCGTCTTTTGCGCGCTTTGGGGATTCATCCCGCCGTGTGGCATTGCAATGAAGGGCATACGGCCTTTCAAATGTTGGAACGCATTCGCGAGCGCGTTGCATCAGGGGAAACCTTTGACGCTGCCGCCGCCAAAATCCGGAAAAGCACGGTTTTTACAACACACACTCCGGTGCCGGCGGGTCACGATGCCTTTCCGTCCCACCTCATCGAAAAATATTTTTCCGCTTACTGGCCCGAACTCGGCATTGATCAGGCCCGTTTTTGGAATTTGGGCAAGCATCAGGAAAATTGGGGCGAGGCCTTCAATATGACTGTGCTTGCGATGCATCTTTCTCAGTGGAGAAATGCCGTAAGTGCGATTCACGGCAAAGTCAGCCGAAAAATGTGGCAACATCTCTGGCCTGACCTACCGGAAAAGGACGTCCCGATTACTTCCATTACAAACGGCATTCATACCGCTACCTGGATCGCCCCCGAACTCATAGAGCTCTTCCGGCGTTACATCGCCCCCGATTGGGCGGAACGCCATGATGACGTCACCCTCTGGGAGCGAGTCGCAGATATTCCGGACAAGGCGCTTTGGGATATTCGGCAGCAAATGAAACGGAAACTGCTCAATTTTATCCGGGAACGCGCTCGCGTCGCTTGGATGCGCGACCGCGCCGAACCCGTGCAATTACTTGCCGCCGGCACACTGCTTGACCCGGATGCGCTCACAATCGGTTACGCACGGCGTTTTGCGGGATATAAACGTGCAAACCTTATTTTTCATGATCTGGAGCGCCTCAAAAAGATTCTGAGCAATGTGCGGCGACCCGTGCAAATTATTTTTGCCGGCAAGGCCCACCCGGCAGATGACATTGGGAAGCACTTGATTCAAGGGATTTACAACCTTGCAAAAGATTCTAAAATGGCCGGACATATCGTTTTTGTCGAAAACTACGAAATGCATGTGGCACACTTCATTGTGCAAGGCGTGGATGTTTGGCTTAATTCTCCCCGCCCCCCCTTGGAAGCCAGCGGCACCAGCGGCATGAAAGCCGCGCTCAATGGCGTGCCGCAACTGAGCATCCCGGACGGCTGGTGGCCGGAAGCCTATAACGGCTCAAACGGATGGGCCTTTGGCGGAACAGCCGCGCACACCCAAGCAGAAGCCGATGCCGCCGACGCCGAAAGCCTGTATCAAATCTTGGAGCATGAAGTCATCCCGCTCTATTACCTCCGGGACTCCGACCATATTCCCCGCGGCTGGACCGCCTTGATGCGGGAAACCATCCGCACCATTGCGCCCGTTTTTTCAATGCGGCGCGCGGTCAAAGAATATACAAAACAATTTTATGCGCCCGCAATCAACGGACAAAAAACCGCAGACGAAACGGCTGAACACACTCAACACACACCGTAAATAATGGATCTTACGGAAACCCTCCTGCGAAAACGTGTTGTTTACCAAGGCCGCTATCTGCGTGCCGAAGAGCAAATCGTACGCCAACCGGACGGGCAGGAAGCCAAACGGGAAATCATCACGCCGCCCGACGCCGTCGGCATTCTGCCCATTGACGCATCGGGCAATGTGTATCTTGTGCGCCAATACCGGCCTGCGATCCGACAAACAACCCTGGAAATCCCGGCGGGCGTCATTGATCCGGGGGAAACACCCCTCGAAACCGCCCAGCGAGAGTGCGCGGAGGAAATCGGCTATCGCCCCGAACAACTTGATTTTCTGTTTAAGTATTACCATTCCGTGGGATTTTCGAGTGGTAAAATCGAGGTTTTTCTGGGACAAAACTTAAGTGCGCTGCCGGAGCAATCGCTTGACGACGGTGAATTTATTGAAGTGTTTCCGCTCTCTTTCGATGACGCCTATCAAAAAACCCTCTCCGGGAAAATTGTCGATAGCAAGACCTTGCTCGCCCTGCTTTGGTACAAGACACACTTTTTATCGAAGTGAATTCTTATGGTACACTATTTTAATGGACATTGATTTAATTTAAATATTATTACTAAATTACTCGGAGCATCAAAAATGCGTCCAAGCCAGAACTTCAGAGTGCGATCTTTATTTCTCGGTGCGGGCATCTTGTCCGCGCTATTATCGTCCTTCTCCGCATCGGCCGTAGAACTGACCGTAAGCGACAGCATCGCGCCCGCAACGGATTTTTTGATGCCCTTCGGTTCTCAGGCCCTGGATGCGGGGGCGACAGCAGCGCAAACCGTGACCATTAGCAATCCGGATACGATCGCAAGAGAGTTGCTCGAAATCAAGATCTCCGGCGAGGGGGCTTCAGCCTTCACGCTCGACGTGAATGGCGGAGATGAGCCTTGTGGCAGCGCGACACCCCTGATTGCTGCTGGGGGCAATTGTACAGTTTCTCTGACCTTTAGGCCGGACACCACCGGTGTACGTACGGCCTTTTTAAATCTTTCCCTGGAGGAAGAAAAAATCGCCTTTCACGATGCCACGACAAATGGCATCAGTCTTTACGGTGTTACAAGCGGAGGATCGCCATCTATTCTCACCTTGGGCACGGGAGACGATTTTCCAAGCTGGTCGCCCGATGGCACGCAGATCACTTTTCACCGGAGCGATGGGGTTTATCGCATGCCGAGCGGAGGCGGTGCCGCAACACTCGTGTCAGATATTAACGTCGGTGGTCGTGCGACCATGCCGGACTGGTCTCCTGATGGCAATAAAATTGTGATGAGAGACACATCAAATGGTGGACTTTTTCTCTTTGATTTGAGTTTGACGGAATTTAGTCCGGTTCTGAAGGTCAGTTCTGTTTCAGGAGAGGCTTTTTCTCCTGACTGGGCTCCGGATAGCCAAAGCGTTGTTTTTCGTCAAGCCCCCGCAGGCGGACAGCCAATACAAGATCCCAAAAATATTTTTACGAAGAATGTGTCGTCTGCAAGTCAAAACCTGATCGTCTCGGGTGGCTTTGCCCCTTCTTGGTCACCCGATGGTTTGCAGATTGCCTTTCAATCTGATGCTAGTAAAGGGATTAGCAGGGCTGATGCGGGGGGTGGTTTAAATACATCGGTTCCCTTGACCACACCGACAGCCCCGATTGAGCACAGTCAGCCTTCTTGGTCGCCGGATGGGGATAAAATTGTTCTCAGAGAAAGCACGTCATCTGGGGATATGGTGAATGGGACACTGCATATTATTGATTCTGAAACGGGAGAACTGATCCTCACGCTAGCTGGGATCACAGGCCGAACACCGGCCTGGTCGCCCGCAAGCCTTTCAAATGTGACACTCACCGGCACGGGGCTCGCCGCAGGGGGCGCAAACAACCCGCCCACTGCGCCCGTACTGGTTTCACCTGAAAACGGGGCGACGGGTCTCGGCAGCAATATCGAATTTAAATGGCTGCCGGCAAGCGATCCCGATGGCGACCCCCTGACCTACGAGTTGCTGCTTTGTCAAACAGACGACTATCCGGCATCCTGCCCCGCGCCCACAGTCGTGGCAAAATCGGCACAACACCAGACGCCGGTTTATGCCGCAAGCGGTGCTCTCTTTTTTATCGGCCTGCTCTGCTTTGCCACACAAGCCTGGCGAAAAAAACCGGGAGCTTGGCTGCCCAGCTTTTTCCTGATCGCGGGCACCGTGATGCTTGTCGCATGTGACGGCGGAGGGAAGACCTCACCGGCGACAGGCACTACCGAGACAACACTGAGCTCAAATGTCGGGGGCCTGATTGCCGAAACAAGTTACAACTGGCAAATCACGGCAAAAGACGGCAAAGGCGGAGAAACCGCAAGTTTACTCAGAACATTCTCAACCGGGCCTTAAAGTTTCTTCAGTGCCCTTAAAATCTTATTGCCCGGATTTTGACTTTAAAATAGAGGTGTGCTAGTGTCGCGCCCAGAAAGGGTGGACTTTTCCGCTCTTTATCGGCCGTTCCCTGACATGAAGAGGCTCCTGTTGTGAGCGGCTAAAATCAATTTGAAATGACTCCGGAAAGCGCTGGTCAAGTCATGCATTGTTTTTTCCAGGCAAAGGTTCCAAATCTTTACATGCCAAATTCCGGAACTAGCCCGCAACATACGGCTATTTCCTTTTTGAATCTAAATAGATCTTCCTCTGGAAAACGCAAGCCGGACATGCCCCGCACTTATCCCGGACTCAAGGCCAACTTTCACACTGAATATAACGCGCACTGCCGCGTAAGGGATTTAAGATGTCCGATGAACTCCTGCAAGGGTCGTTATCCCATGAATCATGCTCCAATGACAACGGGGACCTTAAAACACAAGCGCTTGATGAAGCATCTGCAGCTCTTTATGAAAAACTAAATCCGGTTTTAGCCCTTTTTTCAAATCTACCGGAGCGCACACTTCATTCGGATGTCATACTCACCCGGCTCCTGGAAGAAATTAAAACGGTCATGCAAGCGGATATCCTGCTTTTTTTTAAATGGGATGAAGCCGGGCAGGAATGGCCTCTTTTTTTTCAGCACGGGCTTCCGGAGCATCTCATCAAAAAGGGGCAGCTCTCTCGGGCTTGGCAGTCTCTTCCCACCATTATCTCACACGAGACGGCTCCTCTTTTTTCGGACAATCTCTCCAAAGACCGCCGTTTCATCGGCCAAGTCGTCCGCAGCATGGGTATAAAAAGTTTCTGCGGCATCCCGCTCCGTTCCGAATCGCAGATGCTCGGCTCCCTTTCAATCGGATTTTTTGAGCCGGAGGCCTTAGATCACACCGATCAAACCGTTTTTGAGATGATGGCCAAGCTGCTATTGCCTTTTCTCTTGAGCGCGGGAAAGGCTGCAATAAATTCGGCAGAAAGCGCAGCCGCCCCCGAAACATCACCGCCTGCGTCATCGCTCGCATCCCCTCCCGTGGGAAACGTATCCGAAGGCCTTACGCTACAGCTTTCATTGGATCTTTCCGGGCGCATTCAATGTTGCAACAGTGTTTTTTCGGACCTCTTTGATGCAAGGCCGGAAGACTTGCAAAACAAGCCGCTTTCCAAGCTTTTGACAAAAAAAGCAAGTGCCGCCTATACAAGTGCCGTTAAAAAATTAAAAAAAAGCGAAGCGGGCATTGATCCCATCGAACTTGAAATCGTTAAACAAGGCGGACTCAAAAGACTGCTTTTGGCACAACTCCATTTGGAAAAAACCGAAGACGCACCGACCCGAATTACATTCACCGCCCGGGACATGACGCCGATCGGCCCTTTAGAAACCGAACTTGCCTATAAAAACGGGATGCAGGCTGTTTGGAAAATTCTCTCCACGGGATTGCAGCAGCTTGCACAAAAAATGATAGAAAATGTTTCGTCTCACAGCATCAAACACGATGTGAATGAAGACCAGCTTTTAAAAGAGGCCCTGGAAAATGCCTTTACACAGCTCGGTATTGAAGGCGGCTGTTTATTGCGGCTTCAACCCGGCGGTAAAAAACTTGCGCTTATTGCGGGAAAAGGGCTCTCGGAACACCAGCACACACAGATTGAAAAACACGGCATCGGGGCCAAAGAACACCTGCTCTGGAAGATGCTTGAAAAAAGTGTTCCAACCCTGTTGACAGCTAAAACGCAAAAATCACACCTCAAAAAACGTCTGTTTGGCGAAGAAGGCCTGGTCTCTTTCATGGGGATTCCCATCGAATCGGGGGACCACCTTTGGGGAGCATTGGTTTGTTTTAGCCGAAAAACCTTTTTTGGGGAAGCCCATACACGCGCACTGACCGGCTTTGGAAAAGACCTCGGCCACGCAGTCGAGCAAATCCAGGCCTTTCATCTTTTGCAAAAACGCATTGCCTCGCTTGAAATTTTGAATGAGGCGGGCCAGTCCGCAACCAAAAGCCTGCATCTCGCACAACTGCTTTCCTCGATTTCAAACACCATGAAAAAGATGATTGACGCCAGTCACTGCTATATCTTTCTGGAAGACGGGCGCCGCCACCTTTATTACGGGGCATGCGCTTCCGATCCGGACAGTGACGCAATCCGAAAATTTGAACTCAAAATGAATGAAAACCATCTGGTGCCGCTGACCGCGCGCGAGCGTCACCCCTTTGTCATTGAAAATGCCTCACAAGATCCCCGTGTGGGAAAAAAGTGGGTCAAAACCCTCAAGTCACGCTCTTTGTTCGCCGTACCCCTTATCAACAAAGACCGGGTGACGGGCGTACTCCTTCTGGATGAAACCCGTTATTTCAGAAAATTCACACAAGATGAAGTGGATCTCATCGCCGAAATGGCAAGCCGGATCGCAGTCGGCATCGAAAATGCGATCATCCACCACTCTGTCAGCCAGCATCGTGAACGCCTTCAGACCCTTTCATCCGCGATCGTGAATGTACAAGAAGAAGAGCGCCGCCGGATCGCAAAAAAATTACGCAATGATTCAAGCGCCGCCTTGACGCAGGTAAAAGAAGATTTGACCTGGCTCAACGACAATATCGCAGACCCCGAAATGAAAAGGCGGCTTGCGTGCGCGGAAACGGAAACAGGCAAAACCCTCGAAACCCTGAAAGGCCTCTCTGCGGAATTACGTCCGGCCATTCTCGATGAGTCGGGCCTCATCGCAACCGTGAAATGGGGTGTCAAGGAATTCGAAGCACAAACCAAGACAAAGGTCCATCTGCAAATTGCGGGCACCATCAAACGATTGCCCGCCAGAATCGAAATCCTGCTGTTTCGTATCATCCAGGAATCACTGGCCAACATCGCAACCCACGCCAAAGCGGAATCGGCCATTGTATCCCTCGAAAAACACGACCCCCATATTCATTTGTATGTGACCGATGACGGCAAAGGTTTTGATGTGAAACGCTATTTTTCTTCGCCGCAAATGATGCGAAAAGAAATCGGGATCTTGGGGATGAAAGAACGGGTCGAACTTGCAGGCGGCACCTTCTACATTGACTCCCATCCCGGACAAGGCACACGGATCTCAGTGCGGGTGCCCGTCGTCCGGCGCAATCCTTAGTCCGTAGGAAAACCGCCGATTCATTTGGAATACGGCCTTACGAAGCGAGTGACCTCCTCAGCGCACAGGAAGTGTACGCTTCAACCGATCAATCTTTCCGCGCCTTGCCTTTCTCAGACGGCGCGAGGTTTTTTTCTCGCAGGATTGAAAACTCAAGATTTAGGACGTTTTAAGTAACCTTCGACAAACACATCGATATCGCCATCCATGACGGCGGATACATTGCCGACTTCAATGCCTGTGCGGTGATCCTTGACCATTTGATAGGGCTGAAAAACATAAGACCGGATCTGACTGCCCCAACCGATTTCCTTTTTTCGCCCGTCATTTGGGCCAGGGCCTTCTGTTTTTCCTCTTGCTGTAATTCGTAAAGCCGCGATTTGAGGACATTCATCGCAATAATTTTATTCTGCCGTTGTGAGCGTTCATTTTGACACTGCGTCACAAAACCCGTGGGCAAATGGGTGATGCGAATTGCCGAGGAGGTTTTGTTCACATGCTGCCCGCCCGCGCCGCTGGCCCGGTAAGTATCCACACGAATCTCTTTTTCGTCGATTTCAATCTCCACATCGTCCTGGATTTCGGGAGAAACAAAAACAGAGGCAAAGGAGGTATGACGCCGTTTGTTGGCATCAAAAGGGGAGATGCGTACCAGACGGTGCACACCGGCTTCTGGCCGTAAATACCCGTAGGCATAAGGCCCTTTCACCAAGAAGGTGACCGTTTTTATTCCGGCTTCATCTCCAGCCTGCAGATCCAGGGTTTCAACATCAAAGGCCCGCCGCTCAAACCATCGCGTGTACATGCGCATCAACATCTGCGCCCAATCCTGAGATTCCGTCCCGCCTGCGCCGGGATGAATGGTAAGGATGGCGTTGTTGAAATCTTTTGCGCCGGTAAAAAGCGTTTCAATGGTGAGTGCGTCGATCTTGTTTCGCAAGACTTCGATCAGCATCTCAATGTCCGCCTCAAGGGAAGTATCGGCTTCCTCCCGGCTCAGCGCAATCAAGAGTTCCGCTTCTTCGAGATTCTGATCCACATCCTGCCAGCGTTTCAGGCGTTTCTCAAGGCGGGTTTTCAAGGCCAGTTTTTCCCGGGCATTGACCGGATCATCCCAAAAACCTTGAGACATGCTTTCTTCTGTGAGGGTTTTTATTTCTTGTGCGCTTGAAGCCAGGTCAAAGATGCCCCCGCAGCTGTTCACTTTCCACTTGAATGGCTTTCAGCCTCTCTTCAAATTCAACAAGCATCTTTTTTTCTCCTCTTAATCCATGTCATACACAGAAAACTGATGCTGATGATAGCACAGAAGGCCGCAAAAAAATCACCCCAGCGTGTATACAATGTGGTCTGTTGACGCAAAGACAGCGTGGCGGTCGCCGTGGCTTCTTCAAAAAGGGCCGTCTCCCGCATCACGCGCCCCCGCGCATCAATAAAACCCGAAATCCCGGTGTTTGCAGCCCGCGCAAAAGGAATGCGATGCTCAATGGCCCGGAAGACGGTCATCGAAAAATGTTGATCCGGCGCGGCACTGCGGCCGAACCAGGCATCGTTTGTGATCGCGGTCATTACCGTCGCGCCGTTTTGAACAAAACGGCGCACGATTTCAGGAAAGATGACTTCAAAACAGATTGCTGTGCCCACACGGGCCTGATTCACCTTAAAAACCACCGCGTCCTCTCCGGGCGCAAAGTCAGCCACCCCTTCGACAAATTTTTCGATAAAAAAAAGAAATTCGGGAAAAGGCACATATTCGCCAAAAGGCACAAGGTGCAGCTTGTTGTATTGCTGCGCCGCTTGCCCGGAGTCCGGCGAGAGCAAATAGGCGCTGTTTCGCAAGGACACCTTTCCAGGAGACGACATGCCGATGCTCGGCGCGCCAAAGAGCAGATACACCCCCTTGTCTGCTGCAAAGTCACGAAGCCCCTGCTCCTGAACGGCTTCCGTGCCGAAAACAAAGGGCAACACCGCTTCAGGCCAGACAATCAAATCATGCTTTCGAAGACTGTCCCGCATGGCCGCCGTCGAAAGACGCCGATAGGTGTCAAGGGTCTGTTTCTGAAAACGGCGATCCCATTTTTGATCCTGCGGGATGTTGCCCTGAATAACGGCAATCGTCATCTGCGCCTTGGTTTCCGAGCCTTCAAAGGATTCGGACAGCCGGAACGCACCGTAAAAAAACCCAAGCAAAAAAACAGCGCAGCCCGCCGCAAGGGGCTGCCAACGGATGTGAACCGGAGACTCGGCCCGACCGCCGTTTCCGGTAAATCCCAGATAAAGCGCGCGATTGCACAAAACCACCACAAAGGCCACGATATAGATGCCGCCAAAATCAGCCATTTGAATCATCGACAAAAACGAGGTTTGAGAATAGGCCAGACCGGCCCAGGGGAATCCGCTCAAAAGACGCCCTTTTGCCCACTCCAGGCTCACCCAAAGCACGGGGGCAACAAAAAGCCCGGCGTTTTTTTTATCTGCGATCGCATATCGGAAGAGTGCGGCAAAAAGGCCGATATAGGTTGCGAGATAAGAAACGAGCAGAAATAAAACGAGAAAGCTGATCAGCCAAGGCAAGCCGCCATGCCGCACAAGGCTCAGCATGATCCAATAGAGCGTGCCGCCAAAATAGACGAGGCCAACAAGCCAGCCGCTTAAAAAAGCCTTGGCGGGACCTTGATCCGCAATCACAACAAAAAGCGGGATCAAGGCAATCCAGGCCAATGGGAAAAGGCCGGGACGCGGAAAACTCAAGGCCAGCAAAAATCCGGATAACAGGGGAAGCGTAATCCGGGAAAATCGCTTGCTGCTGAGAACAGTCACGATTTCTAGGGTGTCCTTGATGCCCGTACGGGCATCAAGGACGATTTTTTATCTGGGGTGGTGGTCAATTCCGACATAGGCTTCAATAAAACGCCGGATACGGGCTTCGTCAAATTCGTCGAATTTGTCTATTTTCCCCCATGCGGTCAGCGCAATTTTCTTGCCGATGTTTTTATAGGGGCCGACGATAATGTACTGATACTTACTTCGACGCCCCGTTTTCTTTTCTTCGGCTTTGGCCTTTTTGTAATAACTGCGGACGAGCGCCTCCAATTTTTTAACAAGGTCCTTGCAATCACTGCAGTCGTACTGAACCATCACTCCGCCATCCTCAAGATTGTGCACCTGAAGCTCATCCGGCACCTGTTGGCGATAGACCCCCCACTGGGCGACATTATGCGTATGCGGCCCGGAAGTGGGCGGCACACTGTTATAAGGCGCATGAGGCGCTCTGATGGAAGGAATGTGCAGGTTGCCTAAAGAGGGCACACTGATACCGGGACCGTCTTCGGCAAGGGTTTCCTCCTCAGCGTAGAGCTTCGGCGTACTATAAAGAGACAGCCAAACAATAGACAGAACAAAGGCAAAAGATTTCATGCTTCTCATCATCTCTCTCCAATAAATCGTAAAACAAACGAATTAAAATTGCCTGAAATCCTATCAGATTCTTTCCCGAATTGATAGCCGCTTAAGACCCCCAAGATCAGCGATAGGCATTGGAGATGGGACAAGTGTTCATCATCTGAGTATTCCAAATACTCAGACGGGAGGGTCAGCGGTTTTTATGCTTGAGCGTCCCCCGTAATGACAGTCTTTTCCGAGGGCGGATGTACTCGGAATGACCTTCAATCCCAAAAGATCCCGAAGTTCCGGATCATTTTGGATCTGCCGGAGATCTTCCAGGCTGCGCCTATTATTTCACCTTGTTGGTATCGCTGTGAGGGCCCTTCAGAAGCCCTATCTTACCAAGCGGACGGGTTTTTCATGAACGCTTTCATTCAATCGCTGATTTGGGGGACAGAGGCGATTTCTTCCGCAATTTTTTGCGCGGCGCCGATCGGATCGGCGGCTCCGTAAATCGGACGGCCGATCACCAAATAATCCGCGCCCTGAGCGACGGCTTCGGCCGGGGTCGTTTTTCTGCGTTGATCATCCTGCCGCACCAAAGCCCAGGCGGGTCGAATCCCCGGCGTCACCACGGTAAGTGTATCTCCAAAACGTTTTTTCAAAACCGCCGCCTCCTGCGCCGAAGCCACAACACCCGCCGCCCCGGCCGTTTTTGCAAGATCTGCGCGTTTTAGCACCCGTGCCTGCAAAGATGCCGTGTCCGGGGTTTCCGCTTCTGCGGGGCTTTGACTGGTCAGTGCCGTAACTCCGAGGATTTTTGTATCGCCCCGCATTGCATCCACAACACTTTTCACCACACGCAGACCGCCGGAGGTATGCACGGTTAAAAAACGAAGCCCCGGAACCTGAGCACTCAAAACCGCCGCCGCACTGCCGACCTGCATGGGGGTATCGTACAATTTTAAATCGAGGAAAATATTGCAGGTTCCGGATATTTCCGCAATGCGGTCCAACAACGGAAGCCCTTCCCGAATAAACAGCGTGAGGCCGACTTTAAAAAGACCGACATGGGTTTTAAGCTGTGCGATATAGGGCCGGGCCGCGGCAAAGGAAGGAAAATCCAAGGCAAAAATAATGCGGTCTTTGGCTTTTGCTGGCGGATAGTTCAAAGAAGATCTGCACAAGATGTTGAAATAACGGACACGTCGCATACTACGGCAGCCGCCTTTTGAAGTCAATTTTGTGAGCCCTTCCGGGCCTTCAAGCTTTCGCATTCTTGACATCGATTTTCAAAGCTCCTAGGATAAGCGGCGCACGGATTGACGCGGTAAAAATTGCATTTAAGGATGATTTAAACATGAGGATTGCCGTCATTGGCGCAGGCAGTTGGGGTACCGCACTGGCTTGGCTTTTAAGTCACAATCAACATGAGATTTCGCTTTGGGCTTATGAGCAGGCTGTGACTGAGGCGATCCGGCAAAAGCGTGAAAATACGGTTTATTTGCCGGGCATCACACTGGATCGATCGATTGTCCCGACTTCCGACATGGCCCAGGCACTTGAAGGGGCCGACTGGGTGCTTTTTGTTGTCCCCTCTCATGTATCCCGCGATGTGCTCACCGTCATGCGCCCGCAACTCTCACCGAAAATTCCGATTATCAGCGCCACGAAGGGCATTGAGCGAAAAAGCCTGATGCTGGTTTCCGAAGTAATTTGTGAGGTACTGGCGCGAAAAAATGCCGAACAGATTGCCGTATTGTCCGGGCCCAGTTTCGCAAAGGAACTGGTGAAGTCGGACCCCACGGCCGTTTCTCTGGCAAGCACAAACCATCGACTGGCACTGCGCATCGAAAATGCTTTTGCTACGCCCTTTTTTCGGATGTTCTTATCTTCGGACTTAATCGGTGTGCAGTTGGGTGGTGCCTTAAAAAATGTCATTGCCATTGCCGCCGGCGGCGCGGACGGGCTGGGTTTTGGTTACAATACAAAGGCGATTCTATTGACACGCGGGCTATCCGAAATGGCCCGGCTCGGCATTGCCATGGGCGCGGACATTAATACCTTTTACGGACAATCCGGCATGGGCGATCTTTTTTTGACCTGCGGCGGCAGTCTGTCCCGCAACCGAAAAGTGGGCGAAGAAATCGGCGCGGGCAAATCACTCGAAGCCATTCAAAAGTCAATGAAGATGGTGGCGGAAGGCGTTTACACGACACAATCCGCGCTTGCCCTCGCCCGCAAATATCAAGTGAACATGCCCATCGTCAATGAAATTCACCATGTGCTTTTTGAAGGCAAAGCCCCGAGACAAGCCGTCATGGATCTCATGGCCCTGGCCCGCGGCGGAGAAATTCCGCTCGAAGTCAAACGCGTGAGCAAAGGTCTTTAGAACATGTCTATATCCAACAAGTCCCAATATCGCTCACCCCTGTCCCCGTTTCCCCCAAAATCAATCGCTGATTTTGGGTTTCCCTATTCGCTGTTATCCAAGAGACATTCAGATATTTCGAAAGACGTACCGCAGAAATGCCCCCCTTATCTGAAACCACCCAGAATATCGCCCAAAACCACTTCGTCCCCAAAACGGGTCTGCCACTTCAAAAAAACTGTCTCTTCTTTCTGCATCTCGCCTATTTCATGGACCAAGAAAGCTGGCCTTCTACGATACAAATGGGAGATTGATCGATCAGGAAGAGGCAAAGAACAAGGCTGCAGCCTAAATCCGCTGCGCGCGGCTTCCTGTTGCGCTGCTCAGGGAAAACCCTCCCGGACCAATGCAACAGGCCTATTTCAAAGAGGCGGACAGCTCTATTTGCTTCTAACACATGCAATAAGCCCCATTGCCCTTTTTTTGAAACTCGGTTACAATGCACCGTCTTGAAATAATAAACAGAGCTTCCTTAACCTGATCGCCATTCTCAATTAAGAAGGGCCGAGCAGATGAACGATCGACAAGACACCGGAAGGAATCGCCTGCCCGGTCTTTTTGGGGAATGCCTGCTTGAACATGCCTTTGATGAGATCTTTTTGTTTGACGCGGAAGATCTTCATTTTGTACAGGTCTCCAAAGGGGCCTTGCAAAACTTGGGATATACCGCTCAGGAAATCAAACGCCTAACCCCCCTGGATCTCAAAACCGATATTACCGAAAGCCGATTTCAGCACTGGTTGCGCGCCCTGCGCGAAGGCCGTCAGGACTCAATCGGTTTTCAAACCCTCCACCGACGCAAAGACGGGAGCTTTTATCCGACAGAGGGTCGCCTTCAGCTTTTATCTGAGCATCAACCCCCTTTGTTTTTAGCGATTGTGCGTGACATTTTCGCCCGGAAACAGGCCAACGATGCGCTGATCAAAAATCAAACCCTGCTTGCGGATGCGCAACACTTGCGGCACATCGGCTCTTGTGAAATCGACCTACTGAATAAAATCCTGAACTGGTCTGAAGAAACCTACCGAATTTTCGAGATGGATTCAAAAAATAAGCCCCTGGGGCTAAAAGCCCTGTTGCAAAGAGTCCATCCGGATGATCGCACATGGCTGGCCCGATTGATCGAAGCCCAATCGGTTCATGATGTCGTTTTTCGTCTGAAAATGACTGACGGACGAATCAAGTATGTCCGTCAATATTGTGAACCGCGCTGTGATGAGCGAGGTCGGATTACACGCATGATGTGCACGATACAAGACATCACCCAAACCCACTTGGCCGAGCTGGCCCGACAAAAACGCAATCGTTTGCTTGAGGCGCTCAGTGCATGTAATGAAGCCGTCCTTCGCATCGGAGACGAAGAGACCTTATTAAAACGTGTCTGTGAAATCATCGTCACCCTCGCACAATATCGATGGGCCTGGGTCGGTTTTGCCGTACAAGATGAGGAGCAAAAGATTACACCCGTCGCACAAGCCGGCGGGAAAGAAGGGGATCTGGATCAGCTTAAAATGCGGTGGGATGAGAGTCCTGCCGGACGCGGGCCGGCGGGTACGGCCATCCGTACGGGGCACCCCGACTGTGTGCAACGGATTGCCACAGACAAGCGTTTTGGCCCTTGGCGTGCGGCTGCGATAAAAACGGGCGACCAATCCGTTTTAGCCCTGCCGCTAATCAAAGAAAAAAAGGTCTTCGGTGTTTTAACGATCCATGCTCTTGTTCCTGATGCCTTTGATTCGGAAACAATCCAAGGCCTTCAAAAGCTGGCGGATAACCTGGCTTTCGGACTCAATGCATTTCAAATGCAAGCCGCGCACGCACAGCTTCAGCGTCAATTACAACAGATTCAAAAGATGGATGCGGTCGGACAAATGGCGGGCGGCATCGCTCATGATTTTAATAATCGCCTTTCCGTGATTTTCGGTTATCTGGATTGTTTGAAAGAGCACGTAAAAGGGATGGATGCGCCTGAAAAATGGGTTGAAGCGGCAACGGTGGCTGCGGAGCATAGCGCCATCCTGACCCGTCAGCTTTTGGCGCTTTCCCGTCGACAGGAGGGACAAAAATCACCGACACAAATCAACGAAGTGATTCAGGAAATGGATCTGCTCATTCGGCGCGCCCTCACCCCCGAAGTACACGTTTCTTACCAGCTTGAAGACCGCCTCTGGACAACGGAAATTAATGCAACCCAATTGAGCGATGCCCTCTTGAACCTTGTGATGAACGCCCGTCGGGCGATGCCCAAGGGCGGGAAACTGGTGATCCAAACAAAAAATACCGTGTGTGATAAAAACCATCCCCGGCACGGCGCGGAGCACATTTCCGGAGAATATATTGAATTAAAGGTCAGCGATACCGGGGTCGGCATGAGCAAAGAAACGCAGCGCCATGTCTTTGAACCCTTTTTTACGACTCAGTCGGGAAAAAACAACATGGGTTTGGGGCTTTCGATGGTTCATACTTTTATCACGCGGCATCGGGGATATATCAAACTGTCTTCCAAACCCAATGCAGGCACAAGCTTTCGTCTTTTTCTCCCGCGTGCCCGGGAAGCACCGCACAAAAAACCGCAAAAGCGTTTTAAGCCCGTTGCCATGCCGGGAGGCAAAGAAACCGTCCTGATCGTTGACGATGAAGCCGTCTTACTGCGCTTGACGGAAAAATGCCTTACGAGTTTGGGGTATCAAACCCATCTGGCGTATAATGCGCATCAGGCGCTTCAGATCATGTGCCAGGGGGAAAAGATTGATTTGCTCTTTAGCGATGTTGTCATGCCGGGCGGCATGAACGGTTTCGAATTGGCGCAAAAAGCGGTCGCGGTGCAGCCGACGCTTAAGGTCTTGCTGACCTCGGGGTTTGATCCGGAGACAGTCCTGCAAAATAACGAAAACCGTTTTTCCGGGAACCTCATTGTAAAACCCTACCATCGCATCGACTTGGCCCAGCGCATCCGCACCGTACTCGACCAACAAGCATAAATTTGAGTCCGCCGGAATAACGACGCAGCTTGTCCTCACCGGGCAATGCGGCTCCTAAAAAATGCAAATCCCTCAAACCGATAAAATGGATCGGCTCTGCATTGCGTGCAAATCCGCACTGCATCCGAAAGCCGTGATTTGCCCCCTTTGCAAAACGGCCCAAAAGCCGGGGCGATGGAAATCCCTGGGCGACTTTCTTAAGTGGGTCGGCGGCATCACCGCCGTGCTGTCCCTGATCATCACCCTGGGACAAGTCAGCAGCATCTATACAAACTTGCGGGAAAAACAACAGACGGTTTCCGAACTCATTCAAATCGGCAACCTCCAGCGTGACCGGGGCAACTATGCCGCCGCTTGGGACAGTTATGCCGAAGCCATCACCCTCGACCCCGGAAACCGGGCCGCGCGTGACGAACGGGTACAACTTGCCATGTTGTGGATGCGAAAAATCCGCAGCACCGAAAAAAACACGCGGTTTTCTGAAATCGCCGATCAACTCTCCCCTCTGCTCTTTCGCGGCGCGACCTTTTCAAAAGGGAAAGAAGCCGCGGACTACATCGCCCACTTGGGCTGGGCCATGTATCTGAAATACCGCGACGGCCGCGCAAGCCCCGGTGAAGTCCGGGCTTATTACGATTGGGCCCTTTCGGAAGATCCGCAAAACGCATACGCCCACGCCATGCTGGGGTTTTGGATCCTTTTTCAACGCGGCCCCTTGTTGGATGCAAAATCTCATTTCAAAATCGCACTCTCATCTGTAGACATAACTGCAAGGCCGGAGATTCGGGATCTCCAGCTTTCCGCGCTTTTAAACTCAGGGGGACGCGCGGGCGAAGCCGAGACACTGCGGGTCGCAGATGAAATGCGCAGAGCAGGCGACGCGATTTCAATGAGGAACAAGGATCGGATTTTACAAATTTATGAGATGAACTGGGAAGCAGAACGCTGGAAAACCTTAAGTCCGGCCCTGGCCGCAGAAGCACACCTGCAACTACTCCTATTTTTGTTTGTTGAGCATGACCCCTCAGAAAAGAGGCCCAAGCACGGCCTTATTGAGGCCCACCTCTACCGTGCACTGGGCAAACCGGCCAAAGCACTGGCAATTTATCAATCCATACAACAATTCCTAATCGCCAACAATGCCTACGGCAGCCGGCTCTTGGAAGAAACAGAAGCTGCGATTGCCGCACTCACCGCGCAGCCTTAAATCGCCCCGCCGCCGCGTTTCATCCTTAGATAGGCTTGCACCAAATGCATATGCAAGGCCTGCGGTTCGGCATCCACAATCACAACACCCTCGCCCCGGAGTTTTTTGAGAAGCTTCGTCCGCTGCGCAACAAAGGCCGCCGTGCCGCTGTAACGCAGCGCATCATCGAAATCGCATACCTTTTTTCGCAAACAGGCGTCAAGGAAGTGTTCTCGAAGACTTGCAATCACGACCTGATGTTGTTTTTTAAGCAAACGGACGGCGGAAATCAAATCCTCACGGTCTTCTTCGCGCACATTGCTGATTAAAATAATCAACGCACGTTTCCGGCGCCGCTGCATGAGTTGTTGTGCGGCCTGCAAAAAGTCACTGTTTTCCGTACTGCTGTGCAAGTCATAAAGCTGCTTGAGCAAAACATTGATGCCCCCGTGTCCTTTAACGGGGCTAAGCCAGCGGGGCGCGCCCGCAAAGCTCATCATGCCGGCGGCGTCCCCGTGCCGCAGCGCAATACAGGCCGTCAATAGCAGGGCATTGAGGGCATGATCGAAATGGCTGAGGGTGTCATCTTTGTTGCGCAGACGGCGGCCGCAGTCGAGCAAAAAAATCATCTCCTGATCCCGTTCGTCTTGATATTCGCGGGAGATCGCTTTGGCATACCGCGCACTCGCCTTCCAATCAATCTGGCGCAGGGCATCGCCTTCTCGGAATTCCCGCAACTGATGAAACGCAAGCCCTTCGTCGCGACGCGGCATCAAGTGCGCGCCCATTTGGGCCACGCGCCGTTCAAAACCCAAGGGCGCAAGACGGGCGATGGCTGAAAAATTAGGATAGACTCTGATCTCGCTTTCATGTCCGGCCTCGATAAGCCATTGCCAAAAACGCAGGCGTGAATTCACCCGAAGCGCGGTGCGCCCAAAACGTATACGGCCCCGCCTGACGGGCGTCATTGGATATTGAACGGACTTGCATTCTCCGGGGCCGAATTGAATGTTTAGGGGCAGGGTCGGCACGACAAGCGTTTCGGGCACATGCTCCGTCACATCCATTTGCAGGGGATGATCGAAGGGGTTCGCAATGTTCAGACAGGCCTTGTTTTCCACACCCAGGGCCACATTGTGCGGTAAGATGCGGTGGACCGTAATAGCTTTCAGTTGAGGCCTGCGCAGTGCATCAAGGATCATGCTTAAACCGAAACCGGCGCCCAAGCCCCACCAAAGGGCCTCGATTTGCAACAAAAGAACCGCATCCGGGGCAAGGCCATTGCGCAAAAATACGAGCACGAAAGCCAAAAAAGACCAGGCCGCCAACCATTGCAATAAAAGACGAGCGGGCCTCATGCTCTCGGCGCTTCCACGGCTGAAAAAAGCGGGCCTAAGACTTGATCGGCATTGAGGCCGTCTATTTCCATTTCGGGTGAAAGTGCGATGCGGTGCCGCATGACGGGAAGCGCCATGTTTTTCACGTCATCCGGCAAAACAAAGTCCGACCCGTGCAGCAAGGCCTGCGCGCGGGCGCAGCGAATCAGCCCGATACAGGCGCGGGGGCCTGCGCCGCGCTGAATGGCCGCGCTGTCCCGTGTGGCGCGCACCAGCCGCACGGCATAATCAAAGACCTGCGCATCCACGGCAATGTCGGCGGCCAAGCCTTGCAGGGCCGAAATTTGCGCCGCACTGATAATCGCACCGTTGTGCGAAAAGGCTTCGAGATCATCCGCGTGCCCGGTCGTGATCTTCTGCGTGAGCGCAACTTCATCCGCATGATTCGGATAATCCATGAAAATCTTCATTAAAAAACGGTCCAGTTCGGCTTCCGGCAGGGGATACGTGCCTTCTTGTTCGATGGGATTTTGTGTCGCCAGCACCATGAAAGGACTGGGGATCGCAGCGGCCCGGCCCTCCAGCGTGACTTGTTTTTCCTGCATCACTTCCAGCAATGCGGCCTGTGTTTTGGCCGGGGAGCGGTTTATCTCGTCCGCCAGGAGCAGGTTGGTAAAGACCGGGCCTTTTCGCATGCGAAACTGGGCGGCCTTCATATCGTACAAAACGTGGCCGGTAATATCTGCGGGCATCAAATCCGGCGTAAACTGAATGCGCTTGAAGGCCCCCTGAAAACATTCGGCTAAGGTCCGCACTAAGAGGGTTTTTCCCAGGCCCGGCACGCCCTCGATCAAGACATGTCCATTCGATAACAGCGCAATCAGTACTTGATCGACCACGGCTTCTTGTCCCAGTAGCTCGGCATTCAAACGCTTTTTCAATTGCAGCAGACATTGTCGGGCGGCTTCAAACGTCATGTGTGTCTCTTCTTCACTCATAAGGCACTCCTTATTTTTTGCAGGCATTGAACCGCCTCAACAAAGTCCTCTTCCGTTTGCGGATCCGTGGTCCGCATCGCCTTTTTAATCGCTTCGGGCGATTGTCCGCTTGTCAGGCTGAGGCCTTCATCGCGTGCTGCTTTCTCCAGGTTTGAAAAGGCAGGCAAGATGCGGGGGGCACGCGCTTCAATCTCTTTTTGCAACGGCAGCAACAATTGCGACTTCCAGCCCCCACGCCAAAGATAAGCCGCAGCGGCAAAGACGTGTTCGGCCATCGACCGCCGCACCGCAATCTGCATTTTCCGAACCGGGCCGAAACGCTGCCCGCGATACCGCAGCCAGGCTGCAAGCCAAAGCACACTTGAAAAAATCAACTCCGGAAAATGTCGGCGCATCAGCGTAACAAGAGAGGGCATGTTGAGGCCGTACAAAATGCCAAAGTGCTTCGAATGCGCCGTCAAGACACGCAATAAATAAGCATGATCAAAATGCCCCACATTTTCAGAACGCCAAATGCTTGCATCCGAGAACACACTCAACATGCCTTTTTCAAGCCGAATCTGCATAAAATGCGTGCCTCTTGCATCACCCGCCGCATAAAAGGGGCGCAAGCCTTTGAAATCGGCCTCATCCCCTTCCCAATCCAAATAAGGGTGATGCAGGCTGTGCTTTGCTGAAAAATGAATGTTTAAGGTCACGTCCAAGCCTTCAAACACCAATGCGGTGCGTTCGTGCTCATGCACCGTCTTTTCAAAGCGGATTGCACGCTCCTGCTCATTCAAGGCGCGTTGTTTTATTTTTTCGTTGAGCTCACGAAGTTGCTCGCTCAGCTTTTTGGGCACTTTTGCGGCCTCGTTTTCCGCGGCCGCATTGCTTGTTTCACCCACCTTCCGCACCTCAATTGAAAAATAATCCAGCAGGCGGTCGCCGTCGTTTTCCGAAGGCGGTGCGGCTGCGGCGATGAGATGCCCGCCGTTTTTGATCCATTGCAGCAAGGCATCCAGTCGTTTTGAAGAAAACACGTGATTGCTGTTGCTGATAAACAGGGTACTGTTTTCCGGCCCTTGTATCAGTTTTTCGAAGCGATTTTCGCTCTGTACCGTGAGTCCTTCCTGACCTAAGAGCTGCTCCGCCGCAAGATAGGGATTCCGAAGCGCGGCGCGGCTCCAACCCGCATCCTGCATTTCTTCGTACGATTCAAAGAGCGCAAAAAAAATATAAAGGCCCAGCGCAAGCAGTGAAAGAAATAAGAAGAGGCTCTTTTTATTGCCCATGCTGAAAAAGCGCCTCCCATTGTGTGAGCAGGGCCTCGACCGCTTCGGATTGCGGCGCGTGATGCCCATAGGCCAATGCTTGCCAAAGCAAGGTCAACCGCATCGTATAATCGCACAGCGCTGCTTCACCGCTTTGCTTCACAATCGCCAGACATTCCCCTTCCGTATGGCCTTCGTGAAAGACAAAATCCCCGATGTGCATCAGTTTTGAGAGGGTCGCGCGGTAAAGTAGGCTGAGCGCCGGACGGGCCGCCCCGCGCTGCCAGAGCCTGCGCACCTGTGTGGGCACATCTTCGGGCAGACTTTCGGGGCGTACATCCGGGGCAAAGAGCCGATTTGGCGGATGGCCTTGTTGTTTTTTTGCCGCGGCATTTCGCGCGAAGGCCTCAAGGCCTTCGCGATAGCGCAATAAAAGATAGAGCGTCAGAAAAGCAAGGCCCGACCACATTAAAAATTCCAGAACCCGCGCGCCTCGGCCAAACCATGCGGCGATACGGTTTGGACCGGCATTATTTTGTTCCAAAAATTCGACAAAACGAATGAACCATTCCGGCAAGGCCGCCCCATTAGGATTTTCCGCATCGCGTTTTTTGAGTCGCCATCCCTGCGTCATCACAGGTTTGTGGAAATCGTCTCCCGCCAAAATTTCAAGAATTTGTTTTTTAACACGCTCGTATTCCGGGGCGCGGCTTGAGGCGCTGCCGCTTTTGGGGCCCTTATTTTGTGCGGATATTTCCGCGGCCCAAACGGGCGGATCAAAAAACGAGGGGCCGGCAAAAAAACAAATCAAACATGCCGCAGCAAGACCGGCGGCGGGCTTACGAGCTTGTTTGGCTGCAAGATGCCGAAAGCGGATTTCAATGTCCCAGCCTTCCAAATCAATCCGGCGACTGAGATATAAGGCAAAACCGGCCATTGTGTAAAAAGGCGCAACAAACGCCATCGCAAAATAAGAAAGCAGGGATTGTACCCACAGCATCGGGCCTTCCTGAGGGACAAACCAAGCTTGCGATGCGACGTTTATTTCTTCCGGTATCATGAGCAGGGCCAAACCGACGGCTCCCAAAGTAAGCAGCCATTCAAGGTGGATGCACACCATCGTCAAGCAGATGGCGGCATTCGCATTTTCCCGGTGCAGTTGCCGCAGCCGGGATTGACGCGCTTTACCCTTGAGCTTTTCGAGCACGGTCACGGGCAAGTCATAACTCCGGCTTGGGCTTAAACGGCGCCAAGTGAGCCAAGGCAGGCAATCGCTTTTGTATAATTGCGGCAAAGCCTTAACGCATTGCAAGGGGGAGGTTTTCACATCAAACAACGCTTGGCCGGCGATATAAATCGGAGCACGATCCAACAAAGGTTTAAACCACCACACACCCCAAATCGCCACCCAAGACTGATGATGAAAAAGAACGGTCAACAAAAAATAAAGCAAGGCGCTGGGTATCAGCCAGCTCAAAAAAAGGGGTTTCCACCAGGCGCATGCCATCACAAAACCCAGGTCAATCGCCTGCCGGGCGCTGCGCATGCGGACGACCACGCTAATGCGGCTAAGATCCATCTGTCCTTCCCGCAAAAAACCAATAGACCAAGACAAAGGTCCACAAGGCCGCACCCGCGCCGTATTTCGCGGCATTGGACCAATGCGTTCCGGAAGACCAAAAGGCTTCTAAAAAAGCTGCGATTACCAGCATTAAAACCGCCCCGTAAACAATGTGCACCGCCTCTCGGCCCGCATGTCGCAGGGCATCCACGCGGCGGAGGGCACCGGGGGCGATTAAAGCAAAACCCAGCTTTAAGCCCGCCGCGCCGCTAAAGGTAATGGCCGTAAGTTCAAATGCCCCGTGCCCGATTACAAAAGGGTAAAAGGTGCCGGTATAACCGAGCTGCGTGAGGTGCCCGGCGGCCCCGCCGATAAATAAACCGTTGTAAACCAAAAAGAACACCGACCCGAGCCCGTAAAAGATGCCCCCGGCAAAGGTTCTAAAACTCACGCCGATATTGTTTTTGATATAAAAACCGAACATCAAAAAATCGGAATCCGACTCCCGTTCGCGGCCCGTGACGCGCGCTGCGGGGTCATAGAGGGCCTCCAACTGACGCACGGCTTCGGGCGGCATGAGACTATAAATCAAGGCCTCATTGAAATAACAAAGCAGGCCCATGATCAAAGCAGGCAAGAGAAACAAGACCACGGCACAGGTGACAAAATGCGCATTTTTCCGCAAGGTACGCGGAAAACCCCAAATCACAAAGCGCAGCCACTGAGACTTGTCCCTGCTTTTATGGGCATATAAACGGTGATGTGATTGCAACACCAGTGCATTGAGGCGGTCAATCAATTGCGGGCTGTAACGCCGATGTTTCGCCAGCGCCGATTGATGGCATAATTGGCGGTACTGTTCCGGGAAACGGGCTCCAAGCCGGGCTTTGGGATCATGTAAGCCGACCTCAAGCCCTTGCCAGCTTTTTTGATACCGTCTTTCAAAGTGATGTTGTCTCACCGCGATCCCCCAATAACCAAATACCGATGCCCTGTAAATGTCCGACGGCCTGATCAGAACCGCAGGGCAGCACATCGCTCAAAATTTCAGCCAACTCCTGCTGCCGCGCTCGGGAAAGCTGGCCGTGGCGTTGGGTAAACGCAATCACGGCCACCTGATCTTCCAAAGAAAGCGAGAGCTGCGGACTGCGCGGCGGACGATTCGGCAGGGATAAGGCCGCTTTTGGCGGCTCCCGATAAATCACCAAGGACCCTGCCGCCAAATCCCCCAAACGTTGGAATTTGCTGCCGAGTGCCATGCAAATCAGCCCGCCTAGATAAAAAAAAGGGAAAAAATCCGCCGCGCGCAATAAATTGCGAACCAGGGCGGGGCTCCAGCAAATCGGCGTCAGGTCGTCATTCACCACTGCAATTTGCATGGCTTTTTTCCCCGGCGTTTGCCCGCCTGCATAGACTTCAAACAATACGGGATAAAACCATTCAAGCAAAAAAGAAAGCACCAGAAACAACCCCATACCCGTTTTACCCGCAAAAAAAAGCACGATCATGAGCACCGTGAGTACAATGCTGCGCAGGATTAAATCAATGGCATAAGCAAGAATCCGCACCACCGGCCCGGCCAAAGCGGCCTCCAGGTCGATGCCTTCGGGGGTTTCGACTTGATATTGGGTGTCGAGTGGTATCCGGGACATGATTAGCTTAGCGTCGCAGCTTCCAAACCAAACATATTACGGTAAAGAATGCCATAGGCAATAAGGGTGAGCGGCAGGGACCAGATCAGGCCGATGCCCAATGAAAACACACCGATCATGTTGATCATGCCAAGCAACATGCCCAGCCCCATCACTGCAAACCAGCGTTTCCCCACGGCCTTGCGCGAGACCTCCAGAGGGTCAAGTCCCGAAGTTGCTGTAAATTTGGCTCCGTAAGGACGGGTTTGGGCTTCATTTTATTTGAACAAGGGTTTTGTCCTTTTTGTTTTTTTGTTCCGCTTTCCATTCGTTGAATTCCGTCATGTCCAAATAACAGCGGGCCTGCCAGTCTTCGTGGATTTCGGCCAGGAGCGCGCCGATGAGCCGTTGTGCCGCGGCCTCGTTCGGAAAGATACGAATCACGCGCTCCCGCCGCCGCACTTCCTGAATCAGCCGCTCCTGCATGTTGGTCGACTTCAATCTCTTTCGGTATTTTGAAGGCAGGGCCATCACGGCCAGGGCGTCCTCCAAGCCGGCTTCAAGGCAATGCATCGCCTTTTTCGCGGTGTCCCCCATTGCTTCTCCAAAGGTTTCAAAGCGCTTTCGGGCGTCTTCGGCACGCTCGGCGTTGAGGATGGATTTGAGCCCTTCCGCCATCGCCTTTTTGTGCCGTGACGCCGTGTGCGACAAGACGTTGCGCGTAAAATGCACCTGGCAGCGCTGCCAGATGGCCCCTTGAAAACAGCGGGCCGCAGCCTGCGTCAGACCGTTGTGATCGTCTGAAACAATGACCGAGACGCCTTTTAAGCCCCGGTCTTTGAGCCAACGAAAGGCGTCCAACCAAAAGGCAGACGATTCGCTGTCTCCAACCTTCACGCCCAGGATTTCGCGGCTTCCCGCCGCATTCACGCCGGACATGAGCAGGGCCGCCTTCGAGACGACGGCGTCGTTCTCTCGCACCTTGATGTACATGGCGTCCACGATCAGAAAGGGGAACGATCCCAAGGGTCTTTCGTTAAACGCCCGCACGCGTGCGTCCAGCACGGTGCACAACCGGCTGACCGTGGATTTCGAAAAGGACGCCCCGCACAGCTCTTCCGTAATCCGCGTGACTTTGCGGCTTGAGACGCCGTTCACCACCATCTCCATCAGCGCCAGCACGAAGGCCTGCTCCGAGCGCTGGTATCGAGAAAAAATCTCCGTTGAAAACGATCCGTCCCGGAATTGCGGGACTTGAAGAGTCGTTGTCTCATGCGCATGCCGTTACGGTAAGCGGTCCGCGCTTCGGATCGCTCATACCGCTCAGCGCCGATTTGCTCGGAGGCCTGGGCTTCCAAGATCTGATTTAATACGGATTCCAGCAGTTGCGCCAAGCCGTGCTGCTCCGTCATCAAGTTAGACAAAAGGGCCTCGGAAACGTTAATCTCATAGTCAGCCATCGTGGGTTCTCCTCCTTTTAAGGTTGATGTCGCAAACACCAATCTTACGGAGTCGGGAACCCCGATGGCTCCTTAAAATTTACAGCAGTATAGGGACACTATCCCTCCAGAGCCTGCCAGGGGCTCAAACCCTTTTCCACGACTAAGGGGACCGCCATGTAGTAGGCCAGACTCAGGTAAATGCCGGGGAGGATAAAAACGATAAAACCCAAAACGATAAAGAGATACATCAATACGACGGTTGCCAGTAAAGGCAGGGTTTTATCAAAATAATAAAAAATACGGGTGCTGGAAAGCGGCGCGTCCGCCGCGCGGCGTGCGCCCAAAAGAAAGAGACCCGCGCCAAGCGGGACGCTAAGCATACCGACAACGATACCGGGCAAGAAGGACATCGGGAAACCAAGAGCCGAAAACAGCAATTCCAATCCGACCGTCAGCGCGGCATAAACAATCACATATAAAAAGAAAGCCAGATGAAGGGTGCCCTTAGCGCCCTTGGTTTTAACCCAGGCTTCGCCAATGGTGTCTCCCACGTTAAATTCATAATCTCCGGAAACGGCGCGCTCAAGGGAGCCGTAGCCTTCCAGCGGTACAGACTCCTTCAATTCCGCCATAGGGGCCGCATAAATATCACTCATGTGCATCCTCATCTGATATCGGGTGAAGACAAAGCCATATATTAAACTGTAGCAGAAAGCCGCCTTGCCCGCCGGCAAGCACGTTTCAGATTGAGACGCGTTGAGGCCCGGCCCAAAATCGGCGATTGATTTTGGGATATGACAAAAGGCTTTGATTCATGATGAAAGTGCTGTAAAATTTCCGCCTTTAGTCAGGAGACCCTTGCCCATGTATTATTCCAAGCTGCTCATTCCCACACTGCGTGACGATCCCTCGGATGCCGAAACCGTCAGCCATAAACTCATGCTGCGTGCGGGACTTATACGAAAAGTCGCCTCCGGGGTCTATTCCCTGCTGCCGCTCGGGCGACGGGTGCTTTCAAAAGTCGAAAAAATCGTTCGGGAAGAAATGGAAAAAGCCGGTGCGCAGGAAGTCTTACTGCCCGCGCTGCAACCCGCCGAACTGTGGCAGGAAACCGGGCGATGGGACAAATACGGACGGGAACTGATGCGGCTTCAGGATCGGCATGACCGGGATTTTTGTCTCGGCCCCACACACGAAGAAGTCATCACGGACTTGATTCGGCGCGAAGTGCGCTCCTACAAACAATTGCCCTTGAATCTTTTTCAGATTCAAACCAAGTTTCGTGATGAAATCCGTCCGCGTTTTGGCTTGATGCGCGGCCGAGAATTTCTCATGAAAGATGCCTACAGTTTTGATGCGGATGTCCGGGCCGCCGAAACGAGCTATCGCAGGATGTATGCCGCTTATCATACGATTTTCAGCCGGATCGGACTGCATTTTCGTGCGGTCGAGGCCGATACGGGACAAATCGGCGGGTCTTCCTCGCATGAATTCATGGTGCTTGCGCAAACGGGGGAAGACGCCATCGTATCCTGTGATCGGTGCGAATATGCCGCCAATGTTGAGCGGGCCGAATTAAGAGAAGCAAGCACATCCTCCTCCGCTGAAACCCGTAAAGCGCCGCCCAAAATGGCGTCGGTGAGCACACCCGGCCAAAAATCGGTTGAAGAGGTCTGCGCCTTTTTGAAGGTCTCCGCCCACGCGCTGGTTAAAACCCTGCTGTTTGTGGCCGATGACTTACCTGTCGCCGTGCTAGTTGCCGGGCATCATGACGTGAATGAAATTAAATTACAAAAAGAACTGGGCGCAGCAACATTGGCCTTGGCAAATCGTGAAACCGTTGAAGCCGTCACGGGCGGCCCGTCGGGTTTTTCCGGGCCAGTCGGATTGCAAGACATTGACATCCTCGCCGATTTTTCACTCAAAGCACAACGCGAATGTATCATCGGCGCAAACAAACAAGACACACATTTTAAACATGCCGTCGCGGGACGGGACTTTCAAATCAGTCGCTATGCCGATCTGCGCAACGCGATTGCGGGCGATCCCTGCCCGCGCTGTCCCGGCAAGCTTGTGATCGACCGGGGCATCGAAGTCGGTCATGTTTTTATGCTCGGCACAAAATACAGCGACACAATGGATGCACGCTTTCTGGATCAACACGGCAAAAAACAGCCTTTTGTGATGGGGTGTTACGGCATCGGCCTCTCCCGCATTGTCGCCGCGGCCATTGAGCAAAATCACGACGCACACGGCATTGTCTGGCCCCGGCAGATTGCCCCCTTTGATGTTGAAATCATCCCCATGCAGGAAAAAAAAGCCCCGGTCATGGACGCGGCAATACAATTACTGTCTGCACTCGAAGCAAAAGGCCTACAGGTCTTATTTGAAGACCGAAAGGAACGCGCAGGTGTAAAATTCAACGACGCCGATCTGCTCGGCATTCCGCTTCAAATCGTCGTCAGCGAACGCAACCTGGAAGCCGGCATCGTGGAGCTCAAAGACCGGAAAAGCGGTGAAAAACAAGGTTTTGCCCTCGATCAAGTCGTAGACGCAATCATGCGGCCGGGAAATGGACCAATATCTGAATAAAGCTGCGTTTGAACTCCCTCAAAGCTCAGAATTCCCTTTCATCCAAAAAGATATCGCCGTTGCTTGCAACGATTTAAAGGCACATGCATCACGGTCTTCTGTCCTGTCACCGATATCGCCAATAGGCCGCACAGGCCCCTTCGCTGCTGACCATGGTTGCGCCGAGCGGGTGCTCCGGGGTGCAGGTTGTTCCGAAATGCGGACAGGCATTCGGTTTTTTCAAGCCTTGCAAAATCAGGCCGCTGATACATCCGGTTTCGGCATTTTCCACGGCATCCGCCGCGCCGAAACGCCGCTCGGCATCGAAGGATTGATACGGCTCCCGTAAAGCAAAGCCGCTTTTTGGAATTTCTCCGATACCGCGCCATTGTCGCGGCACGATCTCAAACACGGCTTCAAGCAGCGCACGTGCCGGAAGGTTGCCTGTTTTTTTGACCGAGCGCACATACTGGTTTTCGACTGCGGCGCGGCCTGCTTCCAGTTGCCGCAGGCACATTTTGATGCCTTGCAGGATATCGAGCGGTTCAAAACCCGTGACCACCATGGGCACGCCGTATTTTTTGACGAGGGGCTCATATTCCTCAAAACCCATGATCGTGCAGACATGTCCCGCCGCGAGAAAGCCGTCCACACGATTTTCCGGCACGGACAGAATGGCCTCAATCGCAGGCGGCACGAGCACGTGTGAAACGAGAATGGAAAAATTCTTGACCGCCCGGCGCCGCGCTTCGGCGACGACCATGGCATTGGCCGGGGCCGTCGTTTCAAAACCCACGGCAAAAAAGACGACTTCGCGATCCGGATGCTCCTGCGCGAATTTGAGCGCATCCAAAGGCGAGTAGACGATACGCACATCGCCGCCCTGAGACTTGGCCCAAAACAAATCGTGCCGGCTTCCGGGCACGCGCAGCATGTCGCCGAAAGAGCAGAATGTAACCTCCGGCTCTGCAGCGATTTCCACGGCCTTGTCAATCAGTTCAATCGGCGTAACGCACACCGGACAGCCCGGTCCGTGCAGAAGCGTGATTTCTTTGGGCAGCAAGGCATCGATGCCGTATTTCACAATGGCATGGGTCTGCCCGCCGCAGACTTCCATGATCGTCCAAGGCCGGGTGATTTGGTGTTCAATCGCCTGCACCAGCTTTTTTGCGATCTTCGCGTCGCGGTATTCGTCGATGTATTTCATAAGATCGTATCGGATGTTCTGCTGTAGGGCTTCGGAATTTTAAAGCCCTACATACCCCTTTCGTCAATCTCCCTCAAGTATTCAAAGTTGCGACGGGCTTCCGCTTCATCGACACGGCTGATAGCGACACCGGCGTGGGCGATGATGTAGTCGCCGGCCTCGGCCTCCGGCACGAAGGCGAGCGAGATTTCTTTTAAAATGCCTCCGAAGCTCACTTGCCCCGTCCGTTGCAGCGGCGAAGCTTCAGGTGTCGAAACGGAAACGATTTTGCCGGGAACGGCGAGACACATGCCTATTTTGCTCCGAGTTGCTGCGCCGCGACAAAGGCCTGTCCCAAGGCAATGCCACCGTCATTGGGGGGAGCCTGCTGGGGCCAGTAGACTTCAAAACCCGCTTCACGCAGGCGTGCAACCCCCTGTTCCAATAAGATGCGGTTTTGAAAACAACCGCCGGTGAGCACGATGCGGTTTTCGGCAAAGCGTCGCGCAAGTGCCACCATGATGTCAAGCAGGCTGCGGTGAAATTTTTTAGCAATGCGGCTGACCGGGACGGCATCTTCCATATTGCGCAGGATTCCGTGCAGCATGGGCGCCCAATCGACACAACAAGGCATTCCGGGCCGGAGATCGAAGGCGTAGGATTCATCCGGGTTTTCGGCGGCGGTCTTCCGGGCGGCGAATTCGAGTGCCATCGCGGCCTCTCCCTCGAAACAGGGCCCCTGCCGAAGTCCCGATAGCGATGCAATCGCATCAAAAAGCCGTCCCATGCCGGATGTGTAGGGGGCATTGATCCCTCGCTTAAGCATGCTTTGAAGGATCTTTTTTTCAGCGGAGGAACACGCCGCAAGCGGGGCGAAGCGGGCCGTTTCAAAAAGCTTGTCCCCGTACAATTCGTAAAGCAAGCCCAGCGCGGCGCGCCGGGGTTCGCGCTGGGCCGATTCGCCGCCCGGCAGCCGGAAGGGCCGCAGGAAGGCCAAGCGTTCAAACGATCGCGCGGAAGCCCGCAGAAATTCTCCGCCCCACACCGTGCCGTCCGGACCGAAGCCGGCACCGTCCCAGGCAATGCCGAAGACCTCGCCCTTTAAGCCGTGCTCGGCCATGCAGGCGGCGACGTGCGCGTGGTGGTGCTGAACCGGTGTCAGGGGCAGGCCCTGCCGGGCCGCGCATTGACTTGAAGCATAATCGGGATGGGCGTCGCAGGCAATATGGCGGGCCTGCGTGCCGTGGAGACCTTGCAGGGCTTCAATCGTGTGATCCCGGCGTTGAATCGCGGCGGCCGATTCCAGATCGCCGATGTGAGGGCTGAGGAGGATGTGCCGTCCGTGTGTCAGGGCAATGGTGTTTTTCAAGTGCCCGCCCACGGCCAGGAGGGGCGGGCAAGGCACATTCAGCGGAAGCGAAAGCAGCGGCAGCCCACGCCCGCGGCGCAGCACCGCGGTTTGGCCTGCCGTGACCCGCAGCACCGAATCATCCAAGGGCCGGACAATGGCGCGATTGTGGATGAGAAAACCGTCTGCAATCCCTTTGAGACGCTTCCGCGCGTCTGCCTCGTTTGCGCAAATCGGTTCACCCGAACGGTTCGCACTGGTGGCGACGAGCGGAAATCCAAGTGCCCGCATGAGCAGGTGGTGCAAAGGAGAAGCAGGCAGCATGACGCCCAAGTCCGGGTTATCCGGCGCAACGGCGGGCGCGATGCGGGCACTTGTTTGCCGCCGGAGCAGGACGAGGGGAGCTGCAGGCGCGCCGAGCAGCGCCGTTTCGGCCCGGGAAACGATGCAATCGCGATACACAGCTTTCAACGCCGGGTACATCAGCGCGAAAGGTTTTGCGGGCCGCTTCTTTCTTTCTCGCAAGCGCAGGACGGCCCCTTCGTTTCGCGCGTCCGCCATGAGATGAAACCCGCCGATGCCCTTCACCGCGACAATATGCCCGGCCCGGAGTGCTGCGGCGGTATCACGCAGGGCGGTTTCGTTTGTTGATTGCGGTTTCCCGTCGGGCCCCAGGTAGGCCGGTTGCGGCCCGCAGTCCGCACAGGCATTTGCTTGGGCATGAAAACGCCGGTCATTCGGATCATGATATTCCGCGCGGCAGGCCGCGCACAGTGTAAAGGGGCTCATGCTGGTCCGCGCGCGGTCATAGGGAAGGGCTTCGGTGATGGAAAAACGCGGCCCGCAGTGCGTGCAGTTGATAAAGGGATAGCGGTACCGCCGGTTTCGGGGATCAAACAATTCCTGAAGACAGGCGTTGCAGGGGGCGATATCCGGCAGGACGCCGGTTTGTTTATTCCCGGAAACTTTGCTTTGACGGATTTCAAAATCCGGCCCCCCCTGTGTTTTCAGCGCGGTGCTTGTGATGCCTGTGATGACACTGTGCACCGGGGCGTCCCGCCGGATGCGTTTGAGCAGGATATCGAGGCGGCCGGGACTGCCTTCGGCTGCAATCAATACACCTTTCGGACTGTTTTCAACCCAGCCCTTCAGGTCAAGCGAGCGCGCCAAACGGTACACAAAGGGGCGGAAGCCAACGCCCTGCACCGTGCCTTCAACCACAATTCGCAGGCTTTGCGGCTGGGTTTTGTGTTGCCGGGCTTCAAGATCTTGAAGCCCGGCCGTATCGATTGCCAAGCGGACGGCATTTTCAATCGCCCCTGCGACCGCCCCGGAAAATTCCGTCCCCTCGGAAAAATCCTGTCCTTCAATCCCGATCAGCACGGGCCGGGCGGGAAGCTGCTTGAATTGCCGGGCCAGCGCGACGGCCTCTGCCACACCCAAGGCGTGGCTCGAAGCGCGGCACAGTCCGGCCGGGAGTTTCTCCGTCCGAAGGTCAATGCACCGCAGCGCGCCGGGCGCTGCGCCGGAAACAAGCGCATCGATCAGGATCACGGTTTCGGCCCCTTGCCAGGCATCCATCAAGGCGGCGGCTTCTCCGCTTTGCTCGATGACCGTAATACCCGGAGAAAGCCGCGCCTTCAAACGCCGCGCAACTTCAATGCCCGCACCGTCATCCCGCCGAAAGGGGTTGCCGATGCCGATGACGCGGATATCGGCCCTCTGCGCGTGCGGCACGCTTTAATCCTCTTCTTTGATCCGAAGATCTAAAAAATGAGTGGAGCAGGAGATACAGGGATCGTAGTTACGGATGGCCTGTTCGCAGCGGTGTTTCAGCGCTTTTTTCGGAAAATCAATGTATTGCGGGATGAGCCGGTAGAGGTCATTTTCGATAACGCGTTGATTTTGGGACGTGGGCGGGACGATTTTCGCACTGTGAATTTTTCCGTTTTCGTCAATGTCGTAACGATGATACAGCAGGCCGCGCGGCGCTTCCGTGCAGCCGTGGCCCGTCGCGGACCGCGGCACGACCGCGACGGCGGGCACATCCGGCGGCACATAGTTTTCGAGTACGCGGAGTGCTTCTTCGCAGGCGTACAGGATTTCCAGACTGCGCACGATGATGCCCTGAAAGGGATTTCGGCACACAGGCCCCAGCCCGGCGGCCTCGGCGGCGCTTTGAACCGCAGCGGGCAGCCGGTCGAAATTCAGATTGTAGCGCGCCATCGGTCCCGCAAAATAAAGCGTCTCCCCTTCAAGACGGGAATGCAGCGCCGTGCTGTGGGCGATGTGTTCTTCGGTAAAATGTTCTGTGTATTCGCGAACGGCTATGTCCAGTCCCTTGTTTGAAACAATGCGGCCTGCGTTGATGGGGTATTCCTCCGGATGGCGCAGGGAGACAAAGGTGTAATCCTGTTCAAAATCCGGGAAATCAAAGGCCGCCGTCCATTGCACGGTTTGAAGGGCGGCGTCTTTCGCCCATTCCAAATCCGCTTTCAGTGCCTGCATTTGCGCACGGGCGGGCACACGGTAAAAACCGCCCAGCCGCAGATTCACGGGATGCACGGAACGCCCGCCCAAAAGGGTCATGAGGGCGTTGCCGATTTTTTTAAGACGCAGGCCCCGTTCGACAATATCGGGGAAGTCTTTCGCCATCTGGATACCGCTTTCGTAGCCTAAAAAATCGGGCGCGTGCAGCATGTAGACATGCAGGGCGTGGCTTTCGATCCATTCGCCGCAATAAATCATGCGCCGCAGATCGCGCAGCGCGCCTTCGACTTTGATGCCGCAGGCATCTTCCATCGCGTGACTGGCGCTCATTTGATAAGCAACGGGACAGATGCCGCAGATGCGCGCGGTAATGTCCGGGGCCTCGGTAAAATCGCGCTCCAGCAAAAAAGCCTCGAAAAAACGCGGCGGTTCAAAAATACGCAGCTTGACTTCGGTGACTCGGCCCTTTTTGATTTTCACGTCGAGCCCGCCCTCGCCTTCAACCCGTGCGAGCGCGCCGACTTCGATCGACCGATTGTCATCGCTTTGGTGCATCATGTTCCTTTCGAAAGGCCGGGGCGTTGGCGTTGATGCCCTTGAAGGCCTGAGAAATTTCGGCATCCGTCATGCCCCGTCGCGCCCATGTCGTCCGCAGCGCGCGTGTATTCGGCGTTTCCATCGGGCCGAAGCAGCCGTAACAGCCCCGCTCGCAGGCCGGGCAAAGCACGCCGCATCCGGCATGCGTGACCGGGCCGAGACAGGCCGTGCCTTGCGCCACCGTGACGCAGACGAGGCCGCGTTGTTTGCAATCGACACAAAGGCTGTGTGAGGGGATGTCGGGCCTGCGTCCCTGAAGCAGGGCGGTGAGGACTTCGATCACTTGCTTTTGGTCGATGGGACAGCCGCGCAGTTCAAAATCCACGCGCACGTGTTCGCTGATGGCCGTTGCGGTCGCGAGCGTATCGATGTAGCCGGGCTGGGCATACACGACGGAAATAAAGTCGTCCACGTTTTTAAAATTTCTCAGGGCCTGAATGCCGCCGGCGGTCGCGCAGGCCCCGATGGAAATGAGTTTCTTGCTTTGCTTGCGGATTTCTTGAATGCGTTGTGCGTCGTGCGGCGTGGTGATTGAGCCTTCGACCAGCGTCACATCGTAGGGGCCGGGCAAAACGGCGCTCGAGGCCTCCAAAAAATGGGCAATTTCAATTTCGTCGGCAAGAGGCAAGAGGGCGTCTTCGCAATTGAGCAGGGTCAACTGACAACCATCGCAAGAGGCAAATTTGAAGACTGCGAGTGTGGGTTTTGCGGTTTTTTGATTCATCAAATTGCCGGTGTTTCAAACCAGTGCCGAATCCGGTCGTAGCGAAAAATCGGCCCCTCCTTACAGAGAAAATTAGGCCCCATCTGGCAGTGGCCGCAAAAACCCAGGGCGCATTTCATGTTGCGCTCCAGTGAGACATAAAGCTGATCCATCCGCATGCCGCGTGAACATAAATCCCGCACGGCGTGGTGCATCATGATGCCGGGTCCGCACATCATGACGATGCTGTTTGAAAGATCCAACTGTATCTGCGTGAAGAGATTGGTGACGATGCCGACGCTGTATTGCCATGCGTGGTCGGGGTGATCGACGGTCAGGTAAACTTCCGTGCGCGCATCCTTCTGCCAGGCCCGGATGCGTTCGCGGTAGAGCAGGTCTTTGGGGGTTTTCACGCCGTGAAAGATTTTGAGCGCCCCGTAATCATCACGCCGCGCTGTGATGTAGTTGATGACGGAAACGACGGGTGCGCAACCCAAACCGCCCGTGAGAATGATCACGTCTTTTCCTTTGGCCGCTTCCAGCGGCCAGGCGCTGCCGTAGGGCCCGCGAATGCCGATGACATCCCCGACATCCAGCCGGTTCAAGGCTTCCGTCACGTTACCGACAATGCGCACGGTGTGATCCAAGGTTTCGCCGATTTCCGGATCGGAGACGATGGAAATCGCCACTTCGCCCACGCCGAAAATATAGAGCATGTTGAATTGACCGGGCCGGAAGTCGTAGTTTTTGTGCCGCACTTCATCCAAAAAACGCAGCCGGAAGGTGTAGACCCCGCGGGACTCCAGGCGTTTTTCAACAATTTCCGCAGGATAAGGCAAATAGGGGGATGTCGCGCCAGCGGGCGGATTGCGGGGAGGGGCGGGCATGAAACCCGCTCCGATGTCGGACGGCTGATTCATGCGGGGTTCTTCCGGATGGCCTTGACTTCTTCGGTAATGTCGATGCCCGGCGGACACCAGGTGATGCAGCGGCCACAGCCCACACAACCGGAGCTGCCGAACTGATCGTGCCAGCTTGCAAGTTTGTGTGTCATCCACTGGCGATACCGGCTTTTATTGGAGCTGCGCACACTGCCTTCGCCGTGGATGAAGGAAAAATCCATCGTGAAACAGGAATCCCAGCGCCGCCAGTGCTCCGAATGATCTCCAGTGAGATCCGTGATTTCTTCGACCGTCGTGCAAAAACAGGTGGGGCAGACCATCGTGCAATTGCCACAGGTCAAACAGCGTTCCGCCACGTCATTCCAGCGGGGATGCGCCAGGTTTTCATAGAGCAGGGTTTTGAGGCCATCCGTGTCGAGTGTGCGTTTGATGCTTGCCGCGGTTTTTCGAATGACCTGCCGGGCCGCCGTTTTTTCAGCAGGGCGCGCGATTGCGGTGGAAAGGGCGGCCAAAACGGCTGCGCCCCGGCGTGATCCTGCTTCTGCGACAAAATAATGCCGCTTATTTTCAATGACTTCTGTGAGCGCAAGGTCGTAAGCTGTCTCTGCTTTCGGCCCGGTTTTCATGGAGACGCAGAAACAGGTTTCCGCTGCCTGCGCACAATTCACAGCCACGATAAACAGCTTTTCACGCTGTGCCTTATAAAAAGGATCAACGTAATCTCCTTTAATAAAAACCGTGTCTTGAATGGCCATCGCATACAGTTCGCAGGCCCGCACGCCGATTAACGCAAGTTTGCGCGGTGCTTCTGTCGTATCCGAAATGGTGAAACCCTTTTCCTCGCGCCGGGCCGCCCATAATTTCATGCGGGGCGGCAGCACGACTTTTTTCCACGAATGCGGGCCGACGGCATAGCCGAAATAGGCATCATCTTCCCTTTTTTTGAGACGGTAACTTCCGGGCGATTGCGCGTCTGTCCATCCCACAGGAAGATCCGAGGGTGTTTCCACTTCGTCATAAATGATGGCCGCATCACGAAGCGCGGGTGCGATAACGGCATACCCTTGCTTTTTCAGCAGGATGAAAAGTTGTGCGAGTTTATTAGACGCAATCGTATGCATCAATGTTTCCTCAGATAAAAACAGGGCTGCGCACGGCGTGTTTGTTTTCCATATTGTTTCTTCTTTTTCAAGCCGTCTTTTTTTGGAAGATGAAGATAGCCTGTTTTGGCATTTTGTCTGCTACATTGAATATAAGCACTTTATGCAAGCTCTGATCAAGTCATGAATTATTTTAGCGGGCGATTCCCTGCAATTTGCGCCTTGACGTTAAAAATGCTGTCTCTCGAAAAATCAACCCCGGATTGAATCAGCACTTCTTCAAATATGTTCGGCTGTTTTTGAGGAGCAATGAAAATGATATCGCAGCCCATTCATTTAGACCTAATACAAAAGGAAGTGACGGCGGTCTCGCTTGAGTCAAAAGCGCGATCCGACCTTCATTTGAATTATGCCGACGGCCTTGTTGATTTTCTTGCGCGTCTCAAGGTTGACTCTATTTTCGGCGTGCCGGGAGGCGCCATCGAGCCTTTTTTGAGTGCGATCGCCCGTCACCTGTCTCAATCGGGCGGAGACGGACCGCGTCTTATCGTGGCCCGCCATGAGGCCGGTGCGGCCTTTATGGCAGAAGGGTACGCACGCGAAACAGGCAAGCTCGGCGTTTGTTGCGCGACAACAGGGCCGGGGGCGACCAACCTGATTACCGGGATTTGCTCTGCGTATACCGAGCAAATCCCGGTGTTGGTATTGACCGCGCAGACGGCTTTGCCGGGTTTTGGCCGTTTGGCTTTGCAAGAGTCTTCGGGTGATGCCATTGATACGGTGGGCATGTTTCAACACTGCACACGCTATAACAGCCTTGTTTCTCATCCGGAACAGGTACGGCATAAACTTTATCAAGCCGTCGTGCGCGCGTTTCAGCACCCGCGCGGGCCGGTTCATTTGAGTCTGCCGGCGGACTTGATGAAGATGCCTCTGCCCGAAAACAGAGCGCAGGCCTTCCCCGTCCCGCAGCTGCGTGCCGGGAAGGCCTTTGATGAAACGCAGCTACAGGCACTTTTGCAGATGCTCGTGTGTTCACGTCGCGCGGTCCTGCTTGTGGGAGAGGGCTGCCGAGATGCCATCGCACCGATTTTGGCTTTATCCGATTGTTTCGACATGCCCGTTATAACGACCTCCGCCGGCAAAGGGAGTATCGATACCCGGCATCCGCGTTATCGGGGTATTTTCGGTTTTGCAGGCCATGCCGGTGCAAGCGAGACCCTCTTTGATCCGGAAGTGGATCTCATTCTTGCCGTGGGAACACGCCTCGACGAAATAACAACAAATAGGTGGGATCAGCGGCTTTTTAATGAAAAAATGGTGCATGTGGACGAAAACCCGGAAGCTTTTTTGCGTTCTCCAACAGCGCGCCTGCATGTTTTGGGGAATCTGGACGCCCTCTTTCGCCGACTCTTATTTTCTTTGCGAAAAAGCGGGGGCGATCATGCTAAGGGGAACTTGTTGCTGAAAGAGCACAATGAAGTTTTTCTCCAAGGCCGGACTCGGAAGGGATCAGACGGCAAACGGTCTTCAAAACCGAGGACGCCGCGTATTGAGAGGGGTGATGCCGAGGCCGGTGCACTTAACCCGCAAGGTCTGATGCGGGAACTGGCGCAGCGTTTCCCGTCCGAGACGCGTTTTCTCGCAGACGCGGGGAACGCCTGGGCGTGGTCCATTCATCACCTCGATATCAAAAAAGAAGGCCGGTATCACATCGGGATGGGCTACGGAGCAATGGCATGGGGCATCGGGGCCGCAGCGGGTGTGGCGCTGGGGGCACCCGGCAAAGCCGTGGTTTGTATCACCGGGGACGGCAGTTTTTTGATGAGCGGCCAGGAGTTGACGGTGGCTGTCAGCGAAGCCCTGCCGATCACCTTTGTGATTTTGAATGACGGCGCACTCGGCATGGTCAAACACGGTCAGCGCATGAGCGGGGCGGAGCCCATCGGATACATTTTGCCTCCCGTCGATTTTGCCGCGATGGCGCGGGCCATGGGCGCAGCGGCTCACACGATCACCTCCTGGGAAGCGTGGGATCGGCTTGATTTTGAAAAAATATGCACCCGCCGGGGGCCGACCCTGCTTGACGTTCACATTGATCCGGAAGCGGTGCCGCCGATGGGTGAAAGAATCAAGTGTTTGCAAGGAAAAGCGTAGCCGACATTACTGCAAAGACACATCAACAATGAGCGGCAGGTGATCCGAGGCCTTTCGGGTCAGCACGGTTCGAGGCACTTCAACGGCGTGAACCGCGATGCTTTGATCGACAAAAATGTGGTCAATGCGATTGATGGGATAACGGCCGAACCAGGTGCTTTGCGGGCGGTGGTTCAGCAGGACATCCTGCGCGTCATGCAGCACGGTGCCGAAGAGTTTGCACACGCCGGATTTCGGCCCGGCATTGAAATCGCCGCAAAAAATGATGGGGGCCTGACAATCGGCATGTCCCAGCCAACCCGGCCCAAGCAAGGCTTCGCACTGAAGCAGGCGTTCCTGCCGGGATAAGCCCAAATGCGTGTTGATGAGTTGATATTCGACCCCCTCCACTTCAATCCCCACCCAGAGCGCGCCCCGGGGTTCGAGAAAAGGCCGTCCCGACAGGCGCGGCAGTTGCGCCGAGCGGATCAGGCGGATGGGATGGTGACTGAGCACGGCGTCGCCGTATTTTTCCTCTTCAAGCTGCATGGCGGGGTGAAAGTGAAAGCCCATCTCCAGCGTGCGCGCAATGGCTTCCGCCTGATCGGTGGCATCCGTGCGGCGGCGCCCCACATCCAATTCCTGCAGGGCGACGATGTCCGGATCATACTGCGCGATCACGCGGGCAATGCGTTCGGGGGAGAGTTTGCCGTCCATGCCGATGCAACTGTGCACGTTGTAGGTCATAATGCGCAGTGTTTTTTGTTTTCGGCTTTGCTTTCGGCGACGGCCGGGAAATGCGGCGGGCGCCCGGCCTAAAAATTGGCGCACGTCTTCTCTCAAATCCAGCGCCCGCAGAGAACGTTGTGAAGGCACGCGAAGGGGAGCCGTGGCGGGTAACAAGGCAAAAGCACTGGTTTCAGCAGGGCCCGGCCCGGCATGGGCACCGTTTTCTCCGGCAAAGCTGAGCGAGACGCCTTTTTTTGACCAGCCAAAAAGCACATAGTCTCCGCTGTCGGGATGTTTGCAAAGATTGACAATGTCTTGGGCCACTTGTTTCATATGAGGATGATCCCGACCCAAAACGGCTTCGGCCTCCTCCGGAAGCTGAAAGGTCCCTTCTTCCGTAATCATGTGGACAAGGCCGTCCGGCGCGGTAAGGGCTACCATGGGGGTTTTCGTTTTTTCAAAAATCATTTTGGCTTTTGCAAAGCGGTCTTCGCAAGCTGAGGCACTGCCCGGATATATATGTCCCACCGGCCCCATGGCCGCGACCACTGTTTCCGCCGGAAGCGGGGGCTTTGCGGGCTGCGATTCGCAGGAACACCACCGATCAATCGGCAGCCCCAGCCATTGTGCGCGATGCGGGTGGCCCCCTTTTTGATCTTCTGTTTTGTGATGCGGGGGATCAAAAATTTCGGAAACAGCCTCTTCGATTGACCGGCCGTGCGCTACTTTATAGGGGATGGAGGTTTCCTGACCATGATCCGAATAAATCCAGACCTCATAGTCCCGCCGCCCGGATCGTTTTGCCGACTTCCAAATCCGCTTGATCGCATCATCAATGCCTTTTAGGGTCCAGTGTGCAAAAGCGGACGAAGGTCCGCGGCGATGGGCCTGTTCATCGTATCCGAGAAAGTTCAGTTGAACCACAGGAAGGCCGCGGGCCGTATCCAGCATGGCATTCATGGTCACGAGTTCTCTTAGCAGGATGGAAACTGCCACGCGGGCCGGGATAAATCGCAACTCTTTCCAAAGGTTTTTGCCTTCAATGAGTCCGCGAACAAAATCGATGAGGGCCAAGACAAATTCCAGTATCAGTAAACCGCCGACACGGACAAAACTCCAGGCATTGGAGAAGATAAAAATCACCAGGGAAAAGACTCTGCTTCCACGCAGGATTTTCCGCCAGTCAAGCGTTGCGGCGCAAAAGATGCTTTCTTTTGCGCCGCCTGAAAAAATATTGGAATACGCACTTCCGTTTTGCAGCAGTCCTTCGCCTTCTTGACTCAATTTTACCTGAAGGGTCGCGGCGACTTCCGGATCATACATCCGAAAAATCTTGCCGGTCCGGCGATTCAGGTAACTGAAGGCAGGCACACAAGCGCGCACGCCGTAAAATAATTCACCCTGAAATGCGGGCGTATTGCTGGGAAGACCGCTGTAAAGGGTGTGCAAGGTATAGTCTTCTTTTTGAATCAGTTTTTTAAGAAAAGGCATGTGACGGTTTTTGAGGGCCTGTTCAATCTGAGGGCGGGCAAGACCGTCAATTTGAATCAGGACAAGGCCCGCCTCGGCTTCGGTGCCTTTGGCTTTGGGCAGCTTCAGCAGACGGACGTTCCATTCGCTTCGGCTGATCGCGCGGCGTAATTTTAAGAAAAATTGCTCAATTCGCCCGATCATGCTTCCTGCGTCCTGTTGCCTTTTTCTTCGTGAAGTGCACTTTGCAGGGCATGCGCGCGGTTGACCCAGAGATCCCATTCCGTTTCAATCAAGGGCAAGATTGAGAGCCAATGGCTGCCTTCGATTTCCTGTTTGACCTGTACCTGTGCAATGAGGTCGGCATAAAGTTTCAACACACGATCTGTTGAGCGGGTAATTGAGAATCGATCCGCCGTTTCCCGCGCGGCGGCTTGAAGTGCGCGCCGCTTGGCAGGCGAAAGCCCGAAGAGCCAGGTAATGGCAGATGAAAAGGGTTCCACGGCTTCTTCGGAAAGCAGGCGTCCGTTCACGCCGTCTTCGACGACTTCGCGCACACCGGAGGCATCCACGGCGACGACAGGGCTGCCCGCCGCCATCGCCTCGGTCAAAACCATGCCCTGTGTCTCGCTTTGTGAAGCAAACACAAAAACATCCATCGCGTTGTAGGCCCTAACCAGGGTCTCCAGGGCCACCTGACCGATCTGATGATAGCGGTCGGCCAGCCCTGTTTTTTCAAAACGATCCCGCATGGCGGACTCGGACGGCCCCGTGCCCGCCACCAGAAAATGTGCCGTTTTGTGTTGTTGGATGAAATGAATGACGGCATCCGTCAGAAAACCGAGGTTTTTTTCCGGCGCAAGCCGACCCACGTGTCCGAGCAGAAAGGCCTCTTTCGGAATGCCCAGGTTTTCTCTTAGGGCCATGCCATCTTGCGGGACGAACCATGCGTGCCCGACACCGGTCGGAATAACCGTGACAGGCGTGGTGACGCCTCTTTTTTGGAGCAGGGCCGCGATGCTTTCGCTGGGCGCGATCACGCCGTCGCAGAGGTTGGCGTAACCTGTTGACAATTCAATGACAAAGCGTTTTAAGGCCTCGGAATCTCCCGGCACGTAGTGGGTGTATTGTTCATAAAGCGTGTGGTGCGTGAAGACATGGGGGATTTGATGCAGGGCCGCGATGCGCAGCGCGGTATCGCCCAAAAGAAAGGGATGATGTGCGTGAACGATATCCGGCTTGAATTTTTCAAGCTGTGGGAAAAGTAGCGCGGGAATGGGCAGACGCACGGAAAAATCACTGCCGTTAAAATGCTGAATGGCCGGGATGCGCACGACATCGACTTCATGCTCCGGCATGTCTTCAAAGGTGGGGGCGACCACAAGATCACGGTGCCCCAATGCTCTGAATTCGGCGCAAAACCGCTCAAGCGAGCGGGCGACGCCGCCGACATGGGGCGTGAAGGTATTGCTCATCGTGAGAATATTCATGTTTTTTTAATCTCCACTTTATTTTTCACTTCCCCCTTTGAAAAAGGGGGAAGTGAAATCAAGGGCTTGTGACGACCCAAAATCAATCGCCGATTTTGGTGACGACAACTTCTGCGGTGTCGTTTTCAGGATAAACCGGTTCACGGCCCGGCAGTCGCACTTCAATGCGCGGCGGATCTTTCCGCCAGTCCCCTTGCCATTGCACCCGCACTGTTCCATTTGCCGCCTTGATCCTGATAAAAAGATCACCAAAGGGGGTCGGTGCGGGGCCGAAGGAAAGAGGCTTTTCTGTTTTAAGCCACTCTTCGGAAATGCCGGAGGCCAGGATGAGGCGCTGTCCTTCTTCGCGTACAAAACAGTTTCGGATCATCAAAACCCATTCTGCGGCGGCCCAGATATGCTGGCCGTCCCCCATGCAGCCGCCGCCGGTCCGGGGGTGGATGGCTTCCGGCCATTGTCCGGTAGCGGAAGCCGATTGTGCGACCGATTGCAGCAAATCAAAAAACCGGGCATCTTCCGCGCGCAGCAGCACTTGTGCGACATGAAGCGTTAAATAAGGATTAATGCCCGAGTGAATCATGTCTTGAAAAAAACCGCTCTTTACAAAACAATGTTCCAGCAAAAAATGAACGGTGTCGCGGAGCCGGACATCGTCTGCCGTCCAAAGCTGTAAGGGGTAGCCGACTGCGAGTGAGCCGATCGCGCCGCCGTCCATCCGACGATAGGGGGAGGCGGGAATGCCGTCCCAACTGCGAAGCGCCCTGCTTTTTTTGAGACTGCGTTCCACTGCGGCCATAAAGTGTGCGGCTGCGTGCCGGAAACGTTCGGCTGAAACCGGATCTTCATATTTTTGACATAAATCGTCCGCAGCCAAGAGCCCGGCGATGCCCCAGAAATCATCCCAATAATAGTGGTCGTTCGGGCCGAGGTGTTCCGCACTGAACCCGGCGGGCAGCAGCCCGGCGTGCAAGGCATCCAGGTCATCGGGATGACGTTTTTTGATGATCCATTCCCCCGCTTTTTTTACCGATTTGCGCCAGCTTTCTTTGGGCGGACGGCCGGTCAATTCACAAAAGCGATTTAAGATCCAAAGCGCCTGGCCGTTGGAGTCCCATTCCCCGTCCTGCGAATGGAAGTAGCCGGCGCGGGTTTGCCGGGCGGGGAAACGATCCAAAACCCGTTCGGCACGTGCGGTCAAGCCCGTGCAAAGCATGGCGTGCAGGATAAAAGCGGCGTCCCGGAACCAGAAGCGTTTGTAGGTGTAGGGGCCGGGATAGACATCTTCCGGTGAATGGAGCACCATGGACCGCAAGGCGGCATCATATAAAAACCGGACCTTTTGATCCGGGATCTGCAAGGCGCAATGGTCCGATAAGGCCTCATCCCAGGCGGGTTTTTCAGAATCCGAAGACAAAGCGGGATGGCTGTGCCGGGATTCGTTTTCTTCCTCAAGCAGGATGTTGACTTCGACGGATTTTGTTTGACCCGGCGTTAGATCGAAAAGCGCGGCGGCGGTAAGCATGCCGACATCGCATTGCATTTCAATTTGTTCTGTCTCGGAAAAAAGCGTGCTAAAAACGTCGCCCCGGCGGTAGTTTGAAAACAGGGAATGATCGACCGGTGTACTGAACAAAACCTGCCGGTCGTCATCGACCAGCCAGAACGAACGATCCTGTGAAAGCGCCGCTTCATGGATAAAACTGACGCCCTCCGGGTTGTAGGGCCGCAGTGTGACGACCAGGGCGCCGTCTATTTCGGCATCCGCACGCAGTGCAATGCGGCAAAAACGCCCGTCTTCATTATGCCGGACTTCCACGCGGCTGCTCAAGGCAAGTCCCTCGGAAGCAGCCCGGGTTTCGACGGCAAGCCCGGTATCAAACACAAGTTTCTGAGAAATCTGTTCCAATTTTGAAGGAATCAGTGTTTTTCCTGCTTTTGTCATGACCCAAAAATCCAGGGACCAGCCGTCTAAAAACGGCGTGACCAGCCCTCTCGCATCGACAATGGGCAGTTCGTCAAAATCAGGCAGGCCGACGGCCGTCCAGTTTCGGTGCGTGAGATTGACGTGTGTGATGGAAAACGCCCTCGGAATAAAGGCTTCATCCAGGGGGTTGAACTGGCGTTCCACCCAAAAAGGCCAGACCCAGTCGAGATTATGCTGAATCGCGCGGGTATTGATGAGCCCGCGCGCGTGAAAGAGTACACCCGCACGAAGCAATTCGACCGGCTCCGTAACTTCCGAGGGCTGTGCAAAACGATGCAGACGCGATTGCAAAGCAATGGGATCTAAAAAATCGTGCGCCTCGGCGACCTGCCGAATCAAAAAACGCCAAGGGAGCCATTTGAGCCACATGAAGCAATCTCCTCTTCTGATAAGGAAAAGCCAAGTTCACGGATAAGATCAGCATGACAAAAAACCGGGGCGTTCTCAAGTGCTTTATTTATCCCAAATTCCGCGATCGCGGAATTTGAAACCGCCGGTTCGCCTGCTTATACTGCGTTACCGGTCATTTTACGCCTCACCGTACAGGTAAGTGGGCCCCGGTCGCCAAAATGGCCGATAAGGCCGTGTCCTTCAGGCGACTTGACGGTTTCACGCAAAATCTATCGCTGATTGTGGGTTTATCTTGAATCAAGTAAGGATTTTTCGGTCAAGGCTTCTATATTGCACGGCTTCGGAAATATCCGCACTGGAGATATTTTCACGTTGGTCGAGATCGGCGATTGAGCGTGCAACCTTGATAATGCGATTGTAGGCACGTGCGGAAAGCCCGAGTCGTTCCATTGCCGTTTCCACCAGTCGTTTGCTGGCTTCATCGATTTTGCAGTGTTTTTTAAGTTGTTTTGGGCCGAGTTGGGCGTTGCAGCGCAGGCCTTCGGGTTGATAGCGGTTGGATTGAAAAGTTCTTGCGATTTGCACGCGTTTTTGAATGGTGTCGGAAGCTTCGTCCTGCGTCTCAAGCGTAAGATCCCGAAAAGGCACGGCGGGGACTTCGATATGCAGGTCGATGCGATCCAGCAAGGGCCCGGAAATTTTTGAGCGGTAACGCTGGATGGCACTGGGAGCACACACACAATTGCGCTGCGGATCGGTAAAATAGCCGCAGGGACAGGGGTTCATGGCCGCAAGCAACATGAAACGTGCGGGATAGGTTAGTGAGCCGCTCGCGCGAGCGATGGTGACCTCACCTTCCTCCAGAGGCTGTCGCAAAACTTCCAGTACATTGCGTTTAAATTCGGGCAATTCGTCCAAAAAAAGCACGCCGTTGTGGGCAAGGCTGACTTCCCCAGGCCGGGGGATTTGCCCGCCGCCAATGAGTCCGGCATCTGAAATACTGTGATGGGGCGCACGAAAGGGACGCGCCAACAAGAGCGGGACGGCAGACGACAAAAGACCCGTCACGCTGTGGACTTGTGTGACTTCAAGGGATTCTTCAAAATGCATGCGCGGCAGAATGGATGGGAAACGTTTCGCCAACATCGTTTTCCCCGAACCGGGCGGACCCACCATGAGGATGTTGTGTCCGCCTGCGGCCGCAATTTCCAGGGCGCGTTTTGCGTGGGCCTGTCCTTTGACTTCGGCATAATCTTCGGCATCGTTCGATACTTCTGAAAACAGTTTCGGCACATCAATGGAAACCGCATTGTGTTCATTTTGTCCGTTTAAAAACCCGACAACCTGAGGCAAGGTCTCCATGCCGAAGATCTTTACGCCGGAAACGACGGCGGCTTCGGCCCCGTTTCCGGTCGGCAGGATCACCCCCTGCAAACCCAGTTTCTTGGCCAGAATGGCAATGGGCAAGGCCCCTTTAATGGCTTTGATGCGGCCGTCGAGTGAAAGTTCTCCGACGATGAGGTAGCGCTTGACGCGCTCCCGTTTGATGACCCCTTCCGCAGCCAAAATCCCGAGTGAGATGGGAAGATCAAAGGCGGAGCCTTCTTTTTTGAGGTCGGCGGGCGCGAGGTTGACGGTAATCTTTTTGACGGGAAAATGAAAGCCGGTATTTTTAATGGCGGAGCGCAGCCGGTCTTTGCTTTCTTTGACGGCAAGATCCGGCAAACCCACGATGGAGAGCAGGGGCAGGCCCTGAGACAAGTCGATCTCGACATCAATCAGGCGGGCGTCTACACCTGATAATACCGCGCTGTTGATTTTCGCCAGCATGGTTCACCCTAAATCAGAGCACCCTAAAAACGCAGTCGGGCCCGCAATCTTTCCTTAATCTCGTTGAGACGTTTTTTGTCCGGCGGATCGGCAACCCACTGTCCCAACTCGAGGGAAAAGGCTTGCTGCTCCATATCAAGATCGAGGCGAAAAGGGTCTTGGCTGGCCACACGACCGATCAAGCGGCTTCTTTTGACAGGGGTTCCGATGAGTACGCCGACTTGATGTGTTTGCCAGTGGGTTTGGAAGTACCCTTTGTTTTTATCTTCAATGACAATGCGGTCATAAAAAAGCCGACTGGCGGCAAGCGAGGCTTTCCAGGCCTGATCGTAGGGAACGGGTGATTTGGGCAGCGAAAGCCGGGTTGAACCGTTTCGGACGCAGCCCGACATCGCAAGGAACAGCAGGACGCAAATCGTGATTTTGAGGAAGCAGGCAAGCAAAAGCGAGGCTGGGAGGGATGTCCCGTTTTGGGCGTTGCCCATGCTCAGCCCGCGCATCAGACGGCGCCTGTGCTGTTTCTTAAAAAGGAAGGAATGGGTTTTCCTTCGTGACTGTCCACCCAGCCATAGAGGCAGGGTGACTTTTCTTCATTCAGGTAGGATAAAAAACGGATGCCGAAGGAGTTGCCCGCAGGGCCGCGATGCACGGCGACAATCTTTCCCGTGACCATTTCCCGGAAGGTTTTTTCCTCAAAAACACCACTGATGTGAATGGTGACGCGTTTGCCTAAATCAAAAACGGAAGCAGTGTGAAAAAGCAGACCGCCGAGACTCATATTGCTGATGGTTACATCAACCGGCGTGGTATCCTCGGCGGAGAGCCTCGCTTTTCCCGAGAAGGGAACACGGATGTGCTGCCTTTTATCTACCATAATCGGAGCTTATAACATATCTTTTTTCAATAAACAAACAGGAATGTTGTCTTTGCACGCATCTTCTTTATTGCGCTTCTCTTCCGAGCAGTTTTTATCGGGTTTCCTGAGAATAAGAGCGGCTCACATCTTGTTCCGATCCGTCGGAAAGCATCAATTTCAGGCGACCCGAACCCAGCGATCTTATTTCTTTAACCTGTTTTAAGGCAACGAGGGCGGAGCGGTGTACCCTCAAAAATTGATCGGGATGTAAAATTCGACAAATTCTTCGAGCAGCGTTGTTCCGATCGCAAGCAAGACAAACAAAAAAAAGCGTTTCCAAACCGGCCACGACCTAAGACGGTACAATAAAAGTATAGAAAGGAAAAAGCAGCGGCAGCAGACTGATGAAGGATTGCAAGGTCGTCAGGGGGAAATTTTGATAAAAAGTTGAGACAAAATCCTGCGGCCTGTTCACCAAAATTTCATACCATTGATGATAGAAGGCCAAGATCACACTCATTGACAAAAGGGAGATCAGGAAACTCTTTTTTGATTCAAAGAGACCTAAAGGCCTGATGTCGTTTTTTTGCGAGTTCATCTCTTCGGTCTTATCCGGGGAAGGCCATTGAAAGTCTGAATAGGATTCCGCGCAGTAGATGCAATGTGGGCCGGTCGCGACTTGCCTCTATTGATTTTCAAATATCGACAATGCGGTATTGATATGGATGCAACAAATAATATCTCATGGATGATTGCTTTTTCGGCAGGGTTTTTATCATTATTATGCGGATCGGAATCGGTAGGGGAATCGGCCAATAACAACAGCTGGAATTTATTCGGATGTTTAAGCAAGTGATATTGCAAGCAAAACGAAAAATGGGTCCCGTCTGGCCTTTTCTGATGCTTTACCTGCTTGGGCTCAGTGCCTTGAGTACCGCCCGCCTGCTTTTTATGATTTGGCAATGGGATCGTGTTATTGCCGTCGATGGTATTTTGTCGGTGCTTGCCATCGGAGTGCGGATTGATACCATTTTGTTGTTTCAGTTTTTAGCCCTTCCTGTTGTGCTTTATTTTCTGGTTCCGGACATCGGAGCCTTGCGTCGCATTGTCAAGAACTTTTCCCGGTTTTGGGTCATGGCTTCCAGTCTTTTATTTGTGTTTATGGAAGTTTCGACTCCGTCTTATATTGTTGAATACGATACACGGCCCAGCCGGATTTTTGTCGAATATCTGATTTATCCCAAAGAAGTGTTCGGCACCCTGTGGGCAAGCTACAAACCCCAACTTTTTATTGCCGCCGGACTGATGACGGCGACCGCGATTTATGGCGGTCGCTTCTACAAGAGGCTATTTGATGAGGCCGTCATTTGGCCGTGGTCCAAACGCGTGTTGGCCTTCCCCGCGGTCGGCCTTATTTTGTTTTTGGGCATTCGTTCAAACCTTGCGCATCGTCCGGCAAATCCCAGCATCGCCTCTTTTTCAAACGACCACCTTGTCAATGACTTGGCTTTAAATTCAACGTATAACGTACTGTTTGCGATTTACAATCTCAAACACGAAGTCAAGGGGGATATTTATGGCAAATTGGAAGATGAGGAAATAATCCGAAGAGTGCGAGAGGCCGCACTGATTGCCCCCGATGCGTTTACAAATGATGAAATCCCCTCGCTCCATCAACAGATTCCCTCCTTTCAAAGAGATCGACACCCCAATCTGGTGATTGTGCTTGAAGAGAGTTTGGGGGCGCAATTTGTCTCAACGCTGGGTGGTGATGACCTCAGCCCGGAATTGGATAAATGGAGCAAAAAAGGGCTTTGGTTTACATCAATGTATGCGACGGGCACCCGCTCCGTCCGAGGCATTGAAGCCATTTCCGCAGGTTTTACGCCATCGCCATCTCGCAGTGTCGTGAAGCTGGAAAAATCTCAAACGGGATTTTACACCATCGCGCGGACCTTAAAAAACCTGGGATATACCACAGAATTTATTTATGGCGGCGAAAGCCACTTTGACAACATGCGGCGTTTCTTTTTGGGCAATGGTTTTGACCGCGTTATTGATATCAATGACTACGATGATCCCGTTTTTTTGGGCACATGGGGCGTTTCGGATGAAGACCTTTTTGAAAAAGCCCATACACGCTTGCTCGAAAAAGAAGACGGGCCTTATTTTTCTCTCGTTTTCACTTCGTCTTTCCATTCCCCTTTTGAATATCCCGACGGTCGGATTGAGCCGGTCGAAACACCTGCTTTTACACGCAGAAACGCAGTAAAATATGCCGACTATGCCGTTGGACAATTTCTTGCGCGGGCCGAAAAATCCAAGTATTGGAAGAACACACTTTTTTTGGTCGTGGCCGATCATGACTCCAGGGTTTACGGCGATACCTTGGTGCCCATTAAACATTTTCAAATTCCCGCCTTGATTACCGGTTTGGGCGGTGAGGTCAAACCTGCGGTCTATTCAAAAATTTCGAGTCAAATCGACCTGCCGCCGACGCTCCTTTCTTTGATGGGCATTACCTCGGAGCATCCCATGATTGGACGCGATCTGACGCAGGTTCCCGAAGAAGTGCCCGGTCGGGCTTTATTTCAATATGAAAAGCATTTTGCTTACATGGTAGGTGACAAGGTTGCCGTCTTTTTGCCCCGGAAAGCCCCGCAGTCTTTTGTTTATCAAAATAAAACCTTGGCGGCTTCGGCAGATCATTCGGATGCGTTTATAAAAACGGCCTTGGCGCATGTGCTCTGGACTTCAAAAATGTATCAGGAGCAGCGTTATCGCTTGCCTTAAGGTGAAGAGTTGGGAAAATCGATTGCTTTGATTGGCCCGTTACCGATCTTGAACTACGGTAAAAGGTTTTATGCCGCGTTCTTGGGACTTGACCGTTGAGAGAAAACCTCCCATGGAAACAAGGTTTTCTATTTTGACTGCGATGCAAGCAGTGCGAAAAGCACCTGTGTCAAGGCAATCGTCTTCAGTTCGATTTCAGGATCTTCATTAAAAAAATGATCGCTGTTCAAGGCCACGATCGTGCTGCTTCCGGGCGCAATACTGTCCGGCAGCAGCGTGAGTCCGTCATTTGGCCCTTTGTTTCGAAGCATCGCATAGTTTTCCGCCGCAAGCGCCGTGATGTCGCCCGAAAGCGCAAGGCCGATGTAATTAATCACAATAAGGTCTTTGGGCAAGGTGAGTTGTTTGAATCGCGCACGGCTGCTTTTCATGGACATGCTCAGGACCTTGTCTTTTTCCCAGCCCTTCCACCAGAGGGCCAGTTGCAAAAGCCATGATCTCGGCCAGGTCTGATAATGGTCCACCAAAGGCGTGCCTTGCAGTATGCCCGCAAGGTTAATCCACGCCTTGACGGCTTGCCGGGCTTCCTGCGGGTGTTTTTGGGCCAGACCCAGGTGGATGGCCGGACCCGCCGAACTGGGGCCCACGAGAATGATTGCTTTTTCCTGAGCGGCTTGTTCTTGAACAACCCGACGAATCAAATCCGCATTTTCTTCCACGCCGCCGTGGGGATTGAGGGGGATAAAAAGGCTTTCGATGCCCAATGCGGCGGTGATGCGCATGGGACGTGCCAGGTCCGCCCCCGTAAACGGTCCGGAGGCGACGTAGTCCCAACCGGGCACAAACAAAAGCATGCAACAGCCGGCGTTTGCAATCACGGCCTGTGCCGGGCTCGTCGCACGCAGTGCGGACAGATTTTTATGAAACTTTTCCTGAAGTGCGCTATTTTTTTTATCTTGATAGAGGTGTTCCGCCCAAAAAAGTCCTGCAAAATCGGTTGAAGTCTCGGCCGAAATCTTTTTGAGGTCATCACGATTTAAGGTACGGTTTTGATATTGCCGGTAAAATGCATCGATTTTTTTATCCAGTGCCTCATCCCGGTCTTGGTTTTGAAGATAATTTTCGAGGTAATAACGCGCAATTTCCGAATCGACGGTCGTCTGAATCACTTCACCCATCATCATGCCGCGCACAGAAATTTTCGGAATGGCCGTGCGACATCCCGAAAAGAAGACGGCGAAGGTACAAAACCATACAAAAACCGGGCATCCTTTGTCGTTTGATTTTAAGGAAAACAAAGAGCACAGGGGCCGGGAGAGCATTCAGTCCTCTCTTCGACGGATGCGCAATCCGCCTGAAATAAGATATAACAGGCAAGCATTCAAAACAATCATGCCCCAAGAGAGCCAGTAAGCGAAGCGTTTCCAGAATTCGGAGTTTAAAAAAGATTCCGGAAGCATACCGCCCCAGGGCAGGGTGAAGATACTAAACCAAAGCGCACTTTCCCCCGTGCCCCCGCCGGTTTTCATCACACGCAGGTGCAGCACAAAAACGAGGGCGGCCAGCAATAGAAAGCCGATGGCAAAATTCCGTCCGGTTTTAGATTTTTCAATGCAGAGCATCTTGTTTTCACCAAAGAATAAAAAAGGCCGTTTCCCCTTGGGAAAACAGCCTTTGCCAAAATGGCTCCCCAGGCCGGACTCGAACCAGCGACAAGACGGTTAACAGCCGTCTGCTCTGCCAACTGAGCTACTGGGGAATGTCGGAGGATTTTATCGATCCGGATGATGAAAGTCAATCGCGGAATTTGGGATGAGAAGGAAGATAGCCGATCGGACGATGCTTTGTTACAATAGGTAAATGATGTAATTGGGGGATAGGGACGCATGACGAAAGAGATCAAATCAATTTTAAAAAAGCGGATTTTGGTGATGGATGGCGCGATGGGCACGATGATCCAGGCGAGGCATCTCACCGAGGCCGATTTTGGCGGGGCGGCTTTTGAAGGCTGTAATGAAAACCTGAACCTCACGCGCCCGGATGTGATTCAATCCATCCAC
>Ga0256830_1000182_pt1 | contig 57148 bp, 33 predicted proteins | sample 128326metaG_FD_190537 | JGI IMG/M metagenome (GOLD analysis project Ga0256830, IMG submission 190537) | Hydrothermal vent microbial communities from Lau Basin, Pacific Ocean - 128-326 | ecosystem: Environmental > Aquatic > Marine > Hydrothermal vents | place: Pacific Ocean: Lau Basin | collected... | reverse complement strand
CTTCTCCACAGTCCAGGGGTGCTCCAGGCCCAACAGGTGCTGGTACAGAGTCGTATCGCGCATGGTCCGCCTCCTTTCGGCGAACCACACTACCGCGATCTCTACCCACTAGAAACCCGGAAGAACCTCCCCTGGCCTCCTCAACCGTCCGCCCGAACCGGCGTAGTACCTCTTCCTCAGGCTGCCCCGGGAACTGTCGAGCGCCCATCAACACCACATACCCGCTCCACCGGTACCTGTGCAACTCATCCACACCGCTCACCACTCCGGTCCGGACGGGGTTCAGATGAATGTGGGCTCGCGAAGCGAAAACACGTTCATACGGACCCCCCTGGATTTACCCCCTCATCCCCGTTCGGCCGAGAACACAATCGGCGGCAGACGCAAAAAACGGCCACCGGGTGCGCAGCAGCACCACAGTGGCCGTTTCGTTCAATCCGTGCCGTCCCCGCCCTGTCGCCCCGCCATGGATCCCCTCCGTGTGAATGGCGGTTCGCTATGGTACGGGAAACCCCGTTGGTCCGGCAACCTCGGGGGAAACCGAAACGGGGAATGGCGGTCAGATCCTGTCCGGAGAAGAAGGCGAAACGGCCGGCCCCCCTGGCGGAGGCCCGCCGGAAGATCGGCCGTCTGTCCCGAAACTCCGTTGTGCGTCGGGGCTCGCTACCGGATCACCCCCTCCACGATGGCGAACAGGGTGCCGGAGCCCACCACCAGCCACAGGAGAAGCCCGTGGGCCAGGGGCCGGGTGCCGATGGCCCGGAGCATGTCCCGGTCCACGGCCGCCCCGATCAGGAACAGGGTCACCACGAGGGCCCGGCGGGCCATGCCGAAGAGCCCTCCCCACAGGAACCCCAGTTGAGGAAGGGCGGTGCGAAGGGCGGAGGCGGCTAGGAACGCCAGGATGAACCAAGGGAACCGGGCCCGGCCGCCGCCACGCCGCACCCACGCCAGCCCCAACGTGGCCGGCACGATCCAGGCGGCGCGGGCGAGCTTCACGGTGGTGGCCAGACCGAGGGCTGCCCTGCCGTAGGCCGCGCTGGCGCCGACCACGCTGCTGGTGTCGTGGATGGCCAGCGCTGCCCACAGACCGAACTGGCGCTGGGTCAACCCCAGGGCGTGGCCCAGGGGCGGGAACACCAGCAGCGCCACGGCGTTCAGACCGAACACCGTGGCGAGCGACACCGCGATGTCCTCGCCCTCGGCCTCGATCAGCGGGGCCACCGCCGCGATCGCGCTGCCGCCGCAGATGGCGGTCCCCACCGAGATGAGCGCCGCGGTGCTCGCCCGGACCCGGAGGAACCGGCCGAACGCCAGGCCGATCGCCACCGTGGCCAGGATGCCCACCACCGTGTAGCCGAGCCCGGCCCGGCCGGTCTGCCACACCTGTCCGATGCCCAGGCCGAACCCCAGGCCGGCCACCGAGAGCTGAAGCAGTCGCTTGCTCGCCTTGGCCGTGAGGTGGTGCCACGGGTTCCCCACGGCCAGCCCGACGACGAGCCCCGCGCCGAGCGCCACGGCCGGGGAAACCCACGGCAGGCACGAGGCCAACAGCAGTGCCACGAAGATCGCCTGTCGAATCTGCGAGCCTTTTGGGTCCATGACTCCCCTTCGATGACGGTCTCGCCCCTGGGACGGGGCCGGTGGGTCGTGGATGCGGGTGGGCGGCCGCCACCCCATGACGGGCCGTACGCCCGGGAGGATAGGCAGGACCGACAAACAATACAAATTCATAATTCTTTACGTTCATATCTATTCAAGTGATATACTCCGGCGCCATGAACATCACCCTTCGTCAGCTCGAGGTCTTCTGCGCCGTGGCCGACCACGGCAGCGTCACCCGTGCGGGAGAGTTCCTGGGACTCACCCAGTCGGCAGTCAGCGCCTCCCTCGCCCAGCTGGAGCGCCAACTGGGAGGGCCGTTGTTCGACCGCCGGGGCCGGACCCTCCGGATCAACGAGCGGGGACGGGTCCTGCTGCCCGAGGCCCGCCGGGTGCTGGCCCAGGTCTCGGACCTGGTGAACCTCCTGTCGCCGGACGGGGGAGACCTGGTGGGGGCGCTGCGGGTCGGGTCGAGCACCACCATCGGCAACTACGTGATGCCCTTTTGGATCGCGGCGTTCCGCAGGCTCCACCCCCGGGTCACGATCCAGCAGATCGTGGCCAACGGCCACGCCATCGAGACCGCGGTGCTGGAGGGGACGCTGGACCTGGGGTTCATCGAGGGGCCGCCCCGCGCCGGCGGAGCGGTGGTGGAGCCGTGGCTCCCGGACGAGCTGGTGGTGTTCGCCGGCCCCACCCATCCCCTGGCCGGGGCCGAGGTAACGCCCGAGGCCCTCGTGTCACCGGGCTGGATCATGCGGGAACACGGCTCGGGCACCCGGCAGGTGTTCGAGCGGGCCCTGCGGGAGTGGGTGCCCGAGTTCGAGATCGCCCTCGAGCTGGGGCACACCGAGGCGATCAAGCGGGCGGTGGAGGCGGGGCTGGGAATCGGGTGCCTGTCGCGGCTGGCCGTGGAGAGGGAGCTCCAACAGGGGTGGCTGGCCCCGGTACACGCCCCGTTTCTCGACCTGCGCCGGCAGTTCCTCCTGATCCAGCGCAGGGGACGTCACGTCACCCGGGTGCTCGGGGCGTTCCGGGAGTTCCTCCGAAACGGCGCCCCGGATCCCCGGCCCGGAGGCCCGGCCCCCTGAGGTGGTGTCCCGAGGTTCGGCTCCTCCGGCCTACCTAGGCCGCGATGGCGCCGCCTCAGGTGAAACCGGAGCCGGCCGTGCAGGCGTAGCAGTGATCGGCTACAGCGACGGGGGTGCCGGCCGGCGGGGGGCCCTCGCACTCCGAGACGTGGCGGGGCCGGCCGCCCAGGGGGAGGCCCGCGGCCAAGTGGAAGTCGCAGTCGTAGAGCACCCCGTCCCAGGCCACGGAGAGCTGGGTGCGGCACATGAGGCCGCCCACGGTGGCGGGGTTGAAGGCCTGGGCGAGCTTCTCGAGGTACCCGGCCAGGTTGCCGGACTCCTCGAGCCAGCAGCGGTACCGGCCCAGGGGCACGTTGGCAAAGGTGTAGAGGTGGGAGAACGCGATCCCCCAGCGCCGGGCCAGGTCGCGCCGGAACCGCTCCTCGGCCCGGCACTGATCGGGCGGCAGGAAGGCGCCGGCCGGATTCGACACCAGGTCGAGCTCGAGCCCGGTGCCCTCCACCCCGTAGCCCAGTTCGTTGAGCCGCCGGAGCATATCGAGGCTCTGCTCCCACACCCCGGCCCCCCGCTGGGCGTCGGTCTGGGCCCGGCTCACCGAGGGGAACGAGGTGACGATCACCACGCCCAGGTCCCGGAGCCGCCCCCAGAACTCCGGGCCCCGCTCCCGCAGGGCCGTGAGGTTCGAGCGCAGGATCAGCCGGGGGGTGTGGGGCCGGAGGGCCGCGAGCAGGTCCAGGATGCCGGGCACCAGCTCGGGGGCGCCACCCGTGACGTCGACGGCGGAGAACCCGGCCCGGGCCGCGAACCGGACCACCCGGTCCATGGTCTCGGGACCCATGACCTCGGGCCGGCCGGGCCCGGCCTCCAGGTGGCAGTGGCGGCACGCCTGGTTGCACAGGCGCCCCACGTTCACCTGCAGGGTCGTGGTCTCCCCCCGCGTCAGCTCCAGGCCGTGCCGTCGCAGCACCGACGCGAACGGCTCGACCGTCACCGCCTCGCTCACAGGGAGATCTTCTCCACCACGTTTTGCATCTGAACGCCGTGGACCAGCGAGGCGCCGCCCCGGATCGCCACGGCCACGTGCACGGCCTCGGCCATCTCGCCGGGGGTCGCCCCCTTCTCCAGGCTGGCCCGGGTGTAGGCGTCGATGCAGTAGGGGCACTGGACCGCGTGGGCCACGGCCAGGGCGATCAGGGCCTTCTCCCGCTCGCTCAGCTCGCCCTCGGCGAACACGGCCTGGTAGTACTCGAAGAACTTCTGGGTGATCTCGGGGGCGTCTTTGCCCGCCTCGGGGAACTTCGCCAGATCCTCGGGGTCGTAGTAGGTGTCCATGGCGTGCGCTCTCGGCTAGAAAGCTGAAAAGCTGAAAAGCTGAAAAGCTGGGAAACTCCGGGCCTCGGGTTTGGGTCCTCGCCCCGTTTGTCGCGCTCCCCCACCGTGCCTTACACCGAGAGACAACGTACCTTTTTTCGAGCCGCTGGCAACCCTCGGGATCAGTCCCCGGTCTCCCGGTATCCGCAGCCCCGCCGGGGGCACCGCACCGTGGCTCCGCCCCGGCCCGTCTTCTCCACCAGGAACGGGTGGCCGCAGTCGGGGCACTCCCGGGGAATCGGCCGGTCCCACAGGGCGTAGTCGCACTCGGGGTAGCGGTTACAGGAGTAGAATGTGCGGCCCCGCTTGCTGCGCTTCTCCACCAGCTCGCCGTCGCACCCCTCCCGGGGGCAGGTGACCCCGGTGCCCACCGGCGCGGTGTACTTGCAGGTGGGGTACTTGGTGCACGCCACGAACCGGCCGAACCGGCCCCGCCGGATCACCAGGTCCGCCCCGCACTCCGGGCAGGACTCGCCGGTGGGCTCGCCCTCGACCACCCGGATGGTTCCGTCGGCCAGGCGCTCGAACTCCTTGGTGTTGCGGCACTCGGGGTAGGCCGAGCAGGCAAGGAAGAACCCGTTGCGACCCCACCGGATCACCATGGGCTTGCCGCACTTGTCGCAGGCGATGTCGGTGGGCTCCTGGCGGGCCTTGACGTCCTCCATCTGCTCCCTGGCCCGCTCCAGACTCCGGGCGAACGGGGCGTAGAAGTTCTTCAGAAGCTCGCGCCAGTCGCGTTTGCCCTCCTCCACGTGGTCGAGCTCGGCCTCCATCTGGGCCGTGAACCCCACGTCCATCACCTGGGCGAAGTTGGCCACAAGCAGGTCGTTCACCAGAACGCCCAGGTCCGTGGGCACGAACCGCCGCTCCTTCATCTCCACGTACCCGCGGTCCCTCAGGGTCGAGAGGATCTGGGCGTAGGTGGACGGCCGGCCGATGCCCTTGTCCTCCAGCTCCTTGACCAGGGTGGACTCGGTGAACCGAGGAGGGGGCTGAGTAAACTTCTGCTGGGCGTCCAGCTTGAGGCACCGGAGCACCTCGCCTTCGGCCAGGGCCGGCAGCTTGCCCTCGGCCGACTCGGCATCCGCGGGCTCGTCGTCGGTGCCCTCCACGTACACGGCCATGAACCCGGCGAACCGCATCACCTCTCCGGCCGCCCGGAACTCGTAGGGCCCGGCCTCGATGGTGAACACGGTCTCGTCGAACCGGGCCGGCACCATCTGGCAGGCTACGAACCGGTCCCACACCAGCTTGTACAGCCGGAACATGTCCGGCTCCAGGAACGGCCGGACCTTTTCCGGGGTGTAGTCCATGGACGTGGGCCGGATCGCCTCGTGGGCGTCCTGGGCCCCCTTCTTGGTCCGGTACGCCACCGGTTTGGAGGGCAGGTACTCCGGACCGTAGGTCGCCCGGATGTGGTCACGGCAGGCGGCCACGGCGTCGTCGGAGAGCCGGGTCGAGTCGGTGCGCATGTAGGTGATCAGGCCCACGGGCTCGCCGGCCACATCCACGCCCTCGTAGAGGCGCTGGGCCAGGGTCATGGTCTTGCGGGCCGAGAACCGCAGCTTCCGGAACGCCTCGCGCTGCAGGGTCGAGGTGATGAACGGCGGGGCCGGCCCCCGCCTCCTCTCCCTCCTCTCGATCCGGGCCAGGCGGAACGTCTCCGCCGCGAGCCGGGCGCGGATCGCCTCGGCCTCGTCGGCCGTGCGCACCCGGATGGTCTTGCCCTCGGCCTTGCGGAGCTTGGCCTTGAACGAGGGGGGAACCGAGCCCTCCAGCAGGGCCTCGAGGTTCCAGTACTCCTCCGGGACGAAGGCCTGGATCTCCCGCTCCCGCTCCACCACGAGCCGCAGGGCCACCGACTGGACCCGGCCGGCCGAAAGGCCCCGCCGCACCTTCTCCCACAGGATCGGGCTGATCTGGTATCCCACGAGCCGGTCCAGGATCCGGCGGGCCTGCTGGGCGTTGTACCGGTTGGGGTCGAGCCGGCCCGGCGCGGCCAGGGCCTTGCGCACCCCCTTCTTGGTGATCTCGTGGATCATCACCCGGTAGATCGGCTTCTCACCCCGCTTGGGCCGGATCTCCTCGGCGATGTGCCAGGCGATGGCCTCGCCCTCGCGGTCCGGGTCCGGGGCCAGATAGACCACGTCCGCGGCCCTGGCGGCCTGTTTGAGGCGCTGGACCACCTTGCCCTTGCCCCGGATCACGCTGTAGCGCGGGGCGAACCCGTTGTCCACGTCCACGCCCAGCTCGCTTTTGGGCAGGTCTTTGATGTGCCCGATGCTGGCCTCGACCTGGAAGTCCTTGCCCAGGTAGCCCTTGAGGGTCCGGGCCTTAGCGGGGCTCTCCACGATCAGCAGTGCTTTTCCCATCGGAGTCCTTTTTTCCTATGGGCTGGAAGGCGGGAAAGCGGGAAGGCCGGAACCCCGGCCTTCCAACCGCCCGGCCTTCCAACCTCCTTCAGTGCCGCACCTCGTCGACCCGGTCCTCGAGCACCGCCTGCACCAGGGCCTCGTCCGCCCCGGGACGGCTCAGCAGCACGAGCCCTACCAGGACCCGGATCTCGTCAGAGCCGACCTCGGGCAAGTCCAGGCCGAGGGCCCGTTCCAGCACCAGCTCCCGAAGAGGGACGTCCACCACGCCGGCCCGTTCGAGCCGGAGGAGCAGCCCCCAGGCCGAGGGCGAGACTCGCAGGGCCTCCTCGGCCGCGGGCACCCGCACCGCGGTCCCTTGCTCCTCCAGGGCCGGGGGCGCGCCGCCCCGCTCCCGCAGACGCCGGAGCCACGCCAGGGCCCGCTCCACGTCGTCCTCCTCGAACCCCACGTCCAGGAGCTCGTCGCGCATCTCCTCCGGGTCGCGGCCGGCCGCCCGGGCCGTGCCGTACCGCCGGGTGATATAGGCCACCACGTCGAACAGTCTTCCTCGCATCGCGGTTTCCGTTTGGAAGCTAGAAGGCTAGGAGGCTGGAAGGCTAGAAGGCTCGCAAACCTCCCGGCTTCCATGTAACTTCGTAACTTCGGTCGTCGGTCTACGGTCAACGGTCGTCGGTCTGGGGCCTTCGGCCCGCTGGGCGGCTAGCGGCCGGGCGGCTCCTGAGCCCCAACGCCAAGGCTTCGGGGAGCGTGGAGGCTGTTGGAGAGCCGCGCGCGGCCGGAAGCCAGGCTCCATGCCTCCGGCGTGAAGGCGCCGGACCAACGAAAGTTACCCTTCCCACTATAGGACCCCGCAGGCGCCTGAAGGGGCCTTCCAGCCTTCTAGCCTTCCAGCCCTTTACGGCCCTTTTCGCCCGCCGGCCCGGCAGTAGCGCCGGCCCGGCCACTCCTCGGCGAGGCCCGCCAGCTCCAGCTCCATGAGGCCCGCCGCCCCTTCCGAGGCCGACCAGCCGGCCCGGGCCAGGATCACGTCCACGTGCTCGGGCTCGGGCCCCAGGGCCTCCCACAGGGGACGAAGCCGGGCCGGAAGCGTCGTCCCCGCCGGGTCCGGAGGGAGCCGTTCCCGGGCAAACACCGGCCCAAGCTCGGCCAGGACGTCGTCCACCCCCTCCACCAGCCGGGCCCCCTGCCGGATCAGCTCGTGGGTGCCCCGGGTGTTGGGCATGCCCGGAATCCCCGGCACCGCGAACACCTCGCGACCCTGCTCCAGGGCCAGGGACGCCGTGATCAGCGACCCGCTGCCCGGGGCCGCCTCCACGACCACCACCCCCAGGCTCAGGGCGCTGATCACCCGGTTCCGGCGCGGGAAGTGGGCCGGCCGGGCCTCCACCCCCAGGGGGAACTCGCTGATGCACATCCCCTGCTGCCGGATCCGGGCGGCCAGGTCCCGGGCCCATCCCCGGGGCACGTGATCGAGCCCCCACCCAAACACGGCCACCGTGGCCCCGCCGGCCTCCAGGGCGCCCCAGTGGGCCGCGCTGTCGATGCCCCGGGCCATCCCGCTCACCACGATCACGCCCGCCTCGGCCAGTTCCCGGCCCAGGCGATGGGCAAAGCGCAGCCCGTGCCCGCTGGCCCGGCGGCTTCCGACCACCGCCACGGCCGGACGCTCGTCCGGATCGAGGGGTCCGGCCGCGAACAGAACCGAGGGGGGATTCGGGATCTGCCTCAGGCGGGTGGGATAGCCAGGGGCCCCGTACACCCACACCCCCACCCCGATCCTCCGGGCCCAGGCGACCTGGGCCTCGGCCCACGCGCGGTGCCGGCGGGCCCGGGCGAGGCTCTCGATCAGCCGGGGGGTCGCGGCGCACCGCTCGGCGAGCGCTGACGGCTTTGCCGCCAGCACGGCGCCCGCATCCCCGAACGCGTCCACCAGAAGCCGGAAGGCCCGGTCGCCCACCCCCTGGGCGCTCCGGAGGACCAGGGCCTCCACGGCCCGGTCTTCGTTCCAGGTTCGATCCATGGATGCCCCCGCCCTCCCCGGAAGGACCGGGTACCTTAGAACAACGGTCCGGGCAAACACAAATCCGATGGAAGCCGGACCCCGGGCCGCATCACAGCATGGACACCGGGTCCATGTCGAGGCTCACCCGCACGTCCCCGAGCGGGTCCATGGCCCCGAGGGCCCGGAGCCGCCCCAACAGCGCGGTGAGCGGCCGGGGATCGGAGGCCGGGGCCCGCAGAAGCACCTGGAACCGCCATCGACCCCGCAGCTGCTCCAACGGGGCCGGGGCGGGCCCCAGCACCTCCACCTCCCAGCGCCGTGCCTCGGCCGAGGCCCGACGTGCCAGCCCTGCCGCGCCCCGCTCGGCCGCCTCCCGGTCCTTGCCGGACACCAGCGCCAGGGCCAGACGCCGAAACGGCGGGTACCCGGCCTCCCGCCGGGCCTCCAGCTCGGCCTGCGCAAACGCGTCGTGGTCCCCCGTCTGCACGGCCCGGAACACCGGGTGCTCGGGACTGCGGGTCTGCACGTAGGCCACCCCCGGACGGTCCTCCCGGCCGGCGCGCCCGGCCACCTGGACCAGGAGCTGGAACGTGCGCTCCGAGGCCCGGAAGTCCGGGAAGTGGAGCCCCAGGTCCGCGTCCACCACGCCGACCACGGTGAGCCGGGGGAAATGGTGCCCCTTGGCCAGCATCTGGGTGCCGACCAGCACGTCCACTTCCCCCCGTTCGAACGCCTCGAGCACCGACCGGCCGCCGTCGCGGCGCACCACGTCCCGGTCGAACCGGGCCACCCCGGCCTCGGGCCAGCGGGCCCGCACCGCCTCCAGCAGCCGCTGGGTCCCGGCGCCCACCGGCGAGAGGCCCGGGGCTGCGCACGCAGGGCACGCCGCCGGCACGGGCCGGCGGGCCCCGCAGTAGTGGCACAGCAGGACTCCCCCGCCCGGCCGGCGGTGGAACGTGAGTCCCACGGCGCACCGGGAACACCGCAGCGCCTCGCCGCACACCCCGCACACCAGGGCGGGGCTGAACCCCCGTCGGTTCAGGAACAGCAGGGCCTGCTCCCCCCGGGCCAAGGCCCCCTCCACGGCCCCGGCCAGAGGCTCGGAGATCAGGGTCCTCCGGCTCCGCCGACGGTCCTCCTGGCGCAGGTCCACCACCCGGATCCGAGGAGGCCCGGCCGCACCGACTCGCCGGGGCAACCGGCACAGGGTGTAGCGGTTGGTGCGGCACAGCCACAGGCTCTCCACGTCGGGCGTGGCCGAGCCCAAGACCGCCACGGCCCCGGCCTGCCGGGCCCGGTAGAGAGCCACGTGCTTGGCGTGGTAGCGCAGCCCCTCTTCCTGCTTGTAGGCCGGCTCGTGCTCCTCGTCCACCACCACGAGCCCCAGGTCGGCCAGGGGTGCGAACACGGCCGATCGGGCACCCAGCGCCATGGACACCTCGCCCCGCCGAAGCCGCTCCCACTGCAGGGCCCGCTCCCCCTCGCCCAGCCCGCTGTGGAGCACGGCCACCCGGTCGGCGAACCGGGCGCACACCCGGCCGAGGAACTGGGGGGTCAGCCCGATCTCGGGCACCAGAAACAGCACGCCCCGGCCCCGGGCCAGGGTCTCCTCGGCCGCGCGCAGGTACACCTCGGTCTTGCCGCTGCCCGTGACCCCCTGGAGAACGATGGGCCGGAACGCCCGCTCGTCAAGGGCCTCTCTCACCCGAACCAGGGCGTCGGCCTGCTCGGACGTGGGCACCGGCCGGTCGGATCCCTGGGCCACGGCCCAGGTCCCGGCGGACCCCGGCGTCTGGGTGCAGTCGAACCGGATCACCCACCCCTTGGCCACGAGCCGGCCCAGCACCTCCGTCCCCACCCCCCGCTGCCGCAGGGCCCAGCGCGGCAGCGGCCCGTCGCCCAGGCACGACAGGGCCTCGGCCATGCGCGGGGCCCGCCGGGCCACCTCCGCCGGGGGCGGCGCCCCCGCCGCCAGGCCGAACCAGACCTCGGCCGGCGCCTCGCCCACCTCCACGGCCCACCCCCGAACCAGGGCCCCCCTGGAGACCAGCTCGGCCACCAACCGGGCCTGGGCGGGGCCCAGGCGATCGGCCCGGAGCCCCTCGGGCCGGGACGCCTGCTCCCACAGCCGCCGGGCCTCCCCCCCCGCGGCCGGCTCCGGGCCTGCGGCCCGGTACACGGGCCGAGCCCGGGCCCGGAGCCTCGGGGGGAGCATCCGGGCCAGGGTCTCGCCCGGGTAGTGCTGGTAGTACCGCGCCATCCACAGCCCCAGCTCCGCCAAATCGGGCGGGAGGACCGGCTCGGGATCGAGCACCTCCAGCAGGTCCCGGACCCCTCGGACCTCGGTTTCGGGATCGAGGGCCACCACGAACCCGTCCACCCGGCTCCGGCCCAGGGGCACGATGCACCGCACCCCCGGCCGGGCCTCGTCCAGGAGGTGTTCCGGCACCCGGTAGTGGAGCAGCCGAAACAGCGGCCGATGCACGGCCACCCGGGCGAACCGGTCCATCGATCAGAATGCCTTGCGCCAGTCGTCGGGGAGCGTGGGGGAAGGGGCAGGCGCCGCCCCGAGCCCGGTCGGCTCGGGGCGGGCCAGGATCTCGAGACGCCGCCCGTCGGGGCCTTCGAGCCATTGGGGCCAGCCGGCCGGCCCGGGGGGGCCGACCACGACTCGGTCTTCGGGCCCGAGAGCCACCCGCCAGGGCCGAAGAGGCCGTCGGGTGAACCAGACCTGGGGCAGGTCGGGCTCGCCCTCCCCCCGGGCCCCCAGGGTATGACACACCTCGTCCTCGGACCCCGGGCATCGGGCGTACCCGGAGCGGACCAGGTCCAGCTTCCGGCCTTCCAGGACGGAGCGCCAGGACACCACGTCCCCTCCGGAAAACAGCAGCAGGGCCAGCCCCGCCGAGGGGGGGATACCGGGATCAGGGCTTTCGGGGGAAACCGGGCGCAACGACCCGTCGGAGTGCAGGATCAAGCGCAGGGGGGTCCCGTCCCAACGGACGGAGATCTCCAAGGGCGGGGAGTCCCAGGGTACCGAGGCCTCACGGGCCCACCGGGCCAGCACCTTTCCCGGCGGGACCAGATACCCCGTCAACAGCGGCCCGAGGGCCACCAGCACCCACAGGACGGTCCGGCGTTTCACATCCCTGCCTTCTCGCGCTGCTCGGCCTCGCTCTTGCAGTCGATGCACTGGGTGGTCACCGGACGGGCCCGAAGCCGGCGCTCGTCGATCTCGTCGCCGCAGGTCTCGCAGATCCCGTAGGTCCCCTGCTCGATTCGGTCGAGGGCCTCCTGGATCTTGGCGATCAGCTTGCGCTCCCGGTCCCGGATGCGCAGCTGGAACGCCCGGTCCGACTCGGCCGTGGCCCGATCCGCGGGGTCCGCGAACGGCTCCTCCCCCTCGATCAGCTCGTTCATGGTGGCCCGGGCCTCCCCGAGGAGGGCATCGAGCCGGTCCTGCAAGAGATTTCGGAAGAACTCCAGTTTCTCGGCGTCCATCGTGGGCGTCCCCGTGGCTTCGGGCTGGGCGGGCCGTCTGTGACGTGTCGCTTCGGGGCCCGCGTGTGATAACATCCCCGTGTGGAAAGCCCGGGATTATAGCAACCCCGGTACTCAGGGAGAACCCCCATGATCCGAAACGCCCTTGCCGCCGTCTGCGTCTTGATCCTGCCGGCCGTGACGTGGGCCGCATCTCCCTCGGCCAGCGCCCTGAGCGCCCGGGCCGTGGCCATGGGCGGTGCCCTGCGGGCCCTGGCCGACCCGGTGGAGGCGGCGTCGATGAACCCCGCGGCCATCGGCGTGAAACGAGGCTTCTTCGGCGGTGCGGCGTATCTGACCCGGCGCCGCGGGGCGTTCGACGCCCAGCGGCTGACGGTGCTCGACAACGCCACCTCCCCCTTCGGGGGCGCCATCCAGTACCTGCGCCTCCAGGGCGAGGAGGAGCGCGAGGACCTGAGCCTGGGGATCGCCGGCGGCCGGCCCGGCCAGTGGTGGGGCGGCACCCTGCGGTACGTGCGCGGCCGGGACCGGGGCCAGAGCGAGTGGGAGAACGTGGTCACCGGCGACGCCGGGGTACTGTTCGTCCGGCCCCAGGGTGTGCGGATCGGCATCGTGGCCGAGAATCTGGTGGACACCTCCCTGGACTTCCTGGAGCCGAAGGTTGGAGCCGGGGTGGCCTGGACCGGCCTGCGCGGGTGGAACCTGGAGATGGACCTGGTGCGGGGGTTCGACCGGGACGTGAGCCGGGGGCTCGACCTCCACCTGGGAGCCGAGACCTCGCGGCCGGGATCGCCCTGGACCTTCTGGCTCGGACAGATGTGGAGGGGAGACACCGGCAAGGACTACGCCTCGCTGGGGATGGGGTGGGCCCGGGGGGCCCTGGAGGCCGGGTACGCCGTGCAGAAAGCCCGGCAGCGCCCGGGGGAGTGGCTGCACGTGCTCAGCGTGTCGGGCCGGTTCTGACACCGGGCCCCTCCCGGGCCCAGGTGCCGCTCTTCCCCCCTTCCTTCCGCAAGAGCTTGACGTCGCCGATCACCATGCCCTTGTCCACGGCCTTGCACATGTCGTAAATCGCCAGGGCCGCGACCGAAGCCGCGGTGAGGGCCTCCATCTCCACGCCCGTGCGGCCGGTGACCTTGACCTCGGCCCGGATGTCCACCCGGTGGTCGTCCTCCGCGAGGTCGAACTCCACCTTCACCGACGTGATGGCCAGGGGATGGCACAGGGGGATCAGGTCCGGGGTGCGCTTGGCCGCCATGATCCCCGCGATGCGGGCCACCCCGAGCACATCGCCCTTCTCCAGGCTGCGGTCCACGATCCGGCGGAACGTCTCGGCCCCCACCCACACGCTCGCCGCGGCCACGGCCCGCCGCTGGGTGGGGTTCTTGGCGCCCACGTCCACCATGCGCGCCGCCCCCGACTCGTCGAAGTGGGTGAACCCTCGGTTCATGGGGTCGTCACCACGTCGAAGCCGTCCACTACCATGTAGTGGTAGTCGGCCCCCAGGTAGTCGAACACGCCGTACGCCGTGACCTTGGTCCCCTTCCGGAGGTTCAGCAGCTGGTCCGCCTGGGGATGGTCCTTCTTGAGGTAGAGCCGCACCAGGCTGGGGCTGCCCAGGGCGAAGCAGAAGTAGTCCCGGGTGTTGATCTTGGTCTTCCGGATCTGGTAGCAGAAGTCGCTGCCCGTGAACAGGAACACCCCGGTCACCTGCACCTTCTTGCCCTTGTACGCGTCGCGGTTGCTCACCAGCTCCGACTGGCTGACCGCTTGGTAGTCGGCCGGGCGAAGCTCGGCCCGGGCCGCACCGACCATCAGGCACCAACACGCCAACACCGCCCACGTCCACCGCATCGTCTTCATCGCCGCCTTCCTCGTCCAAAGGGTGAGACCACCGCCTGCCGGGCGCAGGGATCAGGGAGCCGTGACAGCCACCAGGTGCCACACCTGGGCGGCCGCCCGCCCCTCCTGCGCCCACCGGCGGGCCAGCCGCTCCACGGCCCTCCTCCGCTCCGGGTAGGGGAGACGGGGCAGCAGCCCCGCGCTCATCGGCTCGAGCCCGTAGAACCCCACGAAACGGTCCGGAGGCAAGGATACTTCCATTCGTCTCATCGCCACGGGGCCGAACTCCCGTTCCAAGCAGTCCAGGACCCGGTCCCAGGTCGAGACCGCATGCCGGCCCGGCGAATGGCCCTCGGCCGCCAGCAGATCCGCCACGGGGATGCGGGACTCGGCCTCGTACACCCCCTCCAGGTACGAGGCCAGGAGCACCCCCCCGCGGCGCAACAGCTGCCGGGCCCCGCGGACGGAGGCCCCGGCGTCCGGCAACATGAACAGCACGGCGTTGTACACCACCGCGTCGAACGGGCCTCGGAACGCCTCCAGGCGACAGGCGTCGGCCAGCGCGAACCGGGCGCCGGCCGCGGCCTGCCGGGCCCGGCGCAGCATGCCCAGACTGATGTCCACCCCCACCACCCGGCCCCCCGGGCCCGCGGCCGCCGCCAGCACCCGGGTGGACGCCCCGGTCCCGCAGCCCACGTCCAGGATGCGGCCGCCGGTCACCACCCCTTCGGGGGCCATGGCCAGAAGGGCGGAGGTCAGCTCCTGGAAGTGGGCCGTCTCCTCCTCGAACCGATAGTACCCGTCGGCGCCCCGGTCGAAGTTCTTCCGGATCCGGTCCCGGACGGCCCGGGCCTTGTCGGCTGGCAGCATGGGAGAGGTCCTTTCCTCTGGCGGCCCCGCCCGCAACTGTACGGCAGGGCGGCGGATCCGGTTACCCCGGTGCGGGCATTGTACCAGGACCCGCCCCAGGGCCCAACCGGGTGCCGGTGCTGGCAAAACGGCCCCGGCGCCCCTACAATGGGTGACTTCGTTTCGCCCGGTCCGGCCCGGATGCGGGGCCGGGCGGGATCGGAGATCCGAAAGGAGGGACGCCATGGTCATCGCGGCCACGGGCTCATACCTTCCCGGACGGGTGCTCCACAACCGCGACCTGGAGAGAATGGTCGACACCTCGGACGAGTGGATCTTCACCCGCACCGGCATCCGGGAGCGGCGGATGGCCGCCCCCGACGAGGCCACCTCGGACCTCTGCCTCCGGGCTGCCCGCCGGGCCCTGGACGAGGACGGCACGACCCCGGACGACCTGGACCTGATCGTGGTCACCACGATCACCCCGGACACCATGTGCCCCTCGGCCGCCTGCTGGCTCCAGAACAAGCTGGGCGCAGACCGGGCCGTGGCGTTCGACCTGGCCGCGGCCTGCTCGGGGTTCCTGTTCGGGCTGAAGACCGTGCAGTCGTTCCTGGCCGCCGACCCCCGGATCCGCAACGTGCTCCTGTGCTCGGCCGAGGTCATGACCCGAACCGTGGACTACACGGACCGGGCCTCGTGCATCCTGTGGGGCGACGGCGGTGCGGCGGCCCTGATCCGGCGGGACGGCCCGGGCCTGCACCTGCGGCGGGTGGAGGTCCGGACGCAGGGGGCCTACGGCGAGGACCTCCTCCTGCCGGGCGGGGGCTCCCGGACCACCCCGATCTCCCACGAGAGCGTGGACCGGAACCTCCACACCCTCAAGCTCGAGGGGAAGAAGACCTTCCGGGTGGCGGTGCGGTGCATGGCCGGGATCGCCAGGGAGGTGCTCGAGGCCGAGGGGCTGGGGGTGGAGGACGTGGACTGGGTGATCCCCCACCAGGCCAACCGCCGCATCCAGGAGGCCGTGGCCCAGGTTCTCAAGCTCCCCCTGGAGAAGATGGTGTTCACCATCGAGAAGTACGGCAACATCTCGAGCGCCACGATCCCCATCGCCCTGGACGAGGCCCGGCGGGACGGCCGGATCCGGCCCGGCCACCGGGTGCTGCTGACCGCGTTCGGCGGAGGCCTGACCTGGGGGGCGGCCCTGCTGGAGGCCCAGGGGTGAGAGGTTTCAGTCTCTTACCCAGCCGACAAAATAGGCGAATTTCCTCGGGAGGCGGGGCAAGGGACCTGCGTTTCAAGGCCCAGGGTTCAGAGGTCTGCTCTGGTAGGCCGCGAGGCGGCCTGTTTGCGAAACCGTAACTTGCACCGACCCAGCCCCGCAGATTCGGCGGCAGAGCACGGGGTCTGTTTCCGGCCGCGCGCGAAGCCGAGCATGAGATTCGCCGCGCAGGCACGGGGCCGCGACAATGGTTTCATGACCGTGCGGCCGGGGACGAACGGTTTCGCGGTACGAGCGTTGGAGGAGGCCCTGCGCGGCGATCTGAGGAGCCGCACTCGGCTCTCCAACAGACCCCATGCCCCGGAAGGGGTTGGCGGCGGCTCGGGAGCCGCCCCGACCGACGACGGTTGACCGAAGACCGAAGACCGAGGCTACTGGCAAGAGGAGAGGCTCTTTTGCTGAGTGAACGAGTTCTGACCTTCGCGCTCCGGCAGATCAACCGCCGGGTGCTCCGGGTGCGGGTGGCCCCGGACGTCACCCTGCCGCCGGCGCGGGACGACCGGCCGTGCCTGCTGTACGTCCACGTGCCGTTCTGCGAGCGGCTGTGCCCGTACTGCTCGTTCAACCGTTACCCGTTCCAGGACGACCCGGCCCGGTCCTACTTCCGGAGCCTCCGGGACGAGATGCGTCGGGTGGCGGACCTGGGGTACCGGTGCACCTCGGTGTACGTGGGCGGCGGCACGCCCACGATCCTCATCGACGAGCTGGTGGACACCCTCGACCTGGCCCGGGAGCTGTTCCCGGTGCGGGAGGTGTCGTGCGAGACCAACCCGAACCACCTCATTCCCCGGGTGGTGGACCCCCTCACCGAGCGGGTTCAGCGGTTCTCGGTGGGGGTGCAGAGCTTCGACGACCGGCTGCTCGAGCAGATGGACCGGTACGACAAGTACGGGAGCGGCCGGGAGATCCTGGAGCGGCTCCAGGCCACCGCCGGCCGGTTCCACTCCCTGAACGTGGACATGATCTTCAACTTCCCGAGCCAGACCCGGGAGTCCCTCCTGCGCGACGTGGAGATGCTCACCGAGTCGGGCGCGAACCAGACCACGTTCTACCCCCTGATGAGCTCGCCGGCCGTGCGCCGGAAGCTGCGCGAGACCGTGGGCCCGGTCAGCTACACCCGGGAGCACCGGTACTACGAGGCCCTGTGCCAGGCCCTGCACGGGGCGTTCGAGCCGGCCACGGCCTGGACCTTCTCCCGCCGGGCCGGCCAGATGATCGACGAGTACATCGTGGACTACGAGGAGTACGTGGGCGTGGGCAGCGGGGCGTTCAGCTACCTGGACGGCACCATCTACGTGAACACGTTCAGCCTGCGCGAGTACGACGGGCGGATCGCCTCGGGCCGGCTCTCCGCAGCCGCGGCCCGGCGCTACCCGTTGAGGGAGCAGATGCGCTACCGGTTCATGATGGACCTGTTCGGCCTCAGGCTCGACAAGAAGGCGTTCCGGGACCGGTTCGGGAAGGGCGTGGAGCGCGGCCTCGCGCCGGAGATGGCGTTCTTCCGGGCGGTGGGGGCGTTCGACCGGGACGACGCCGAGGCGCTGACCCTCACCCCCAGGGGACGCTACCTGCTCGTGGCCATGATGCGGGAGTTCTTCGCGGGGGTGAACCAGTTCCGCGACCAGGCCCGGGCGGCCCTGCCCCCGGAGGAGCGCCGGGTCCTGTTCGGCGAGGGGGCGGGATGCGGGGCGTGATCCGGGACGATCTGCTGGAGATCGCGGTCGAGGCCGCCCGGGCCGCGGGCCGGATCCTGCGGGACCGGTTCGAAACCGGATTCGGCGTGCGCCACAAGGGCGCCGTGGACCTGGTGACCGAGGTGGACCTGGAGTGCGAGGAGGCGATCCGGCAGGTCCTGGGCCGCCTGGCGCCCGGCACTCCCGTGCTGGGCGAGGAGGAGGGGCTCACCGGCACCGGCGGTGCCGGCCGGTGGATCGTGGACCCCCTGGACGGCACCACCAACTACGCCCACGGGTTCCCGGCCTGCTGCGTGTCGATCGCCTGGGAGGAGGACGGGCGGGTCCGGGCGGGGGTAGTGTACGACCCGCTCCGCGGCGAGTGGTTCACGGCCCGGCAGGGCCGGGGGGCCCAACGGAACGGCGAGCCGATCCGGGTATCGGAGACGGCCCGCCTCTCCGAGGCCCTTCTGGCCACCGGTTTTCCTTACGACCGGGGGGAGAACCCGAGGAACTACCGGGAGTTCTGCCACCTGACCCAGATCACCCAGGGCGTGCGGCGGACCGGATCGGCCGCCCTGGACCTGGCCTACACGGCCTCGGGCCGGCTCGACGGGTTCTGGGAGCCGGGCCTCAAGCCCTGGGACCTGGCGGCCGGGTGCCTGCTGGTGGAGGAGGCGGGCGGGGTGGTCACCGGCTACGACGGGGGGCCGTTCACCCCCTACGACCGCGACGTGGTGGCCGCCAACCCCAAGCTCCACCCGGCGCTGCTCCACGCCTTGAACGAGTCCAGAGCCATCCCGATCCCGGGCGGCGACTGACACCAAGTTGCCATCCATACGGATCCGTATCCGGGGGCGGGGCAGGGGACCTGTGGTTCAGGAACCAGGGATCAACGGACAGAATCCAGGGGCAAACAGCGCACCCGGGGTCCCTGTCGGATGAACTCTTCCAAGTAATTTCCGCCGGGACGCATGAAAACCTTCTTGATTCCAGAGTGTTCCAAGCATGGCCCAGCCCCTTTGGCGCCACCTCACGGTCTCGGGGGTATGGGTTCCTGGGGCCAGAGTTCAGAAGCCGGTGGACAGGGAGAAGGCTTTTCGGTGCCCCGAGAGGATCCCCCAGGGAACCCAAACTACTTTTCGGGGTTTCCTGTTTCCTGTCCGCTGAATTCCGGTTCCTAAAATCCATGCCCCACTGCCGAAACTGTGCGGGGATCGGTTCGAGTTATTTCTTCGCAAACGGGCCGCCTCGCGGTCTACTGGGGCTGAATTCTGCCCACTGAGGCGGCCGCGCCCGACCCTCCAGCAGGTCCCCTGTCCTCCGGATAAGGGAGGTTCTCGCGCCTACTTTGTAATATCCTGCCCCGGCGCCCCCCTGACCGGGGAGCCGCTTCCGGAGACCCGTAGCACGGAGGAGGCCCACATGTCCGAACCCCACGAGAAGTTCACCTGCAGCCGGTGCAGCACGGTGTGGACCAAGCAGGGGTCCACCCACTGCTGGAGCGGAGATCCCGAGAACGGCCCGCCCCGGCCGCGAAACTGCCCCTCGGCGGTCGCGCCCGAGGTGATTGACGAGGCGTTCGCCCTCTACCGGGGCGACGGCGAGGACGCTCGCATGGCCCGGGTGGCCGCGGTGGTGGAGGGGCTGTGCTACCAGCCCGAGCCGGGCGGCGGCGCGGTCAACGCCCGGTGGACCCGGGTGGAGGACACGATCGCGTTCGCCAAGCTCATGGGCTACGCGAAGATCGGCATCGCCACCTGCATTGGGCTTCTGGACGAGACGAACCGGCTGGCTCGGATCCTGGAGGCCCAGGGGTTCCGGGTGGCCAGCGTGTGCTGCAAGTCGGGGAGCATCGACAAGCTCGAGCTGGGGCTGGCCGAGGAGAACAAGGTGCGGCCGGGCGTGTTCGAGCCGGCCTGCAACCCGGTGGCCCAGGCCCGGCTCCTGAACCGGGTGGGAACCCACCTCAATCTCATTGTTGGCCTGTGCGTGGGCCACGACATCCTGTTCACAAAGTACTCGGAGGCTCCGGTCACCACCCTGGTGGTGAAGGACCGGGTCACCGGCCACAACCCCGTGGCCGTGCTCTACGGCCAGAACTTCTACTACAAGCGGCTCCAGGCCCGGCCCGTGGAGGTGCCGGCCGACACGGGCGGCGACGGGGACGCCGGTGGGTGACGAGGTCCGGTCCCGCCTCCAGGCCCTGCGCCGGCTCATGGCCGAGCGGGGGCTCACCCACTACGTGGTGCCCTCGGCGGACGAACACCTGTCGGAGACGCCTCCGCCGTGGCGACGCCGGCGGGAGTGGCTCAGCGGGTTCACGGGCTCGGCCGGGGACCTGCTGGTGGGGCTGGAACCGGGGGAGACCTGGCTGTTCACCGACAGCCGCTACCACCTCCAAGCCGAGACCGAGCTGGCTGGCTCCGGGATCGGCCTGGAGCGGGTGGGCACGCCCGGAGGGCGCACCCTGGCCGAGGCGGTCCAGGACCTGACCGACCGCCACGGCCCCCGGCTGCGCCTGGGGTTCGATCCGTGGTGCGCCCCGGACGCCGCGGCCCGGGACTGGGAGGGCCGGGTGCGGGAGGCGGGGGGAGAGGCGGTCCCGACCGAGCCAAACCTGGTGGACCTCGTGTGGACCGACCGGCCCGGGCCGGCCCTGGGCCCCCTGTTCGCCTGCCCGAAGGAGTGGAGCGGGGAGGACCTGGCCGGGAGGCTGGGCCGGGTGCGGGAGCTCTTAGGGAAAAAACGCAATCCGGCATACGTGACGGTGGCCCTAGACGAGACGGCCTGGCTCACGGGGCTCCGGTGCTTTGACGAGGTGCCCCACACCCCGGTGTTCGAGTCGTTCCTGGTGCTCGGCCCGGAGGGGGTGGACCTGTTCGTCCGGGCTCCCCAAGACCGCGTGCCCCCCGAGCTCGACCGCCTTCCGGACTTCCGGGCCCGACCCTACGAGACGTTTCCGGAGGCCCTTCAAGCCCTCTCCGGCCGGGTGGCCGTGGACCCGGCCCGGGTCACCCGGGGCGTAACCCGGGCCCTGGAGGCGGCCGGCGCGGAGCCGGTCCGGGTGAGCTCGCCCGTGGCCGAGGCCAAGGCAGTGAAAACGAAGGCGGAGCTTCGAGCCATGGAGCGGGCGGGCGTGCTGGCCAGCCGGGCCAAGGCCCGGGCCTTGGAGTGGCTCCGCAGGGAGATCGAGGCGGGCCGGATCGTGACCGAGGCCGAGTTCCGGAGCCGGCTCGAGGCGCTCTATGCCAAGCTGCCCGGGTTCCGGGGGCTGGCGTTCCCCACCATCGCGGCCACGGGCGAGCACGGGGCCATCGTCCATTACTCGGGCGCGGACCACACCCCGCTGCGGCCCGGCCACCTGTTCCTGGTGGACTCGGGGGTCCACCTGGACGGGGGCACCACCGACGCCACCCGCACCGTGGCCGTGGGCGAGCCCTCGGCCGAGCAACGCCGCGTCTACACTCGGGTGCTCCGGGCCCACATCGCGGCGGCACGCCTGGAGTTCCCCGAAGGCACCCCCGGGGCCGCGATCGACGCGGTGTGCCGAGCGGTGCTCTGGGAGGCCGGGCTCGACTACGGCCACGGAACCGGCCACGGTGTGGGCGCGTTCCTGTCGGTGCACGAGGGCCCCTTCGCCCTGGCCCCGGCCAGCCGCCGGCCCGCCTCATCGCTGCCCCTGCGGGCCGGCATGGTCACCTCCATCGAGCCGGGGTACTACCGGACCGGGTTCGGGGGGGTGCGCCTCGAGAACCTGTACCGGGTCGTGGAGACCGATCGGACCATCAACGGCCGAAAGGCCCTGGCCTTCTCCCCCCTCACCTGGATCCCGTTCGATCCCCGCCTCACGGTCCCGGGGACCCTGCCCTCCTCCCATCGGGAATGGCTGGACCGCTATCACCAAGGGTGTGCGGAACGGCTCGGGGCCTGAGCCGCACAGACGAACACCGTATGTGATCGAGATGCCTTACCCTGCGAGAACCTTACGAACAAGGTTTGCCCCTCCGCCCCCGGTTCTCCCCAGGCCGAGAGGGTTTCGACGGTTTCCAAAAAATTTGAGGGCCGTCGCAAAAAACGTTGTTTTGGGGTTGCAACGGCCCTGCGGCCATGATACAAAAGAAACACCTGTTGAAAACACAGCGCGGATGGCAACTCCTCCCTCGGGGGCCCTCGGGCCCCTCTTTTTTTGCCCTTCTTCCCGGTAATTTCGGCCGACGGTCTTCGGTCTTTTGACCCCCAGGGCAAGTGGCTTTCGTCAACCCCTGGGAGCGGGGGGTCTGTTGGAGAGCCGGGCGTGGCTCCTACAGTCGCTGCAACCGGCACTCAGCCACCGCGTGCCCGGTCGGCTTCGCTTCCGGGCCGCCTTGCCATGTGATCCGCTAGGACGCTTCGCCCCCGGGCTGAGTGCCGGTTGCAACGTACGTCGGATGCAGCACTCACGTACGGCCGGAAGCAGGCCCCCCGCTCCCGGGGGAGGGCGTCCGGTTACGCCGCACGTTGCCGGCCCCCCAGGGACCTGGGGGATGGCAGGCCGGGGGTCAGTGCTCCGTCTCTTCCTCGGGCTTCTGGGAACTCCGGTAGAGGGCCAGGAAGTTCACCGGATCCAGCAGGAAGGGGGGGAACCCGCCGTCCACCACCACCTGGCTCACGATCTGGCGCGTGAACGGGAACAGCTGGGTGGGGCAGTCCACGGCCAGCACCGTTTCCAGATGCTTCTCGGGCACGTTCCTCACCAGAAACAACCCCGCGTGCTCCACCTCCACGATGAACACCACCTCGTCCCCCGAGCGCACGGTGGCATGAAGCTCGATCGCCACCTCCCAGTGCTCCCCATCGATCTTTCGGTTCCGCAGCTGGAGGTTCAGGTCCGCCTGGGGCGAGACCTTCTCCCGGAACACCCGGGGTGCGCCCGGGTTCTCGAACGACAGATCCTTGACGTACATGCGCACGAGCCGCAACAGGGGGGAGTGCGAAGCCTCGGCCATGGGAATCTCCTTTTTCTGTCGGGGTGGCCCCCGGGGTGCCGTGCAAGGGTTTTCCCGGGGGTGGGGATTGTAGCAGAATGCAGACTCGGTGCGCCGGGAGACTGCGGATTGGAGGCGGCCGGGGTCCGACCAGGCAACCAAATACTAATTCCAACGGAAGTATTGTCAGGCCCGTGCCCCCTTCCCCTTGGGGAGTACGGGGTGGGGGCCTGGTTCCGGCCGGGCGCGATTGCGGCATCCGATCGCCGCGCCGTCTCATGCCGTTGCCAGCCCGTCGGTCCAAACGGCGATAGCGGAACCCCCGAGAGCCGGTGGTGACCCAGACGTTCGGAGGCGCGGCGAACGAAGGGGCCGCACCCGGCGCTCCACCAGGCCCCCACCCCGTACCTGGCGAATACATTTGAAGGTCTCAGCAACTGACGTTTCCGGCCTCTGCGAGGAGGTTCCCATGCCCAGTCTCGTCTACGTGGCCCTGGGGGCCGTGTTCGGCGCTTCAGGTCGATACCTGGTGGCCGGCTGGGTCTCCCGCGCCGCTGCCGGGGTGTTCCCGTGGGGCACCCTGTGCGTGAACCTGATCGGCTGCTTCGTGATCGGGGCCGCCTGGGGGGTCGCCGAGCGGTCGCTGTGGCCGCCGGCGTTCCGGACCTTCTTCTTCGTGGGGCTCCTGGGATCGTTCACCACCTTCAGCTCGTTCGGGCTGGAGACCCTGCACCTGCTCCGGGACGGGGAGCTCGGCCTGGCCGCGGGATACGTGCTGGGGTCGAACCTGCTGGGGTTCCTGCTGGTGTGGCTCGGCCTTTCCCTGACATGACGGGAGGACACCGCATGACCCTTCCCGAAGACGGTATGCTGCTGCGCATCTTCATCGGCGAGGCGGACAAGCACCACGGCCGCCCCCTGTACGAGGCCATCGTGCTGAAGGCCCGGGAGCTGGGCCTGGCGGGCGCCACGGTACTTCGGGGCGTCATGGGGTTTGGGGCCCACAGCCGGCTCCACACGACCAAGGTCCTGCGCCTGAGCCAGGACCTGCCCATCGTGGTGGAGCTGGTGGACACCGAGGAGAACCTCCAGCGGCTCCTGCCCTGGCTCGACGAGGTGGTGGAGGAGGGCATGGTCACCCTGGAGAAGGCGAGGGTGCTCCGGTACCGGCATGGTGCGAAGTAGCATCCCGCTCCTGCTCTGGATCCTTGCCCTGGCCGCCCCTGCGGGCGCCTCGGAGATCGAGGTGTTCGCCGGGTCAGCCTCGAAACCGGCCGCCGAAGAGGCGGCCCGGCGGTTCGAGCAGCGTACCGGCACCGCGGTGCGGATCCACTTCGGGGGCTCGGGCACGGTGCTCGCCCAGATGGATCTGGCCCGGCGGGGCGACGTGTACTTCCCCGGCTCGTCGGACTTCATGGAGAAGGCCAAACGCAAGGGGCTGGTGGATCCGACCACCGAGGTGCGGGTGGTGTACCTGCTGCCCGCCATCAACGTGGCCCGGGGCAACCCCAAGGGGATCCGGTCGCTCGCGGACCTGGCCCGGCCCGGCATCCGGGTGGGCATTGCCCGGCCCGATGCGGTCTGCGTGGGACTGTACGCCGTGGAGGTCATGGAGCGGCAGGGGCTGGCGGACCGGATCCGTCCCCACATCGTCAACTACGCCGAGTCCTGCACCAAGACGGCCCAGATGCTCGCCTTGGGGCTCGTGGATGCGGTGCTCGGCTGGGACGTGTTCGACGACTGGAACCCCGAGCGGATCGAGACGATCCTGTACCCCCCCGACGAGGTTCCCCGCATCGGCTACATCCCTGCCGCGGTCTCGGTGTTCACCCGAAACCGCGAGGCGGCCCTGGCGTTCCTGGAGTTCCTCACCGGACCCGAAGGCCGGGAGATCTTCCGGCGCCACGGGTACCTGACCTCCCTGGACGAGGCTCGGCGGTTCACCCGTGCCGACACCCCGGTGGGAGGAGAGTTCCCCCTGCCCGCCCGGTGGAGGTGAGGGTGACCGACCGGGTTTTCTGGTTTCTCACCGGGGCCGCCCTGGCCCTGGCCTCGGGGGCCGTGGCCGCCATCCTCTGGTCCCAGGCCGGCTACGCAGGCCTGGGGGCCACCCTGGCCGCCCTCGGCCGGCCCGGAATCCGGCAGGCCGTGACCCTGAGCCTCGGCACGGCCACCCTCTCGGCACTCATCGCCCTGGCCGTGGCCGTGCCCACCGCCTACCTCCTGGCCCGCCGGCCGTTTCCCGGGTCGGCCGTGCTCGATCTGCTGCTGGACCTGCCCGTGGTCCTGTCGCCCGTGGCCCTGGGGGTCTCCCTCCTGCTGTTCTTCCGGGGCGGCCTGGGCCAGTGGGTCGAGACCCACCTGGTGCGGTTCGTGTTCGAGGTGCCCGGGATCGTGCTGGCCCAGACCACCGTGGCCACGGCCCTGGCGGTGCGGGTGCTCAAGGCCAGCTTCCAGGGTGTGGACGAGCGCTACGAGCACGTGGCCCGGTTTCTGGGGTGCACGGCCTGGGGTGCGTTTCGGCGGGTGACCCTGCCCCTGGCCCGGAAGGGCGTCTTGGCCGCCTTCATCCTGGCCTGGGCCCGGTCGGTGGGCGAGTTCGGGGCCACCGTGACCCTGGCCGGCGCCGTGCCCGGGAAGACCGAGACCATGCCCGTGGCCATCTACCTGCGTCTGGCCGAGGCCGACATCACCGACGCCGTGGGCCTGATCCTGCTCCTGTCGATCCTGAGCCTGGGCGTGCTGGTGGGACTGCGGGCCCTGGGAGGATGGAGGTGATCCGGGCCGAGGGGCTCACCGTACGGTTCGGGGGCTTCGTGCTCCGGAGCATCGACCTGGCCGTGGCTCCGGGGGAGAGCTTCTTCGTCCTCGGCCCGTCCGGAGCCGGGAAAACCCTCCTCTTGGAGGCCCTCCTGGGGATCCGCAGGCCCCAGGCCGGCCGGGTGCTCCTGGACGGCCGGGACGCCACCGACCTGCCCCCCGAGGCCCGGAACGTGGCCTACGTGCCCCAGGACCTCGCCCTGTTCCCCCATCTGTCGGTCCGCGAGAACATCCTGTTCGGCCTTCGCGCCCGGGGCCAGCGGGTCTCCGGAGTGGAGGAGCGCCTGCGGCACTGGGTCGAGCTGCTGGACCTGGGCCGGGTGATCGAGCGGAAGGACGCACGCACCCTGTCGGGCGGGGAGCGACAAAGGGTCGCCCTGGCCCGGGCCCTGGTCACCGAGCCCCGGGTGATCTTCCTGGACGAGCCGTTCTCCGCCCTGGACGCCGCCCTGCGCCGGCGGCTGCAGGTGGAGTTCCGGGACCTCCAACGCCGGCTGGGGGTGACCGTGGTGCAGGTGACCCACGACCCCGAGGAGGCGTTCCTGATGGCCGACCGCATGGCCATCCTGATGGCCGGCCGGATCGAGCAGACCGGCCGACCGGCGGAGCTCTACAACCGGCCGGCCAACCTGCGGGTGGCCCGGTTCCTCATGCTCCAGAACCTGTTTCCGGCCACCGCCGGGCCGGTGGGTGACGACGGCTACCAACGGCTCCGCATCCACGGGCTAGCACGGGGGCTCCTGGTGACCCCGGACCCACGTTTCCCCGAGGGGGCGGCCGTGGTGGTAGGGATCCGGCCCGAGGAGGTGATCCTGGTGCGGCCCGATCGGCCGCCGGAGCCCGACCGGCAGAGGAACCTCCTGCGGGCCGAGGTCCTGGAGTGGGCCGACCTCGGCCACTCCCGCCTGCTACGGCTACGGGTCGAGGGCCTCACCCTGGACGCCTGGCTCAACATCCGGGCGGCCCGGGAGTACCCCATGGAGCCCGGCACGAAGGTCTGGTGCCACGTCCGGCCATGGAGCCTCTGTTTGCTGCCGCCCGAGGAACCCCTCGGGAGCTTGCCCCCGTGCGCGGCCGGGGGGTGAGGCCCGCCGCGTTCCTCCGGGGCCGGGGCCGCGCCGTCCTTGGCACGGAACTGGCATAAGTCCACTTCACCGCCGTGGTTCCTGCCGCGCGCGGGGGCGGTGTCATCGGGCTGCCCAAATGTGGAACCCGGAGGGATCTGCGTGCGAAAAGGATTTCTGTTACTGGGACTCCTGCTCATCGCGGTCGGTTGCGGGGGAGGCGGGGGAGGCGGCGGCTCGGGGGCGCCCCCTTCGGCACCCCCGACTCCCGGCGCCGGGACGAACCCGCCCGATTCCTCTGAGGCCACGGAGCCGCTCCTTCCGTTCCAGGACGGCCTGGGCACCGCCCCGGCGCCTTCGCCCTCCGGCACGTCTTCCACGCCGGAAACCCAGGACGCGTGCGGCGGCACGGTGTTCGCGGACGCCAACCTGGAGGGCTGCGTGCTGGAGCACGTGCCCGACCTCTCGCCGGCCTCCCTGGGGTCGCTGGACACCCTGGAGTGCCGGAACCGGGGAATCCGGAGCCTGGAGGGCATCGGGATGCTTTCGGGCCTCGCCCGTCTGGATCTGAGCGACAACGCGATCTCGGACGTCTCGCCTCTTGGGATCCTTGCGGACCTAGTCCACCTGGAGCTCGGCGGGAACGCCGTGGGGGACGCCTCGCCCCTCCGAGACCTCCAGAGCCTGGTGACCCTGGACCTGTCCGGAAACGGGCTCTGGGAACCGGACGGGCTCTCGGCGCTCCAAGACCTGAGGGTGCTCGACCTGGCGAACAACGGCATCCGGGACGTGGCCCCCCTGGACGGGCTCGACCGGCTGGAGGACCTGGATCTTTCGGGCAATCGGGTGACCGACCTGGACCCCCTCGCGGATCTGGCCTCGCTGGTCCGGCTGGATGTGTCGGGAAACCCGGTCCGGGACCTTTCGCCGGTGGCGGACGTGGACACCCTGGCAGCTTCCGATCTGTGGGACTTGGCCCTTCCGGCCGACCCGACGCCGTTCGCCGACCCGTACCTGGCCGCGTGCGTCGAAGAGCACCAGGCCATGCAGCATCCCGTGCAGGCTCTGGACTGCTCGAACCGGGGCATCCGGTCGCTGGACGGGATCGAAACCCTTGGGGACCTGGTCCAGCTTCACCTGGCCGGAAACGCGATCCGGGACCTCTCGCCGATCGGCGAACTGGCCGGCCTCGTGTGGCTGGACCTCACGAACAACGCGCTGCAGGATCTCTCGCCCCTGTCGGGCCTTTCGGAGCTCCAGGTGCTCCGGCTGGACCGGAACGCGGTGGCAGACCTGAGCCCCCTGGCCGGGCTCTCGGCCCTGCACACCCTGGGGCTTCAGGACAACGCCGTGATGGACCTCTCGCCCCTCGGCTCGCTCCCCGCGCTGGAGAACCTGGACGTTCGGGGAAACCCGGTCCGGGACCTCTCGCCCGTGGCCGATGTGCCCTACGTGGAGGCGGACCCGGCGCCCGAGCCACCGGCCTGCCCGTGAGGTAGATCTCCGAAGCGACAGGATGCAACCCCACCCCCCCTCCTACGGGCCCTCCACGAACGCCCACCCGAACTCTTCCGAGGTCAGGTCGTAGCGGCGGTCCACGCGCACCTGGAAGGTGTCCGTGCTGGTCGCGGTCTCGCCCGGCTCCACCGGGCCGAACGTCACGGTGCCGTCGATCACCTGGTGGGGGGCGGGAAGCGCCAGGCTGCCGACGAGACCGGCGAAACGGCCCGGGCCGGTGTTGGTGACGCGCAGACGGTACGTGTACACGAACGCCGTGCGGGTCACCCGCCGGGTGGCCACCAGAACGTACTCGGCCACAACCAGGTCCTCCACCGAGCCGGCCGGCGCCTCGCACGCATCACCCACGCCGTTTCCGTCCGCATCCGCCTGGTCGGCGTTGGCCACCGAGGGGCAGTTGTCGCAGGCGCCACCCGCGCCGTCCGCGTCGGCATCGATTTGATCCGCGTTGGGCGTGTCAGGGCAGTTGTCGACCCGATCCGCCACACCGTCTGTGTCCCGATCCGAGAGGACATCGACGTCCAGTATCTTTGAATCCGTGGTCTGGCCGTCGTAGGCGGCAAAGGCGGCCACCCGGTACGTGCCCTCGGGCAGCCCGGCCGTGTCCCAGGTCCGGCCCACCGGGACCGACGCGCCCGGGGCGAGCCCCGAGACCCCCTGGCGCAGCTCGGCCACCGGTCTGCCGGCTCCGTCGCTCGCGCGGAACACCACCTCGCCCTCCAGGTGGGTGGAGCCGGTGTTCACCACGGTGGCCCGGAGATCCACCGCCTCGCCCGGCCAGAACGCCCGGGGCTCGGCCGACAGCCCGGTCAGGTCGGCGCCGGGCCGCCCCACCCGGACGGTCTCCTCCCGGCGGTCCAGCAGCGCGCCGTGGAGGGTCCGCAGGGTCGCCCGGATCCGGTAGTACCCCGGGGCGGCGCCCTCGGTGTCCCAGGATCCCGTCCACCCGGCCTCCCCCTGCAGGTCGGTGAGGGTGTCCAGGTACAGGCCCTGGGGCGGCTCGATCCCGGCCTCGTCCTCCACCACGATCTCCACCACGGCGTCCAGGGGGGCGCCCGTGTTCCGGGCGCGGAACGCGATCCGGGCCTTCTCCCCCGGATCGTACGCCGGCCTGTCGGCGGCCAGGGCCGTGATCTCGGCGGACGAGACCAGGGTGTCCACCCGGAAGGTGTAGGTGCTGAAGAACGAGATCTGCCTGGTTCGGTGGTTGTAGCGGAGCGGGTAGATCGTGAGGACCAGGCTGGAGGTCCGCCCGTCCTCGACCACCTCCCACTCGAACTCCCGGTCGGGCCACCAGTCCGGGATCACGTCGGGCGGCACCTCGTACACCGGGTCCTCGGACCCGATCCGCCCCAGGGCGGCCGTGGCGAGCACGGGCCCCTGCTCCACGCTGTGCCCCCCGCGCCCCGCGAGCGTCACATCCTGGACCCGCACGCCCGGCGCCAGGTCGTAGCGCACCTGGTAGAACGGCACCACGGGCATGCCGGTCTGCCACAGCTCGCCACCCCCTGGAACGGTGGCGTGCACGTACCCCTCGTCGTCCCAGACCGCGTACCCGGGCACGGTGACCTCGGCGATCCCGTCCTCCGGCAGGGGCGTGCCGGCCTCGCCCGTGGCCGCGGCCCGGGCCGGCGCCCCTGCTCCCACGGCCCCGAACTTGGGGTCGCCGAAAAGGTGGTAGATGCCGCCCCACACCCGGTCCACGAGGCTCGTCCCCAGGGTCTGCTTGGTGAGCTTCAGGGCCAGCCCCACCGGGGTCGATGCCCCCCACCACCCGAAGAACCGGTCGGAGTTGGGGCACACCCCGTTCGAGTTGCAGGCCCCCAGGATGGTGGCCCCCAGGTACCCGGCCGCGCCCTTCCTGAGAAAGGCCTCGGCCAGGCTGTAGCCGTTGGTGTACTTGCCCGTCTCGCACGAAGACGCGAACACGAACGGGTTCGCCGGGCCGAAGGGGTCGGTGCGCGGCGGGAACGCCGAGGCCGGGATCTGGTCCCAGGAACCCCAGTTGCCGTGCCCGGCCAGGAAGACCACGTCGGCCCCCGGCAGGTCCGAGAAGAACTTCTGGAGGATGGCGGCCCGGGTCGCCGCCGGGTCGATCGATCCGTCCGGGGCGCGGCGCGTGTAGTCGGGCGTGTGCCAGAGGTTGACCGTTGCCGGAGGGAGCCGGGTGTGGCCCTGGAGCGCCTTCAGCACGAGCTGGCTTTCGGCCTTGGGGTTCAGCGGCATGGAGCCGCCGCCCAGGCCGCGGGGAAAGCCGGTGACCAGCATGGTGTGGGACCGGTCGAAGCGGTAGGCCGGGAGCCCGCGGGCCAGGCCGATCTCCACCCGCAGGGCCGTGCGCAGGGCCGCCGGGGTGTCCCCCACGATCCGGCCCATGCTCAGCTCCGGGCGAAAGTCGTCCCCGTAGGTGCTGGCGTAGGGGTAGTCCGTGGGGTCGGCCACCCAGGTGAACGGCCCGTGGACGGTCTCGTGGCTCCCGAGCTTCCTCGACCACGCGGGCACCACGTTGGCCTCGCCCACGAGCAGCAGGTACCCCCGGACCGGCCAGTCGTCCCGCAGGGCCTTGCTCCAGGTTCCGACGCTCCACACGCTCTCGGGGAACATCGTGCCCCCGGGGAAGTACTTGGCCTTGAGGAGGTTGCGCAGCACGGTCTTGTCGTAGGTTTCCAGAAACCCCAGCACCCCGCCCCGGTACCGCGCCAGCTCGGCCATGTCCGAGAGCACCCCGTTCGCGTCGGTGGTGTGGGCGTTGCCGTAGGCGAACAGCCGCGCCGGGTGGGTCACCAGGAGGTAGTCCGAGCCCTTCACCGCCCTGTCGTACGCCTCGGCGATGGTCTCGCCGCCGCCCCAAACCCGGGCCGGCGGCGCGGCGAACCAGTCGTGGATCGTGAGCCCCTGGGGATCCCGGTCGTAATGAACGCCCGTGAGGAATCCGATCTTCGGGTCGGCCGGCCCCTTCTCGGCGAGCACGGGCACGGCAAAGTAGGTGAACGTCCGGGACCCGGTGGCCGGGATGTCCTCAAGGCTCGTGATGACGCACTGCCACTCCTTCTTGTACAGGTCGTACCGGGCCTCGTACCCGGCGTACACGGGCGTCATCTCCACGGAGGAGATGGGCTGGAACCCCTTGAGGTAGTCCTGGATGCGCACGTTGCGGGCCGGGGCGTCCCCCCGGTTCACCACGTCAACCGCCACGGCGAAGTACGAGCCGCGTCGCTCCACCGAGTGGGAGACCGTGAGCCGGGGCGCGGGCTGGCTCGGCGGGGGCGCCCGCACCACCCGCACCGTGCGGGTGGCCGAGGCGCTCTTGGCGTAGGGGGTGTCCGCGTCGAACACCTCCACCGAGAGGGTGTGCTCGCCCGCCGCCGCAGCGCCGGCGTCCCACGGGAACGACACCTCGGCGCTCCTGGGGTGCCCGGGGAGGGGCCGGAATCCCTGGTACCGGCCGTCCACCCGGAAGAACGCCTGGGCCAGGCCGGCGTCGTCGGTGAGGTCAGCCGTCACCTGCACGGTCCCGGACACCACGGCCCCGTCGGCCGACGGGCTGGTGATGCTCACCGTGGGCGCGCGGCGGTCCGCGAGGTTGGTCACGTCGATGGTGCGGCGGTCCTCCCAGGTGTTGCCGGACCGGTCGTAGGCCACGGCCCTCAGGGTGTGGGCCCCGTTGGCCCAGCGGGCCGTGTCCACCGTGAACCCGAACGCCGACCCGTAGGCCGTGTACACCAGGGCGCCGTCCAGGTAGTACTCCACCTTCTCGACCCCCTGGTCGTCCGAGGCGTCCGCCGCGATGGTGACCACGCCCTGGTACGCCTCGGGCTCCACCAGCGAGACCCGGGGCTCCACCGGATCCGGCGGCAGGAGGGTGCGGAAAAACAGCTCGCGGCTCGCGGTGGTCTTGCCGGCCACGTCCGTGGCCTTCACCCGGAGGGCATAGGTCGCGCCGGGCACCAGGTCCGTGAGCGTCACGGCCTGGCCGGCGGCCCGCCCCGGGGCGGCCTGGACGAGCCCGAAGGCACCCGCCCGCAGGCCGTACTCCACGACCCCGGTGCAGGCCTCGTCGGTCTCCCACCGGACCACCGCAGAGGTGGGGCCGGTGGCGGTGGCCGACGGCCCGTCCACGAACGCGGGCGCCGCGCTGTCGACCGGAACCTCGTACGCCGGGCTGAGCCCCATGTTCCCGGCCCGATCGGCGATGCGGAAGCGGACCCGGTTCCGGGCGGCCGGGCCCGAGTCCTGCCCGAACGGCACCGAGGCCGCCGTCACGGTCTCCACCCCGGTGCTCCCGTCGGTTCCGGTGCACCGGGCCGGAAGCCACCCGCTCCAGGTGGTGCCCCCGTCCGTGGAAAAGGCGTACTCGGCGCTGGACACGTCCAGGCCGCTCCCCAGGTCCGACACCCGCACCGAGCAGGTGACCTGCTGCTCCTCCACCCAGTCCGAGGGGGTGAAGGCGTGCCAGTCGCCGGGCGGGGGGTCCACGGCGTCCCAGAAGTCGTTGTCCGGAAGGAACCGGGAAGCCGCCGGCCCCATGGCGTACCGGATCCGGTTGGGCCCCACCGCCTCGCCGGCCGGCGAGCGGCTGGCGACAGAGGCATACCCCGGCGGATCCCGTTCGATGAGGTTCGCGTACTCGCAGGGCTCCCACAGGGGGAGCTCGTAGAACCCGTCGGCGTCCGTGACCGCGGCGGTGAGCAGGGTGCCCGGCGGGTCCGGGGAGTCGGAGCAGTGGAGCTCCACGGTCACCCCGGAGAGGACCGGGGCGGCGTCCGGACCGGGCCCGCCGTACACGTGGCCCGCAAACCGCCGCGGCCCCACCACGGCCGCGTACACGTCCCACCCGCTCGAGGCCGCATCGCGCTCGTCGGCCCAGGCCGCCAGCGCCGACCAGGCCCCGTCCGGGGCCAGGGCCGGGGGCTCCCCGTGGAGGGGGAAGCCCCCGAGGCCCGCCTCGCCCCCGGCCGGGGTGCCGTCGGCGCGGACCCGGCGGCGGAACACCTCGTGCCGGGCCGGGATGGCCTCGTACGCCCAGGCCACCAGGAACTCCCCAGCCGAGGGCAGGTAGGCCGCGGCCGGGGCCTCGTGGCGGGCCGCGGCCGCCTGGGACACGGCCGCGCTTTCGCCCACCGGCGCGCCGTCCGCATCGAGCCGCTGCGCGTACACGTCCGGCCCGCCGAGGGGGGCGCGGCGGTGGTCCTCCCACACCACGAGGAACCCGCCTCCCGAGAGGTCGAAGGCCACGGCCGGCCGGACCCGGTCGTCCTCCCCGGCGGAGACCGGGGTGGGGGGCCCGAGCTCCCCTTCCGGCCCGACCCGGCGGGCCCACACGCCGTAGGTGCCGGAGGCCCCGGCCTCCTGCCACACCACCAGGTAGCCCCCGGCACCGGGGGCCACGGCCGGCGCGGACGCGTCCGCAGCCCCCGGGGCGATGTCCAGGACCGGCCCCGCGGGGGTTCCGTCCGGGGCCAGGAGCCGCCCCTGCACGCTTGCAACGGCGGACTCGTCGCTCTCCCGGTGCTCCCACACCACCAGGTACCTGTCGTCCGCCGGGCTGTAGCCCACGCGGGGGCGGGAGTTCGCCCCAGGGCTCACGACCACGATGGGCCCCTCACCCCCGCCCCCCGTCCCGGTGCCCGGGGGGAGGTCCGCGCCGGTCCCGTCCACCGGAAAGGGGCCGTTCACCGGGGTTCCGGCAGCGTCCACCACCACGGCGTAGACGCCGCGGCCGCCGGAGGCGGTGCCCTGCTCGTACACCACCAGGTACTCAGCGGCCCCGGCCCGGCAGGCCACGTCCGGCCGGCCTTCCGGCGCCGGATCCCCTGCGAGCACGAGGTCGGGCGCCAGCAGGGTGCCGTCGGCGCCGAGCCGCGCGGCGCGCACGCCCGGCGCCGCGCCCCCGCTCTGCCACACCACGAGGTACTCGTGGGCGACCGGGCTGTACGCCGCCCGGGGGGCCGCGTCGTCCGCGGGCCCCTGGGCCACGGGTACGGCGGCAAAGGCCCGGCCCATCGCGAGGATCCACAAGGCACACCACACCGAAATCGCCCGTGTCACAGACCGCAGAGGCGTCATGGGGCGGTCTCCTTTCGCGCCCCCAGAAACCGCACCATTGGCGGCACGGGAACAAGGGACCCGGGCAACCCGGGGCAGCCCCGGTGTCCTGTTCGATCCTGCGGCCGGTTGTTCCCGAAATGCGGAGACAGGCGGGGCCGCGACGGCAACCGGCCGATGGCGCGGGTTGCCATACTCTCAAACGGTGGGAAGGGGTTGCGAAGGAGGGTCGGGCTGGGGATCAGCCCCCTAAGGTCCGGGGGCAGGCAGGGGGCCCGGAACCGATTGGGCGGGGGGCCGCGTTGGGCCCGGGGCGGGCGGGACCCACCGGGACCACGGGCGTGCGGGACGAGCCCGATGCTCACGGGCTCCATCGGGATGCCCTCCTCTTCGGAAACCGGCCGAACGCACCCGTCCCGGAGGTCCGGTCCGGCCTTCGGGACGGGCGCCGTGGGAGGTCACCCCGGGTCTCACCGAGGACGTAGCGGCGAGGTCCTAGACGGCCTCCTGAGGTTCAGCCCCGCAGTTGTTTGAATGATCGAAACCGGGCCGGCGGGTCGCAGAAACCGGCACCTCATCTCTGCCGCCGCCTCCACCCGGCCACACCAGCCAACCCCGTGCCCAGGAGCAACAACGTCCCCGGCTCGGGAACGACCGCAGCTGTGGTCTCACCTTGAGCGAGCCTGACCGGATAGCCCAATTGGTCTAACCCATACTTCTCCCACCCAAGCGGGCCCGGAGCCCCGGTACCCAGCCAGTCGAACTCCACGATGAACGGGCCGTCCGTGGGGGCGTTGTCCTTGAGGGCGAGGGCATCGAAGATCCCATCAAACAAGCTCGGGACCGGCTGGTCCACCCAGAGGTCCCAGGACGCCCCGGAGTTCCAAGAGAAGGCAAATGGATCCGTGTCCCCGTCCGCCTGGCCGTTGCGCAGATTGTCGAACAGGTTATAGTCGAAGTACACGGTGAGGCCCTGGTCCGTGTTGAACCCCTCCCCCGGATCCAACGTGAGCTGGAACTCGGCTTGCCACGCGGTCCCGCCGAGCGGCGTGTACACCGTGTGGATCGAGAGGGCCTGGGCCTGGCCCGCGAACCCCGCCGCGACCAGCACCGCCCCCAACAGGGTCCAAAGCATCCTCATCCACATCGTCCGTCCTCCTTGGCTGCTGTCCTCTTGCCTTCTCCTAGACACCATAATTAAGCAACAAATAAGCAACAAACATGCCCGGCGTTCACCTGTCTGCTCCGGTAGGGTGGGCAACGGTTTTCCGTTTCTGGGACTTCGGTTTCCCCCTACGGACTCTCCGCAAAGGTCCAGGCGAAGTCGGCCGGACTGAGGTCGTAGCGCCGGTCCACGCGCACCTCGAAGGTGTCCGTGCTGGTCGCGGTCTCTTCGGGTCCCACCGGGCCAAACGTGACCGCGCCGTCGAGCACCTGGTGGGGTGCCGGAAGCGTCAAGGTACCGGTGACGCCCGCGAAGCTCCCCGGTCCGGTGTTCGTGATGCGCAGCTGGTAGGTGTACACGAAGGCCGTGCGGGTCACCCGCCGGGTGGCCATCAGAACGTACTCGGCCACCACGAGGTCCTCCACCGAGCCGGCCGGCGCCTCGCACGCATCACCCACCCCGTTTCCGTCCGCATCCGCCTGGTCCGCGTTGGCCACGGCGGGGCAGTTGTCGCAGGCGTCGCCCACGCCGTCGCCGTCCGCGTCCACCTGGTCCGCGTTGGCCGTGAACGGGCAGTTGTCCGCGGAGTCGGCCACGCCGTCGCCGTCCGCGTCCGGAAGCACGGTCACCCCGCCCGGGCAGTCCGAAGTGTCGGAGTGCTCGCCGTCGTCGATGACCAGGTAGATCCGGTAGGTGTCCGGGTCCAGCCCGGTCACGTCCCACGTGACGCTGTCGGCACCGTTTCCGTCCGGGTCCTCCTCGATGTCCGTGGCAACGGAACCGGCTGCCGCGCTTCCGTCCGAAGGCTCGTAGTAGAGCGAGATCACGGCGTTAGAGTCCGGGTCCGCGTCGTCCCAGACCACGGCCACGGTGCCGCCCGTGAGGATCAGGTCGGCCCCGGGCTCCAGGCAGGAGATCGCCGGCGGCTCGTTGGCCGGGGCGGCCGCCACGGTGAACGTGCTGGTGCTGCTCCAAGGGCTTTCGAGGCCCGCCTCGTCGATGGCGTGGGCGCGCCAGGAGTACGTGCCGTCGGCCAGGGGCGAGGGCACGGTCCAGGTGGTGCCTGCCGACGTGCCCGAGGCCGCAAGCGACTCGCCCGCATACACCTCGAAAGCGTAGGCCAGAAGGTCCGGCGGCGTGTCCGGGTCCTCGGCCGGGAGCACCTGAAGGGTGGGCAAGGCCGTGGTCACGGTGGCGCCGTCGCCCGGGCTCACGGGCACGGGCGCCACGGGCGGGTCGTTCACCGTGTTCACGAAGAAGCTCGCCACCACCCAGGGGCTTTCGGCGCCGTTTTCGTCCACCGCCTTGGCGCGCCAGTGGTACCCGGTATTGTCCGAAAGGCCGGTGACGGCCCAGGAGGTGGTGCCGCCCGCCCCCTCGGCCACGTCGCCTGAGGTCTGAAGGGCCGGGGAATCGAACGCCGGTGAGGTGTCCAGCTCGAACCGGTAGGTGAGCGGATCGCCGTCCGGGTCCGTTGCGTTGGTGACCTCCAGGGTCACGTCCGCGGAGGCCACCTCGGCCCCGTCGAGTGGGGACGAGATCCCGGGCGCGGTGGGCGCGTCGTTCGCGGTGTTCACGCGGAACGTGGCCGTGGCCCCCCCGGTGGAGGCGCCGTGCTCGTCCGTTGCCACGGCCTGCCAGCAGTACCCCGAGTTGTCCGCGAGCGCCGGGCTCACGGTCCAGGAGGTGGTGCCGCCGGCCCCGGCCCGCACGTCCCCGGACGCGGCGATCGGGGCGCCCTGGGGGATGCCCTCGGCGCACGAGCCGTACACCGAAAACGCGTAGTTCACCGCGTCGCCGTCCGGGTCCGCAGCGTTCGCGACCTCGAGGACCGGCGTCACGGTGTCCACCGAAGCGCCGTCCGAGGGCCCCACCACGCCGAAAGTGCCCGGCGGGTCGTTGACCGTGTTCACGAAGAACCGGGCCTGGGCCCAGTCGCTCGCGGCCAGGCCGTCCGTGGCCCGCACCCGCCACAGGTGCCAGGCGTTGTCCGCCAGGTCCACCGGCACGGCCCAGGCCGTGGTCCCCGCACCGGCCGCCTGGGTGGCCGCAGCCACGACGCGGGCCGGATCCGGCACGTCCCCCTCGTACAGCTCGAACTCATAGGACACCGGGTCGCCGTCCGGGTCGGTGGCGTTCTGAACCACCAGGGTGGGCCGGACGGTGGCCACCTCCGAGCCGGGCACGGGCGAGTCCACCACCGGCACGCCCGGGGCCGTGTTCTCGGCCCGCACCTGGATGGTGAATGGCTCGAGCGCGGCCCAGGCCGTGCCGTCGGTCACACGGATGGTCACCGGGCCGTGGTCCCCGATGTCGGCCAGGCCGGGCGTTCCCCAGAGGGTTCCGGTGGCCTCGTCAAAGGACGCCCACGCCGGAAGCCCCGTCACCGTGAACGTGAGCGAGTCGCCGTCCGGGTCCGAGGCCGCGGGCTCAAACCGGTACTCGGTGCGGGCCGTGGCCACGAGGAGCGGCGAGCCCGAGATCACGGGCGGGTCGTTCACGGACCGCACTGTCACAGTCACGTCGGCGCTGTCCGTGGCCGAACCGTCCGACACGGTGTAGGTGAACGAGTCCGTGCCGTGGAAGTTCGTCTCGGGCGTGTAGGTGACCGACGAGGGGCCCCAGGACACCGTGCCGTGGGCAGGGGAGCCCACCGCGGTGACCGTGAGCGCATCGCCGTCCGGGTCGGAGTCGTTGGCCAGCACGTCAACGGCCACGGGCGTGTCCTCGTCGGTGATCGCCGCATCGTCCGCGGCCACGGGCGGGTCGTTCACGGCGCGCACCGTCACGGTCACGGTGCCGATGTCCGCGGCCGAGCCGTCCGACACGGTGTAGGTGAACGAGTCCGTGCCGTGGAAGTCGGCATCGGGCAAGTAGCGGAACCCCCCGTCGGCCTGCACCACCACCGAGCCGTGGGCCGGCGGGGCCTGAAGGCTCGCGCTGAGCGGGTCTGCCTCGGCGTCCGAGTCGTTGGCCAGCACCCCGGGCGCGGCCACCGCCAGCGCGGTGTCCTCGTCCGTGGCGTAGGCGTCGTCCGCGGCCACGGGCGGGTCGTTCACCGGGCTCACCGTGATCGCGACCGTGGCCGGGGTGCTCCACTGCGTCCCGTCCCCGGCCCGGTAGGTGAATGCGTCGGCCGTGGTCTCGGACCCGTCGTGGATGTAGGTGAAGGACCCGTCCCCCTGGAACGAGAGCGTGCCGTGCTGCGGCCCGGACACGAGCTCGGCCACCGTCGCGGCGCTGTCGTTGGCGAGCACCCCTGCGCCCGCGGCCACGTCGAGCGTGCCGCCCTCGTCCACGACGTAGCCGTCGTCCCGGGCCACCGGACCGGCCGGACCGGCGCCCAGGTCCAGCACGATCTCGTCGAGCGCGGCCACCGCGAACCCGCCGCTGAACGCCACCGCCCGGGCGAACGGGTCCGGGGGAACCTCCGGTCCCCACACCCGGAAGCTCAGGGTCTGGGCATCGGCAGGCTGCCAGTTGGTGCCGGACGCGAACAGATTGGCCAGGTTCACGTGGGTCGTGTCCGGGGGAGCGCCGTCCCCCACCACCCCCGACACCGGGTAAGGGTTCTCAGCGCTCGCCGCAAGGACCACCCACCCCGTGGTGTCGGCGCTCCCCGTTCCTTCGAGGGTCACCAGGGCCTGGCGGGCCTCGGCCACGAAGGCGTTCTCCTCGGCCGTGGTCACGGGCTCGAGGCCTGTGGCGGGCCACACCGCAGCCGCGCCGGCCTCGTCCACCAGGACCAAGCGGTAGTAGTAGGTCGTGGCCGGGGCGCATCCGGTCACCTCCATCCACACAAGGCCCCGGGCCAGGGCTGCCTCCCGGAACCGCCGGGCGGCCTGCCGGGCCTCGTAGGGGTTGGAGACGGAAGGGTCGGTCCCCCGCAGGGGGTAGGGGCGCATCCGCAGGTCGCCGGTGACCTCCACGGTGCCGTCCGGGTCGAGGAACACCTCGAGCCGAAACGCGGCGGTGCCCGGCGCCCAGGCCAGCACGGAGAAGGCCGAGGGGGTCACGTCGGCCGTGCGGGCCTCCACCACCTCCACGCCGGCCCGGGCCGGAGGGGCGATCCACAGGATCGCCGCAGCCGTCACGGTCGCTACAAAACGCCCCCGGGGGAAACGATGCGCTCTCATGGCTCACCCCGCTGTCCGCTCGATGAATCGTACCGGCCGGGCGGAACCCTCTCCGCCAGGACATCGCCCCCCTCCCCCAGGGGCACCAGCTCCGCCTCAAGCCCGGTGCGCTGCCGGAACCAGGACAGGATCCTCTGGAAGTGCCGGGCCCGAACCCGGCCCCGGCCGCCTCCCTGGGCCATCACGCTCTCCGGGTCGGGCTCGAACGGCCCGGGCGCCCGGGCGCCATCCCGGTACTCGTCGTACAGCCCCAGCATGTGGCCCACCTCGTGGGCCACCACGGCGGGGGCGTCCCCCAGCCGCCAGTGGACCGCATCCACCCGATCTCCAGAGCGGGACACCACCACCTGGTGGTGCTCGCCCCGGGCCGCGAACGCCAGATCCAGCAGGACGGGGTACCGGCGTCCCCCAGGCACCCGGACGGCCCAGGTCCCGCTCCAGATCCGCTCCACCTCCACCTCCCATCGGGCCAGGGCCCGATCCAGCTCCGCCCGCCCCACCCCAGCGGTGGGCACCGGGTGCACGGTCACGCGCACCCGTACGGCATCGCGCTCCAACCCCACGTCGAACGCCCACCGCCAGGTGTGGCCGCGAGCGCCCTCGATCCGACCCGACAGGGTCTGCCGGGGCTGAGCCGCTGCTGGTGCGGCCAGGAACAGGACCAGCACAAGGCCGGCCAAGGTCACCCCCCTTTCACCGATCACGGCTTGTCTCCCAAGCGCAGGGTGCGGGTCTCGATGCCCGAGCGACCGTGGCGCTCCAAGGCCCTGGCCCCACCGGCCAGCACGGCCACCCGCCGGTACCCAGCGGCCCGGAGCCGGAGCGCCGCGGCCGCGGCCGAGCCGTCCCCGTCGTCCACGAGCACGTAGAACACCTTGGGGTCCGGCGGGCCGGCGGGCCGGCCCGAGCTCACCTGGGCGCCCGGAAACGCCTCGCCCAGGTCCCAGCCGCTTCCCACGCCCGTGCCCCCGCCTCTCATGTCCACCAGCATTACGTCGGTTCCGGCCGACAAGATGCCCTGGAGCTCCTGGTAGGCGATGCGGGCAACCTGGGCACGCTCGGCCCCGGGCTGCCGAGTGGAGGCAAGGCCCCCCGCCTCCCACGCGCCGAACCCGCCCTCCAACGGCTCGGCCTGGATGCCGGGTCGCCGGTTCAGCTCCTCCACGGCCCGGGCCGTCACGTCGGGCCGTAACCCGTCGCCGCACACCACCACCCGTCCCAGGGGTGGGAGCCGCTTGTGAGGCAGGAGCGAGGCCGGCACGTTGATGGCACCCGGGATGTGCGCCCGCCGGAACTCCTTGTTGGACCGGATGTCGATCACCGTGAGCCGTTCTCCGGCTGCCAAGGCCTCGCGGAGCACGGCCCCGTCCACCGCCCAGACCGGCCCCGACCCCACCGCCACGGCCAACCCCGCCCACACGAGTGCTCGGAACAGCGACGGCTTCATGGCGTTCCTCCGGGCTGCCACGCGGGTACGGCCTGGGCCATGTCCACCATGACCACGGCCACCCGCGGAATGGGGAAGTCCTCTCCGGTCAGCTGGCCGCCTCGGACCAGGGCCACACGCCACCGGCCCGTACCGGCGTCCAGCACCCGCACCGCCGACACGGTGTCCGTGCCCAGGTCGCGGATCAGCCGATAGGCCGAGTACCCATCGGGGAAGCAGGTGTACCCCACAACGTTCACCCCTTCCTGGAGGTCGAGTCCCCCGCAGGCTCCTGAACCCAGGTCCAGGATGCGGGTGTCGTCGAACCCCACCCACAGGAACGAGCCCGGCTTCAGGCCAAAGTTCACACCCACCGGCCCGTTGCTCCAGGAGGCGGTCTCGGCCACGGGCTCGGGCAGCAGCGTGATGTACCGGGTGATCTCGGTCACCCCGGCCTCCCGGTGCCAGCGTTCCAGCAGGGCGAAGGCGTTCTGCTGAAGGTCGGCCATCTCCGGGGTCACGGCCACCAGGTTCCGGTTGTGGAACACGGGCTGGAGCCCCGTGAGCTCGGCCCCCATCACCTGCCACACGCCCGAGCGGTCGTCGGCCCACACCACCCGACCCGAGGCCATGGCAGGGGTGGCCTTGTCCGAGTCCGCGTTGGTGAGCTGCACGCTGGCCCGGTTCCAAAGGCTCAAGATGCGCAGGTTGTTGCGGGTCTCACCGGCCGAGTCCTCGGCGTACACGACCCACGCGCCGTTCACCCCGGGGGTGGTCTCGTCGAACGGCGTGTCCGTGAGGCGGACCTCTGCACCCCGGAGCAGGTCGAACCCGTACAGGTCCACCTGGAGGTTGCGGTTGTCCTCCCACACCACCCAGTCGCCGAACACGTCGGGGTGGAACTGGCCGCCGGGGTCGTTCGTCAGACGGACGGACGGGCCCGTCCCCTCCAGGTTCCTCAGGTAGATCTCGCCGTTGCCCACGTCCCGCAGATCCTGCCAGACCACGCGACCCGCATGCACGGCCGGGTCCTTCTGGTCCTGGGTGGTGGAGTCCACCGGCCCCGACTCGCCCGTGAGCAGGTTGTGGGCCCACACCTGCCACGGCGCGTCCGGGTCGTCCGCAGCCCGGCGCTGGTACACCACCCAGGGCCAGTCCACGTCGGGCCGGGTTTCGTCCACGCCAGGGGTGTCGGTGACGGCAACAGGGTCGGAGCCGCTGCCCAACTCCCAGGCCCGCACGTCCCAGGAGCCGTCCGGCCGGCGGTCCTGCCACACCACCCACCGGCCGTCCGTGCGGGGGCGCTCCTGGTCGCGGGGGCCCGAGGCGATCCACAGGGGCCCCCGAGGGCTGGCCGCCAGGTCCACGGCGCGCACGTCCCAGTTGCCGTCCGGGCGTTGTTCCTGCCAGACGACCCAGGTGCCGGCGGCATCGGGCCGCAGCTGGAGGCCGCCGTCGGCCAGCACCACGCCGTCGGCCAGCATCTCGCCCACCTCCACCAGGTGCACCGCGCTCGTGGCCTGGCCCAAGGCGTCGCGCACGGTGATCTGAACCGTGTACCACCCGGGCGGTACCACCGCGCCCACGTCGTCCCGGCCGTCCCAGGTGAACGACGCGGTGCCGGGTCCCACCTCGCCCAGATCCACCTCCCGAACCCGCTCTGACTTCGGGAACTCCCATCCGTACTGGGGGGCCACCTGCCAACGGACCGCATAACCCGGCTCGTCCCCTGGGCACGCCTCGAGCTCGCTGGAGCGCGGCAGCACCTCCACCCGGTGCTCGCCTGTGACGAGCCTCTCCAGGGTGATCCCGTCGGTCTCGGAGGCCGGCCCGTAGCCTCCGCCGTCCACCCGGTAGCAGTAGTAGGGGAACCCGGAGAACCGGAGCTCCGCGCTCTGCGACCGGGTGGGCGTGGGCGGCACCCCGCTCACCTCCAGGGGCGCAGCATCGGGATCCACGGTCCACGACACCGCCACGGCCTGGTCCTCGGCCGGGTAGTCGCCGTAGCGGCTCCGGCCCAGCACGGCCACGGTCACGGCGCCCGACAACCCGGTGAGGGACAGGGGCTCGGACACCGGCCGCTCGGCGCTCCAGGCGCCGCCGCCCAGCCGGTAGCGGTAGAAGTCCACGTTGTCGCCACCGATCGTCAACGCCGCGTCCGCAGACGGGGTGGGCGACACCGGCACCCCCGTCACGGTGACCCACCCGTAGGCTCCCCCGTACACGTGGGCCTGGGCGGTGAGTGTGCCTCCTGCGCCTGCGGGATCGAAGGCGATGTTCATGGCGGTGGAGCGCACTGTCACGGCGTCGCCGGCGAACACGATCCGGTCCGTGTCGGCAGAGAAGGAGGCGATCGCGGGGGGCTCTCCGGCCACGGTCACCAAGTCCATGCGCACGGCCTCGCGGTTTCCGAACACGTCCTCGGAGTAGTACCAGACCCGGTGCTGCCCCGGCTCGGTGATGCGAAAGGGGTAGGCCGGGCGGAACTCCGCCTCGTCGTCCAGCCGGTAGTAGGTGGCCACGGTGCTCTCGTCCTCGGCGATGAAGTAGAGCTGGGTGTCCGGGGTAACGTAGGCCACCCCGCCCGCGCGCTCCACCGGGCCCGCGAAGTACAGCTCGGTCACGGGAGGCACCGTGTCGGAATCGGGCGGCTGGTAGTACACGGTGTACTCGTAGGTCCCCAGGCCTACGAAATCGAAGAGGTTCAGGTAGGCGAGCCGGGCGTTGTCGGACCGACGGTAGCGCACGTTGGTCCACACGTTGTGCTCGTTCAGGACCTTCCCGTCGGAGCGCACCACCCGGGCGATGGGGTAACGGGCCTGGGCCGGGTCATCGAGGCGCACGTACCCCCAGTTCTCGAAGTCCGCCACCACCCGCACCACGGCCTTGGTCCCGTCGTACGACACCAGATCCACGTTCGTCAGGTGGTTCACCGGCACCACGTTGCAGTCGGTCTCGTACAGGAAGTCCGGGATGTTCTCGGGGTCGGGCACGGTGTCGGCCAGGAAGTCCAGGAGGTCGTCCCGGCCAGGCTGGTCGTTCAGAACCTCATGGGCGATGAAGTAGGCGTCCAGGGACTTGATGACCGAGGTCTCCCGGCCTCCCAGCTCAGAGGCATGGGTGTACGAGGCCCGGAACTCCACGAACTCACCGGAGAGGGACGTGATCATGTCCCAGGCGCCCTTGCGGCACCGGCCGGGATCGATGTCCCCCAGGTTCACGGTGAGGCTGGCCCGGTCCAGCGGCTGGTCGTCCACCCGGGCACCGATGAGCTGGGCCACCAGAAGCAGCCGCTGACGGTTCTCCACGATCCGGGGCTGCTGGGACACCACCTTGACGCTGCGGGCCGGCCCGTAGCCCGCGTTCTTCACGAGAACGCCCAGGGTGAACGGGATGGGCGTCTCCACCACGTCGGGGGTGAACGGGTCGTCGCCCTGCACGTCCCGGGGCTGAAAGTAGGTGATCTCGAGCTGTGGCTCGGGCTTCACGGTGATCGTATCTGGGATCACCTCCAGGAGTTCCGGCGGGATCGGCTCGCCGTTCAGGGACCCCGCCAGCTGGGCCCCCACCCGGTAGACCACACCGTCGGGGGTGGTGCCGCCGGCCGCGATCTTGGGGATGATGAACCACTCGACCTTGGCGGTCTGGCCCGGCCGGATCACCCCGGTGCCGTCGATCGCATCGATCCCCGAGAGCTTGGGCGGCTGCACGAAGAACAGGTCCGAGGCGTCGTTCACCTCGTCCTCGGTGCTGAGCTTCGGGTTCTCGAACGTGAGGTCGGCCGAGAAGTTCGTGATGCTCGCGTCCACCTCGTTGTTCGTGATCTCCAACGTGGCAAGGAACCCGATCCGCTCCAGGGTGAGCTCCTGGAGGATCTCGATCTTGACCACGGCGCACACCCCCTGGAACTGCTGGGCCGCCCGGCCGGGCAAGGCCCACAGCAGCGCGAGCGCCGCGATCCACGTCTTCAGGGCACGGGTGCTTCGCATGGTCGCCCTCATCGCTGGCCCTCCCCCACCCCCGGGGAGACCGGGACGGTGGACCGTACCTCGGGTGTGGCCGTGGGGAAGCGCAGTTCCCGCTTGAGCTTCCAGGTGATGATGTTGTTCTCGCCCGCCCAGCACCGCTGGTGAACCAGGGCGTCGTTGGCGAAGTAGCTGCGGTACCCGGCCACGTCCAGGTTGTAGACCGTGGCGGACCGCTCCGCCGCCTGGTTGGCCTCCACCACGGCCCGGCGCCCGCCGTACAGAACGAGCACGTCGCCGAAAGCTAGGGCCCGGGCCGGGATCCAGCCCTTACCGTACACCCAGAACCGGTGCTCGTCGGTGGTGACGAGCCGCCGCAGGTCATCGGACCCGTCCTCCACCCGGTACAGGAGCTCCCGCACCGCCTCCACCCGGCGCTCGTAGGTCTTCTCCACCTCGGCCGCCGTGCCGTCCACCGTCATCACCCGGTCGCCGGCTCGTACCTCCTGGATGGGCTTGATCGAGCCGTCACCCATTCGGATCGGCGTGCCCGGGGCAAAGCAGGCGGGTATGCCCGTGAACCGACTCGACGGACCGGTGTAAGGCCCGCCCGGACGACCCCCGTCCCCTCCGCCGCCGCCGAACAGACCCCCGATCTCCTGGGCCAGGCAGATGAACGCATTGGACAGCAGACCGGTGATGTCACGGGGAGCGTTCCAGACGTGGATGAACACCAGGAGCCCGGCGGCCACGCCCAGGGCGTTGCGGGCCTCCTCCGGGGTGAAGGCGCAGAAGGTCCGACCCCGGAAGGCGCTGATCAGGTTGTTGATGGCGTCGAACATGCCGCCGAAACCACCGGTGGTGCAGTCGAACCAGCTGCCGAACCCGCCCGGGGGCGTGCCCACGGGGTTGTAGGTGACGCGGAACGGGATCTCCACGCTCTCCATGGGCCCCAGCTCGGGCAGGTAGGTGATGAGGGGTTGGAGGGTGGACCCGCCCACCTGGGCGGACGAGATCTCCAGGTCCTCCAGCTTGATCAGCCCCTTGTTGGTGGCCCGCACCGTGAACGTGGCCTCGAACCCGGGCTTCACGTCCCGGAAGCTCACCGAGGTGGGCTCCAACACGAGCACGGCCACGGGCACATGGGTCTCGAAGGTCTGCTCCAGCTTGATCTCGTACCGATCCGTGTAGGGCACCGGGACCACCGAGAAGTTGATGGTCACCAGGTTCCGAACCGGGAACACCTCCTCCACCACCGTCTGGCCGGGCACCACCGTCACCGTGCCGGCCACGGTCTTGTGGCCCGGGGCCACGACCTGGTAGGACCAGTCTCCTTCCTGCAGGCCGTAGACCACCACCTCACCGTTGGCGTCGGTCTGGACCGGGTCGATCTCCTGGCGGGTCTCGGGCTGACGCATCCGCACTGTGGCGCCCTCCACCCTCTGCCCCAGGATGTTGGTGACCACGAACTGCACCGCCCCGGTGAGGTCGGAGGTGACCAGGCCATAGAGCCCCAGCTCGAAGGGCTGGGCGTCGGCCGAGGAGCCGTCGGACAGCTCGAACGTGCCCGTGACCACGATTCGGTCGGTGTGGTACCCGAAGGCCGTGTCCTCGGGCGGGCTGAACACCACGTCGAAGGTGACCGCCTCGCCCACCTCGATGGTGCCCAGATGGACCGTGCCGTCGGCGTCCCGTGGCAGGTTCACGGTCATCCACGGCACGTCGGTTGGCAGGGTCATCCGGGCCTCCCGCAGGGCCCGCAGCCCGGTGTTGCGCACCGTGACCGGCACGCTGATCAGGTCGCCCCGGTCCACGCTGGTATCCACATACCCCACGGCCGGGGACTCCACGGTGAGCACGGGGATCGCCTCGGCCAGCTCCACGGCCGCGGTGAACACGGCAGAGGCGCCTTGGGCTGACACGAGCCGGTACTCCACAAACGCCGAGTCCGGGGCCTCCAGGTCCGCGGCCAGCTGGAGGTTCAGTGACCGGCGGGACCCAGGCGGCACGGAGAGGTCCACCAGGTTGGCCGCGCCGTGCAGGCTGGTGACCTCCGTCTCCGTACCGTCCGCAGCCACGGTGTAGGCGCGGAACTCCAGCACGTAGCCATCCAGGGGGAGGTCGCCAGGGTTGTACAGCTCGATCCGGAACCCCAAGGTGTCGCCCTTGGCCGTGCGGATCTGGCCCCGGCTGGGGATCGCATACAGCATGTAATAGCGGAAGCGGTCCTGATCGATGGCGTCGTACACATCGGGGTGGGCGGCCCAGACCATGAACTCGCCGCTCAGGCCCGCGGGTGGGGTGTACTCCAGGCGGTAGGCGCCGTCCGCGTCGGTGACCACCTCCTGGTACCACCGGTAGCCGCGGACCAGGAACCCGAGCCTGAGGGGCGTGTTGGGCAGAGGATCGCCGGTGTCGCGGTCCACGGCCTGGCCGGTGATCACCACGGTCTCGCCGTCGGCGTACAGGTCCTTGTCCGCCTGGGCCGTGCCGTAGTACTCGGACAAGGTGATGCCCGACTCCATGGTGCCGGCCAACGGGTCTAGGAGGGCGGGGCCGCCCCCGTAGGAGGCCTGCTCCGCGCCGCCCACGAAGGTGATCGTGGCACCGGGCTCCAATGCCTCGGGCACCAGCACCTCCACATCGGCGCACATCCGGTCGCCCGGGGCGATGCGCACGAACGCCGTGGACCCCGCCACCTGGGTTCCGGGGGGGAAGCCCCGGAAGTAGGCCTTGCTGATCTCAAGACCCTCGGCATCCCGCACGGACACGAACACATCGCCGGGCTTGGCCCCGCTCTCCCGGGCCACCACCACGTCCATGGCGGCGTAACCCCGGTTGTTCAGGCACACCTGCACCGTGCTGTATCCCCCTGCCAGGGGGACCTCGTCCACGGAAAGCTCCGCCACCACCCCCGGGTCCTGGGGTGTGCCCAGGGCGAAGGACCTCTGGTAGGTCACGATCTCGCCGGTGGGGCTCTCGCGGATCAGGCGGACCCGGGCGATCCGCTCGCCGGGCGCGTCGCCCACGGGCACCACCAGCGGTTCCGTGCGAACCTCTCCGGGGCCCACGGGATCGGGCATGTCGACGGCCGCTGCGTACTCCTCGTCTCCCCCCACGGTGGTGCGCAGCTCGAGGCGTGCCGGACCGAGCGCCAGGCTGCCATCCCGGTTCTCGGCGGAGACCTCCAGCACGTTCAGGTAACGCGACATCAGGGGCTGCGCCTGGCCCGCGTCGTCGGGGTTGGCCACCAGATCCAAGCGGATGGGGTGCACCACCACGGTGCGCGCCGGGCTTTCCTCGTCGGCGGCGTTCACGGCCCGGATGTCGTACTCCACGGCGCTCGCGCCGGAGTAGCCCGTGTCCTGGAACGTCGTGTCCGTCACCGGGGTCGGGGTGAGGAGCACGCCGCCCCGGTACACGTTGAACCCCACCGCGCCCGGATCGGTGGATGCCCAGGTGAGCACGGGCGCCGTGCCCTCCTCCACGAACACGGACAGGTCGGCCACGGCGCCCACGGTGAGGTCGAACGTGGCCGGATCGGACAGGGCCTCGTTGCCCACGTCGTCCACCGAGGCCACCACGTAGGTGTACGTTCCGCCAACGCCCGGGTGGTCGTCCACCGCGAGCGCGGAGGCGCTCAACGTGCGCACCCGCACGCCGTTCCGGTACACGGCGTACTGGACGGGCGGCTCGCCGCCCGCAGGCGGATCCCAGGCCACCCGCACGCCGCGGGCACCCAGGCCCACCCGCACGTTCCGCGGCGGCTCGGGCGGCGTGCGGTCCGAAAGCCCAGGCACCGGCGTCGAGGGGTCGCTCTCCGCACCCAGCCTCTCGCTGACCACCGCGTAGCAGTACAGGCCGTCGGCCGGGGGCAGGTCCACGTAGGACGTGGCGTCCAGGGCCTCGGCGATCCGGTCCGTGGGAGCGGCCGCGCAGGCCCCGGCGCTCCGGAGCACCACGTAGCCCGTGGCCCCTTCGGAGGCCCGCCAGGTCAGGCGCACCCCGCCCCCGGCCAGGGCCCGGGTGGCCAGGCCCGAGGGCACCGGCGCCGGATCTGGGGTCGCCTGGTCGTAGATCTCCAGGGTGGCGCCCCGGTCGATCCGGTCGCCCGGGTTGCCGAGAGCGTCCTCGCAGGCCAAGGTGAACCGGCCCACCCCCTTGCCCATGGAGGGCTCGAGCACGAGCTGGCCGGCCCAGGCCGCGCCGGTTCCCGCCAGGGGCACGGTCACCGGGTCGCCCACCGGGGGCGCGTACCGGAGGACCGGCGCGGTCCCCGGCCGAACCGGCTCGTCCAGCACCAGGCTCACCGGCACGCTCCGGGTGGACAGCACCTGCACCGGCTCGGACACCCCCACCGTGATCGTACCCACCGGACCGTCCGTGTCGATCGCCAGCGCGGGGCCGGCGGGCGAGCCGGTGAAGCCGTTGCCCGCCACGTCCACGCCCGATACCGTGACCTCGGCCTGGCCGGTCGGCGTCCCCGACGTGATCTCGAAGCTGCCCCGATACGTGGTCTCGTCGGAACGAACCAACACGACACTGGCTGGCGTCCGCGAGCCGTGGGGCCGGATGACCAGCGAGGGCACCCCCTTGAGGGGCTCGCTCACCGTGAGCGTGATCTCCAGGGCGCCCACGCCAACAGGGGGCTCCGGGCTGTAGGCCACCGTGAACGCGGGCGGGGTGCCGTCGTAGGTGACCGTCATCAGGTTGGACACCGGGCTCGCGTTGCCGGCCGCGTCCACGGCCACCACGCCGTAGTACCAGGCGCCGTCCGGCGTGTCTTCGTCCAGGTACTCGGTGCCCACCACCCGGGCCGAGACGAGCACCGCCCCGGCCGGGTCCGTAAACGGGGTGGCCGCCCGATAGATGCGGTAGGCCTCGGGCACCTCGCCGGTCTCCGCCCACCTCCACGACAGCAGCACACCGCGACCGATCTGGGGATCGGCCGAAACGAGCTCAGGCGCGTCGGGCGGCGCCGAGTCCAGCACCACGGTCACCGGCGCACTGTCCGGGCTACGACCCACCGAGTCCTCGGACACGGCCACGAACCGGTTCGCCCCTTCGCGCAACGCGATTCTCGCGAACTCGAACGCGCCGGTCTCGTCGGCCACGCCGTCTCCCACCACAAACCCGTCCCGGGCCACCCGCACCGGAGCCAACGGCTCGGCCGTGCCGCGGATGTCCACCGTGCCGCCGGTGAGGACCAGGCCGTCGGCCGGAGCGGTGATCACAGGGGCGGGGGGCGGCACGAGCTGGACGAGCACGTTGTGCTCCACCGCGCTCTCGTTGCCCGCCGAGTCCCGGGCAAGGAGCGCCACCCGGTGCACCCCGTTGTCCAGGTCCCGCACGTCCCACCGGAACGCCAGGTCTCCGGTGTCGGACGAGGCCACCACGGCGCCGTCCACGAGGAACTCCAGCGCCTCGATGCCCAGCGCGGCCGCGGCCGCACCGCTCACCTCCAGCGGTCGGCCGACCTCCCGGCCCTCGGTGAGGCTGAAGGACCGGATCTCGGGGCCCTCGGTCACGTACTCGAGCACCAGGGGCACGGGGGCCGAGACCGCGCCCGTGGGGCTCTTGAACTGGGCGAAGATCGTCTTGGGTCCGCCGAGCGGGGACAGCTCGAAGGTGACGTCCCTGGTGAACGGCACGAAGAACGCGCCCGGGAACGTGGAGTCCTCGCTCAGGCGGAAGGCCTCGGCGTTCCGGGACGCCAGGATCAGGTCCACCGATCGGGTCCCCACCCGGGTCTGCCCGTCGGCCGTGGCCAGCGCCGGCGAGAGCACCGGCTCGTAATCCAGGAACGGGTCCCAGTCCACCGGCCCTTGGATCGCGGGGCCGATGACGGCCGGGTCCACCGATCCCCACCAGTTGTTCTCGGCCAGGAGCGAGCCCGTGTCGTCGGAGGAGGCGTTCACCCCGTTGCTTTTGAGCACAGAGCCCGCGAGGGTGAGGCTCCCGCTGGCGGTCACCGAGGCGCCCACGTCGTTGTGGCGGAGGAGCGCCTCGGCGGTGATCAGGCTCCCGCCGTCTGAAACGAGGAGCCCGGACCCCTGGTTGCGCTCGGCCGTGAACGCCTCCACGGTGGGAGAAGCGCCCCGAACCTGGAGCCCCTTGCCGTACCGCACCGCGACGTGGCGCAGCACCGAGCCGGTGTCACCTCCCTCCAGGACCAGGCCCTCCCAGTCGCCCGGCTGGGGGCTCCCGTCGGCCCGGTCGGACGCCGAGGTCAACACGATGGGCTCGAACGGCGTGCCCTCGGCCACGACCCGGCCGTCTCGGACCTGAAGGCCCGCGCCCGGCGCGAAGTACAGCACCGTGCCCGGCTCGATCGTCAGCACCGCGCCCCCGTCCACCACCACAGTCTGGACGATCTCGATCTCACGGAGGGCACCACCGCCGATCACCGTGTTCTCGGTGATCACCCCGGAGTACGGGTCCGACCAGGAGCGGGTGGTCACGGCGTTGTTCTGCTCACCCGAGGTGTTGTAGGCCACCACCGCGAAATAGTACGTCCGGGTGCGGTCCAGCCCGGCGGCGCGGTACTCGCGCGCATCCGGGGCCAGGTCGGCCACCGGTGTCAAGGCCTCGACCGAGGCGAAGTCGGTCGTGGCCTGGTACACCCGGAACCCGGCCAGGCCGCACAGCCCGGCCGTGTCGTACCCGGCCCAGGAAACCACGGCCGTGTCCGGATCCGCACCGGGCCGCACGTCCACCGTCACCGGCGGCGGTACCGGCTCGTCGATGAAGACCCCCACCGAGGCGACCCCGGTGTTCACGTTGCCCACCCGGTCGAAGGCGGCCACGGCCACCTCGTAGGGCACCTCGAGTCCCAGGCCCGTGAGCTCGGTCGAGCGGGCCGATGCGTCCAGGATCCGGGCGAACGAGCGGCCGTCCACGGTGGTGAAGGCGCCGTCGGTGCGCACGTAGAGCTGGAACCCCGCGAGATCCGAGGGCTGGCTGTAGTCTGGCCAGGTCAGGGTCGCCCGGTCGCACCCCACGGAGGCGACGGTCACGTCCGGGTTCCCGGGGGGCGTGGCGTCCACCTGGAACGTGTACACCTCGCCGGAGGGTGCCATGACGTTGCCCGCATGGTCCCAGGCGCCCGACACGGCCACCGACCAGTCGCCGTCCATGCCGGAGGTGAGCGATATGAGCGGCGTGGTGTACGTGTCGTTGGGATAGAAGGTGGTGCTCCAGGCGCCGCCCGCAGGCACCGAGGGCGCGACCGCGCCGGTACCCGTGATCGCGAGAACCGGCTCCGTCGAGGAATCCATGGCCGAGTCGAACCGCACCGTGAGCCGGTAGGTATCCACGGCGTTCACCGGGCTCAGGTAGTTCGCCTCTACCGAGACCACGACCGGTGGCACCGTGTCGGCATCCGGCGTGGGGAGATCCGCCGTTCCGAGCACCGGGTTGCCGGCCAGGTCCGTGACCAGGTCCGTGGGTTCCACGGTCTCGCCGCCCCGCAAGGTGTGACCCGACGTGGCCCACACGGACACCTCGGTGGCCTCGGCATTCCACTCGATCCGGTTCACCTCACCATACCTGCGGCCGTCCGGCGGCAGGTTCCAGTTGGCCTCGGGCGTCCCGTCGGACAGGGCCGAGGTCCGCATGGGCTCACTGAAGGTGAACACGTAGCGGTCACCCGGGGTCACCGTGCCGCTTCCGTCCGCATCATCGAAGCGCACCGCCACGATCGTCGGCGGCTCGGTGTCCCGTCCCTTCAGGCGCTGGGTTCCGGTCACGGGGTTGCCGGCCGCGTCCTGCACGAGCGAGCTGGGCACCACCAGCTCGTTGCCCACCACCGTGAACCCGCCGGACACGGTCACCGTGAGGCTCCGGGCGTCGGCGCTCCACACCGCGGGCACCACCGTGCCGTACCGGGTCCCGCCCTGGGGCCTCAGGTGCACGTTGGCATCGGCCGTGCCGTCCCGAATGGTGGTGGTGTCCATGGCCTCGCTGAACCGGAACACGTACCGGTCCCCCACGCTCACCGAGCCGTCGGCGTCGGCGTCCTCCCAGTCCAGACCCACGAAGGCCGGCGGGATCGTGTCGGCCACGGGCAGGCTCTGGGAGCCTATGGCCGCCTTGCCCGAGAGGTCCGTGAGCCCGGAGGGGGCCACCGTCTCGCCGCCGCTCACCGTAAACCCCTCCGTCAGGGTCACGACCACAGTCCGGTGGTCCGCGCTCCAGCGCACTGCGTTGACGTCGCCGTAGGTCGCGCCCGTGTCCGTGGGCAGGCGCGCGTTGGCATCGGCCGTGCCGTCCTGGATGAGCGAGGTCTCCAGGGGCTCTGTGAAGGTGAACCACAGCTCGTCCCCCACGGAGTAGCCGCCGCTTCCGTCCACGTCGTTGTAGGTCACCGCGTCGAACAGGGGCGGGGCCACCTCCCCGGTCTCCTCCACAATCCAGACCTCCGAGACCGAGGCTCGAATGGAGGCCGCTGGGTTGTCATGCACGAACCGGAGCGTGAGGTTTCCGTCGGCGTAGTAGGTCGCGGGCAGCACAAACCCGAACAGCGTGGGCTGGGTGGGCATGCCCAGGGTGCCGTGGATCGGGTTCCCGCTGCCGTCCGTGAGGCTCTGGAGGCTTCCGCCCGGATCGGCGTTGAAGTACGTGACGTAGAGCCGGTACCGGGCCGCCGGGTTGAGCCCGGTGTAGGCGATCTCCACGGCGTTCTTGTCCCAGACCATGGTCCGGCCCGGGGAGCGGTTCGTGGGATCCCACTCGTCCGAGAGTGCCCCCTGCACGATGCTCGGCTGGGGCAGCGATCCGTCCTCGGCCGGGGCGTCGGCGCTGAAGTTGGTGTACACGTAGTCCAGGGGCGGATCCGTGACCCACGGCTCAAAGGTCACGTTGTCGGTGACCGCCTGCCCCGTGCCGTCCGGGTTGACGTCGGCGTGATACGGCCCGGTGCCGTCCGTGTCCCCCCACCAGGTCTGGCGGGCATCGACCGCGTTGGCAGAGTTGTTCCGGATGCCGTAGCCCCGGTTCAGGAAGATCCGGTTGTTCGTGAACACGCCGGCGGCGGCGTTCCACTGGATCTCCACGCCGTCCGAGCCGTTCAGGGCGAACTCGTTGAAGGTGGCGGTGGTACTCGCTCCTGCCGAGAGGTACAGACCGTCCCAGGCGTTGGCCCAGATCCGGTTGCCCCGTACGACCGCGGCCGCGTTGTAAACCAACACGCCGTGCTTGCCGCTGTGGGAAATCTCGGAGTTCTCCAGGCGCACCCCGGCGCCGTTCAGGTCCACGCCGGCGTTGTAGCCCCGGCCGGCGTAGCGCACGATCACCCGTCTCAGCACGGAGCGGTCGGCGAAGAACGAGGGGTTGAACCGGATCCCGTCCCAGTCGGCGTTCAAGGGCACCGAGGCGCCGCCGTCGCCGTTGGTGTCGCCGCCCCAGGCGTCGTCCCGCCACGACGTGAACACCACCGGCTCGGCCAGCGTTCCCTCGGCCGCGAGGCTCCCGTCCACCCAGATCCCGCAGTTCTGGGAGAACTTCAGGACCACACCGGGTTCCACCGTGAGGGCCGCGGTCGTAGGCACGCCGACATCCCCGTGGGTGACGATGTACGTGCGCACCTCGTCGGCCGTGCCGCGTGCCCACACCGGGATCACGGCGTCGCCGGACGCGGCGTTGCCCCGAATCACGATGAACTTCTTGTTGTTGGGGACGAGCACGTTGGAGGGGTCCGGGAACGCGCTCATGGGCACGGCCAGGGCCACGTCGTTTCCGGTGACGGTGTTGCCGCGCATGGGCGGGGCGTTGCGGGCGTCGTAGTGGTACACACCGTAGCCCGCGTTGTCCGTGATCCGGTTGTTGTCGATCGCGGGTGCGGCCGCGTAGGCGTACACCCCGGTTCCGTTGGACGCGACCGTGTTGTCCTCGATCACCCCCCCGCCGCCGTAGAGGTAGATCCCCTCGGTGGCGTTGTCCCGGATGGTGCAGCCACGGACCTCGGGCGAGGCCTGGTACACGTTGACGCCCCGGGTGGAGCTCCGCTCCACCACGGTGTTCCGGAGCGGCACCGAAACCGCCTCAAGGTACACCGCCTGCCCCCACCCGCCGGCATACCGGACGAGTGCGCCGTCCAGGCGGGAGAACGCGGGATCCGAGCTGCTCCGGAACTGGATGCCGAGCCACTCGCCCGGATTACCCGCCGAAGGCCCGTCGCCGTTCGTGTCGCCTCCGTGATCGTCGTCGTTGATGGAGGTGAACACCACGGGCTCGGAGGGCGTGCCCTCGGTGACCAAGTCGCCTCGGACATCAAGGCCCCTGGAGGTATTGAACTTGAGGATCGTGCCCGGGCCGAGCCGCAGCACCCGGCCCTGGGGCACGGTGAGGGTGGAGGTCACCCGGTACACGCCGCGCAGGAGGTCCATGGAGGAGGGGAGCGAGCCGCCCAGCGTGACCACCTCGGAGGGGTCGCCCGTGACCTGCGCCTCCACCTCGACGCCCGCGCTCTCGTTGGGCACCTCGTCCGTGACCGTGATCCGGAACCGGTAGGTCGTTCCCAGGGTCAGCCCCGTCACCTGGACCCACGTGCGGAGCCGGCCGAGATGCAGGGGCCGGCCGTCGTCGAACGCCGGCGCGTTGCTCCCCCAGGTGGTGCCCCCGTCCGCGGACACGTACAGGAGCTGGTCGGTGAGGTCGCCCTCGGTGTTGGCGCTGGCGGTCCAGCGCAGAAGCACCGACGGCGAGGCACCGTTCACGTGGGTGGGCTGGGCCGTGAGTTGGGTCACGTCCTCGGGCGGGGTGGTGTCCACGGCACCCGTGGCCGCCACAGGGCCCAGCACGGCCGTGTCCGCGCCGTTCCCGGCGCGGTCCACGGCCCGGACGAAGTAGTGGTACTCCTGCCCCAGGGCCACCGTGGTGTCGTCGAACCGGTCCACCCCGGCTCCGACACTGCCCACCCGCTCGAACGGGCCGATGGGGCTCGTGCCCCGGTGGATCTCGTACGTCTCCACGTCCCCCGCGCCCGCGCCGTCGTCCGCGGACAGCAGCCACAGGGTCCGGAGCGCGCCGGCCACCTCTTGGACCGTGAAACCCGTGGGAGGCGCCGGGGCCGTGTTGTCCACGATCACCCGCACCGGGGCCGAGAGGCTCTCGTTGCCCGCCCGGTCCGTCGCCCGGGCCACCAGGGTGTAGCCGCCGTCGGCCGGGCTCCAGGAAAAGGTCCAGCTGCCGGTGGGTTCGATGCGGTGGGCCGACACCCACGTCGTGGTCCCGCCCTCGGGCGTGATCCCCACCTCCAGCCGGGGAAGCGGCTGGGTTCCGTCCGAGGCCGTGCCCAAGACCTCCACGGACGCACCCCGCAGGATCGCGCCGTCGGTCGGGGCGTCCAGGGTGACCGTGGGCGGCGTGAGATCCGCGGACGGCACCTCCACAAGCATCACGGATGCCACCACGGCCCGCTGGCCGGACGTGGCCTCGATGCGCAGGCGCAGAGCCCCCTCCGACACCGAGGTCCGGGGCACGGGAAAGCTGTAGAGCACCGGGTTGCCTCCGAGCCCGATGGGGGGGTGGATCCGACGGCCGTCCAGGTCGGTCATGACCTGGGTGCTTCCCCCGCTGTCCCGGTTGAGGTAGGTCACGAGCAGCCGGTACCGTCCGCCGGGCGTGAGCCCGCCGTAGTCGGCCTCGATCACCCGGTCCTCCAGGTCGTAGAGGATGGAGTAGGCCGGCCCCGTGCCCCACTCGGTGGAGGGGGTGCCGGTGACGCTGGGCACCCCGATGCCGTACCCGTAGTGCCCCGTTCCACCCGCATCGAAGTAGCCAAACGCACTGCCGTCCGTCAGAAAGTCCGCCGACCCGTCGTCGTCCTCGTCCACGTCCACCGCCCCGTACACCTCGTCCCCGCTCCCCCCCAAATCCCCACCAGGTCCGTCCGGCGCCCCCCACCAGTTCCCCCACGCCTGCACCGCGTAGTTCCCACTCCCCCTCACGCCCCCTTCCAGGTTCCCAAACACCTCCGCCCCCAACACGCTCCCCTGCGCACCCCACGTCACCTCCACCCCGTCCCCAAAGTTCCCATAGATCCGTCCCCCCTCCACGCTCGACACCCCTCCCGCCTCAAACCGCACCCCGTCCCACCCGTTCCCGTAAACCTCACACCCCACCAAACGCACGCTCGCCCGATACCCCCTCACCCCGTTCTTGCTCGACCCCGATACCTCCACGTCCTCCAACAACAGATCCGTGTCCTGCACGTACACCGCCTCGTTCGTGTACCTCCCCCCGTAGCGCACCACCCCGTGCCGGATCACGCTCCCACCCGCGCCCCCCACCACCGCGATCCCTCGCCACCAGTCCGGCGACCCCACGCTCCCCACCCCGTCCTCGTTCGTGTCACCCCCCCCCCCCCCCCCCCCCCCCCCCCCTCCCCCCCCCCCCCCCCCCCCCCCCCCCCCCCCCCCCCCCCCCCCCCCCCCCCCCCCCCCCCCCCCCC
>Ga0256830_1000181_pt1 | contig 57510 bp, 43 predicted proteins | sample 128326metaG_FD_190537 | JGI IMG/M metagenome (GOLD analysis project Ga0256830, IMG submission 190537) | Hydrothermal vent microbial communities from Lau Basin, Pacific Ocean - 128-326 | ecosystem: Environmental > Aquatic > Marine > Hydrothermal vents | place: Pacific Ocean: Lau Basin | collected... | reverse complement strand
TATTCATGCTAATTATAACATTAGGCCAGCGAAGTGGATACCAGCCTTTTTTTAAATAACTGAGTTGAAACTTATTGTGGATGGTTTTGGTAATCTTTCAAATGTTTTTGATTGTTTGACAATATAAAAACGTTTTTAACATTTCCTATCTGTTACTTTTCTTTATATAAATAAAAAAAGTAATAATAGTAGTGTCTGGTAATTTGTGTATACAGGATGTAACGTATTGTTTTTTATATGAAATTAGAGTTTAAAGAAAATGTGTATGAATTGAATACGGTTTGTTTACATCCTACCTTGATCGATATCGTTAACATTCTCTACAAAAGTTTTTCACACCTTACTAAGAATATTACTAAAAACCTTGCTTACATTGTCAGCTTTCGTGTATAATTTGAAACTCTGTATAGTTTCAAACAATGTCATATTAAGTAGTTACAATAATATCTTAAATTTATCTTAAACTATTAGTGACTTATCCACATTTGTTGATAAACTTGTTAATAAGTTTTCCGGAATGAACACTACTCAAACCTGGGAAAAAAGCCTAAGTTTACTTGAAGATAAGCTTGGAGCTCACGTGATTGACTCCTGGTTCAGGCCTATAGTTATATCCAGTATTCATGATGACGACGTCTGCCTGGAGGTTCCAAACAGGTTTTTCAAGGAATGGATAGAAGAACGACATTTGGATGACCTTGCGGAGGCGATTGGACAAACAGCTAGTATAGGTAAACCTGTTATAAAGTGGACGTTCAGCCAGAAAGAGGCTGATACTGCTATTAAAAAAAATGAAGTAAAACAGGAAAGTAGAAAGGCAAAGCTGGCTAACCGTGGTATTTTTCTTAATCCCAAGTATACTTTTAGCAGTTTTGTGGTAGGTTCCAGTAACCAGTTTGCACATGCTGCTTCTACTGCTGTTGCCGAAAATCCAGGAAAAAACTATAACCCTTTATTTATTTATGGCGGTTCCGGCCTGGGAAAAACTCATCTTCTTAATGCTGTAGGAAATTTTCTTGTTGATGGTCATAAAGGGTTAAAAATACTATGTTTGTCTGCTGAGCAGTTTACAAATGATGTAGTTTATTCCATCCGGCATAGCAAGATGGAGGAATTCAGAAAGAGGTACCGTAATCTCGATCTTTTTCTTGTAGACGATATTCATTTTATTGCTGGTAAGGAGAGAACCCAGGAGGAGTTTTTTCATACATTTAATACACTTTATGAATCTGAAAAACAGATCATAATTACAAGTGACAGATTTCCTAACGAAATACCTTCAATAACCGATAGGCTGAGGTCAAGGTTTAATTGGGGCCTGATTGCGGATATACAAGTGCCTGATCTGGAAACAAGAATAGCTATTCTGGAGAAAAAGGCCGAGCATGAAAGAATTCTTCTGCCAAAAGATGTGGCTGATTATGTTGCAAGAAACATGAGGACGAACGTTCGTGATCTGGAGGGGTGTCTGATTCGTCTTGGAGCATATGCGTCACTTCGGGGAGAACGGCTTACGGTCGAGTCGGCGGGTGAAATTCTCCAGGGGATTATTCAGGATAATGACAGGCCTATAACTGTGGATGTTATACAAAAAGTGGTGAGTGATTATTTTAGAATCAAGTTGGCAGAGCTTAAGTCGCGTAAACGTACAAAGGAAGTGGCTTTTCCGCGTCAAGTGGCTATGTATTTATGTAAACAGCTGACTGAACTATCGTTGGCTGACATCGGAAGTGGATTTGGTGGCAAGGATCATTCAACGGTTATTCATGCCTGTAAGCAAATACGCAAAAAAATGGAGTCAAATATTGAGGTAAGTAGAAAAGTGCGGGGGCTGATGGAAAGAATTAAGGGGGAAAGGTTATGAAGCTTGTGGTTTCGAGAGATGTTCTTCAAAGGAGCCTTCAGGTTATACAGGGAATTGTTGGATCGAAGTCTACAATGCCGGTCTTGAGTCATATGCTCCTTGCGGTAGATGATTCAGGTATTACTATATCTGCCACTGACCTTGATATAGCTGTTAAGGAACCACTCGAGGCAGAAGTTGAAGAAAGTGGGTCGGTCTGTATTCCCGCAAGAAAACTTTATGAGATTGTACGCGAGGTGCCTGCTGATAAGCTAACATTAGAATCCCTGGAAAATAACTGGATTAATATTACGGGGAAGCGAAGTAAATTCAAGTTGGCAGGCCTTACAGGTGCTGACTTTCCGGCCTTTCCTGAAATAAATGAAGGTGAATCAGTTGTTTTTGACCCAATTGTTTTAAAAGACATAATTTCAAGAGTTATTTACGCTACCGGAGAAAGTGACGCCCGTTACACTTTGAACGGTATAATGTTTCACTTAAATCCTATAAATAACACTATGACGGTTATCGGAACAGACGGTCACAGACTTTCTGTTATTAAAAAACCATTCTCTGGTGAAATTTCCGAAGAAAGAAAGGTGATTGTTCCTAAAAAAGCGGCAGCCGAGGTTCGTAAAATTATCGAATCATATGAAGGTGATTTAAATATTTCATTTAGTAAAAACCATATAGTTTTTATATTTGGGGGTATTGTTCTGATATCGAGATTGGTAGAGGGAAGCTATCCAAATTACGAGCAGGTTATTCCTAAAAACAATGAAAAAATCATGACAGCAGTACGTGAGGATATTCTTGGAGCCGTGAAGCGGACCGCGATTATAGGTAAAGAGAGGACTTTTCCGGTGAAAATGGAATTGAAAGATGAAACTGCGTACTTTTCTTCGAATAATCCGGATATAGGAGAGGTAAGTGAACAGGTGGCGGTTCAGTATAGCGGAGAGCCGCTTACAGTTGGATTTAATGCTCATTATATGATTGAGGCCTTGCAAAATCTTCCAGGTGATGAAATTGTAATGGAAATGCAGGATTCTCTTGTTCCGGCTGTTATTAAGCAGGCAGGCAGCGATGACTACTGTTGTGTAATAATGCCTATGCGTATTTAAGTGGAGCCTAAAGCAACCTAAAAAATTCTTATGGCGGTAGGAAAGAGTAGAAAATCACAAAAAATCACGAAAATAAAAGTAACAAAGTAAGTAGAAATAATTAGAGACTTGATTGAATAAAAACTCCTCCTATTTTGTGTGTCCCCTGATTTTAAATAATCGCTATATTTTACTTATATATTTGAGGTTTATGTGTTAGATAACAATAAAAAAATAGAGGAATCCTACGGCGCTGAAGAAATCCAGATCTTAAAGGGTCTCGAAGCTGTACGAAAGCGTCCAGCCATGTATATAGGTTCTACAGGACCCGAAGGCCTTCATCACCTTGTATTCGAGGTTGTTGACAACAGTGTTGATGAGGCTCTGGCCGGTTATTGTAGTGAAGTGTCAGTGACAATTCATCTAGACGGAAGCGTAACGGTTACTGATGACGGTCGCGGCATTCCAACCGGACCGCATCCTTCCGACCCGGATGGCAGAAGTGCTGCTGAGGTGGTTTTAACCGAACTGCATGCCGGTGGTAAATTTGACAATAAGGCTTATAAAATTTCCGGAGGCCTGCATGGAGTGGGTATTTCGGTTGTAAACGCACTTTCCGAATCGCTTCTGGTAGAGATAAAACAGAACGGCCAAGTGTATCAACAGTCTTTTAAGCAGGGAAAACCGATAGGACCACTTAGTGTTGTTGGCACAACGCAGAGGCATGGAACAAGAATAACGTTCAAACCTGATCCCCAGATATTTGAAAGTTTGGATTTCATGTTTGAAACTCTTGCGCAGAGGCTTCGGGAACTGGCTTTTTTAAACAGAGGTCTTCGAATAAGCATTAACGATGAGCATACCAGCAACAAACAGGCTTTCTACTACGAAGGCGGTATAGTCTCTTTTGTTGAACATTTAAATAGAAATAGAAATGTTCTTCATGAAAAGCCTATTTATATAAACAAGATAAAAAAACCCTTTGAAATAGAGATAGCATTCCAGTATAACGACTCTTACAAAGAGACCTTTTATTCTTTTGCCAATAATATAAACACAAAAGAAGGAGGCAGCCATCTGGCAGGGTTCAAAGCAGCCCTTACCAGATCCATTAACTCTTATGCTCAGAGTTCAGGTCTTTTAAAGAACGTTAAGGAATCTATCCAGGGCGAGGATACCCGCGAAGGCCTTACAGCGGTTATAAGTGTGAAACTTCCGCAACCGCAGTTCGAAGGCCAGACAAAAACCAAGCTCGGAAACAGCGTGATGAAAAGTGTTGTGGAGTCAACTCTTAATGAATATCTTTCCATATACTTTGAAGAAAACCCTGCTGTTGTACGTAGTGTAATAGATAAAGCTATTCAGGCTGCCAGGGCACGTGACGCTGCCAGGAAGGCCAGGGATCTAACCCGAAGAAAAGGAGCTTTGGAAGGAGGCGGACTGCCGGGAAAACTTGCCGACTGTGCGGAAAAAGATCCGGCAAAGAGTGAGCTTTTTATTGTAGAGGGGGACTCGGCAGGCGGTTCGGCGAAGCAGGGAAGGGATCGAAACAGCCAGGCAATTTTACCGCTTAAAGGCAAAATACTTAATGTGGAGAAAGCCAGGTTCGATAAAATGCTTTCTTCAGATGAAATACGTGCCCTGATTACAGCTTTGGGTACAAGTATAGGAAGTGATGATTTCGATATAGCCAAACTCAGGTACCACAAAGTGATTATTATGACTGATGCGGATGTGGATGGAGCACATATACGCACACTTCTTTTAACTCTTTTTTACCGACAGATGCCCGAGATTATAGAACGTGGTCATTTATACATAGCTCAGCCACCTCTTTTTAAAGTAAAAAAAGGCAAATCTGAAACATATGTGCAGTCCGAGGCAGAACTTCAAAACATGCTCTTTAAACTTGCCTCAAGCGATGTTCATCTTTATGTTAAAAAAGAGGGTGACTTTATAACGGACGTGCCGCTTCAAACGTATCTCAAGCGGCTTTCAGAGTTCGAGCGGCTTCTTGACTGGTTTACGCAGCATCGGCGTGACCGTAACTTAATAAAGCAGATGCTTTACTTAAATATAGACTCTGAAACGCTTAAAAATAAGCAGTCTACCGAGGAAGCCCTTAATGGTCTTAAAAAGAACATGAAAGAAAAAAACCTTGACCTGAAAATCGAAATTTCCGAAGACGAAGAACATAGTGCTTTTAAGCTATACCTGAGTTTAAGACGTGCAGGCACTCAGGTACGCCTTGTAATAGATCATCAACTGACCTCATCACCGGACTACCGTGAGCTTACAAAACTATTTTCTGTAATTAAGGAGATTGGAGGCTCGCCGTACAGGGTTAAAAGTGGTGACCTGGAAGTTAAGGTTGAGGGCTCGGAAAACCTGTTGGAACATATTCTAAATATAGGACGTAAAGGCCTATATATCCAGCGCTACAAGGGACTTGGTGAGATGAACCCTGATCAGCTCTGGGAGACGACTATGGATAATAAAACAAGAAGGCTGCTTCAGGTGAGTATAGAGGATGTTGTGCATACAGACGAGATTTTTAGTATTTTAATGGGCGACCAGGTAGAGCCTCGAAAGCATTTTATACAAAAACATGCCCTTGAGGTACAAAACCTGGATGTATGATCCGGCTTGTCCGGTTTATTTTCTGCATTTAGTATTTGGCAGACAGAGTTTTTTTAATATTTTTTGCTTTTTATCTGCGCTCTTTTAACTGCAAATAAGTAAACAGAAAAATAAAAAAATAAAGAACTTTAATACTAATATCAAAATTAATATCAAAAGCACCAAAAGGAAAAAATGCAGCAAGATCAGCCTATAGAAATCAGTCAGCCGATAAGCATAGACCAGGAGATGAGAACGTCCTACCTGGACTATGCTATGAGTGTGATCGTGGGTCGCGCATTGCCGGAGGTACGCGATGGTCTAAAACCTGTGCAGCGCCGCATACTTTATGCGATGTTCAGGGAAGGGCTTCTTAGTAATAAAAAATACTCCAAATGCGCCGGTGTGGTCGGCGAGGTTTTAAAGAAGTACCATCCGCATGGAGACACGGCCGTCTACGATGCCCTTGTGCGCATGGCCCAGGACTTTAATATGCGTTATTGTCTTGTGGACGGGCAGGGCAATTTTGGCTCTATCGATGGCGATCCGCCTGCTGCATACCGTTACACAGAGGCACGCCTGAAAAAACTTTCGGAAGAGATGCTGGCTGATATTGATAAGGAAACTGTTGACTTCGGCCCGAATTTCGATGAGACAGTACAGGAACCACTGGTTCTGCCGACTCGTGTTCCGGCTCTTTTAATAAATGGCTCGGCCGGAATAGCAGTAGGTATGGCCACAAACATTCCGCCTCATAACCTGGGAGAGGTTGTTGATGCTCTTATATTAATGATCGACAAGCCGGGCATTACCGTATCTGAACTTATGCAGACGATAAAGGGTCCGGACTTTCCAACATCTGGAATCATTCACGGAACAAAAGGAATAATCGATGCTTACACCCACGGCAGAGGACTAATTAAAGTACGTGGGCGAGCCGAGATAGTCGTGGATGAAAAAGCAGGCCGCGAAATTATTATTATAGACGAACTTCCCTACCAGGTGAACAAAGCCAGGCTTGTGGAAAAAATTGCCGAGCTGGTTAAAGAGAAGAAAATTGAAGGCATATCCGACCTAAGGGATGAGTCGAACAAGCAGGGAATTCGTGTGGTTATTGAGCTTAAGCGCGGAGAAATGGGGCAGGTTGTTCTTAACCAGCTATATAAGCATACATTTCTCCAGTCTACATTCGGTATAAATATGGTGGCTCTTGTTAATAACCAGCCGCGTGTGCTGAGCCTTAGAAAGCTTCTGCAGCATTTTATTAATCACAGGCGCGATGTTGTTGTAAAGCGCACCAGGTTCGAACTCCGCAAAGCTGAGGACCGGGCGCATATACTGGAAGGTCTGAAGATAGCTCTTGATCATTTGGATAGAATTATCGCTATGATCCGTGCCGCCAAAAACCCGGAAGAGGCTTTAGGCGCCTTAAGAATTGAATTCTCATTGACAAAGCTACAGGCCCAAGCCATTTTGGATATGAGGTTACAGCGCTTGACCGGTCTTGAACGCGATAAGGTAATAAACGAGCATGCGGAAATTCTTAAGAAAATAGAGGCGTTTAAGACAATACTTGGCAGTGATGAATTGGTTTACGGCATTATCAAGGATGAGCTTAAGGATATAAAAAACAGATTTGCCGATCCAAGGCGTACCAAAATAACGGAATACTCAGTAGACCTATCTCTAGAGGACCTGATCACAGAGGAACAGATGGTGATTACCATCTCTAAGCAGGGCTATATAAAGCGCAACTCTCTTTCCGAGTACCGCAGTCAGCAGCGCGGAGGAAAGGGCATGATCGGTTTAAAAACAAAGGAAGAGGATTTTGTAAAGCTGCTTTTTGTCTGTTCAACACATGATTATATGCTTTTCTTTACCAACCTGGGTCGTCTGCACTGGCTGAAGGTTTACCAGATTCCGGAGGGAAGCAGGATTGCAAAAGGCAAGGCTATGGTCAACCTGCTCATGCTCGAGCCGGATGAACGGGTAAGTACCGTATTGGATGTAAAAGAGTTCACCGAGGGTTGCTTTCTTAGTCTGTTTACCAAAAATGGAGTGATTAAGCGGACTCCACTGCCGGAGTACAGGAATGTAAGGGCAAAGGGTATTTATGCCATCAACCTGGATGAAGGGGACAGACTTGTCGGAGCAAGTATTACAGATGGCAGCCGTGATATGATTCTGGGCACCAAAAACGGGCGTTCGATTCGTTTTAAAGAGGTTGAGGCTCGTGCCATGGGGCGTACAACCAGGGGGGTCAAGGCGATAGAGCTTTCAGAAGGGGACGAAGTAATTTCAGCGGATGTGGCTGATGCCGATACCACTATGCTTACTGTAACAGAAAAAGGATATGGCAAGAGAACGCCTGTTTCCGACTATCCCTGCTACCATCGCGGTGGAAAAGGGGTGCTGACGATAAAAACATCTGCAAGAAACGGTAATGTGGTCCGTCTGCTTCAGGTCCGTGATGAAGACGATATTATGGTGATTGCAAACAGTGGTAAGATCCTTCGCACCAGGGCAGCCAATATCACGATCATAGGCCGAAATACCATGGGAGTCAGAATCATGGATCTTGACGAAGATGACCGGATAGTGAGCGTGGATAGGTTTAACGATGAAATAAACGGAGAAACAGAAGAAGTAGAGGCAGGTGGTGAAGATAAAACCGAAGGTGTTTTAAGTGATTTAAACAAAAACTCAGACGATAATTCCGACGATGCTTGATATTCGTTTCGTCCGTGACAATATAGATAAAGTAGCAAAAGCGCTCAAAGACCGGGGTGAGGAGACGGCTGCTCTTAAAGGAATTATTGACATTGAGAATAAACGCCGTGATCTAATAGCTGAAACTGATAAACTAAGAAACCGCCGGAACCTTATCTCTAAAGAGGTCGGGCGGCTTAAAGCCAGGGGTGAGGCTGCCGGCGACTTAATGGCCGAGGTTCTGGGATTTGCTGATAGGTTAAAAGAGCTGGAAGAGTCACTGCATGATGTAGAAGATAAAGTCAGAACTATTCTGCTTGGTATTGCCAATATTCCTCATGCCTCGGTTCCTATCGGCCTGGATGAAGACGATAATACCGAGGTACGGCGTGTTGGAGAGCCCAGGCGCTTTAACTTTGAGCCGAAAAACCACTGGGATATAGGCGGGAGGCTTGGAATTCTTGATTTTGACCGGGCCGTCAAGATAACAGGAGCGCGGTTTGCCGTTTATATTGGACTTGGGGCTAGGCTTGAACGGGCGCTTATAAATTTTATGCTCGATATTCACACGCGAGAAAATTCTTATATAGAAATTTTTCCGCCGGTTCTCGTAAATTCAGACTCTATGACCGGCACAGGCCAGCTTCCAAAATTCCGAGATGATATTTTTAAGATTGAAGGTTGGGATTACTTTCTTATACCTACGGCAGAAGTGCCGGTTACAAACATACACAGGGGCGAGGTACTTGAGGCAAAAAACCTTCCGCTGTATTATACCGCATACACTCCCTGCTTCAGGGCGGAAGCCGGATCGCATGGCAGGGACACGCGGGGGCTTATCCGTCAGCACCAGTTCAACAAGGTTGAGCTTGTCAAGTTTGTAACGCCCGAGACCTCGTACGAGGAGCTTGAAAAACTCACAGGCAATGCCGAGGAAATTTTGAAACGCCTTGAGATTCCTTACCGGGTGGTTGATCTATGCACCGGAGATCTCGGGTTTTCAGCGGCTAAGACCTACGATATCGAGGTATGGCTGCCCGGACAGCAGCGCTACAGGGAGATTTCTTCTTGTTCCAACTTCGAGGATTATCAGGCAAGAAGGGCTGGAATCCGCTACCGGCCTGAGGGTAGAAAGAAGAACGAGCTGGTGCATACGTTAAACGGCTCCGGTCTTGCAGTAGGCAGAACACTGGTTGCAATTTTAGAGAACTATCAGCAGGAAGACGGTTCTGTTATAATACCTGAGGCGCTTAGGCCCTACATGGGTGTGGACAGGATTAGTTAAATTAATGGAGGAGTGGCCGAGTGGTTTAAGGCGGCGGTCTTGAAAACCGTTGTGGGGGCGACTTCACCGTGGGTTCAAATCCTACCTCCTCCGCCATATAACACCAGGTTAAATAAAAAAATTATTGCGCGAAGCTTTAGCGCATTAAAAACGGAGAGGTGGCCGAGCGGCTGAAGGCAACGGTTTGCTAAACCGTCGTAGGGTTAACGCTCTACCCAGGGTTCAAATCCCTGCCTCTCCGCCATAGATTTTGATTTATACGCGCCCTTAGCTCAGCTGGATAGAGCAACGGACTACGAATCCGTAGGTCGGGAGTTCGAATCTCTCAGGGCGTGCCATTTAACATAACCGTCAGGGCGTGTCACAAAATAACTTGGCTTTTTTCGATCAATTATTTTACCGGTGTGTAGGCGTATATACGAACTGTAAAAGGCGGTATTTTGATCTCACGGCCTTCTTCCTCCATAGTCAGGTAAACACGTATAGCGCGAGGAAGTTCTAATTTGCCGAGATCTTCATCATCGGGGTCCCATTCATCCAGCCAAGTGCCTTCCGAGTCGTCTTCTTTTATTTCGTAATACTCGAATTCCAGGTCAGTCACAGCAGGGTCTACCAGGAATACCTCTCCCGCCTCTTCATCGTCAAGAACGTTCTCATCGAAAAAATAACTCTCCTCCATGTTTAAACCTTGATCGTCCACGAAAAATCTCACCCATCTCAAACCAGGCAGGTTTGAGTTATCCGGCCGATACTTATCCACGTCAGCGGTTACAAGACCGATTGAATCGTATTTTCCAGAGAAAAAAAGAACCCGGTCTTCTTCGACTTGTTGCACTAAAGGATAGGCCGAATGAATAACAGGCACAAGCCGGTCAACGAGTGTTCTTATATGTTGTGACCGATTCATTCGGGCCTCTCCCTTTCGGCTGGTTTTGTAGGATAAGTGCATAGCGCTGTAAACAATACTAAGAACAACAGCGGACAGTGTAAGGGCCAGCACCACCTCGATTAATGTAAAACCAGGGGCCAGGTATGTTTTTTTATGGTATCTCTTCTTCCTCGTCATAAATAGTCTTCCGTGATACAAGGCTGACTTTGCCGCTTGTACCCCATCCCACGTCCACTATAACGTTAAACACTATTGTTTTACTGTCTTCGTTATCATCTTCTATACGTTTAACATCTACCATATAGTCGTATCCGTCATCCAGGGAGTCGAAGTCCATGTTTTCCTCGATCGGATCCTTGGCCAGGGTTTCATCCATAATAGACCGGGCTGAGATTAAAGCAAAAGTATAAACTTCAGCTTTCGAGGCGCGTCCTAGTCCTTCGCTGAAAAGTTCGAAAAGGGTGACAAAGGCGAAGCCCAAAATGGTGACTGCCACCAGGACCTCCAGGAGACTAAGTCCGGTGTTACTATTGATAGTTCCGGATCGATCAGCGCCCAACTTTCACACCTCCAAGAACTGGGTCTATTGTCAAAACGGCTTCATGCCCCTTTTCGTCTGTTACAAGAATCTCACCGCCGTTTGAGTAACCACGTGGAAAAAAGGCAATCGCCGACTCTGAAACCTCATAGCCTGCCGGTAAAAAAACGGCGTCGTCCACCGGGATGCCCTCGCGTTCAAGCCAATAGTATGGAATGCCGTCAAGGTCGGTTTCTGTATAAAAGGAGTAGTCTACTCTTTCCATAACTGCATTCTGACGTGCCCACTTAAGTGTTGTAGCAATACGGCGCACCTCACCCATGAATACCGTGCGTTCTCTTCGTTTGCCCATTTCCACCACAGCGATCGAGGAAGCCACCCCTATGATTACTATGACGACAATAAGTTCAAGAAGAGTAAAGCCGCTGTTGATACGAGCGATTTTTGGCAATTAATTCTCCTGGCGGTTCAATAAAATTCAAAAAAACTACAACATCACCCCAATTATGGTGTCTTCTGCAAGTTAATCTATAATGACATAATTGCAACCTGTGACTTTTGTGAACTACTCTTATATTTTACAATACGCCATGGTCTTTCCACAGAATTATGATAAACTACTTTAATTGCACAGGTATTTTCCTGAGAATGCCCTCATGTTCGGAGAAAGTTCGGAGAAAGTTCGGAGAAAGTAATGATCGAAATTTCTGCAATACTTAAAGAACACCAAATAATGGTAGCCGGTCTAGAACCTATGGCTCCGCAGATCGAGCAGATAGCCCGTCGTATGAGTGCCGCTTTAAACAATGGGGGCAAAATCATCTGGATGGGTAACGGCGGCAGTGCGGCGGACAGCCAGCATCTGGCCGCAGAACTGGTAGGCCGTTTTAGCCGGGAGCGTTCTGCTATTCCTTCCATAGCTCTGACAACTGATACATCCATCCTTACGGCAATTGCCAATGATTATGGATTTGATAAAGTTTTTGCCCGCCAGGTGGAAGCTCTTTGTACTGCTGGTGACGTAGTGGTCGGTCTTTCCACCTCTGGAAACAGTGAAAATGTTATGCAGGGTATTAAAAAGGCCAAAGAACTTGGAGCCTATACAGTGTGTTTAAGTGGGGGGCAGGGAGGCCGATTAAAGGATATGGCAGATATATCCCTGGTGGTTTCCGTAAGTAGAACCGCTCGTATCCAAGAAGGTCACATCCTGGTAGGACACATTCTGTGTGACTGGATAGAAGCTGCTTGTATACAAGCTCTGCGCCCTGGAGAGATACCTGATGATGTTTGAAAACAGTTCTAAAATCCTTGAAACTCTAAAAAGTGGGTTTCAGCACAAAGAAGTACTTGTAGTCGGCGACCTTATGCTGGATCGTTATGTTTGGGGAGATGTTTGCCGTATTTCTCCTGAGGCTCCGGTACCGGTGGTGCGGGTCGGTCGTGAAACCGAGCGTTGCGGCGGCGCGGCAAATGTAGCTCTCAACCTTGCAGGGTTGGGCCTCTTGCCTAAAGTGGTCGGGTTCGTTGGTGAGGATTCCACCGCTTATAAACTTGGGGAACTGCTCAGGCAGGCAGGTGTGGACGGCAGCTCGATAGTCAGCCTGGCTGATCGGCCAACCATCACTAAAACCAGGATCATAGGAGGGCATCAGCAAATGCTCAGACTGGACTACGAAAAACACCTTCCGATTGCTGGTAAAGATGTGAATGACTTACTTTTTGTTATACATAAACTAATCGAAAACCGGCCTGCAGCGGTTATTCTTTCCGACTACGATAAAGGAGTTTTGCAGCAGGAGGAGGTTTGCCGTGAAGTTATAAGCCATGCAAAAAAAGAGGCTATTCCGGTGTTTGTGGATCCTAAGGGAGTAAATTACAGTAAGTACACAGGGGCCACAGCTCTTTCACCTAATCGCCAGGAGCTGGCTGATGCTGCCCGGCTTTCTAGAAGCTCTAAAGACGTGTCGTCTGCCGAACAACTTGATGTTCTGCTTGAGGCCGGGGTCGGCTTGGTGAGACAGCTCGAGGTGGATTTTCTGGCCGTAACCTTGAGCGAGCAAGGAGTTGCTCTGGTCAGCAGTGAAGGTTCCGCTCACAGCGACGGCCAGGTTCGGGTTATACCGTCTTTAGCCAGAGAAGTCTACGATGTCTCTGGAGCCGGTGACACGGTTATTGCTACTTTGACGGCAGGTATTGTTGCAGGCCTAAGCCGTCTTGAGGCTTTACACCTGGCCAACCTTGCAGCAGGTGTGGTTGTAGGCAAAGTAGGCACTGCGCCGATAAAGAATCATGAGCTTATGACGGCGCTTGCAAGTGAAGAAGCCATGGAGTGGTCTGATCATCACGGATGGATGTCGGCTAAAATCTGCACTCTGGAGACTTTGATGGTCCGGGTGGCCCAGTGGCGTGAAAAAGGTGAGCATATAGTTTTTACAAATGGCTGTTTCGATCTTCTACATGCAGGTCATGTCAACTACCTGCATAAAGCCCGGCTTCTTGGTGACCGGCTGGTGGTCGGCTTGAATACCGATCGTTCGGTTCGCATACTCAAGGGGCCGTCAAGGCCGGTGATTGCCGAGGGGGAACGGGCACAGATTTTGGCCGCACTTGCCTCTGTTGATGCCGTAGTTCTGTTTGACGAGGAAACGCCGCTTCGCCTTATTAATGCGGTGCGTCCGGAGATCCTGGCCAAGGGTGCCGACTATACGGAAGACCAGGTGGTTGGCGCTGAAGCTGTAAAGTTTTGGGGTGGGCACGTGGCATTGGTTCCTTTAGTGCAGGGGCGCAGTACGACCGGAACTCTAGAGCGGATAAACAAGGTTACGGGAAAAAAGATATAGGAGAGGTATTATTTATGAGAAATTTTCTTCGAAAACGTATTCTGGTGACTGGTGGAGCCGGTTTTCTTGGCTCACATCTTTGCGAACGACTGCTTAAGGATGGTCATGATGTGCTCTGCGTAGATAATTTTTTCACAGGCACTAAGGACAATATTCTGCATCTTTTGGGAAACCCTCATTTCGAAGTGATACGTCATGATGTCACTTTTGCTCTTTATGTAGAGGTGGATGAGATATATAACCTTGCTTGTCCGGCATCACCCATTCATTACCAGTTTGACCCGGTGCAGACGACTAAAACCAGTGTGCATGGGGCTATTAATATGTTGGGTCTGGCTAAGCGTGTAAAGGCAAAAATTTTACAGGCTTCCACCAGCGAGGTTTATGGTGACCCAAAGGTTCATCCACAGCCGGAAAGCTACTGGGGGCACGTTAATCCTGCCGGCTTGCGCGCTTGTTACGACGAAGGTAAACGTTGTGCTGAAACGCTGTTTTTTGACTACTATAGACAGCACAATCTACGTATAAAGGTGGCCCGTATTTTCAATACTTACGGGCCACGCATGCATCCAAATGATGGCCGGGTGGTTTCTAATTTTATTGTTCAGGCGCTTAAGAGTGAACCTATAACGATTTACGGGGATGGTTCGCAAACCCGTTCTTTTTGTTATGTAGATGATCTTATAGATGCCTTTATCTTGCTTATGGACACCCCGGATGATTTTACCGGTCCGGTTAACACAGGCAATCCCGTTGAGTTTACCATACTGGAATTGGCGGAAAAGGTGATAGAACTGACTGGTTCCAAATCGAAAATAGTGTTCAAGCCCTTGCCGTCAGACGATCCGAAACAACGTCAGCCGGATATTACTCTTGCCAGGGAAAAACTAGGCTGGGAACCCAAGGTGCCGCTTGCAGTAGGTGTGGGGCATGCAATCGCATATTTCGATGCTTTACTGAAAAAGAGTATAAGTTAATTGATAAGTGCCAGGAGGACATCGTAGACACACATTGGAGGTGATTTATGCCATCAAGAAAAAAGAGTCGTAATGTCCATATCTGTCTCTCCTGATACGGCTGAGGAATGCAAAAAAAGATAGCTAAAGCAAAGGGGGAAGCAATCAGCCAGTTTTTCATGGAGATGTTTTCACTGTACAAGCAGGAAAAGCTGAAGGAGGAATTCTACCAGTTACAGAGATACGGCTCCAAAAAAGCAAAAGAGTTTAAGATTTCTGAAGCTGAGAGACAAGTTTTTATGGAGCGACGATAGAATCACTGCAGCTATAGACTGCGAATCTCGTCAATCCACTCCCGCACAGCCGGAAATACGTAGACGTTATCCAGGTCGAGTTCGCCAAGGCCGGCAGCCAGTGTCTTTATCTTTTCAGAAACAGGATCATTTTCTTGCAGAAAAAACATAGCCCGACCTTAGGCATGCAAATATAATGAACCGTTACGTAATACTCGGAACAGCAGGCCATATAGATCACGGAAAAAGCGCATTGGTAAAAGCGATGACCGGAGTGGATCCCGACCGTCTAAAGGAAGAAAAGGCGCGGGGTATTACTATCGACCTCGGCTTTGCAGACCTTTCTTTTGACGACGGTCTTACCATCGGAATAGTAGATGTTCCGGGCCACGAACGGCTTGTAAAAAACATGCTGGCAGGAGCCGGCGGAATAGACATGGTGGCCATGGTGATAGCGGCGGATGAAGGAGTGATGCCCCAGAGCCGCGAGCACCTGGCTATTTGTGATCTGCTTGGTATCAATAGGGGCCTTATAGTTCTTACAAAGTCGGATCTTGTCGAGCCCGACTGGCTTGAACTGGTCACAGACGATGTCCGGGAGTTTACGGCCGGAACTTTTCTGGAGGGAGCCGATATTGTGCCGGTTTCGTCCAAGACCGGAGATAATCTTGACGTCCTTAAAAAACGTATTCACGATATAGCCGTTGATGTTCCGGCCAAGTCGGAAAAGGGAATCTTCCGGCTTCCGATTGACCGGGTCTTTACTTTAAAAGGTTTTGGAACCGTGATAACAGGCACGGCGCTTTCGGGCCGCATCTCGGTGGACGAACCGGTAGAGATACTTCCAAAGGCATGGAAAAGCCGGGTAAGGGGCTTGCAAAGCCACGGTAAAACCATCCGGACGGCAAGGGCCGGCCAGCGGGTGGCGATAAATCTGCAAGGCATCGAAAAGGATGAACTGTCCCGTGGCGACATTCTTACTGTGCCGGAGCGGCTCAAATCAACCTCTGTAATTGATGCCAGGTTGCGGCTCCTTAAGGATTCCCCTCCAGTGAAATCGAGATCCCTTGTGCACTTTCATGCAGGCACGGCCGAGACGATCGCACGTGTTATTCTTTATGAGACGGATATTCTAAAGCCGGGCGAAGAGGCTTTCTGCCAGTTCAGGCTTCAAAAATCACTGGTGGCCATGTCCAGGGACCGCTTCGTGATCCGCCGCTTCTCTCCCCTGGCAACCATAGGGGGGGGCATTGTGCTTGATTCGACTCCGCATAGAAGAAAAAGAAGCGAGGGGGTTTCGGACTTGGAGACATTTCATTCAGGCTCTCTGCAGGATGCTGTCGAGGTTAAGATCCGTAGACAGGGAATTTACGGTATGACCCTGCCGGAGCTTGAAGGCTGGATAAGGGGTAATCTGCCGGATATAAGGAATGCTGCAAAGATTCTTGTTGAAACCGGCGCTGCCGTTGCGGTTGAGCATCACCTGGTGCATAAAGACGCCTTATCTGTATTTAGAGACGAGGCGCTTGCGCTCCTGAAGGGTTTTCATAAAAAGTATCCCATGAAGCCCGGAATGCCGAAGGAAGAACTAAGAAGCCTGTTTCCCGGTCTTTCGTTAAAGATTTTTTCCGGGCTTCTTGAGAGGCTGCGGGAGGTTATTATCGAGCAAGACCGTGTGAGATCGGCGGGATTTAAGGTCGCGCTTTCCGAGGCGGACGAAGCCGGCAAGGCAGAGGTGCTTAAGCTCATACAGCAAGGAGGACTTCAGCCGCCTTTTGTCAAGGAACTGGCAGCGAAACTCGCAATGCCGGAAAGGGTTGTTTCTGATATGTTGAAGCTTATGAGCAGTGCCGGCCTTTTAAAACGGATAAACGATTCTCTCTATATCTCCAGCGACCGGTACAAAGAAATGATGGACATGCTCAAGGTCTTTTTCAGCGAGAAAACTGAAATGACAGTTGCCCAGTTTAGAGACTTGATCAATGCCACCCGTAAATACGCGCTTCCATACCTAGAGCACCTGGATGCCGCAAAAATCACGCTTCGGACCGGTGATGTGCGGAAGTTTCTGATAAAAAACTGAGAACGTAGTAACTTAGACACGGCCTTGCATTTAAACCGGCTAAGTTTTTAATATAATCGGTTGATAAGACATCTGGAGAGATGTCCGAGTCCGGCCGAAGGAGCACGACTGGAAATCGTGTAGGCGTTCATAGCGTCTCGTGGGTTCGAATCCCACTCTCTCCGCCATAAACAAAGTTTTTTCTAATTTTTTCCCAACTCACAACCCGAGGGTTGGGAGATTTTATGCAGTCAGGGGCTTGGGCCCCGCGCATCGAGGCGCTGCCGAACCCCGCCAGGTCCGGAAGGAAGCAACGGTAAGTGGTTGTCGCGAGTGCCGCGGGCAATCCTGATCCCCTGGCTGCATAAAATCTAATCTAAATGATACTTTTAAATCTCTCGACACTAAAAAAATGAGTTATCTCGTTCTTGCACGGAAATGGCGTCCGCTGTCCTTTACAGATCTTGTAGGGCAGGAGTCCGTTGTCCGCACGTTGAAAAACGCAATCGATCAGGGAAGGGTCGTCCATGCCTATGTTTTTTCCGGCCCCAGAGGGGTAGGTAAAACCACTACGGCGCGGATACTTTCCAGGGCGTTGAACTGCCAGAATGGTCCCACTACTGAACCATGTGGGAGCTGTCCCTCGTGCGACTCGATCACCACCGGCTCGGCAGTGGATGTGATAGAGATCGACGGCGCATCGAACCGCGGTATTAACGAGATCCGAGAACTAAGGGAAAGTGTCCGGTATGCCCCTTCGAGCGGCAGATACAAGATTTATATAATAGACGAAGTACATATGTTGACCAAGGAGGCTTTTAACGCGCTTCTTAAAACCCTGGAAGAGCCACCCCCACACGTTATTTTTATATTTGCTACCACATCACCCAAGAGCATTCCGGTAACCGTTCTGTCCCGGTGCCAGCATCTGAACTTCCGGCGTATTCCCAAGGCGAAGATCATGGATCATCTAGCCTATATTTGCGAGCAAGAGAAGGTCTCGATTACACCAGGTGCCTTGGAGATGATCGCAAGGGTGGCTGAGGGCAGCGTACGTGACGGTCTTACCGTGCTTGATCAGGCCATGGCATTTAGTTCTGATGTGCAGGAGCAGGATCTGCAGACCATGCTTGGGCTTCCGGAGCGCGGCCTTTTATACGACATGGCAGGGCTGCTTCTTAAGGGAGACAGGTCGGGTCTTTTAGAAACAGTATGCGGTCTTGCCGAGGGAGGGAGCGATTTAAGAACATTTCCACGGGAGCTTGCCACCCTATTTAGAAACCTATTAGTAGTAAAGGTTTCAGAACGTCCGGCAAGCCTGCTGGAGCTTCCGGAGGATGAGCTGCTTGACTTAAAAGCACTTGCGGAAGATGTAAGCACAGAAGAGTTGACTCTTATGCTTGACGAACTTATGAAGCTTGAAGGCGAAATTCGTGCGACGCCAACCCCTCGCTACCTGATGGAGCTGGCCTTTATACGGGCAACGTTTTTTAAGGGCTCGACTTCGCTTAGTGGTATTATTAGCCGTCTTGAGTCTATGGATGCTTCTTCTGTTGATTCTTCTTCTTGTGGCTCTTCCGCTAAAACCGAAAAAGTTAAAAAGAGTGTAAACAAAGTTGAAACCAGTAAAAAAACAGCAGATAGCCGGAGCAAACCTGCCGAAACAGCCGGGTTGGAACCTGGTTCTCCAGAAGCGCATGAAACAATCAAACCATACAGTGACAGACCGGTAGCCGGCAAAGACAGGGAAAAGCTATGGCAGAACATTATCAGCCGGATCGAGCAAAAGAATCATCCCTTGGCTTCCAGGGTTTCGGCCGGCCGGCTCTGCGAGCTTACACAGACCGAAGCAGGAATCCGTTTTGACGTTGAAAATGCCGCCTTTTACATTGATTCGCTTAGACGCAACATTAAAGAGATAGAGGAAGCGGCAGCCTCTGCCTTGGGACGCCGTATAAGGGTAAAGTTTATCGCAGGGGGAGCAGGAAAGGATAATACCACCGGCTCTCAGCCGCTAAAACTAAAAAAACCTTCAGAGCTTAAAAAGAAAATCCTTGATGAGCCGATAGTGCGGTCGGCTGTCGACCTTTTTGATGCCAAGGTGCTGGATGTCAAGCCCCTGGAGAGCTATTTTGAAAACGGAGGAAGTGATGTCTAAAAAGATGATCAGCGGCCTGATGAAGCAGGCCCAGAAGATGCAGGAAGAGATGGCCAGAGTACAGACAGAGGCTGCATCAAAAACAGTGGAAGCCTCTGCAGGCGGCGGAATGGTGAGTGTAATAGCCAACGGTGCCAACGAGATTGTCTCTGTAAAGATAGAAAAGGAAGTCGTCAATCCTGACGATGTTGATATGCTTCAGGATCTCATTGTAGCGGCGGCCAACGAGGCGCTAAGGCGTATTCAGGATGAGATTCAGCAGGAAATGGGTAAGTTGACAGGCGGGTTGAACCTTCCCGGCATGGGTGACCTTGGCGGGCTTTTCGGCAAGTAGAGAGGCCTATTGCAATACGCCCCTACTTAGCCCCGCGTCAGGCAACAAGCATGAGCATCGGAATAGTAGAAAATCTTATAGAGCAGCTGTCAAAACTTCCCGGCATAGGCAGAAAATCGGCGCAGCGGCTTGCCTTTTTCATAATGGGCATGCCTGAAGGCGAGGCGCGTGGCATATCTGAGGCTATTGTGGCTTTGAAGGAAAGTGCGCGTTTCTGCAGCCAGTGCTTCAATATAACTGATAAGGAACTTTGTGATATTTGCAGTGATCCGCTACGTGACGCCGCAAAACTCTGCGTTGTAGAAGAACCCAGCAACCTGATCGTTATAGAGCGCACGCGGAGCTACCGTGGACTTTACCACGTGCTTCTTGGCACTCTTTCGCCGATTGACGGGCTGACCCCGGAGCGTCTTAAGATACGAGAGCTTGTGGAGCGTGTTGGCCGGGGCAGCATCGATGAGGTGATTCTGGCCACAAACCCAAACACCAAGGGAGAGGCCACTGCAAGATATATTTCTGATCTGCTTAGGCCCCTTGGAGTGCATGTATCCCGAATAGCTTATGGCTTGCCGATAGGGGGCGATATAGAGTTTGCCGACGAGGTTACACTGGCTAAATCACTCGAAGGAAGAAGAGATTTTTAGTTAAACAGACATGCTTGCACGGTTGATAAGCGCCAGCCTTATTGGAATCGATGCCCATCCCGTCGAGGTTGAGGTGGATGTTACGGCTAAGGGCCTGCCTCATTTTTCGACTGTCGGTCTGCCGGATGTTGCTGTAAAAGAGAGCAAAGACCGGGTAAAAGCGGCTCTGAAAAACACCGGCTTCAATTTTTCCCTTAAGCAGATAACCGTAAACCTGGCACCGGCCGACATAAAGAAGGAAGGTTCTGCCTTTGATCTGCCTATATCCCTGGGCATCATTGCTGCCGAGGGCCTCATCCCTCCGGAACGGCTTGAACGCTTTATGATAGTCGGAGAACTCTCGCTTGACGGACGCATAAAGCCGGTCCGCGGTGCTCTTTCAATTGCGATAACAGCCAGAAACAAGGGGCTCGATGCCGTAATTCTTCCAATCGAAAATGCGGATGAGGCAGCGGTGGTAAAAGACATCAAGGTATTTGGCGTTAAAACCCTGCCCGATCTCGTGGAGTTTTTAAGGGGCGAGCAGGCAATAGAAGCTGTGAGTACCGATGTACAGAAGGAGCTGGAAGAGGCCGCCTCGGTCTATGAAGGGGACTATTCCGAGGTAAAAGGCCAGCAACATTCAAAGCGGGCGATCGAGGTGGCTGCGGCAGGTGGTCATAATCTGCTTATGATCGGCCCCCCGGGAAGTGGAAAAAGCATGCTGGCCAGAAGGCTTCCTGCGATACTTCCTTCCATGACCTTTGAAGAGGCGCTTGAAAGCACACGCATCTGGTCAGCCTCCGGCTTGATGAGAAACGGACGTCCTCTTCTTGCGGCGCGGCCTTTTCGCTCGCCGCATCACACGCTGTCTGATGTAGCGATGGTAGGCGGCGGAACAGTACCAAAACCGGGTGAGATATCGCTTGCCCATAACGGGGTGCTTTTTCTTGATGAGCTTCCGGAGTTCAAGCGTCCGGTACTAGAAGTGTTGCGGCAGCCGCTTGAAGACAGGGAAATCACCATATCTCGCGCAATGGGCGCTATAACCTACCCTGCTTCCATTATGCTTGTGGCGGCCTGCAATCCGTGTCCCTGCGGATTTCTGGGAGACCAGAAACATCCATGTACATGCACGCCCTCACAGATCAACAAATACCGGGCAAAAATATCCGGACCGCTTTTAGATAGAATAGATATTCATGTAGAGGTTCCTGCAGTGCCGTACCGTGATCTTTCAAACTCTAAACCGACGGAGTCTTCAGAAGCGATCCGTACACGTGTTGAAAAAGCCAGGCAGGTACAGATGAGCAGGTTTAGACAGAGCCGGAAGGTTTACTCCAACTCCCAGATGCAGGCCCGGCATATGAAATCGTTCTGCAGTCTTACCGAAGATGCCAAGAGTCTTATGGAGGTTGCTATGCAAAAACTAGGCTTGTCTGCCCGTGCTTATACACGTATTCTCAAGGTATCCCGCACCATAGCTGACCTGGCAGGCACCGACGAAATAAGACCCGAGCATATATCGGAATCCATACAATACAGGACTCTCGACCGTAACCAGGCTCTTACATAAACCAAGGCCTTCTGTAGCTAAACTAAAAGAAACGTGTTGGTTGGTATGGGCTGAACTTATTCTGCTTCTTCACTTACCGGGCCAAATACGTATCCCCGGTGGAACTCCTCTGTACTCTGTAAAATAACTGCTGTTGTTGTGGAAGGCGTTGTTTTGATCACCTGGACTTTGCCTATTTTCTCTCCATAAAATCGTTTCTCAGGCTTGGAGATGGAAAGGACGTCTCCAACAGCCAGCCCGTCGTCTGCGCCCCGGTCAAGGTAAACGACTTCATGTACTCCAATATTCCATTTTAGCTCTTTTGTCTCGACGATATAACCGCTGATGTTTGGGGTTCGCGGCTTTTCGCTTACAAGAACAGCTTCCAGTTCGCTGTACTCTCCAAGGATGGATTTTGGTTCTATGTAGTTATATGAATCTATAATTTTTGCTGCGTTTGCGCCGTTTCGATGCTCTGTCACCTCTAAGGAACCAAGAATTTCGTAGAGAGTGCCAAGGTAGTTTCCAGTGACAGGGTGATTTATCTTTTTAATCTTGCGAAAAAGCGAAAACTTTTTGCCTTTGTTTGCGCCGTTATCAGTTACATAAACACGATCATATCTTCCGAGAAGCTGGTGTTCCGAAGGCGATCCCAGAATAGTCCCCATTTCCTGTAAGTCATCAGAAATAAAACCGGCTGCCGCTATAAATTCCGGCTTGGCGAGGTATCTTGCTTTTTCAACCTTTACCGGCTTTTTAGCCGATATGGGCGCGGATACAGGCGTCTCTATCGGAGGCTCTGTAACAGGCTCTGCCGGCGTTGCTGGTTTCACAAGTTTGCGATACTTGGGTTTTAACAGATCAATGGGAATTCGGATGACTTGTCCCGGATAAATCAGGTCTGCGTTTGTGATTTTAGGGTTTACCTGCCAGACCTTGGGCCATGAGAAAGGGTTCTCCAGCCTTTCATTTGCAATACCCCAAAGGGTATCGCCTTTTTTGACCGTGTACTCTTCGTATTGGTAAATTGACGAAGGTGTTGCTTCCGGTAGTGAATCCTTTTCAGAAAGATCAGCCGCCCAAGCCGGCAAGGAAAAAACCAAAAGAAGCACTAACAAAGACATGTATTTCATGCTGACAACTCCTGAACCGGCTGGGCTTTTACTGGATCTAACTCTAAAATATAGTGATTTAGCTGCAGCCGTATTTTATGAGCATTTTGCGTACATCGCATATATCACCAAGTTGAGCGGTTTTCCTGCCTGGTATTCACTAATTTTTTGCGACAAACCGCGCAACTTGGAGTACAATAAGTTTCTATGAAAACCTCTTATAAAACACCTGAATAATACTTTTTTATTCCGGTTTTATTTCGATTTTATTCCAAACTCATTACTATTCCATTTAAAGAATAACCTATCTGATTCTTTTATTGTTGTCAAGCTGTTAGTTCAAAAAAGGAAGAACATCGTTGACAACAGGCTTTATTGGCTGTGGATCGCATTCGAGATTTTCCGGAACTTTTATCTTCCGCATGTCACCTGTTCCAATAAAGATGATTTTGCATGGAACTCCGTCTGGATTATCGTCTTCAGTCCAGTAAGCCCCAAGGTCTTTTGTTAGGCCAAGAAGCTTTTTATGAGCCCTGCAGAAGACCGGGTGATGCGGAGTTGACAACTTGCCGTCACGAAATTTATAGACGCAAGCAAGGTCCATTAAGTAAACACGGTCGTGAGCCTCTTCTTCTGGTGGTGAGTCGTTTGAGCACTGTGTGAAAAGAACGAGAAGCGAGAAAGATAAAAAAAATTTAATAAGATAACGCCCGCCTTGTTTCTGTACGGCTTGCCACTTACTATACAAATCTGTTTTTAGAAACTTTAAAATCATGATTTCTCTTTATCCCAGAGACAGGGGGCTCTACCCGTCAACCAAGTGCATCCTTTTTTATGGTTATGGTGCGAGAGGGGGGACTCGAACCCCCACAGCCAAGGCCGCCAGATCCTAAGTCTGGTGCGTCTGCCAATTCCGCCACCCTCGCTTAATTTATTACTACAAATATGAATGATGTACGGCTCCGGAGTCAATGAAAACTTGAGGTGCATTCATGCCCGAACGACCGACTTTATAAAGCATTAACAATGGCTTAATAATTAATTCCCAGAGAAAACATTTATTAATCAAAGAGATGTGAGTTTTTGTTTTTAGATGGATAAAACCCTTAATAAAAAGCCTTGACACACACAACATATTGTGGTTTTATTTCTATGGTACCTAATATACTTTATGTTAAAAACATTCCTTTCATCTAAATTATAATGACAAGAACGTCAAAATTAGTCCAATACAACGGTATTTGAGGAGAAACACTATGAAAAGCGCCACGCCTGCAAACTTGGGATTAACCGGCAACGCGATGAAAGTACTCGAGAAACGGTATCTGCGCCGCGACAGCAGCGGGAAGGTGACCGAAACCCCGTTTGATATGTTTAAACGCGTTGCACGCACTATAGCCAGGGCTGATCTTCTCTACGACAGACCCTTGCCCGAGGTTCAGGCGTTGGAGGAGAGGTTTTTCGATCTGATCTCATCCACAGACTTTCTTCCAAACAGTCCAACGCTTATGAATGCCGGCCGGAGGCTTGGGCAGTTGTCTGCATGTTTTGTCCTGCCTGTGGAGGACTCCATGGACTCTATTTTCGATGCTGTAAAAAATGCAGCCATGATTCACAAGTCTGGTGGAGGCACAGGCTTCAGTTTTTCCAGGCTTCGGCCCTGTGGTGATGTGGTGGGCTCAACCAAGGGGGTCTCATCCGGTCCTTTGTCGTTTATGACCGTTTTTGATGCGGCTACGGAAACCATCAAGCAGGGAGGCACGCGGCGTGGCGCCAACATGGGTATTCTGCGCGTTGATCACCCTGACATTCTGGAATTTATTACTGCAAAGGACAGCAACAACAAGCTTAATAATTTCAACCTGTCGGTTGCCATTACAGAGGAGTTCATGAAGGCTGTTGATGCTGATAGAGACTACGACCTGTTGAATCCGCACGACGGAACTGTTGCCGGATCGATCAGCGCCCGCAAGGTATTTGATCTCATAGTGGATCACGCCTGGAAAAACGGCGAGCCGGGAATAATATTTCTTGACAGGATCAATGCCGGCAATCCAACACCGGCCGCTGGAGAGATTGAATCAACCAATCCCTGCGGTGAGCAGCCGCTTTTACCTTACGAATCCTGTAATCTTGGATCCATAAACCTGGCCCGTATGGTGGGTAACGGCCAGGTGGACTACGAGAAGTTAAAAACGGTTGTTCATGACGCGGTGCACTTCCTGGATAATGTTATTGACATAAACAAGTACCCTCTGCCTAAGATCGAGGAGACGACCAAAGCCAACCGTAAAATCGGACTAGGAGTAATGGGCTGGGCCGACATGCTTATCCAGCTCTCGATCCCTTACAACTCGGAAAGCGCGCATAAGCTGGCCGGCAAGGTTATGAGTGTTATTCAGCAGGAGGGACGAAAAGCCTCTGAGGCACTAGCCGAAACACGCGGTGACTTTCCGAATCACCACCTGAGCATCTTTGCAGGCAAGCAGAAGATGCGCAACGCCACAATTACCACCATAGCTCCCACAGGCACTCTTTCGATTATCGCCGGATGCTCCAGCGGCGTAGAGCCTCTTTTTGCCGTCTCATTTGTGCGCAACGTTCTTGAGGGAACAAAAATGGTTGAGGTGAATCCATGGTTCGAGTCTGTGGCCAAAGAACTCGGGATCTGGTCCAGGGACCTGATAGAGCGTATCTCGGAAAGCGGAAGCATTCATGACTTTGACGAAATTCCTGAAGATATCAGGGCGGTATTTGTGACAGCGCATGATATTTCTCCGGTAGATCACATAAAGATGCAGGCCGCTTTTCAGCAATATACCGATAATGCTGTTTCTAAAACAGTGAATTTCCCTCATAGCGCGACACATCAGGATGTGGAAGAGGTTTACCGCCTCGCTTACAGCCTGGGTTGCAAAGGAGTAACGGTTTACCGCGATGGTTCGCGTGAAGAGCAGGTCCTGTCCACCGGTTCATCCGGCCAGGCAGCTCCGGCCGGCGTTGTTCAAACTACGGTAGATGGCAAAATAACTCCCAAAAGCCGCCCTGAGGTTATGCGTGGAGAGACCCGGGTGTTGAAAACCGGCTGTGGCAATCTCTACGTTACCATTAACGAGGATGAGGACGGCAATCCTTTCGAGATCTTTACCCGGATGGGGAAGGCCGGTGGCTGTGCTGCTAGTCAGGCCGAGGCTATCGGAAGGCTGGTATCGATGGCATTTCGCTCAAACATAGAACCGGCAGAGATTGTCAAACAGCTCAAGGGTATAAGCTGTCACAGCCCGTCATGGAGTGAAGGCGGCCGAATCCTTTCCTGTTCCGACGCAATTGCTACAGCCGTGGAGCGATTTATAAACCGGGGGATAAATACTGCTGCTGAAGCTGCTCAAAAGACAAAACCGGTTATGAAGCATGGAGCCTGCCCCGAGTGTGGAGGCGCTGTGGAGCACGAAGGGGGCTGTGCCGTCTGCCGGAGCTGCGGTTTTACAAAATGTGCTTAACCGAGAAAGAGCAGTGGTGGACGCGGGTCTAAAAATATAAAATGTGCCTGCTTACTGCACTTGAAATTCAGAAATAATGTGAACTTTTATGTAAGGGTTTTTTCGTATTTATCAATGCGGTTTCTGCCTTTTCTTTTTGCCTGATATAGAGCCTGGTCGGAATTGGCAATTAACTTTTCGCTGGTTGAGGTGTCTTCCGGAAAGGAGGCAACCCCTATACTGACGGTTATAGGTAAGTTCCCATTGCCCAGGGACTGGCCGACAGACTTCTCCTGTATCTTGCTGCGTACACGTTCTGCCACGACCAAAGCGTTTTCCTTGGATGTCTCAGGCAGTATAACCACAAACTCCTCTCCGCCGTAACGTGCTGTAATGTCTATGTCACGAACAGACTCCTTAATAGTTTGGGCAACACATTTCAATACATCATCTCCTACCGGATGTCCGTAAGTATCGTTAAAACTCTTAAAATGATCGATGTCTATCATCAAAAGCGAAAAAACGCGCTTATACCGTATGCCACGCCGAACCTCTGCCTTTAATTTTTTCTGAAATTCCCGGTGGTTAAATAGCCCGGTTAGGCCATCGGTTACAGCCAGCCTTTTGGTATGCTCGTGCAGGCGGGCGTTTTCTATGGAAAGAGCAGCCTGAAAGCCGTAAGTTAAAAGCAGGTCTTCGTCCTCATGACCAAAGTATAAGTTGCTGGTTTTATTTACAAGGATTAAAATGCCGATAGAAGTTCCTTTATAGGTAACGGGCACAGCCAGAAGACTTCTTAAATTCGGCAAAGAGAAGGGAAGGGTAATGCCCTCATCTTTTAGTTGCTCGTTTCCTTTAACATTAAGCACACTATGCGTGTTCATAATTTCGTAAAGAGCCCCGGCAATGCTGGGCTGAAACGAGAGAGAATCTTTTTTCAGGTTTCCAGAGACATATACCTGCTCGATCCGGCTTGACTCCGAAGGTAAAAGCAGAAGAAACGCCGCTTCCGAGCGCAGCAGGAAAAGTGCATAATCAGCCAGCTTTTGAAACAAAGATTTAATATCGGATTCTGAGGCCAGCGATACTGTTGCCTCGTTCAGGATGTTCAACTGCCGGATCTTTTGTTCTTTCAAATCATATAGAATTGCGTTTTCGATGGCCGTAGATGCACAGACTGCAAAAAGCTTGAGTAATTGCACTTTTTTTTCCGGTAAAGATGATGTCTCATAATGAAAAAAATAAAGCAATCCAAGTGTTTTTTCATTACAAACCAGAGAAAAACAGATAATTGAATGGATGCCTTCTTCAAGGCTTCCAGGCATATGATCAAAACATTGAATTGAGATGTCTGAGGCAACTTTCCGGACTAAATCTTTGGATAATGTAGAGATGTTTTTAAGAAACTCCTCGCTTACACCCCTGGAATAGATTTCAGGGGCTCCTTCCTGTCTTTCATTGAATAAGACCAGACAGCACCCTCTACAGCCGGAAAGTTCGATGCCCTTGGCAAGAGTTGTCTTTATAGCGTTGGATTTTTGTAAGGTGGAGTTTAGCTCGTATGCAAGACCCAAAAGTTGAGCAAGCTGATCCGAATCCAAAGATTCTATCTTAAGCATACCTCTTGTCTCGACTTTTTAAAAAAGAAATATATTTTGGATGCTCAAGACAGTAAAGTCTATAACATACCGAGTTTATTGTTAAATTATTATAACGCCGGTTTTTTTGTCTGTCAATAAAACAGTACAGACCGGGAGAGACCTAAAAACAATACTTGTTATGATCGAGGCATATAAGCAATGAACTATTCCACTGCAAACAGCGGGCAGTTTAGGCTCTGCAAGAGGTTGAGGTTAATGAATTTGATATTTCTTTTTTGACGTTTACGTTTGTTTAGCTTTCCTTCTTCCACCTGGTGATAATATCTTTTTCGAGCCAATCGAAGCGGCCTTCCATCACTCCGGCAGCGGTGCGGTATTCGGCGGCGTCCATGTTCTGAAATACTCCTTGTTTTGCAATCCTTATTTCGTTTTTTGCGATTAGACAGAAAATGTTGGCAAGTTCCAGTGGGCCCTTATCAGCGGGATTTTCTACATGGTCGGCCGCTGCTTTTGATATGACCGTTGATATTATGAACAACCTAGTTCCGATATCCACAATCCTACCCAGCACCCGCTGCCTGTCCTGTAGCTTCTGGCGATACCGGAGCATTGCGTGGAAGATAAGCCGTGCGAGCCGTCTTGACTCTTTTTCCAGGTAAATAAGGTGTTTTTGGAGTTCGTCCGGAAGTTTACCTCCTTCTAATGCCTTACCCTGTCTCCACCAGAGACGCGGATACCAGGTTGCGTAGAATTTAGCTGCCGAAAGAACCGCTGAAATAGGAGAGCCTCGCCCGTCCTCTGACGGTTTTACTCCCATAACCTCCAGGTGGCGATCGAGTGCCTCGCGCGCAAGAAACAGGCGCATAATATCACTTGTTCCCTCGATTATGAGGTTGATTCTCGCATCGCGCATAAGTCGTTCAACCGGAAGCGGTTTTTCTCCTCTTGCCTGAAGGGACTGAGCTGTTTCATAGCCCCGGCCTCCACGGGTCTGCACAGTATCATCGACTATTTTCCAGAGCACCTCGGATGAGTATAGTTTAGCCATGGCCGCCTCTATTCGGATATCCACATTTTTTGCATCCGCCATGGCCGATGTCAGCTGCGTAAGGGCGTCGAGTGCATATGTGTGAGCCGCCATCGAAGCCATTCTGCCGGCAACGGCATCATGCTTGCCTATGCTTTTCCCCCACTGCTTTCTTTCATTAATCCAGGGGCGAAGTATTGCAAGGCATTGTTTGGCCACAGCTGCTGAGGCGGCCGGAAGCGTAAGTCTGCCGGTGTTGAGAGTGGTAAGTGCTATCTTCATCCCCTTACCTTCCCTGCCGAGAAGATTTTTTTTGGGGACGCGGACGTTATTGAATTTCAAAAGGCCGTTGCTGATGCCTGTCAGTCCCATAAAACGGCATTCGTGTGCCGCTTCGAAGCCAGGTGTGTCCGTCTCCAGTATAAAGGCTGACACTGCCGGATGTCCGGACGATCCTGCCTGGGTCCTGGCCATTACGATAATGATTTCGGCATCTGGACCGTTACTGATCCAGAGCTTTTCGCCGTTTATTAAGTAGGCGTTTCCGTCCTCTGTGAGTGTTGCGGTGGTGTTCATGTGCGAGGGATCCGAGCCTACTCCCGGCTCTGTAAGTGCAAAGGCGGAGAGTGCTCCGGCTGCAAGGCGGGGCAGGAATTTTTCCTTCTGCTCTTCTGTACCAAAAGTCAAAAGCGGCTGCGGAACTCCTATGCTTTGGTGCGCGGAAAGCATGACCGCAGTCGAAGCGCAGTGCGATGCAACAAGGTGTATCACGCGGTTGTAATTGCTTTGCGACAGGCCAAGCCCTCCGTACTTTGTCGGGATTTTCATCCCGAAAAGGCCAAGTTCCCGAAGTCCTGCGATCACATCGCGTGGAATTTTTTCTTCGCGGTCGATCCGGTCGGCGTCCACCTTATTTTCGAGAAACGGCCGTACCTTCAGAAGGAGCTCATCCCCCTTTCTGCGATCGTCCTCTGACTGCTTGGGAAAGGGAAAGACTGCGCCGAAATCAAGATGTCCCATGAACAAGTTGCCGGCAAAGCTCTGCGCTGAAGAGCCTGTCTGGCGTGCCGACTCGATCATCTTAAGTGCAACTTTATCGTCCATATTTCACCTTCAAGAACTAGGGTATAACTGTCGATAAGTACTTAAATAACAACTTAAATAACAGCCTACCTGTTTTACAGTGATGAGTCAATAGCTCTGAACTTTGAATCCCTTGGGGTTTTATTCTCCACTGCTTGCGGCGTAATATTGTGGGTGTGAACCAATATATTCATAAATATGCTTTGAGTTTTAAAGCTATTATTACTTAGCCTTTAAGCTAATATTATGATATTGTTTTATTAGAGAGGAATTGTGACGGCTGTTGAAGAGCCGGACATAAGAAAATGGGTCGAAGAATAGCGATTATAGGTGGAATAAGAACCCCTTATGTAAAGGCCGGAACCCTGTTTTCGGAGCTGAGCGCCGTAGATCTGGGCAGGCTGGTTGTTTCCGAACTCCTTGCCAGGCAGGCGGTTGATCCTCACGATATCCATTCCGTGGTGATCGGCAACGTGGCGCAGCCGATGAACGCGGTTAATGTGGCCAGGGTTATCTCTCTTTTTTCCGGAATTCCAGAGCATGTTCCGGCTTTTACGGTTCACCGAAACTGTGCCTCGGGGTTGCAGGCAATAACCTCTGCCGCACAGCTTATAGCAACCGGCAAGGCCGAAGTGGTGGTGGCCGCCGGTGTTGAGTCAATGTCTAACATTCCATTTTTTATTTCTAAAGAACTTCAGGATGCCATTACCCGCTTTCGGTACGGCCGGACATGGAAGGCAAAACTAAAACCTCTTTTTGGACTCAGGCCCCGCCACTTTGTCCCTAAAGTCGGCCTAATGCTCGGTCTTAACGACCCAACCTGCGGATTGAACATGGGGCAGACGGCCGAGCTTCTTGCACGGGAGTTCAAGATAAGCCGCACGGCCCAGGACGAGTTCGCCCTTATGAGCCACCAGAAGGCCGGCTCGGCCCGTTCAGAGGGCCGCTTTAATGACGAGATTATGCCGGTGCTGCCACCACCACGCTTTAATGATGCTGTAACGTTTGATAATGGGGTAAGGCTTAATCAAAGCATGGAAGACCTTTCACGTTTAAAGCCTGCATTCGATAGAAAGTACGGAACAGTCACTCCTGGCAACTCTTCCCAAATAACCGATGGAGCTGCTGCGGTTTTGATGACCAGCGAAGAGGCTGCCTTGCGGCGCGGTCTTGAGCCTATCGGCTTTATAAAAACGCATGCCTTTGCCGGCCTTTCTCCCAAACGGATGGGACTTGGCCCGGCGTACTCAACTTCGCTGGTTCTTGAGCATTCGGGCATCGATTTTTCTGAAATAGGCCTTATAGAGATGAACGAGGCCTTTGCTGCTCAGATTATAGCCAACGAGATGATTTTCAGCTCGGATCAACTTTCTGAAAAATTCCTCGGCCGAAAAGCTCTCGGCCGGATAAACCGCGAGATATTAAACGTAAACGGAGGAGCAATCGCCATGGGACATCCTGTGGGCTCGAGCGGCACCCGGCTTGTGCTTACCCTGCTTATCGAGATGCAAAAGAGATCAGTAGACCTTGGGTTGGCCACTCTCTGTATAGGCGGAGGCCAGGGCGCAGCAATGATACTTGAGAGGAAATAATAGGAATAGAAAGATGCCTGACGCATTCACTATAGACATCTCAGACGGCATAGCCGTCATAAGATTTGACTTGCCGGGTGAAAAAGTTAATAAGCTTACCACCGGCGTAGTGGCAGAACTGGAACAGTTGATAGGCCGCCTTGAGTCGGAGTCGGGCATTGACGGAGCGGTGATAGTTTCGGGCAAGGAAGACAACTTCATCGCTGGTGCAGATATCTCCGAGATAGAAACCATCGTTTCGCCTGCCGAAGGCGCACGCTTGTCCGAGCAGGGACAAGGTGTGCTGGAGCGGCTTGAACAACTTCCATTTCCTGTAGTGGCTGCTATTAACGGCGCCTGCCTGGGCGGAGGGTTGGAGCTGGCTCTTGCTTGTAATTACCGCCTGGCTACTGACTCGCCTAAAACCGTTCTCGGGCTTCCCGAGACCAGTCTTGGCATAATTCCGGGCTTCGGCGGAACCCAGAGACTTCCACGGCTTGTGGGCATCAAAGAAGCCCTGAGAATGATAACCACAGGAGCAAAGGTCTACCCCAAAAAGGCCTGGAGGATAGGGCTTGTAAATGACGTGGCGGCAAAAGAACGTCTTATGGAGGCGGCTGGCAGATTCATAAGCAGTCACGGCGAAACCGGGAAAAAGACTAAAAAAACGTCCTGGAAATCGCGCGGACTAGTGGCGCTGCTGTTTGAATCCAACAAATTCGGGAGAAACTTTCTATTTGATAAGGCGCGCCAGGCTGTAAGGCGGAAAGTCGGCGATCATTATCCTGCCCCGTTTGCGGCCATAGATGCGATAGAGGACGGTTTTAAACACGGTCTAAAAGAAGGGTTTGCATCAGAGGCTCATCTGCTTGGCGAGATGGCCGTAACAGATACGTCTAAAAACCTGATAAAGGTCTTTCGCTTAAGGGAGAGGTTTTCTCATGTAGAGAAGGCTCCAGCCGGATATATATCCAGTGTAGCTGTGATTGGAGCCGGAGCCATGGGAGGCGCAATTGCGGCTTTGGTTGCCGAAAACGGTATGAAAGTACGCCTTGTTGATATGTCAACAAAGGCGCTGGGCAAAGCCCTGCGAGCTGTTTACTCTACAGTTGAAAAGAAGAAAAACAAGGGAATCTATTCTTCTACTGATGCTGCCTGGATACCCTCTAGGATCTCCTGCGATACCATGATGCGCGGCCTTAAGAGGACCGACGTGGTAATTGAGGCTGTGGTGGAAAGCATGGACGTGAAAAGGTCGGTGCTTGCGGACCTGGCCGCAGCCACCCGAGAGGATACAATTATTGTCTCAAATACATCATCGCTTTCCATAAGCGAGATGGCAGGTGCTGTGCCGGATGCCTGGCGGGTTGCAGGCATGCACTTTTTCAACCCTGTGGACCGCATGCAGCTTGTTGAGGTGGTTCGTGGCGAGAAAACTTCGGATCTGACTGTAAGAATTGTTACAGCTCTTACAAAACGGCTTGGGAAAATGCCTATTGTGGTTAAAGACAGCCCCGGGTTTCTGGTTAACAGGCTGCTTCTTCCCTACCTGAACGAGGCGGCCCGCCTTCTGGAAGACGGGGTCGGTGTGGAGCCGGTGGATGAAGCGATGCTCGAGTTCGGGATGCCGATGGGCGCGTTTATTCTGTTGGATGTTGTGGGGCTTGATATTGCATCACACGTTTGCGAGAACCTCCAGCAGGGCTTTGGTGAGCGGATGAGGCCATCCACGATCCTGGCCGCAATGCGTGATGAGGGAAGGCTTGGCAAAAAAAGTGGAAAAGGGTTTTACCGTTACGATAAAAAAGGCAAACGACAGAGTGATTCAGGGCTTAAAAAAGTCCTGCTTCCTCATGTTAGAGACAACCTTAAGCTCGAAGAACAGTCTATCATAGACAGACTCATTCTGCCTATGATCAACGAAGCTGCTCTGGCTCTTGAAGAGGCTGTGGTTGAAGGCCCCGAGGCCGTGGATGCAGCCATGATTTTCGGCGCAGGATTTCCGGCTTTTACAGGAGGATTGCTTAGGTATGCTGATTCGCTTGGAATTCCCCGGGTGGTGAAAGATCTGGAGAAACTTACAGAGTTGCACGGCGAAAGATTTAAGCCCTCCGGACTGCTTATCGAGATGGCGCAAAACGCAAAGAGTTTCTATAGTTTATAAATTTTATGTAGAGGCAGGTTTCGACTCTGCCTTTACAGCTATTTTATGATCACACCAGAGACTATCCCCAAAATGTTCTTTTCAAGCGTGGGCCGGTTCAGTGGCAAAGATGCGCTGCGTTATAAAAAACCAGATGGCCAATACACTGGTATTACCTGGGATGAAATGGGCACGGCAGTGCGGGAGGCGGCCTGTGGGTTGATAAGTCTTGGAGTAAAGCCTGGCGGCCGGGTGGCTATTATAGCCTACAACCGGCCAGAATGGGCGATAGCAGACCTTGCGATTCTCTCGGCCGGAGCCATCACAGTACCTATTTATCACACAAACACTCCTGCGCAGATGGCGGGTATTGTTCAAAAATCAGGCACGCGGTCTGCTTTCATATCACGCGCTAAAAATGCTGAAATGCTGAGTGGTCTTAAAAAACAGTTAGACTGCGTGGCATTTGATGCTGTGGCGTCATCTGTTGCAGGTAAGAGTAATGTACTTGATTTCCAGGGGCTGCGAAGGCTGGGCTCAGAGGGGCTAAAGAGCGGTCTTGCAGCAGAGTTGGATAAAAGAATGAATGATATCCGGCCTGGAGATTGTGCAACCATAATATATACATCAGGAACAACGGCAGACCCCAAAGGGGTGATGCTTTCGCATGCAAACATTCTTTCGAATGCGGCTGCCGGAGCATCTATTGTGAGTGTTGGCCCTGATGATACCTGCCTGTCGTTTCTGCCTTTAAGTCATGTGTTTGAACGCACTATAGGCCAGTTTTTAATGCTGATGACAGGTGTCACCATCGCCTATGCAGAGTCGATGAGAACAGTGGCTGACGACATGCGTATTGTGCGGCCCACCGTAATGATAGCTGTACCGCGGTTTTATGAAAAACTCTACGCTCGTGTGACAGAGGCGGTCAGGTCTGCCCCGGCTCCAAGAAAAATTCTTTTTAATGCGGCTATGAAAGTTGGGCGTAAACGCATGAAGATGGAAGCAGCAGGTGAAGAGATTGGTGTAGGACTACAGGTTTTAAGCCAAATAGCCAATCGTCTGGTGTTTACGCGTTTAAAAGAAAAAATGGGTGGTAGAATACGTTTTTTTGTATCGGGCGGTGCGCCGCTTGCTCCGGAAATCGTGGAGTTTTTTCTTGCTGCTGGGGTTTCTATCTTGGAGGGATACGGCCTTACCGAGTCGTCACCTGTGATTGCGGCCAACCGTTTGGGTGCCGTAAAGCCCGGAACCGTTGGAGTTCCGCTTCCAGGTGTTGAGGTCAAAACGGCAGAAGACGGAGAGATTCTTGTTAAAGGCCCCAACGTGATGCTTGGCTACTACAATGATGAAGCAGCAACACGCAGCATAATAAAAGACGGCTGGCTTTATACCGGCGATGTCGGCGAGCTGGACAAGGACGGCTACCTGCGTATAACTGATAGAAAAAAAGATATAATTATTACTTCGGGCGGAAAAAACATATCTCCTCAGACCCTGGAAAACCTCATAATGCTGGATGAATTCATATGCCAGGTTATGGTTTACGGGGACCGGAGAAAATATCTTACCGCTCTTGTGGTTCCAGAGTACGAATGCCTGCTGAGTATTGCCGATTCCCTTGGCCTGGCCGGAATACAGCCCTCTGAGCTTGCCCGGCAAGACGCAGTGAAAGATTTTCTAATGTCAAGGATTGCCGAAAGAACTGCCGACCTTGCCGGATTCGAAAAAATAAAAAAGATTATCGTGCTGGCAGAGCCTTTTTCTGAAGAATGTGGTGACCTTACGCCCACGCTTAAGGTGAAAAGAAAGGTGGTTATCGAGCGGTTCCGGAAACGGCTCGATGCTCTTTACGAAACCGACTGAATTCCTGCACCCTGTCCCCTGACAACTGCACCCTGCGAACGGTTACTCTTTTTCGATCCATGTTTGATAACCCGAAGCCAGCCTGTCCCATGAGAAACGGTCGGTCAGCTTTCCGGCAAGATCGGGCGTGAGCCGTTTTTTTCTTAAGATTTCCTGCTTCAGTCGATCTGTAAAACTATCCTCGTTGTACAGAAACTCCTCTGGAAACAACTCGGGATAGGAGAGTCTTTCTGGAACAAGCGGGCGGCAGCCTGCCCGGACCGCCTCGATCATTGAAATACCGAAAAACTCGTGCCTGGCCGTAGAGACTGCAATATCTCCGTGTTTAAGCCACCGGGCATAGTCCCGGCGCGACTTGGCGTAGCCCATATGAAACAGCCTGTGAGAGAGTCTGTTTTTCGCCTCTTTAAAAATCTCGGGTACAGTTGTAAATGATTTACCAAGCACCACAAGCCGGAAATCAATACCTTCACGATCAAGTTCAAAAAGGGTATTAAAGAACGACTCAGGATTTTTATCGTGCTCCCAACGATGATTCCAGACAATTACAGGCGGACCGTCCCTTTTCGGTTCTTCTTCCTCGTCATCGATAACCGAAAAATCGATTCCCGGCCAAAGCAGCTTTGATTTGTCACGTATGATTTTACCTGGATTTGCCAGCTTTAAATCGTAGGATTTTTTAAGGAGTTTCTCAATGCCTTCAAGGAAGGAATTAAGATTGTATAGTGAATTAAATGCAAGGCTGTCTGAAGCCAGTGCAGTGGTCAGATTGGTTAGTGCAAAGTGAAAGTCACGTTCGTCCTCTACCTGCACAGGGTATGCAAACTGATTCTCGTGAAAGTATGTAAGGAGCGGCACACTCCGAACCCACGCAGGAGCAAGGCCCCGAAAAGCGGCCACATCAACAAATGTAGAGCAGAGTATCCGGTCAAAGCGCCGCCCGAGTTCATGAAGCTTTTCGGCATAATAAGGCGCCGCAAGCCGCATCCTCCACTTCCATTTGCGTGCCGGAAGGGTCATAAACTTAAACTCAAATGGAAGTTGTCTCTTCAGCCCCTCAAGAAACAGCCTGTGCGAGCCACCGTAATAGGGTTCAAGAACAAGAATTTTAAGGGGGTTTTCTTTAGCAGGAGTATTCAGAGTCATAGTGTCAGCCAACGATCCTGTCCTTGTGCACCAGCAGAACATTCTCTGCCTTGCCTAGCTCTAACATCCTCTCAGGTTCGGCTGCTTATTTCAGAAAATGCTAATATCCTAAAATAAACACGGATGTTAATTCAAAAGCTGAAATTAGGAAAATGAAAATGGAGAAAAAATGAAAAAGTTAAAATTTATCCTATCATTGTTTATTGTGGCTCTTCAGGATTTATGGGGTGAAAATTTATTGTTTGCTTTATAATTATGATCCATGAAAGATATACGTTTATATGAGCAGATATTGGGCATTGAGCCGCCATGGTACGTTGAGGCAGTTAATCTTAAGCCTAAACAGGGAGAGATCGAGATAGATGTATCCTTATAAAGGAACGATTTGGGCCTGTCCCGAATGGAGCTTTGGGGACGTTGTTGCATACTATGCAAAACATTGACAGCCAAAACGATGAAATTGTAAGATTCTACTATGCCACGCCAGCCAAGATTAGATATACCTGGAGCCTTGCACCATATAATGGTGAGGGGCTTAAATAAAACAGATATTTTCAAGGACGATCAAGATAGATCCAAGTTTTTGCAAAAATTAGGGGAGAATGTAGTAGAAGCAAAAGGTTCGGTATATGCGTGGGTACTAATGGATAACCATGTCCATATTTTATTTAAAAGTGGGCAGAGAGGAATATCAACAGTAATGAGGAGGCTTTTAAGTTGGTACGCAGCATATTTCAATCGGAAACATAACCGGACAGGGCATTTATTTGAGAACCGTTACAAGTCTGTATTATGTGAAGAAGACAGGTACTTATTGGCACTAATAAGATACATACACCTTAATCCTATCAGGGCTGGTATTGTTAGAGAGCTTCAGGCCTTAAAGGAGTATCCTTGGTGTGGTCATAGTGTGGTTATGGGGAAGTTAAAGTGTAAGTGGATGGATACAGAATATGTTTTAGCTCAATTTGGAAGCAAGAAAAGAGCGGCTAGAAAAGCCTATATAGGCTTTATAGAAGAAGGATTACATATAAAATACGGCTCAGAATTAACAGGTGGCGGTTTGATTCGTAGTCTTGGTGGATGGTCGCAGGTGTTATCCATGAGGCGAAAGTCCCAAAAGCAAGAATCTGATGAAAGGATTCTTGGAAGTGGTGATTTTGTACATGAGGTATTAAAGGAAGCGGAAGAAAAAGAGATTCGTCAATTAAAGTTACGTCTTTCAGGCAAGACAATTACTGAGATAATCAAGGAAGAATGTAAAAAAAGACGGATAAGCTCTAAAGAACTAAAAAGGGGCAGCCGTCGTAATAAAGTGAGCCAGGCGCGTGCTTTAATAGCCTATAGATCTATAGAAGAGCTGGGTTTGTCTACTGCTGAAATAGCCAGGCATTTGGGGGTAACCACGTCCACTATTACACGTGCAATTTTACGAGGTGAGAAACTTAAAAATGACTGAGTTATGCACAGTATGCAACAACGTCCCTAAAGAAGAGTTCAAAGAGTTTGGTTTTATTGTGCGCCGAGTTGTTCCGATTCCCGATCTGCATGCCACTGCCATTCAGCTTGATCACGAACAGACAGGTGCCCAGCATATACATCTTGCTGTGCGTGACGACAATAATCTCTTCAGTGTTGCACTGCGCACCCCACCTGCCGATTCGACGGGAGTTGCCCATATCCTGGAGCATACTGTTTTATGCGGATCACGCCGTTTTCCTGTGCGTGATCCTTTTTTCTCGATGATAAAGAGAAGCCTGAGCACATTTATGAATGCGCTCACAGCGGATGACTGGACCATGTATCCGTTTTCCTCCAGGAACAGGAAGGATTACTACAATTTGATGGATGTATATCTTGACGCGGTATTTTTTCCGAATCTTAGAGAACTCGACTTTATGCAGGAAGGCTATAGAATTGAGTTTGATCTTTCAAATCAGGGTGAAACAGCGCCGCTGACCTATAAAGGCATTGTCTATAATGAGATGAAAGGAGCAATGTCAGACCCGCGCTCGCTTCTTGGATATCATCTGGCCAAAGCCCTGTTTCCAACTTCAACATACGGATATAACTCCGGTGGTGACCCTTCCGAGATTCCGAACCTGACCTGGCAGGCGCTTAAAGAATTTCACAGCCGCTTTTACCATCCGAGCAATGCCCGTTTTTTCACCTATGGAGACATGCCCCTTGAGGAGCACCTGAAGGTTATTAACGAGACAGTGCTTAGCCGATTCGACAAAATAGAGGTGGATTCCAGTGTAACCACCGAGCCGGTGTTCACAGAACCCAGGTATGTTGAGCAGGCCTATCCTGCGGCTTTAGAGCCGGGCGAAAACATTTTTAACGCAAAAAAATCCATGGTCCAGGTGGCATGGCGCACTGTTTCCATTACAGATAGATTTAATGTCATGTCGCTTGATCTGCTTTCACTTCTTCTTCTTGGCTCCTCGGCCTCTCCTCTTTACAAGGCGCTTATGGATTCAAGGCTCGGCTCGCAGATTGCTCCAGGCTCAGGTTATGCTGATGACAACAGGGAAACATTGTTTGCCGCTGGCCTGCAGGGTGTGCGGCAAAGTGATGCAGACAAGGTCAGTGATGTGATATTTTCGACTCTCAAGAGGTTGACCAGCGAGGGCTTTCCTAAAGAACGGGTGGATGCGGCTATACATCAGATGGAGTTTTCGAGCCGGGAGGTGACCGGTGATCACTTTCCATATCCTCTTAACCTTCTTTTCCGAATGATCGGACCGTGGAATCACGATGGAGACCCAGTTGAAGCACTTCTTATAGAAAAACCTATTGAACGTCTGAAGCGTGAAGTGGCGTCAGGGCCGTTTTTCGAAACACTCATTCAGCGGTATCTCCTGGATAATCCGCATCGTGTTACCCTCGTACTTTATCCTGATCCGGAACTTGCCGCCAGAGAAAACCGCGAGACAGCGGCCCGGTTGTATTCTATTGCCGATAAACTTTCTTTGGATGACAGGCAAAAAGTAATTAAACAGGCGGAGAAACTTAAAAAAGCACAGGAGGAGTCCCCTGATCTGTCATGTCTGCCCTCGCTGGAGCTCAAAGATATTCCGGTACGGGAAAGCCTGGTAGAAACAACAAAGACTATAGAGAGCGGCTTGCCGGTGCAGTGGTGTGATCAGCCTACAAACGGCATAACCTATGTTGTAGTTCATCTTGACACATCGTCACTGCCGAGAGATCTAACTTCCCTTGTTCCGTTTTTTGCCGCTGCCATGACACAGGTTGGAGCTGCCGGTATGGATTACACCAGAGTTGCTGAACGCATAGAAGCATTTACCGGTGGTATAAGTGCTGCGCCGGATATTCTTGGCGACGTAAACAGTCTGGATAAATACAGTCAATTTATCGAAGTAAGAGCTAAATCACTAACGAGAAACCATTCCGCGATGTTTGATATTCTCACCGATATATTTAAAACGCCTGATTTTTGTGACTTGGAGCGCCTTAAGACACTGGTAAGAGAGGTGTCAACATCACTTGAAAACTCGGTTGCTCAGGCCGGACATCGTTATGCGGCCGTCCGGGCGGCCGGCGGTCTTACACCTGCGGCATCACTGCTGGAATCCTGGAAGGGGATTGCGCAGATACAGCTAATGAAAGAGCTTGCCGCAGCTTCTGAAGATGAGGAAAAACTTTCGGAACTTTCCGGTAAACTGCAGAAAATAGCCTCAAGGCTGATAAACACTCAGGCCATGCAATGCGCTGTTACAGCCGAAGAAAAGTTTTTTAACGAAGGGCTTTGTTCTTCTCTTAACGCCTTCATTGAGTCGCTTAAAACAGAAGACCTAAAAAGTGGCGAAAAAAGTCTTGAAAAAAGTCTTGAGGAAAGTCTTGGGGAAAGTACGCAGGAACGTATTGACAGCCGTACTACCGAGTTCTGGGTTGCTGCAGTTTCTGTTTCGTACGTAGCCAGTGTTTTTAGAGCCGTTTCTTATACTCATCCGGATACCGCAGCGCTTATGGTTTTGGCCAAACTGCTTCGTTTTGGATATCTTCACCGCGAGATTCGTGAAAAGGGAGGAGCTTACGGGGGCATGGCATCATACGTACCAAGTACAGGGTTGTTTTCGCTTATGTCGTATCGCGATCCGCACTTAACCCGTACCCTGGGTGTATACAAAGATGCTATGGAATGGGCGGTTCATGGCGGTTTTTCCAAAGAGAATATCAAAGAGGCGGTACTGGGTGTTTTTAGTGACCTTGATTCATCCCTTTCACCTTCAGGCAAAGGACTTCTGGAGTTTAGATACTCCAGGCTGGGCCTGACGTTAGAGATGCGCCAAGCTCTGCGCCAGCAGATACTAGGCATAAGCAGAGACAACCTTGTTGATGTAGCTCAAAAGTATTTTAAGGATGCAGCAGAACTAAAAAACGTGGCAGCCATTTCCAGCCTCGATGCCGTTGAGGCGGCCGGAAATGAGGTGGGTATGGAAGGGGTGGAGATTTTAAGAATATAACCACAAGTCATACAATCAAGATATTCATGGCCGGCTTTATTATTTATTTTGATAGCTTTAACAAAAAACGACTTCTGCGGCTAAAATTTATGAATTACTTATGAAATATATATGAACTATCTTATGAATAACATCTGGCTGATCCTCTTGGGCATATACATCATAAGTCCATTTGACGCACATCCGTTATTCCTGGACGACCTGATTGCACTTGGCCTGATGCTCTACCTGCGGTACAAAAAAAACCGGCAGAAACAACAGTACAATAATTACTATTCTCATGAAAAACCACAACCTGCCTCAGAAGCTCCTCTGACATTGGATGAATCATACGAAGTACTTGGAGTAAGCCCCAGCGCTTCGCTGGATGAGATAAACAAGGCTTACAAAAATAAAATTGCTAAATCTCATCCCGATAAAGTCAGCCACCTGAGCGAAGAATTACAGAAAAAGGCCAGAGAACTTACTCTTAAGATCAATCAAGCCGTTGATCTTATCAAGCAGCACAAAAAAAATATTAATCAATGATATATCTGCTTATGATTTGCTGATCCCTACCTTTTACCAAAGTCTAGATAAGCTTATTTAGGGGATATTCAATAATGCCCTGGGCTCCGGCATTAAGAAGCTTTGGCACGATCTCCCGTACCACGGTCTCAGCAACAACGGTCTCTACTGACAGCCACTCTGAACGGTAAAGATTAGCCACGGTGGGCGCTTGCAGGCTTGGAAGCAACTCCATAACCTTATCCATCTTGCTTTCAGGCAGGTTCATTTTCAGGCCCACCATGCCGTCTGCTCGAAGCGCCCCTTGAAGCAGCAGGGATATCTGTTCTATCTTTGCACGTTTCCAAGGATCTTTCCAGGCAGTTTTGTTGGCTATAAGCTTTGTGTTTGTTTGCATAATTTCATGAATTATCTTCAAGCCATGAGCCCTGATAGTGCTTTCTGTTTCTGTAATTTCTACAATAGCGTCAACTAGTCCTTCGACTACCTTTGCCTCGGTGGCGCCCCACGAAAACTCAACTTCAACATCAATACCAAGCTGATTGAAGTAGCGCTTAGTGTAGTTTACGAGCTCTGTGGATATGCGCTTGCCCTTCAGGTCTTCTATGCGTTTAAAAGGGGAATCCCCTGGAACTGCTACCACCCAGCGGGCGGGTTTCTGGCTTGCTTTCGAATAAATCAGGTCTGCAACCTCGACGACATCGGAGTCGTACTCCAGTATCCAGTCTTTGCCGGTAAGCCCGGCATCAAGCGTGCCTTTATCCACATAGCCTGCCATCTCCTGGGCCCGGATAAGGGCACAGGAGACGTTTTTGTCATCCACGGCTGGAAAGTAGTTTCTGGAACTTACATTAATAACCCAGCCTGACCTTTTAAAAAGATCAATCGTGGCGTTTTGAAGGCTTCCTTTTGGAATGCCGAGCTTGAGTTTATTCATGTTATTCCTCCGTTTTTACGTTCTGTAATCAGCGTTTATTTCAATATACTTTTCGGTTAAATCGCATGTAAGCGCCCTCGATTCCCCGTGTCCAAGCCCAAGATTCAAGGTTATTTTCAGAGTATCACCTGCCATTTCCCTGGCAGCCTCAAGGTCTTTACCCGTGGGACGACCGTTTGATACAACCTTGAGGCGGTTGAAAAAAATGTTAATTTTTTCTTCTTTAAGCGCAGCGCCGCTGTAGCCGGCAGCGCAGACTATCCTGCCCCAGTTTGCGTCACGGCCGTAAACCGCTGTTTTTACCAGTAGGGAATTAGCCACAGCCATTGCGGCCAGCCCGGCATCAGCATCGGTTTTAGCCCCTTTTACATGAACTTCGATCAGTTTTGTTGCGCCCTCACCGTCTTTGGCGACCATCCGTGACAGCTCGTATGTAACCTCGTTGACCGCTTTTTGCATACGTGTCGCCTCATCCGAGCGTAGATTTTTTATAGGGGTATTGCCGGCAGCTCCGTTTGCAAGTATCATGACCGTATCGTTTGTTGAGCAGTCGCCGTCCACTGTTATCCGGTTAAATGAAAGGTCCACGGAACGACGCAATATTTGGTCAAGAACTTTTGTCGTCACAGCAGAGTCCGTAACAAGAAAACAAAGCATTGTCGCCATATTAGGTGCAATCATTCCGGATCCCTTGGCAATGCCTGTGAGTGTCACCTTTTTACCATCCAGCCGGAATGATCGCGAGGACGTCTTTGGGTAGGTATCAGTGGTCATAATCGCCCTGGCCACATCCTCTACGGTTGAGTCAAGCTCCAGGGCGGCCTTCAGCACTCCACTTATAAGGCGGTCCATTGGAAGCAGTTCACCGATCACGCCTGTGGAGGCAACTAATACTTCCTTTGACGAAAGGCCCAGAGCCTTGGCTGTTACTGCAACAGTATTTTGTGCGTCCTTAAGACCCTGAGGCCCGGTGCAGGCATTGGCGTTTCCACTGTTAACAATCACAGCCCTGGCAACACCGCTTTTTATAGCTTTTATCGAAACTTTTACAGGAGCTGCCTTGAGTTTATTAGTCGTAAAAACAGCCGCTGCGGCTGCCGGGCGATCCGAAACAATAAGTGCGATATCCGGACGGGCCGCTCCACCAGGTTGACCGGTTTTAATACCGGCAGATACCGATTTAAATAAAAACCCCTTTGGCACTGCAACCCGCTTTATATTTGTTTTAATCGTTTTTTTAGTCATCTTATTATTTCTAGTTCTCCGGCTCTTTATGGAAAAACAGCCATACTGTTTATACCCGTCATCTCTTCATATCCCATCATTATATTCATGTTCTGCAGCGCCTGGCCGGCCGCGCCTTTTGTGAGGTTGTCTATTGCTGTAACAACCAGCAGACGATCTGTTCTTGGATTTACCTGAAGTCCCACATGGCAGAAGTTTGTACCCTGCACATTTTTTGTGGAAGGATACTGTCCAAGGGGCAGAACCTTTACAAAGGGTTCTTTGGCATAGGCGCGTCTATATACGGTATGAATTTCTTTAAGAGTCATTTTTGTATCTGTAAGCCGGGCGTAAATTGTAGTTAGAATACCGCGATTCATTGGTACGAGGTGCGGTGTGAAATCCAGGGTTATATCTCTGCCCGAAACAGCCGAAATCTCCTGTTCGATCTCCGGAGTGTGACGGTGGACCGCAAGTGAGTAGGCTTTAAAACCTCCGCTTATTTCAGAAAATATAAGTTCCTGCCGTCCGGCCCTTCCAGCTCCGGATACACCGGACTTCGAGTCTATAACCAGATTTTCCGGCTCTACCAAGCTTTTTCGCAAAGCAGGAATCAAGCCCAGCACGGCACCGGTGGGATAGCATCCCGGGTTTGCCACAAGTTTTGCCCGTCTTATTTTCGACCTGTAGAGTTCAGGAAGGCCATAGACAGTTTTTTTTAGAATCGCCCGCTCGGTATGCGGAGTTTGATACCACTTTTCGTAAACTGCAGGATTTCGAAGCCTGAAGTCGGCTGATAAGTCGATTACACATTTGCCTTTATTGAAAAGAAATGCGGCTGTTTTCTGAGCGGTTTTATGCGGAAGCGCAAGAAAAAACAGGTCTGCCCTGTCTGCTTGGCCGCTTGTGAAATCGATTCGCTCAAACGCCATTTGATTATAGGCCGTAAGATGTGGAAATACGGAGTCAACCGGTTTTCCAGCTGATTTTTCCGAGGTTACCAAAGTCACCGCAACTTCCGGATGAAGATGTAGAAGGCGCAATAGTTCACCGCCGGCATAACCGCTAGCCCCAAAAACCGCAATCTGTAATTTTTTTTCAATTTTTTTCAATTTTCAATTTTTTCAAACCCCCAGCACATTAAAAAAGCGCAGGCTGTGCCTGCGCTTTTTTTATAACCATTCTACGAAAAAAACAATCGTAAAAAACTACCGCTTCGAGAACTGGAAACGCGCACGGGCCCCCTTCTGTCCATATTTTCTGCGCTCTTTAACTCTAGGGTCCCTGGTAAGAAACCCCCCTTTTTTAAGAGCTGATCTCAAGTCGGAATCTATGCTAAGAAGAGCCCTGGAAATGCCGTGCCTGATAGCTCCGGCTTGACCGGTCATGCCTCCGCCGGAAACATTGGCAGTAACATCGTACTTGTTAACCATGCTGGTCAACACAAGAGGCATACGTATGATCATTCTAAGCGTTTCGCGTGGAAAAAATTTTTCTACAGGACGTTTGTTCACAGTTATACTGCCGGTACCCGGCGTAAGCGTGACACGTGCTACAGAACTTTTTCTCCTACCTGTTGCGTTATAAGCAATTTCGGCCATCAGGGTAATATCTCCTAATATTAACTCGTTAGTGTCTAGTCTAATTTAGTGATTCAGGACTCTGGGCGGTATGTGGATGTTCAGAGCCGGAATACACCTTGAGTTTTTTAAACATGGACCTGCCAAGTGAGTTCTTTGGCAGCATTCCCTTTACAGCAGCTTCGATAACCAGCTCCGGTTTTCTCTCCATGCGGTGCCTGGCGGTTTCGGCTTTGATTCCACCAATGTAACCGGTGTGATGATAATAGATTTTATCTTCCAGCTTGCGGCCTGTAAGCTGCACCTTGTCTGCATTAATAACCACAAGAAAATCACCGGTATCCACATGCGGTGTAAAAATAGGTTTTGTTTTTCCTCTGAGTATATCAGCCGCCTTTACGGCAAGCTTTCCAAGCACCATGCCTTCGGCGTTAATAATATACCACTTGCGGTCTATTTCTTCTTTTTTTGCCATGTACGTCTTCATGCCGCTTCCCTTTCGGTATTGTATTAAGTCAGTTTTAGGAATTTAAGAACTAAGGAATATATACTAAATTCCAAGTAATTGTCAAGTTTACAATATGTTTTTACGATTTTTTGTTTACGATTGCTTTTTACTGCTGCGTACGTTCTTTTGCGATCTGTAATCTTACGAGTGATTTTTTGAGGGCGGTTTCGGCACGTGCCACATCGATTGTCGGCTCGATTCCGGCTGGGGCGCGAACCACCCGGTCTTCAGCGCGCTGCCTGGACTCTTCGGCACGTGCCACATCAATATCAGAAGCAAGTTCCGATGAGTCGGCCAGAATTGTGATCTTATCAGCCGCAACCTCGGCATAGCCTGCATTTACAAAAACATATCCGGTGGTTTTGTCTTTTTTATAAGCCAGTTCTCCCACATCGAGTGTGGCTAGAAATGACGTGTGTCCGGGCAGAACACCAAACTGGCCCTGAAGGCCGGGCACGGTTACTTCATCAACTTCCTCGGACAGGACCAACTTGTCCGGGCTGACTATCTCAAGCTTAAGTTTATCTCCCATATCTTATCTACTTTGCCGCAGCCATCTTCTCCGCTTTCTCCACAGCCTCTTCAATCGGCCCGACCATGTAGAAAGCCTGCTCTGGAATGGCATCATGTTTGCCGTCAACAATTTCGGCAAACCCACGAATCGTATCAGCGATTTTTACATATTTACCCGGCATGCCGGTAAAAGTCTCTGCGACCGAAAACGGCTGCGAGAGATAGCGCTGAATTTTCCTGGCCCGGCTGACGGTCTGTTTATCTTCGTCGGAAAGCTCTTCCATTCCGAGAATGGCGATAATATCCTGAAGATCCTTGTAGCGTTGCAGGCTTCTTTGGACTTTAAGGGCCACTTCGTAGTGTTCCGGCCCTATTACCTTGGGGTCGAGAATACGGCTGACCGAATCCAGGGGATCAACAGCCGGGTAAATACCAAGCTCAGCTATCTGACGTGACAGCACAACAGTTGCATCAAGGTGTGTGAACGCAGTTGCCACAGCTGGGTCTGTAAGGTCATCGGCCGGAACGTAAATGGCCTGCATAGAGGTGATGGACCCCTTTTTGGTTGTAGTAATTCGTTCTTGCAGGCCGCCCATATCGGTTCCAAGAGTTGGCTGATATCCCACTGCAGAAGGCAGGCGGCCAAGAAGCGCCGACACTTCGGCTCCGGCAAGGGTGAAACGAAACATATTATCGATAAAAAGCAGCATGTCCCTGCCTTCTTCACGGAAGTACTCGGCCACTGTCAGTGCTGACAAGGCAACACGGCTTCTCGCGCCTGGTGGTTCATTCATCTGGCCGTATACCAAAGCTGTTTTATCCAGCACTCCGGACTCTTTCATCTCCATATAAAGGTCATTACCTTCACGGGTACGTTCACCGACTCCGGCAAAAACAGAGTAACCGCCGTGCTGCTTGGCGATGTTATGGATCATCTCCATGATCAGCACTGTCTTGCCGACACCTGCACCTCCAAACATACCGACCTTACCGCCTTTCATAAACGGGCACAGAAGATCAATAACTTTAACGCCTGTTTCAAAGACCTCGGTTGTGGGGTTTTGCTCTACGAATTCAGGCGCTGCGCGGTGTATGCTCCAGCGCTCCTTGTCGCTGCCTACCGGTCCGGCGTTGTCGTACGGATCTCCCACAACGTTCATGATTCTGCCAAGTGTGGCTTCACCCACCGGCACAGAGATAGGCTTGCCTGTATCCACGGCATTCATGCCACGAATGAGTCCATCAGTGGACTGCATGGCAATAGTTCTTACAGCGGAATCGCCTAAGTGGGCCGCCACTTCAAGAGTAAGGTTCATGTCAGGAGTGCCGGCCTCCGGATCCGCTTTTTGTTCAACCTTGATGGCATTTAAGATGGCTGGAAGCTCGGATTCGAATTGAATATCGACCACCGGGCCGACCACCTGGCTTATTTTCCCTATATTCATCAAAAAACCCCCTAAAAAAATGTCAGAGCAACAACTATTGTAGAGCCGGCCTCTTCTTGGGCCGCGTCCCTACGGAATTTTACTGTTTTACCGCCTCGGCTCCGCCTATGATATCCATCAATTCGGCGGTAATCGATGCTTGGCGGACCTTGTTATAATCCAATGTAAGTGTCTCTATCATGTCATTTGCGGCTTGTGTGGCATTTTCCATTGCATTCATCCTGGCAGCCTCCTCTGCAGCTTGACTCTCAAGAAGCGCCTGGTAGAGCTGTACTTCTATGTACTTTGGAAGAATGCGTCCAAGTATTGAATCTATTGACGGCTCAAATAGAAAAACAGGCGCGTCTTCAGCGATATCGCCGGTGTTTTCTTCGAAGGGCAGGAGCTTCTTGGTTATAACTTCCTGTGCCAAAACAGACCGGAATTCGTTATAAACAAGATACACTTCATCCATGGCGCCGTCTTCATAGGTTTTAATGACCTCCCGGGCTATTGCAGTGGCTGAGGCATAGTCGACCTTGCCCCCGGAAAGGCCCTCCCAGGCTCCCAGCGGTTCAATTCCCTCCCGCTTAAAATAAGCTTTTGACTTTCTGCCGACAGCGCAAACACTTACATCGTGCCCGTCGCTCTTCAACTGCTTTATGAGTTTATCCGCTGCCTTTAATGCATTGGTGTTAAAAGAGCTGCAAAGGCCACGATCACCCGTGATCAAAATCACCTCAACACTTTTACCATCCCGTTTTGCAAGCAAGGGGTGTGATTCCCTGTCAATTCCGGCTGTGATTGCTGTTATCACGTCAGCCATTTTTACAGAGTAAGGACGGGCTTCTGCCATTTTCAGCTGGGCACGGCGAAATTTAGCAGCCGCAACCATCTTCATCGCCTTTGTGATCTGAAGAGTGTTTTTTACAGAGCTGATTCTGCGCTTAATGTCTTGAAGTGAGGCCATCCGTTAACCCTGGAACCTCTTTTTGAACTCTTCTATAGCGGTATTTAGATTTGCTTTCAGGTCATCATCCAAGGCTTTTTTATCACTTAGTTCGGCTCTGACATCAGCTTTTTTATTCTTAAAAAACAAGTGTAACTCGGATTCAAAACGGCTGATCTCTTCAACCGGAACATCATCCAGGTAGCCCTGGCTTGCGGCGTATATGGATATGACCTGATCCTCAACATCCATGGGAACACATTCGTTCTGCTTAAGAAGTTCTACCAGGCGTTTTCCACGCTCGATCTGTTTCATGGTAGCCGGATCTAGGTCTGAGCCGAATTGTGCGAAAGCCGCAAGTTCACGATACTGTGCAAGGTCCAGCCTCAGCGTGCCTGCGACCTGTTTCATGGCTTTGGTCTGCGCAGCGCCACCCACCCGGCTGACGGAAAGTCCTACGTTTACAGCAGGCCGGACACCGGCAAAAAACAGGGAGCCTTCAAGGTATATCTGTCCGTCGGTGATCGAAATTACGTTTGTGGGAATGTATGCTGAAACGTCACCGGCCTGCGTCTCGATTATAGGTAAAGCGGTTAGCGACCCAGCGCCGAGCTCGTCAGATAGTTTTGCCGCGCGCTCTAACAGCCTTGAATGCAGATAGAAAACATCACCGGGATATGCTTCACGGCCCGGCGGCCTTCTAAGCAGCAAGGACAGCTGCCTGTAAGCCACTGCTTGTTTGGAAAGATCGTCGTATACTATTAGGGCATGCTTGCCGTTATCGCGATAGTACTCACCCATTGTGCAGCCTGTGTAAGGAGCGATGTACTGCATGGGGGCCGGATCGCTTGCGGTTGCCGCCACAACAATTGTGTGATCCATGGCTCCGTTATCCTCGAGGGTTTTTACCACACGTGCCACGTTGGCTCTTTTCTGGCCGATCGCAACGTATATACAGATGACATCCTTGCCTTTTTGGTTGATTATGGCATCGACCGCAATAGATGTTTTTCCGGTCTGCCTGTCGCCGATTATCAATTCGCGCTGACCGCGCCCGATCGGAATCATGCCGTCAACAGCTTTTACACCCGTCTGCATAGGCTCGTGAACGGATTTGCGCTCAATAATGCCCGGAGCTACGATATCAACCGGTTTTTTCAGCTCGGAGTTTATCGGGCCTTTGCCATCAATAGGCAGGCCGATACCGTTAACCACTCGTCCGACCAGGGCATCGCCTACAGGTGCCTCCATAATACGTTTTGTCCGCTTAACAACATCGCCTTCCTTTATAAGCGAGTCGTCACCGAAAAGAACAGCTCCCACCTGCTCGTTCTCCAGGTTCAAAACCATACCGAAAACATTATTGGGGAACTCAAGAAGCTCGCCGGCCATTGCGTTTTCCAGGCCGTAAAGCTTCGCAATTCCGTCACCTACTGTTAAAACAGAGCCAACCTCACTTACATCCACACGGCTTTCGAAGTCGGAGATCTGCTGTTTTATCAGCTCGCTTATCTCGTCTACCTTGATATCCATCCGTTCACCCCTTTATCAACTCTTCTTTAAGATTTTCCAATTGTCCCTTAAGGCTTCCATCATAGACCAGGCTGCCGACACTCACTTTAATACCTCCAAGAATTGAGGGATCGACAATTGGTTTAAGCTCTATAATGCGGCCTGTAATATTTTTAAGCGCTTTACCCAGCCTGTCGATAATTGAAGCTGGAATCTCTACGGCTGAAATTACAGTGGCTGTAGTTTTATTGAGCCTGTCGTTCAAAATCTGCTCGGCATAAAAAACAACGCTGCGTATAAGATGGAAGTTGGAATGCTCAAGCAGCATTTTCAGGATATGTGTAATCTCTTTTGAAAGCGATTTTTTTTCAAGCATCGCCTGTAATATATTGTTTTTTTCAGAGTGTGAAAAAAGAGGGCTGTAAAAGAAGTCTTTTAATTCTTTATTTGAAACAATCAGGTTATAAAAACTTTTAAGCTCACCCACGGCTCCGGCAGGATCAGCCCCATCCATGACCTTTCCGACAAACGCTCCAGCGTAACGTTTCGCTAAATGACTCTGCCTCAATTTCTGCTCTCCATCATAGATATATAGTTTTCAAGAAGCCGGCTCTGGTCATCTTCGGATGTCTCTTTACGTATCTTTTTTTCTGCAAGCTCTATAGCCAACCGGGCCGCCTCGGCTTTTAGTTCATTTTTGGCCTGTGTAAGCTCCACGTCCATGCTGAGCTTTGCACGCTCAACAATATCGCGGCTCATGCGCTTGCCTTGTTCCACCAGTGCAAGCTTCTCACGCTCGGCAGCTTTTTCGGCGTCACTAAGGATTGACTCGATAACCGTATCCTTTTCACTTAGTTGCTGCCTGGCCTCGGCAAGGCCTTTTTCCGCAAGCATTCTGGCTTCGGCCGCTTCGTCAAGTGTTTTTTCTATGGTTTCCTGGCGCTTTTTAAGCGCCTCTTTTAAGGGGTCTTTCGCATATTTGTACAGCAAAAAGGCGATAATCAAAAAATTTATCACCGACCACATAAAGCCCGTGGAAAAGAATGCGACCATCTCGCTTTCGCCTTCGCCGCCCGAACTTGCAAAGACCGGTGAGGAAAGTACATCCGTGAGGCCTGAAAATAAAATAATTGTTATAAAAAAAAGAAGAGAGCTTATGGTTTGGCGGTTTAGTGTTCGGCCCGGCGATGTCTGTTTATTTTTTTTCATAGCATTAAACATTAAATCCTTATCCTTCGACCAGCCTGCGCGCGATTTCCGAGGCAATTGCATCCACGTCTTTCTCCAGTTTGGCGCGTGCCGCTTCCGTGGCAGCCTGTAATTGCCGGACTGCACTTGCGCTTATAGAGGCTGCTTCAGCCTGGGCTTTGTCCAGAAGTTTTTTTTGTTCCAGAAGCCCTTCTTCCTTTGCTGATGCAACTATCGCTTTTGCCTTCTGGCGGGCCTCCGCCTTTTCCGCCTGAATTCCGGCTAGTGTTTTCTCACGTTTTTCATTTGCATCCTCTGCAGCGGCAAGCGCCGACTTAATTCGCTCGTCACGCACTGCCAGCACTTTGAGAAACGGTTTAAATATTATATTGTTCAGGAGAAAGAGAAACAGCAGAAAGCTGCCCAATTGAACCGTAAACCATACAGGCTCTATATCAAGCACGATCCCTCCTTAAATTAAGTCTTTATTTAAATCTTTATTTTTAAAAGAATCGAGAAAAAAGTGCATCAAAATTATCATGAAATTCAGGTTGTTGTCAAGAATTTAGGCCTAAAAAAACTATGATTTTTATTTATACGATTATGAGGACAAAAATGCGGGGAAGACTTTTTCGGTTAGATCAATTATAATTTTTGCCATAAAATTCAAGGAGAATTCGTATGACTAAACCTGTAAAAATGCCCCTGGCAGACCGGATAAACAGCCTGCCACCCTATCTTTTCGAGGCCATAGACCGCATGAAGCAGGAAACACTTTCCGCGGGTGTGGATCTCATAGATGTAAGTATAGGCGACCCGGACATGCCAACCCCTTCCCATATAGTAGAGCGAATGAAGGCTGCGGTCGAGAACCCGGAGAACCACAGGTATCCTTCTTCCGCCGGTATGTTATCGTATCGCCGTGCGGTTTCAGGATGGTACAGGCAGCGTTTCGGAGTCAGCCTGGAGCCTGAAACCGAAGTCCTTTCACTGATCGGGTCAAAGGAGGCAGTGGCGCACTTTCCTCTGGCCTTCATAAATCCGGGTGACACTGTGCTTTATACTTCACCCGGTTATCCTGTATATCCTGTCGGTCCGCTTTTTGCCGGAGGGCAGACGCATGCGCTGCCGCTTACGGCGGATAACGGTTTTCTGCCTGACCTTGAATCCATACCCCAAGATGTTCTGGGCAAGGCAAAGCTCTTTTTTTTCAACTATCCGAATAACCCTACCACCGCCTGTGCAACCAGGGAGTTCTTTGACGAGGTGGTTGAGTTCGCATCCCGCAACAATATTATTGCATGCCACGATGCCGCCTACAGCGAAATCTACTTTGACGGTAAAAAGCCGCTAAGCTTTCTGGAGGTTGACGGCGCCAAGGATGTTGGAATCGAACTGCATTCTCTTTCTAAAACCTACAACATGACCGGCTGGCGTTTGGGTTTTGCAGCCGGAAGTAAAGAAATAATCGCCGGATTGGCCAAGATAAAGTCCAACATGGATTCGGGAGTGTTTCAGGCTGTTCAGGAGGCCGGGATCGCCGCACTGGAAACAGATGATTCTGTGCTGGCGGAAATTCGTAATACATATCAAGAGCGAAGAGACGCCCTTGCCGAAGGTCTTACAAGCCTCGGCCTTGAGTTCAGCCTGCCTGAGGCATCCTTTTATATATGGACTAAAGCGCCGGCCGGTCACACTTCCAGCAGTTTTGTCGAGCTGCTGCTTAAAAAGGCCGGCATCCTTGCGACACCCGGTAACGGATTCGGTGATGCAGGCGAAGGCTACGTGCGTTTCGCCCTGACGGTTTCGGTCGAACGTGTCCGCGAAGCCGCTGAAAGGATGAAAGAAGTTCTTTGATTTAAACCGAGCCCTTCCGGCCTGTTCAGCTTATTCCTGGCTGCTGCCGGATAAAATAATGACAAAAAATGATTTTCAGGCTTTTTACAAGAACATCAAAAATAAAAATAAAAAATAAAAATAAAAATTATGCGCAGTTTAAAATATGGTTTTCGAAGAACTTCGTGGACTGATGCCGCCCCGCCTGAAAAGAAAAAGCGGGCAACTGGATTTGCGCCGTTGCAAGGGGATTATCGGTTTGTTGTCGGAACTTTTTACACTTTATTTTCCGGATAATCCGAAATGCCCCTGAAAGCTGCCTGTTTTTTAAGCAATTTGAACTGTCGTTTTTCCTAACATGTTGTAAATACGGGATAAACTCTTTGTGGCAGCAGGTGTCGGTAAATTTTACACTTTTGTCGCCATGAAATCAGGTTGTTTTAAAAAGATTTGTAATATCAATAAGTTGTAGTGTTGGCACGGACGTTGCATTTTATTTTAAGCATAAATATTTTATATAGAGTAATTTAGAAAAATATCCATATTAATTCTGATATCCTCTACAAAAATTTTTTGCTTTTTGCTATTTGGAATGAGCCGCCGCTTTATAGCTGTAAAAATGAGGTTAAGTTACTGAAAACTGTAATAAAATTGTAGTAATAACCGACTGCAAACCGACTGAAATATGAAAGTATCGCTTACCGTTTTTGGATTGTTGGTAAAAGGCTTTTATTTAAGCAGTAACAGTATAAAAAATAAATGTTTTATAGTTAAATGTTCTCGATGTGTCGTATTTTTATCTTGACATATTCCAAAATGGGGTGTTAGGTTACTCCACTTGGTATTAACATTTAGGGATTTTAGTCTAAAATAAACACACTAAATTAGGAGGTATAGGTTTATGAAAACGAAAAAGATATACATGGTATACTCGATTTTTATGATGCTTGCAGGCCTGCTGCTGTTTACGGTGCAGGGAGTGCGTGCTGATGATCTGCCAGCAGGAAAATATAGAACTGCGGCAGAAACTCTTGCGGCGCTTACTGCCTCGGGCTCTACAGCTGTAATTTTTGATGTACGCACAGTGGATGAGCATAACGGATGTCAGCCCCCTTGGCTGGGTACTGCTTGTCCTGATACTACACCACCTAAAGGAACGCCGGCATGGGTTGTTGATGGGGTGGTTAAATTGCCGATCAACATACCTTTCTGGAATACGACCAACTGGCCGAACGGGAATACGGGGGAAACTAATAGGAGAACCCCTGAAGACCCGACTGAAGTTAAGGCTATTATAGAAAACCTTCTTGCGGCAGGTGTTATAGATTTTGATACGGAAATACATCTCCTCTGCCGCAGCGCTGTTCGAAGCCATTTGATGCTGCATTGGATAGAGGATCAAGGTTCGACCGGTTTCTATAACGCCAGGACTGACACGAATGGTAATTTTACCAATCTGTACGATATTGACAGTGATGGTATTGAGGGTAGTACACAAGGAACTACTAGCACGTATGGCGGTATGAAGCTTTGGAATGAAGTAGAAGTCGGTCCATTATATACCGATTACAGTGGTGGTGTTGACAATGTTCCACCCCAGATTTTCTCGAAAACTCCAGCGGCAGATGCCACACCCTCCAGTGGCGATATAACCTTTACTGTTAGCGTATTAGAGCCGACAGCAGCTAATTTTCTCTATCCGGCGGTAACTGATGTTTCCCTTTATCTGGATTCATCAAGTGTTGGCTCGGATTCAAATGGTACAAGTGCTGTCTGGACAGACTTTACATTTAGTCAAACAGGATTAACGGGCACTCATACCTGGAACGCCAGTGCGACAAACAGTGCCGGAACAAGCTGGAATCCGAACGCTATGGATGATACTGTTTCCGGTCCGGCCGGCCCTGGCGAACGATCATTTACCATCACGCTTGCCGCTGATATTAACGTAACTCCACCTACAACGTCTAATGATCCATATGATTTTGGTAACATACAAGTGGGTGTTTCAACACCACCTACTGTAATAATAACCGTAACCAACTCTGGTGGTGCAGATCTTACCCTTGGCACTTTAGGTACGCTTTCAGCGCCGTTTAGCATTGAGTCACAAACCTGCTTTTCAGATCAGACCATAGTTAGTGGTGATTCTTGTACGATCACGGTTGCCTTCTCTCCCACCACTACAGGTGCTGCTTCTGAAGACCCAGTCACACTTTCTATCCCATCCAATGATACAGATGAAACTGTATATCTAAAAGGAGCAGGAGTGAATCTTCCAACGGAGACCCCTTCTTCTGATGCTCCGGTACTGGTTTCCCCGGCAGATGGTGGTACAACGCCTTCCTCGTTAACGTTTGAATGGAAGCCCTTTACAGGCGCTGAGAGCTATAAACTTTTTTATTGTCAAGAACCGGATTTCTCGGGAACAGGAAGTGGTTGCTCTGGCGTGGATATAACTGATGATATAACAACTGATGATGTAGCTTCTTTGAAAAACAAGAATGTTTACTACTATGCTGGAACAGGATTTAGCCTGTTGTTGTTTGGAGTGGTGCTTACAGGCGGTATAAGGGAGAGAAGAAAGATAATGTTGCTTCTTGCAGCAGTGGTTATATCGTCAGGAATGCTGTTTGTGTCATGTGGAGATGGCGATAATAATTCAACTGTTTCTACCGATGATAAGGAACATAGTTCCTATAAAACTTATGCAGTATCCGGTCTTAGTCCTGACGTCTACTACTGGGGAGTGGTGGCTGTGGATGCCGATGGAAATCAGATCCCAAGCGTAAAATGGGAATTTACTGTTAAATAATGAAGGAAACTGCTTCAAAGAAAAATGGGTATAATATAAATTACAAGAGGAGGAAAGTATGAATGTTTTGAAAAAAATTCTGCAAAGTTTTCCGAAAAAGCGCAGAGGCCGGTCTTTACTTATATTGGCATCGGTTTCTGTAATGCTGCTCCCTTTGTTTATGAGCAGTTGCGGCGATTACTATGAGTACGACTCAGCCTCGGAACGTGACCCAAAGATTAATGTTTTTATTAGTGCGAATGATCTTAAGTACTGGATTGATAACGGTTACTCCGACAAGTACGGTCACAACAGAGTAGTTGTGTTGCATGTGGGCGCTGGGTACTCTGAGGGGCATGTGCCCGGGGCGTTTAAGCTTGGCGCTTTCGCAGAGCTTACAGGTCCAAGGTCGGATGGAGTAAGTAATACGGCCGGTATGGTTTCCACAAAAGCCCAGATAGATAAAGTGATCCAGAACAGTGGAATTGACGGAGGCACGCTTATTGTTCTTACCTCGCAGAAAGATTCGTTTACTGAGCTTGCCTGGACATATTTCAATTTCCGGTACTGGGGATTTCCAAGGAGCAAGTTAAGAGTTCTGGATGGATTTATTGGTTCTACTTCTACTGATGGCGCATGGGTAGAAGTAGGAGGCGAGTTGGATAAGGCAGATCCTAAAACTCCGGAAGCCACCGAGTACAGCGTCTGCAATCTTACACAGGAGCCTGACAGATTCAGAGCTCCTCTGGAAGATATGATCAAGGTGGCAGGAGACAACGATCCAAAGACCGTGATAGTAGATGTTAGGAGCGCTGATGAATATAATGGCGTCGATGGTGCAACGACATCTCAAGACGTAGCGTTTGAAGGGCATATAAGGACTGCTATGTGGTTGAACTATATTGATTTACTGGATACTGACGGAACCTTGCTTGAATATACAGCGAGCATTGAAGATGACGACTTAGGTGAGAAGATATATGTTTACGATGATACTGGCAGTAGAGCGGCTGTTATGTTTTTACTTCTGGACGGCGTACTCAACTATCCTGTAAAACTTTATGACGGTGGATGGCTTGAGTGGGGTCAGATGGCCGGTGGTGACAAAGGTGATCTTGATGCGGATTCCAAGTGGAGAACCGAGAACCCGAAGAACCCTCTGTCTGCGGCTGTTACGTTTAATGCTACAGTCAAGCCTCTTTCCAGCTACAGC
>Ga0256830_1000180_pt1 | contig 57857 bp, 54 predicted proteins | sample 128326metaG_FD_190537 | JGI IMG/M metagenome (GOLD analysis project Ga0256830, IMG submission 190537) | Hydrothermal vent microbial communities from Lau Basin, Pacific Ocean - 128-326 | ecosystem: Environmental > Aquatic > Marine > Hydrothermal vents | place: Pacific Ocean: Lau Basin | collected... | reverse complement strand
AAGAGGCGTGCATTCAATATAGGCAAGAAGCACTACGACCTCGGGAACGACCTCTATGAGAGCATGCTCGACAGGCGGATGGTTTACACCTGCGCCTACTGGAGAGACGCGGATACACTCGACGAGGCCCAGGAGAAGAAGCTCGACCTCGTTTGTCGGAAGATAGGGCTGAAGCCCGGGATGAGGGTATTGGACATCGGTTGCGGCTGGGGTAGCTTCGCGCGGTATGCAGCAGAGAAGTACGATGTCGAGGTGACCGGCATAACCGTGTCGCAGAGACAGGTGGATCTCGGAAAGAGGCTGTGCAGCGGTCTCCCGGTTGAGATCAGGTTTCAGGACTACAGGGATGTCACGGGGAAGTTCGACAGCATAGTCTCTCTCGGAATGTTCGAGCACGTAGGGTACAAGAACTACAGGACATACATGGAGGTCGTGGACCGCTGCCTGAAGGACGACGGGTTGTTCCTGCTGCAGACGATCGGCGGCAACGAATCAGCGGTTCAGACAGATCCATGGATCGACAAGTACATATTCCCCGACTCCCTCCTGCCCTCGATCAAGCAGATAGGGGGTGCGATCGAAGGGCTGTTCGTCATGGAGGACTGGCACAACTTCAGCGCCCATTACGACAAGACCCTGATGGCATGGTATGGAAATTTTGACCGGAATTGGAATAATATAAAGTTGAACTATGACGAGAGATTCTACAGGATGTGGAAGTACTATCTGCTATCCTGTGCAGGCTCATTCCGCGCGAGGCACAATCAGGTCTGGCAGATCGTCTTCTCCAAGAGGGGGGTTCCTGGAGGTTACGAATCTATCCGTTGAGAGTCCTCCAGCCTTGCCGAGAAACTGGGGGACCGGATGATAATAGAGCCACAGGTCCGCCTGTTCGACATCATAAAGTGCCTCTCCATGGCAATGGACCTGATAAGCCCGGAGGTCGTCAATCATCACGAGCGTGTGGCATACATCGCGTTCAGCATCGGTTCCGAGCTCGGACTCTCGGTCGAAGAACAGAACGACCTGATCCTTGCAGGCGCACTGCATGACAGCGGGGCACTCTCCCTTGAAGAGAGGCTCGACTTTCTGGAATTCGAGACCGCGAATCCTCACAGGCATGCCGAGTTGGGATACCTTCTCCTCAAGGGCTTCGACCCCCTTGCCGCCGCCGCCCGGCTTGTACGCTACCACCACGTTCCCTGGAACAACGGACGGGGGGCGGAATTCAGGGGCGACGAGGTCTCTATGGGCAGCCATATCCTCCACCTCGCCGACAGGGTGGCGGTGCTCATCGATAATCAGCAGGAGATTCTCGGACAGGGGATTCTGATCTCGAGGAGGATAAACGAACAGTCGGGCAGGATGTTCATGCCCCGGCTCGTCGAAGTCTTCAACGGCCTCGCGGCAAGGGAGTTTTTCTGGCTCGACGTGGCCTCCAACTCGATAAGCTCCGTGCTGCAAGGAATGGCGAGGCTGAAGACGGTCAAGCTGGACATGCAGGGCCTGCTCTGCCTGTCGGACCTCTTCAGGCAGATCATCGACTTCAGGAGCAGGTTCACCGCCACGCATTCCGCTGGTGTTGCCGTGTGCGCCGTGGCACTGGCTGGCCTTGCCGGCTTCTCGGAGCGTGAATGCAGGCTGATGAGGATCGCCGGTCACCTCCACGACCTGGGCAAGCTCGCCGTGCCTGTCGAGATCCTGGAGAAGCAAACGAGTTTGACGGTCGAAGAGATCAAGGTCATCAAGAGCCACACGTTCTACACCTTCCGCATACTGGAGCACATAAAGGCGCTGGATACTATCAATGCGTGGGGCTCTTTCCACCACGAACGGATAGACGGCAACGGCTATCCGTTCCACCACAAGGGGGTCGACCTCTCATTGGGCTCCAGGATAATGGCGGTCGCCGACGTCTTCACCGCCATAACCGAGGACCGGCCATACAGGAAGGGGATGAGCCGGGACAAGACCATTGCCGTCCTCAGGCACATGGCTGAAGACAGAGCCCTGGACGCCGATATAGTATCACTGCTGTGCCGCCACTTCGATGAAGTCAACGCCCTGAGGAAGAGCGCACAGGAGGCATCGGTCGAGGAGTACCGCAGGTTCGTGAAGCAGGCCGATCAGTAACCGTCATTCAGTATCTTCACGTTGAGCACATTCTTCATGATCCTCAGTGCTGCATCGTGGTCTTCGGGAGCAATGCCGGCAACACCGTCCTTCACGACCTCGACGTCGTATCCCCTCAGTACTGCGTCAGAGGCTGTGAACAGCACGCATATGTGGGTGACACACCCGGTGAGTCGCAGGGTGTCTATCCTGAGGGCCCTGAGTGTGCTGTCGAGCTTCGTCCTGTAGAAACCTGAGTACGTCGTCTTCTCGATGATGATGTCGCTGTTCGACGGCCTCAACTCTTCTACGATCTGTGCCCCCTTGGTGCCCTTGACTGCATGTACCGGCCAGTTGAAGCGCTTGAACTCCGCGTCGTCTGGATCATGAGAGTCGCAGACGTATATGATATGCCGCCCTTCCTTTCTGGCTGACTCTATCTCCCGCTTGATTACGGAAACCACCTTCCTCGTGTCGGGAACCTCGAGAGGCGCCCCTTCCATCACGAAGTCGTTCAGCATATCGATCACGACCAAAGCCTTTTTCGACATACAGACCTCCTGATCATTGCTTCTGTACAAAAATGCCGCTCTTCGGGCACGCAAGGCGGAGACTCAAACATGCGTGTTCACTTGACGATCTCTGTCCCTATCCCCTCTTCGGTGAATATCTCGAGCAGGAGGCAGTGCGGAACCCTGCCGTCGACGATATGGGTCTTGCCCACACCGCTCTCGAGCACATCGATGCAGGCCTGCACCTTCGGGATCATTCCCCCCGAGATCGTACCCTCGTCGAGCAATTCCTCGATATCATCCTTCCTGATGCTGGAGAGTGTTCTGCCCTCTCCGTCGATGATTCCCGGCACATCGGTCATCAATATCAGTTTCTCGGCCCTGAGGGCCGCGGCGAGCGATGCCGCAACGTAGTCGGCGTTTATGTTCAGCGTCTCCTGCTCTGCACCCGCGCCGACAGGGGCGACAACGGGTATGAACCCGTTGCGTTCGAGGCCGACCAGGACGTCGGGGACCACCTCCACCACCTCTCCAACGAGCCCGAGGTCGATGATCTCGTCGGTTCCGGTCTCGGGGGAAGGCCTCTTTATGAGCTTCCTCGACGCGCGGATAAGCCCGGCATCCTTGCCGGTCAAGCCGACGGCCTTTCCGCCGTGGCGGTTTATTAGGGTGACGATCTCCTTGTTCACCAGGCCGCCGAGAACCATCTCGACGATGTCGATGGTCTCCTCGTCGGTAACCCTCTGCCCGTGAACAAAGGTGGGGGTCTTGCCCATCTTGCTCATCATCTCCGAGATCTTCGGCCCGCCGCCGTGAACGATCACCGTGTTGATGCCGATATAGTTGAGCAGGACAACATCCTGCGCAAAGGCATCCTTGAGGTCGTCCCTCGTCTGAGCCGCCCCTCCGTATTTTATCACAAAGGTCTTTCCGTAGAACTTTCTGATGTACGGGAGGGCCTCGATCAGTATCTCGGCCTTTTCGATCAGTCTCTTCATACACTCACCGGGCGATTCTCCGGACTTTACACTCCCCGTCAAAGCAGCATAACGCCAGGCGGGCAGAGTCCCTGTCCAAAATCAGGTGGATATTTTAACACATCCTGGGGGACGGCTGCACTTGTCGGGCTCAGGGGCTGCAAGACCGTAGAGTGGTGCCGGAAGCGTGTATTCGCCGGCGGGTCAGAAGAGTTCGTACTTCACCAGCCTGCCGTCGAGGCCGCCGGTCTTGAGGGGTTTCTTCCACTTCGGCCTCAGTCCCAGTTGCTTGATGAGTTCACGTTCACCGAAATAGATATAAGCGGCGGATCCCTTGCATCTCTTCTTCAGGAAGTCACCGAGGGATTTGTACAGGCGGCCGAGTTCCTCCCTCTTACCCATGCGTATGCCGTATGGGGGATTCGTGATGATGACGCCGTCTTCGAGTCCTTCGCTCTCCCTGAAATCCAACACCCGGAGGCCTATCCTCTCGCCGTGTCTCAACTTGCAGGTATTCATCCGGGATATCTCCACGGCACGGGCTGAGAGGTCGCTTCCGAAGATGTATCCATGCGGCAGTTCACGTATCCGGCTGTCGAGCTCACTCCTCGTCCTCCTCCAAGTCGTCTCATCGAAGTCCGGCAGGAATTCAAAGCCGAAGCGCTTCCTGAATACCCCGGAAGGTATCCTGCAGTAATGCATGAGTGCCTCGCAGAGCAGGGTGCCCGAGCCGCACATCGGATCATAGAGTGGAACCGAGCCGTCCCATCCGGCATACCTGATGATTGCTGCAGCGACCGTCTCCTGCATGGGGGCTGCAAGGGCTTCCTCACGGTATCCCCTCCGGTGCAGGGCGCCTCCGGACGTGTCCAGGCTTATGGTCGCTTTGTCCCTGTTTACATGGAGGTTCAGCCATACATCCGGTCTTATCTTGTCGACGTCAGGCCTCCTGCCGGATGTCTCTCGAAAGGAGTCCACGATTGCATCCTTCAGACATAGGGATGCATAGTGAGAGTTGTTTATGCTGCTCTTCGAGACGTTGCCGAATACGGCGAACGTGTTCTCAACGCTGAAGAAGTCCGTCCAGTCCACCCTACGCGCCTTCTTGTACAACTGTTCGGTACTCCTGCAGCTGAAGGTGACGATTGGTGCAAGTATCCTCGAAGCGAGCCTCGCAGCATAGTTGATCCTGTAAAGCGCCTCCCTGTCGGCCGAGAAGTAGACGCCGCTGTAGCCGGCAGTGACATCGGTCGCGCCCAACTCGATGAGTTCGCAGGCCCCCGCGTCTTTTAAATCGTCTGATATCTGCGCAAAGAACCTGCCGGTCTTTTGATATTCATACATGGCCGACTCCGTCACCCGGGCTCCCTGGTGGAAACGGCCCATCCCCTCATCCGCTCCTTTCGGCACATGGTATGCAGAGGGTCTCGCCGCCTCTGCGTCTCGTCTTCGGCTCCATGACCTTCTCACCGCAAACGTCGCACCTGATGGATGGATATATCCTCGCCACCTCCGGGATATCCGCCTCCGTCCACTTCACCTCGAAGAGGTCGCTGTCAGTGGCGTTCAATACGGCCTCGGTCTTTCTCGCCTTCCTGTCGTGCACCGCCTTCAAGACCTCCTCGGACCGCTCCCCGGAAGAATAACGCCTCCACATCCGCTGTTCCTCTTCGGTCTCTGCAGGCGGGCTCCACTTGACCGAGATCCTCAGGGCCTCTGCCGAGGGCCTCCTTATGAACGTGTAGACCTGCTTGCCGTAGTCGCGGAATATGAGGTTGCCCTTGCCGAAAGTGCATCCGGTCATCACCTGCACGGCGTCCACTGCGCAGGAGTTGTTCTCCACGACGGCAACCAGTTCCTCGTCCTCGGACCTCGGGCCGAACTCCCTGAGTACAAGGGCCGAGACCCTGTAGCCGAGTGCGAGGCCGGGACAAGCGTGTCCGTGAAACCGTATCACGTCTTCGAAGGTCGTCAAAGCACCTCCCTGTAGGTCGTCACGAGCACATTGTAGCCCTCGCGCGCGAGCCTCGCCGCCGCCCGTTCAGCAGAGCCGCGGTCCGAGAACTTCCCGATCATGACCCTGAAGTACCTCCTTCCCTTGATCGCGATCTCCTGTATGTAGACCCCCCTGTAAGCACGTGACAGCTCGGACTTCAGAGAATCGGCATTGCCGAAGTCCCTGAAAGACGCTACCTGTATGGTGAACGGACCTTTAGAGGAGGCGACATACTTCACTCGTCGGGCAGGGGACGCCTCCATCCCGAGATACTCCACCCGCACCCTTGCAGTGCCCCTGCCGATCAAGCCGATCTTTTTCGCAGCACCGTACGAGAGGTCTATGTCCCTGCCCCGGATGAACGGCCCCCGGTCGTTGATCTTGACCACCACGGAGCGTCCGTTTTCCGGGTTGGTGACCTTGAGCCTCGTACCGAAGGGGAGGGTCTTGTGGGCCGCCGTATGTGCATACATGTTGTACCTCTCCCCGGAGGCGGTCAGCCTTCCGTGGAACTTCTTGCCGTACCACGAGGCCACCATGTAGCGGTCTTCAGGCCTTACCTCCTGCCTCGAGGACGCGCAGGCCTGAAGCAGCATGACAACGACAATCAGGACAACGGGCTTTTTCATGTCAGGTGCCCTCCATTATGTATGGATTTACACCGTATCATGCGGGGTGTCGGGCCGCAATCCCGCCAACGTGCTGGATACCTTCAGGAGTTTAGAGTATGTACCTGCTCAGGTCTTCATCCTTGACTATATCGCCGAGCTTCTCCCTCACGTAGCCGCTGTCGATCGTGAGAGACGTGTTTCTCTTTTCAGGGGCGTCGAAGGAAATCTCCTCAAGGAGCTTCTCGAGTATGGTATGGAGGCGCCTCGCGCCGATGTTCTCGGTCTTCTCGTTGACGGTGGCTGCTATGGAGGCTATCTCGTCTATGGCGTCATCCGTGAATACTATCTCCACATCCTCTGTGGCAAGCAGGGCGATGTACTGCTTGACAAGGGCGTTGTCGGGTTCCGTGAGGATTCGGACGAAGTCCTCCTTACCGAGAGAGTCGAGTTCCACCCTTATCGGGAACCTCCCCTGGAGTTCGGGTATCAGGTCAGAGGGCTTGGCCATGTGAAACGCCCCGGCTGCGATGAACAGTATGTGCTCCGTGCGCACGGGGCCGTGCTTGGTGGTCACCGTGGTCCCCTCGACTATGGGGAGCAGGTCTCTCTGGACCCCTTCCCTCGATACATCTGGTCCGTGGCCCGAGCCCCTTGAAGCCACCTTGTCTATCTCGTCGAGAAATACTATGCCGGTCTGCTCGGTGCGCTTTATGGCCTCTTTAGTGACCATGTCCATGTCGATCAGTTTGTCCGCCTCTTCCCGGGTGAGCAGCTGGACGGCCTCGGATATCCTGACCTTCTTTCTCTTCGGTTTTTCGGGCAGGAAACTGCCGAGCATCTCCTTGAGGTTGATCTCGAGGTCTTCGAGTCCGACGTTCGAGATGACGCCGAGGGGCATCACCTTCTCCTTGACCTCTATCTCGACATAGCGCGAGTCGAACTTTCCGGCCCTGAGCTGGGCCCTCAGCTTCTCCCGCGTGTCTGAATACTTCCGTCTCTCTTCTTCACCCTGCTCCGACTCCCTGAATCCCCTTCCGGGACGCGGAAGGAGCAGGTCGAGCAGCCTCTCCTCGGCAAGGGCCTTGGCCTTCTGCTGTACCTTTTCGAAGTGCTCGGTCTTGACCATGTTGACGGCGATCTCGGTGATATCCCTTATTATCGACTCCACGTCCCTGCCGACATAGCCGACCTCGGTGAACTTCGATGCCTCGACCTTCATGAACGGTGCGTTCGCGAGCTTAGAGAGCCTCCTTGCGATCTCGGTCTTTCCGACCCCCGTGGAGCCGATCATTATTATGTTCTTCGGCAGGACTTCATCGCGAAGCTCGGGACTCAGCCTCTGCCTTCTCCACCTGTTCCTGAGAGCGATGGCGACGGCCTTCTTCGCATTACGCTGTCCTATGATGAACTTGTCGAGCTCTTCGACTATGCGTCTCGGTGTGAGCCCTTCCTCGATGGGGCTCCATTCTCCGTGAGAGCCGCCTTGTTCCGTCATGTCTTCGGCTTTCTCCATGGTCTTCATCTTATAACTCCTCTATTATTGTTCGTTCATTGGTGTAGATGCAGATATCCGCCGCAATCCTCATGGCCTTCTCCACGATCTCGCGCGGCCCGAGCGAGGTGTTGGCATAGAGGGCCTTTGCAGCCGCCTGAGCAAAGGGGCCGCCCGAACCGATTGCAGCGATTCCCTCCTCCGGCTCTATGACGTCACCCGTGCCTGAAATGATGAATGTATGCTCGGTATCGGCTACTATGAGCAGTGCCTCGAGCCTCCTGAGTATCTTGTCGGTCCTCCAGTCCTTGGCGAGTTCCACCGCGGCCTTTGTGATGTTACCCCTCAAGGACTCGAGCTTTCCTTCGAACTTCTCAAAGAGGGTGAAAGCGTCGGCCGTGGCGCCAGCAAAGCCCGCAAGGACCCTCTCCTTGTACATCTTCCTCGTCTTGCGCGCATTGTGCTTCAAGACGGTGTTGCCCATGGTGACCTGGCCGTCACCGCCGATGGCGACCTTTCCGTCTCTCCTCACACACAGTATCGTCGTTCCTCTTATCATGACCACGTCTCCTTGTCCGGCCTGTATCGACTCACGCCGGCCTCTTCCTTGAGCCGCCGCCGTGGATCGGGAGGGCTGTAAATTCGTATTATAACAAATTATAACAAAGCCCCCCTATTTTTCTCCTTTTCTCTTCCCCGCAAGGGGGTGTGACTTGTCGTAGACATCCATCAGGTGAGAGACATCCAGGTGCGTATACACCTGTGTTGAAGAGAGCGAGCCGTGACCAAGGAGTTCCTGGATGACCCTGAGGTCGGCTCCGCTCTGCAGCAGGTGCGTGGCAAAGCTGTGCCTGAGCGTATGGGGGCCTACGTTTCCGCTGATCCCGGCCTCTCTCGAGTACTTGACCACTATCCTTCTTATGCTCCTGTCCGTGAGGCGGGCACCGGTTCTGTTGAGGAATACGGCTTCGGTATGATGCCTGACAAGGGCCCTCTCGATCAGGTACGCCTTCAACGATTTGACCGCCTTGCTCCCCACCGGGACTATCCGTTCCTTCTTCCTCTTGCCCCTCACCTTTATGAGCCCCTCTTTCAGGTTCAGGTCGTCCATGTCCATGGCGGCCAGCTCGCTGACCCTCAAGCCGGACGAATAGAGGAGGTCGAGGACCGCCCTGTCGCGTGCCTTCCGGAAACCTATGCCCTCGGGCTCCTCGATGACCGAGAACATCTCGTCCACCGAGAGAAACCTCGGCAGCCGCTTCTTCTGCTTGGGGTTTGGAACAAGGCGGGCGGGGTTCGAGCCTATCAGGCCCTCCCTGTGGAGGAACCTGAAGAACGACCTCAAGGTGGCCAGCTGCCTGCTTACCGTGGACCTCTCCTTGCCGTCTCGGAGGCGCTGGGCCATGAAGCCTCGGATATCGCTCAACTCGACCTCGGCGGGAGGTTTTCCGACAACTCCGAAGAACTGCCCGAGGTCCTCTCTGTATGCCCTCAGGGTGTGCTTGGAGGCACCCTTTTCCACCTCCATGTATCTCAGGAATTCATCCGTGTATTCACTCATCCGCTTTTTCTCAGGTATTCCTTCCACGCCGCAAGCGCCCTCTCAACGATGTATGCACGCCGTCTCTTCTTGTCCCTGATCCTTTCCCCGACCGGGGGAAAGAGCCCGAAGTTGACGTTACTCGGCTGAAAACCGTCAGGAGGCGATGCCGTGACGTAATGAAGCAACGCCCCGTGAGCCGACTCAAGCGGCGGGACCACGAAGTCGAGCCCCTTCAGTCTTCTCGCCGCGTTTATCCCGGCAAGCACCCCCATGGCCGTGGATTCGATATATCCCTCGACTCCCGAGAGCTGTCCTGCGATGTAGACGTCCGGGCGGACCTTGAGCGTGAGGTCCGGCTCCAGAAACATGGGGCCGTTGACGAAGGTGTTCCTGTGTATGCTTCCATAACGCATGAATTCGGCGTTCTCGAGACCGGGGATCAGCCTGAAGACCCTCTTCTGCTCGGGCCACTTGAGCCGCGTCTGAAACCCTACCATATTATAGGCCGTTGCGTCCATGTTTTCAATCCGGAGCTGGACGACCGCATACGGCATCTCCCCGGTGCGCGGATCCACCAGCCCGACCGGCTTCATGGGGCCGAAGCGTAGGGTCTCCTTTCCCCTTCTCGCCATCACCTCAATGGGCATGCACCCCTCGAAGACCCTCTCGTCCTCGAAGACCCTCGGGGCCACCATGTCGGCCTCTAATAGGGCGGCATGGAACCTCTCGTACTCGTCCCTGTTCATAGGGCAGTTCAGGTAGTCGGCGTCTCCCTTTCCATACCTCGAAGCCCTGAAGACCTTGGAGTGGTCGATGCTCTCGGCATCCACGATCGGTGCGATGGCATCGTAGAAGTAGAGGTGGTCACCACCGAGCAGCCTCCTCAACGCCCATGAAAGGGCATCCGAGGTCAGCGGACCGGTGGCCACAATGCAGGGGCCTTCGGGGATATCCACTGCTTCTTCCCGTATCACCTCTATTGATGGATGCTCGGACAGCCTCCCCGTTATGTATTCGGCGAAGAGCGTCCTGTCCACGGCAAGGGCTGAACCCGCCGGCACAGTGCATCTTTCGGCTGCCTCCATTATCAGGGAGCCTGCCAGCCTGAGCTCTTCCTTGAGCAGTCCGGCCGCTGTTGCCGGCTCCTTGGACCTGAGGGAGTTCGAGCATACGAGTTCTCCGAGGAGACCGGTCTTGTGGGCGCCGGTCGTCTTGAGAGGCCTCATCTCGTATAACCTCACGCAGATCCCCCTCCTCGCCGCCTGATAGGCGGCCTCAGAGCCCGAGAGCCCTCCACCGATTATTGTAAGCGTCTCCATTGTACACGCACGCCCCTATGTTGAGTATGGTCCGGGAAAAAAGACCTGTCGTGTTGTTATAATAAAACATGTCTGTGCTCGAAATAAAGAAATATCCGGACCCCGTACTGAAGAGAAAGGCTCTTTCCGTCGAGGAGGTCGACGGTGCGCTCCAGAGACTCATTGACGACATGATCGAGACGATGTATGCAGCACCGGGCATAGGCCTGGCTGCGCCTCAGGTGGGCGAGTCCAAGCGTGTCATAGTGGTGCACGTGAAACTCAAGGAGGAAGAACACCCGCTGATCGTCCTGCTGAACCCGGAGATAATCGAGCGTGACGGGAAGGTGGTCTCAGAGGAAGGGTGCCTCAGTGTGCCCGGCTACGTGTCGAACATCGAACGGGCTGCGGCGGTGCGCGTCAGGGGGCTTGACAGGGAAGGCAGATCGGTCGAGATCGAGGCTGAGGGCCTTCTGGCAAGGGCGCTTCAGCACGAGATAGACCACCTCGACGGCCTCCTCTTCGTCGACAGGATGAGCCCGATAAAGAGGGAGTTTTTCAGGAAGCGCTATCTCAGAAGGCTGAAAGAGTCAGCCTGAATCCCTTGGCATTACTTGTTTTTGCTTTTACGTATCGGACTGGGCGGATACTTGGACCGTAGAGGCAGCCCTCCGGGTTTCTTCGTCTGATTCTCGAGTTGCAGGGCCTGCACACATTGCGGTTGAGGGCGGACTGACGGAATGAACGCGGCATGGCGATAATTTTCTTCGGCACTCCAATATTTGCGGTTCCTGCACTCGAGGGGCTGATATCTTCAGGAGAAGATGTCGTGCTCGTAGTGACTCAACCGGACAGGCCGGGTGGGAGGGGGCACAGACCCGTTCCTCCTGCTGTCAAGTCCGTGGCCGAGAGGTACGGGCTTACGGTCGTCCAGCCAGAGAAGATCGGCTCAGATGATTTCAGGCACACACTCGAGTCCATGAATCCAGAATTCATTGTAGTTGTGGCTTACGGCAGGATACTGCCTGCCGGAGTGCTCCGCGTACCTCGCAACGGCTGTATAAACCTTCATGCCTCGCTGCTTCCGAGACACAGGGGGGCGGCCCCGATCCAGTGGGCCATCATCAGCGGCGACAAGAAGACCGGTGTCACGACCATGCTCATGGACGAAGGGCTCGATACAGGGGATATACTGCTTCAGAGGGAGGTTGAGATACGAGCGGACGACAATGCCGCCACGCTCTCGGAAAGACTCGCTCGAGAGGGCGCGGAACTCCTGGTTGAGACCCTTAGGGGGGTGCGAAGCGGTGCGGTGAAACCCCGCCCACAGCGTGGAGAGCCGAGTTATGCCCCGGTGCTGACAAAGGAGGACGGACTCATCGACTGGTCACTGCCGGCCCTAACGATATACAACAGGGTGAGGGGGCTCTACCCGTGGCCCTGCGCATACACCTTCTACAGGGGGAAGATGCTCAAGCTCCTAAAGGTGGAGGCCATGGAGGGAGAAGGGCGGCCCGGTGAGGTCGTGCGCAGGGGTAAGGCTGAACTGGCCGTCGCTGCTTCAGCCGGCCTCGTGAAGATATTAGAGATTCAATTGGCCGGCGGAAAGCCCATGGATGTCAGGGCCTTTCTGCAGGGTGCCGGGAGAGACATAAGGGTGGGAGACAGGTTTGGCAGTCTACAGGACAATTAGGGGTTTCGTCCTCAAGGTGCTCTATCCCGTCTTTATGCTCCTGTCGGCCTTCAGGAAGGATAAAAAGGAACACCTGCAGCGGCTCATCATCGAGATGAACAACCGCCTCGTGGTCAGGGAGCGCCACAAGACGAAGAGGATACTTCTGCTCCTTCCGCACTGCATCCAGATAGACAAGTGCGAGATCAGGCTCACTCACAACATCTACAACTGCAAGAGGTGCGGCAGGTGCGAGATCAAGGACCTCATCGACCTGGCCGACGACTACGGGCTGACCCTCTTTGTGGCCACCGGGGGCACGCTTGCAAGGAGGATCGTGAAGGATGCAAGGCCGGAGGCGATTGTCGCCGTCGCCTGCGAGAGGGACCTCTCAAGCGGTATAGTCGACACGTATCCGATGCCCGTGCTTGCAATCCCCAACGAGAGGCCGTTCGGCCCCTGCTTCAATACCCGCGTGGACCTCGACAAGGTCAAGGAAGCCATAAAGACTTTCTGCTCGTGAGCACGGTTGTGATATAATCTATAGCATCGAGGGGTTTACCGGACTCCTCGAGTCACACCACACTCGAAATTCTCTATATTTTCTTACGGGAGGTGGAGCATGGAGGCAACCATAAAGTATGTAGACGGACTCAGGTTTGTAGCGGACGGGTCCACGGGACATTCGATCGTCATGGACGGGGATCCGGAATTCGGTGGAGAGGACACTGCCCCGAGGCCGACGGAACTCGTCCTCATGGGGCTCGGCGGGTGCACGGGCATGGACGTCATCTCCATACTCAGGAAGAAGAGGCAGGAGGTCACGGGGTTTGAGATCGAGGTCCGGGGCAAGAGGGCGGAGGCGCACCCGAAGAAGTTCACGGACATAAACCTCCACTACACCGTACGTGGCAGGGACATCTCGGAAGACGCCGTCAAGAAGGCGGTAACACTCTCCATGGAGAGGTACTGCTCGGTGAAGGCTACGCTTGAGGGAGTGGCGAACATCACATATTCCTACAGCGTGATACAGGAGTAGGGTTCAGGTTCGGCTCATGTTTCTCTATCTCGGCAAACGCCTGGCGGAGATACTGGTCACGCTGGTGGGGATAACCCTCCTGTCTTTCTTCATAATACACCTTGCGCCCGGCAAGCCGACCGACGTGCTGACCGATCTCAATCCCAAGATAACGCCGGAGGCGAGGGAGCGACTCGAGAAGTACTACGGACTCGACAAGCCCATCATCGTTCAGTATCTACTGTGGGTGAAGCGGGTGGTGAGGCTCGACTTCGGGGACTCCTTCTCCACGGACAGGCGGCCCGTATGGGAGAAGATAAGGGAGAGACTCCCGGTCACCGTATCGATCAACCTCCTCAGCATGATGCTCATATTCCTGGTGGCGGTGCCGGTGGGCATAACTTCGGCGACGCGCCGCTATTCCCTGTATGACAAGATAACGACGGTGGGCGTCTTTATTGGATTTGCAATGCCGGCATTCTGGCTCGGCATTCTGCTGATGATGCTCTTCGGCGTATACCTGAACTGGTTGCCCATATCCGGTCTCAGGTCCATGAACTACGAAACACTCTCTGCCGGAGGCAAGGTGATGGACCTGGCGAAACACCTCGTCCTGCCGGTCTTTGTATCGGCCTTCGGCGGCATCGCCGGCATATCGAGGTACATGCGAAGCAGCATGCTCGAGGTCGTAAGGCAGGACTACATCGTCACGGCGAGGGCAAAGGGGTTGCCGGAGAGCAAGGTCATCTACAGGCACGCCTTGAGGAACGCGCTGCTCCCCATCATAACGCTGCTCGGCCTCTCCGTTCCCGGACTGATAGGCGGGAGCGTGATATTCGAGCAGATATTCAGCATCCCAGGCATGGGGCGGCTCTTCTGGATGTCGGTCATGCAGAGGGATTATCCGCTGATAATGGGGCTGCTCACCATCGGCGCGGTACTGACGCTGATCGGCAACATGCTTGCCGACCTCTGCTACGCAGTGGCCGACCCGAGAATCAGGAGGAGATGACGGGAATGCTTAGAGAGAGGTTCACACGCAACAGGCTCGCCGTGGCAGGTGGTATTCTCGTGGCGCTGCTCTTTATCGTGGCACTGCTTGCACCCGTGCTCGCCCCGTATGAGCCCGACTATATCGACAGATACCACGTGCTCGAGCCTCCGGGCAGACTCCATCCGCTCGGCACCGACGACATAGGCAGGGACGTCCTCAGCCGGATGCTCTACGGTGCACGGGTCTCGTTGTCCGTGGGGTTCGTGGCCGTGGGAATCTCAACGCTCATAGGGATGATGATGGGTGCCGTGGCCGGCTACTACGGCGGCATCGCCGACAGGCTGATCATGAGGTTCGTGGACGTGATGCTCTCGATACCGTCGTTCTTCTTGATCCTCGCTGTCATCGCCTTCGTGGGCCCAAGCATATGGAATATCATGTTCATAATCGGGCTGACATCCTGGATGGGCGTGGCGAGGCTCGTGAGGGCCGAGTTCCTCTCCCTGAAGTCGAGGGAGTACATACTCGCCGCAAGGGCTGTCGGCGCCTCAGACACGAGGATAATACTCAGGCACATGCTACCCAACAGCCTTGCGCCGGTTATAGTCTCCGCCGTGCTCGGCGTTGCGTCCGCAGTGCTCCTCGAGTCGTCTCTGAGCTTTCTCGGCATCGGGGTCCAGCCGCCGATGCCGAGCTGGGGCAATATTCTCACGGCGGGCAAGGCCAACATCGAGATCGCATGGTGGCTCTCCGTGTTCCCCGGGGCAGCCATACTCGTTACGGTGCTGTCCTACAACCTCCTCGGCGAGGGATTGAGAGACGCCTTAGATCCGAGACTCTGGGAGAGGCGATGACCAGCAGGCTCGTCTTGTTCGATATCGACGGCACCCTGATGGATTCGGGGAGGGCTGGCACGAGGGCCCTCGACAGGGCGTTCCTGGACCTCTTCGGCCTGAGGGGCGCGTTCGAGGGGATCAGCATGGCGGGAAAGACCGATATCCAGATAATCAGGGAATGCCTCAGGATGCACGGCCTCTCCGACGGCCCCCGTGAGGTCGAACGGGTGATCCGTGCTTACACGGCCCTGCTGGCCGAAGAGATAGAGAACCCGGAACGGAGCGTGATGGCCGGCGTCGTCGACCTGCTCGAGGTCCTCAAGGCAGGCGGCGTGCCGACCGGCCTTCTGACCGGGAACATAGAGGAGGGTGCACGGATAAAACTCGGCTCGATAGGCCTCTACGGGTACTTTACCGCCGGCGCATTCGGCAGCGACCACGAGGACAGGGACATGCTGTTGCCCGTCGCGGTGAAGAGATTCTCCGCGCTCGGCATAAGGGTTCCTCCCGAGAGGTGCATAGTCATCGGCGATACCCCGAGGGATGTCAGGTGCGCGCGGGTTCACGGAGCTTCGTGCATCGCCGTCTGCACGGGACCATACGGCAGGGACGCCCTCGCAGAGGCGGGTGCGGACCTCGTGCTGGAGAGCCTGGAGGAGAGGGAGGCCTTCCTGGGCTTTCTGAGTGCGGTGGTGTAGAATCCTTGCGTAGCATCTGGGGATAAGCCCTTTCAGCGAAATCTTGTTGCTTTTGAGCACGGGATATGATACTATTTTACGTGTTTGATCCCGTAAGTTGTCCCTGTCGCTTTCTTGCCAGGAGGGAACCCGCGGGCATGATGTCGACATTGCATCCTTAATCCTTACAGTTCAACCAGCACTTGGGAGGGGGACCGTTATGGAAGATCGACATGAACCTGACAACGCCTCCAACGTGGACGAGAAGTGGTTCCACGCCGTCTGCGAGAGCATCGGTGATGCAGTGATGGTCAGCGACAGGCACGGTACAGTGCAGTATCTCAATCCAGTATCCGAAAGACTGACCGGCTGGACGAAAAATGACGCACTCGGAAGACCGCTCGATAGTGTCTTCCGTATAATCAGCGAAGAGGACCGCAGGGCGGTCGAAAACCCGGCTGAGAAGGTCCTGCGCGAAGGCCGGGTGGTGGGATTGGCCAATCACACGCTGCTCATCTCGAGGGACGGCTCGGAGATTCCAATTGCCGACAGCGGCGCCCCGGTCAAGAATGAATCTGGTGAAATCCTGGGCGTGGTCCTCGTCTTCAGGGATCGGACAGAGGCCCGCAAGGCCGAGCTGGCCCTGCAGGAGGCGAGAGAATTCGCTGAAAGCATAGTCGCCACAATCCGCGAACCACTCCTCGTCCTGAGCGCCGACCTGAGAGTCATCTCCGCAAACCTTCCGTTCTACCGGACGTTCGAGGTCGGCGAGGAGGAGACCCACGGCAAGTACATATACGATCTCGGTAACGGACAGTGGAACATCCCGAGACTCCGTGAACTGCTCGAGGACATCCTGCCGCACGACACGAACTTCAACGACTTCAGGGTTGATCACGACTTCGAGCATATCGGCAGGCGCATCATGCTGTTGAATGCGCGACGCATTCACCGCAAGGCCGGCGACACACAGATGATACTGCTCTCCATCGAGGACATAACCGAGCGATCGAGGCTGGAGGAACAGTACCGCCAGGCACAGAAACTGGAAGCCGTCGGCCTTCTTGCAGGAGGCGTTGCGCACGACTTCAACAATCTCCTCACCGTGGTCCTCGGCTACGGAGAGGTCATCCTCGGCACACTCTCAGAAGGCGATCCACTCCGGCAGGATCTCGACAAGATACTCGATGCGTGTCACCGCGGAGCAAACCTCATACACCAGCTTCTCGCCTTCAGTCGCAAGCAGGCCCTGCAGCCCGAGGTTCTCGACCTCAACAGGCTGCTTGACGGCCAGCAGGGACTGCTGAAGAGGCTGATCGGCGAGGATATCGAGCTCCTGACCGTCTTTTCGGAAGACCTCGGCCTCGTAAAGGCGGATGCAGGCCAGATCGAACAGGTCGTCATGAACCTCGCCGTGAATGCCAGAGACGCCATGCCCAACGGAGGTGAACTCATCATCGAGACGGCCAACGTGGAACTGGACGAAGAATACGGCAGGCTTCATGCAGGCGTCGTCCCCGGCCCCTATGTCGTGCTCGCCGTCACGGACACGGGTACAGGCATGGACAAGGAGACCCGCTCAAAGATATTCGAGCCCTTCTTCTCCACCAAGGAGATGGGACGGGGAACAGGCCTCGGGCTCTCGACCGTATATGGAATCGTCAAACAGTCCGGAGGCCACATCTGGGTCTACAGTGAACCCGAAAAGGGCACGACCTTCAAGATCTACCTGCCGCAAACGGATGACGCCCCGGCGGCTGTTCAAGAATGCCCTGCGGACTTCGAGGTTCGGCATGGTGCAGGACACGTGCTCGTGGTGGAGGATGAACACGCGATACGGGAACTCGTGGGAGTTCAGCTCGAGAGTCTCGGCTACGAGGTGACCCTCGCCGCCGACGGCCGTGAGGCACTGGAGGCTGTGGAGGTGAACGGGCTGAGACCCGACCTTCTCATAACCGACGTTATCATGCCCGGGATGAGCGGTGCCGTGCTGCTTGAGCGGCTGCGCAGGACACAGCCAGGACTCAAGGTGTTGTTCATGTCGGGATATACCGACAACGTGATCGTTCATCAGGGAGTCCTTGATCCGGGGATTCCTTTCATCCAGAAACCCTTTTCAGCGCGGGAGCTTTCAGCGGCCGTACACAGGGTGATCCGTGGATGAAACCGCCTGTACCGTTGTCAATACCAATACTCAGCAGAGGGAGGAGATAATAATGAAACATGGCAAGAGCCTGTGCGTACCCGTGATGGTCTTCGTCGTCTTGATCCTGGGCCTTTACTGCAATCCAGCCCCTGCGGCTGATCCCGGCATCTACCTGAAGGTCGAGAACTTCACTTGGGAGGAATACGATGACAGCGGCTCACGACTGCTGAAGGAATCAGGCCCGATCTATGCCGTGGGTGTCTCTGTCGGGCCGGATACTGCGGCTCCCTTGGTGCTCGACGGCAGGGCCGAACTCTTCGGCGGAACCGTTGGTTATGACGGGCAGACCCAGTCGGGAACAGCGGTGGAGACGGATACGAACTATGCCGGGCTCAAGGCAGAGGCAGACCTCGGCTGGAGGGCCGTCGTGTCGGAGAGGTTCCGGATTGAACCGTTCGCCGGCGCCGGTTACAGGTGGTGGCAGCGGGACATCCAGGATTCGGACGTCGCGATCGGCTACCAGGAGACGTGGTGGAGCCTCTACACGAGGTTCGGAATCCGCGGCGAGTATATCGGCACAGGACTGCTCACGGCCTTTGCCGAGGCCGGTGTGAAGATCCCACTGATTACAGAAAATGAGGTCGACTTGAGCGTCATCGGAATCTCGACCGTGACGGTAGAGCCCGGCAACGCGCCTTCCGGGTTCGCTGAAACAGGACTCGCGTGGAGCAGGTTCAGGGCCAGCCTCTTTTACGAGGGCATGAGGTTCACGAAATCAGACCCTGTAACCGTAAGCGGGGTCCAGGTCTGGCAGCCCGAGTCTAAGGCCGATATCTTCGGCATAATGTTCGGCATGGACCTGTGACGGCCACGGGGGTCATTCCGGAGCCCTCCTGAAGTGATGAGGCTGCGGTTGAAATCCGTTTTTTCCATATGTTAGTATTCCGCTATGGAGGTCACTGCCGTAAAGAAATCCATCAGGGCATGTGCGGCATCCTCTCATGAGCTTTGACCCGGCAAAGACCATAGGCGGAATCCTGCTCGTGCTTGCGCTTGTGGTCCAGCCCCTCTCCTGCACATCATCGAACCGTCTCGAAGGGTATGTCTACTACAGGCTGAATGCCTCGCCATCCACTCTCGACCCCGCCCTGATAGCCGATGTCTCGAGCGCTGCGATCGCAGCCAAGCTATACAACGGGCTCGTCAGGCTCGACGACGGGCTCGGGATAGCCCCGGACATTGCGCGGAAGTGGAGCATATCCGAGGACGGCCTCCGGTATACGTTTCTTCTCAGGAGGGGCGTGCGGTTTACGAACGGACGAGAGGTCAAGGCCTCTGATTTCAAGTATTCCTTCGAGCGAGTGCTCGATCCGTCCACGAGGTCTCCGAACACATGGGTCTTTGACAAGGTGGAGGGCGCAGAGGAGTTTCTGAAGGGTAGGGCGGGTGAGGTGAGGGGCTTCAAGGCAAAGGGTGATTACGTCTTCGAGATCACCCTGAAAAGACCGTTTTCACCGTTTCTGAGCATGCTCACAATGCCGCCTGCCTATGTTGTTCCGCGTGAAGAGGTCGAGAAACTGGGCGCGGATTTCTCGAGCCGCCCATCCGGCACCGGTCCGTTCACCTTGAAGGAGTGGCTGCCCGACAGGGAACTGCTCCTCGCAAGGAGGCACGACTACTTCGGCGGCCGGAGCAGGGTGAAGGGGATCGCTTACAGGATAATCGCCGAGGACCTCACCGCAGTAACCGAATTCATGCTCGGCAATCTCGACGTCATTGCCTTGCCAGCAACCGCCTACGCAAGGTTCAAGAACGACGAGAAGTGGAGCAGGTACATCCTGTCCCGCGAGGGGCTGAACACCTACTACCTCGGCATGAACTCATCGAGACCCCCGTTCGATGACCCTGAACTGAGGAGGGCGGTCTCATACGCGATCGACAGGGAGAAGATACTGAACACTTTCTACGAGGGCAGGGGCCGCCTGGCCGAAGGGCCCGTCCCCCACCTGCTCAGGAGGTGGAAGACAGGGAGGCCGATAGAATACGACCCGGAGAGGGCGAGGAGGATGATTCGCAAGAAGGGGCTGGAGGATCTGGAGGTTGACATGTACGTGAGTGCAGACAGGGAGGTCGTGGACCTGGCGGAGATAATCCAGGCATATCTCGCGAGGGTGGGGATCAACGTCAACATAAGGCAGCTCGAGTGGAGCGCTTACAAGGATGCTGTGAACAAGGGGGAGCCAGACATGTTCTGGCTGAGCTGGTGGGCCGACTATCCCGACCCTGAAAACTTCCTCTTTCCCCTCTTCCACTCCAGGAACCTCGGCCCCGGAGGAAACAGGGTGAGATACGTAAACAGAGAGGTCGATTCATTGATCGAGAAGGGCCAGTATGCAGTGGATGAAGAGGAGAGGGACTACTTCTATCAGAAGGCCGAGGAGATCATAATTGAGGATTCACCTTGGGTCTTCTTCTGGCACAAGACCGACTATGTGATTACACAGCCGTGGATAAAGGGCTGCAGGGTCTACCCGGTATACAGCATGGACAAGGGCACCGATATAATGATAGACTCGTCTGCGGTTCGACGGTGATCTCTCGCGAAGACCGCAACCGAACACCCGAAGACAAGGAGGACTCGATATCAAGGGATACATCCTGAAGAGGCTCATGCTACTCGTTCCCCTGATGTTCGCCATCACGCTATTCGCCTTCTTCCTGCTCAAGGCGCTGCCGGGGGATCCGGTGCTCGGGCTCGTCGGAGAGAGGGCGGATCCTGAGACGATGGAGAGCATGAGGAGGGAACTCGGCACGGACAAGGGATTCGTTGGACAGTACGCGGGTTATCTGAAGCTTCTCCTCAAGGGGGACCTCGGCAGGTCGTATTACACCAACAGGGATGTGCTGGCCGATATCTCCCGCAAGTTTCCAAACACCATGCTGCTCGCCTTTGCGGCCATGCTCGTAACCGTCCCCCTGGGAACAGGGTTGGGGTTCCTCTCGGCCGTGTCAGCCGGGGGCAGGTCGAGGTTCCTTGAGAGGTTGATCGACACCCTCTCGATCTCCGGGTTGAGCATCCCGGTGTTCTGGAGTGCGATAATCATCATGATGTTATTCAGCCTCAAGCTCAAGCTCCTGCCTCCGTCCGGCACCGGGGGTATCAGGTTTCTCGTCCTCCCAGCCGCTGTCCTTGCCATACCTGCTGCGGCGACACTGGCGAGGGTCACGAAGACGACCGTGCTGGAGATACTCAGGATGCCCTATGTAACCACTGCGAGGTCAAAGGGGCTGTCGGCGCTGAGGGTACAGTTGGTCCACGTGCTGAGGAACGCGGTAATCCCTATAGTCACCATCATAGGCCTCGATTTCGGCAGTTACCTGAACGGAGCAGTAGTCACGGAGACCATATTCGGCTGGGACGGCATAGGGAAGTTCACCATGGAGGGGATAATCAAGAGGGACTATCCGGTCATAATGGGATGTATAATAACGGGTACCCTCGTCTTCGTCGTCGTGAACCTGATTACTGATGTGATCTACCACTACCTCGATCCGAGGATAAGGCTCAATGTCAAGAAGGGGTAAACTCTCGATAATCATTGTCGCGGGCTTCCTGACCATCTCTCTGCTCGCCCCGGTTCTGCCGCTTGAGGACCCCTACAGGATCGACCTCGACTCGATAAAGAGGCCGCCCGGTCTCGAACATCCATTCGGGACGGACAACAAGGGGAGGGACATACTGGCGAGGGTGGTTTACGGAGGCAAGATATCGATCGGAGTGGCCGTGACCGCTGCGTTCATATCAGCACTGATCGGCTTCGGCGTCGGCCTTGTCTCAGGCTATTACGGCGGGGTCTTCGACAGCGTGGTGATGACCGTCGTGGACTTCTTTCTCTCGTTCCCCTCCCTCCTGCTCGCCATAGCCATCTCTATAGTCCTGCCGCCGGGAATCTATACCGTGATGATCGCCCTCTCTGCGGTCGGCTGGACCTCGTTTGCGAGGCTGATACGGGGACACGTGCTCACCGTCAAGGAGATGCCCTTCGTTGATGCTGCAAGGACTACAGGGTGCAGTGACTTCAGGATACTCCTCAGGCACATAGCCCCGCTCTGCATCCCCCTGGCGCTCGTGCTGATGGGGATAAAGCTCGGCGGCTACATCCTCACAGAGGCCACACTCAGTTTTCTCGGCCTTGGAGCCCAGCCGCCCACCCCGACATGGGGGTACATGGTCAGCGCAAACAGGGCATACATCCTCTCGGCACCGTGGATGGTCCTGTACCCGGGGCTCGCCATATCCATAACCGCATTCTGCTTCAACGTGCTCGGCGAGGCCCTCAGGGAGAGATACGACTTCAGCTCGGACATCCATTAGTCCGACGGTTTCATTCGGTCACACACGGTGTACCGCCCCCAGCAGTGACGATCCTGCAGTTCTCCTCGATCTCCCTCCTGTTCAACATGCCGATCACGAGGGAGTCGACGAAGGACAGGTCCCTGACGTACTCCACGGCCCTCTTCGCCTCTGTGCGGAGCTGCCCTTCGGCGATCACCTTCATGCCGACTACGCCTTTTGAGAGAGCGTGTATCTTTGCGGCCGTCTCTTCGACCTCCCTGCAGTCGTCCTCAGAGACGAGCAGCGCTTCAGGGCTCGGCCTCAGCGCTGCCTGCAGCCTCTTCGGCAGGAGTGCGGCGGTCTTCTTCACCCAGGGCACGGCGGCGACCCTGTCGTAGATCCCGAGTTTAGCGGCATCCATGTTGATCCCGGCAAGGTTTATCCTCACCCAGACTGCATCTATCCCAGGAGTCGTTGTGACGGCCTTCAGCGCCCCCAGCCCGTGAGACGACATCCCCACGGCCCTGACCTTTCCCTCGTCCTTTAGCCTGAGCAGGGTATCCAGGGCGCCTGACCGTGCCCGCAGTTCGCGTTCGGTCCTGACGGCATGCAGCAGGCAGACGTCGACATAGTCGATCCCCAGTTCCCTCAGGGCCGAGTTGAACTCCCTCAGCGTATCCTTCGGGCCGGATGTCGTCAGCTTGGTGGAGATCACGACGTCGGTGCGCCTCACCCCTCTCAAAGCCTCCCTGACGTGTGGATGGGTCCTGTACTGAACCGCAGTGTCCCAGAAGTTGATGCCTCGATCGAACGCATAAAGGAGAAGGCCTGCCAACTCCTTGGTGCTCATCAATGCCTGGGCGCAGTGTCCCGAGGGATGCGCCGTGCCCGTCCCCATGCCGAGTCTCGAGACCTCGACATCGGTGCTGCCGAGCTTGACCCTTTCCATAGAACCCTCCGGAGTTTTCTGAATCTTGAGTTCGAATCCCATATGGCTTTTAACCCGCCTTCTGTAATATAATCCATATATGCTGAAAATAGCACCTGAAGGCTGGCCCTTTGTGGCGGCCGCAGCCGTCCTCACCCTCGCCGCCTACTTGATATGGCGGCCCTGGACGGCCGTGTTGCCGTTCGTACTCTTCCTCTTCATGCTCTTCTTCTTCCGGGACCCTGAGAGGGCCGTTCCCGCGGGAAAGGACATATTCGTCTCTCCGGCGGACGGCAAGGTGATAGTCGTGCGCGATACGACCGAGGACGAGTATATCGGGGGGAGGGCCAGGCAGATCAGCATCTTCATGTCCCCGTTCAATGTCCATGTCAACAGGGCGCCGTGCGACGGCAAGGTAGTGACCGTGAAACACACACCCGGCGGATTCAGCGCTGCATACACGGACGAGGCCTCGCTCAGCAACGAGAACATCGCGATGCTGCTCGACACGGAGTACGGCAAGGTGCTCGTCAGACAGGTGGCCGGCTTAGTCGCGAGGCGGGCCGTCTGCAGGGTCGCGCCCGGCGACAGGCTGAAAAGGGGAGAGCGTTACGGTATAATAAAGTTCAGCTCAAGGGTGGACCTCTACCTGCCCGAAGAGGTCGAGATACTCGTAAAGGTCGGCCAGCGGGTCCGAGCAGGTGAGACCATAGTGGCAAGGAGATGAAGGCACCTTCGGCCGACCCAGAGGGGATCCGCGCCTCCTGACAGGCGGTGTCGAGGTTTTGCGGGCTGCCTGTTTGAAGAAAGCACGCCGAGATATCGAATCGACATGGATACATCGTGTGTTGCTTTGCACTCGGTTGCGCTGCGTGCGAGCTCTTTGACGAGATACTCTCCGGCCCCGGAGAGACGATACTCGAACGCATCAGCCTTGTACGCTGAAAGGGGATGATCTCGAATGAAGAAAGGCGTCTACATACTGCCGAACGGGCTGACACTGAGCGGCATGTTCTTCGGGTTTTACGCCGTGCTCTCAGCACTGAACGGTGATTACGTGAGGGCGGCGTGGGCCATACTGATCGCCACCGTCTTCGACGGGCTCGACGGCTGGGTGGCAAGGCTCACGAACAGTACCACGAGGTTCGGAGTTGAGCTCGACTCACTGAGCGACCTCGTTGCATTCGGAGTCGCTCCGGCCGTACTGGTCTACACGTGGTCGCTGAACCCGTTCGGACGGGTGGGGGCGGCTGCGGCCTTTCTCTTCGTTGCATGCGGGGCACTGCGACTCGCCCGATACAATATCCAGATGGACTCGACCGAAAAGCTCTCGTTTACAGGCATGCCCATCCCGGCTGCTGCAATAATTATAGCGACGCTCGTGATCTTCCACCACAGCATCTCCGGAGATGTTCCGGAGAGGAGCATCCCCGTACTGTTGCTCACCGTGGTACTTGCAATACTGATGATAAGCACCTTGAGGTTCCACGGCGCAAAGGAGATCGACTTCAAGAAGAGAAAACCCTTCTGGGCGCTCGTCATATTCGTGCTCATCATCGTAATCACGCTCGTCCATCCCCCGGTCGCCCTCTTCTCCTTTGCAATGGTCTATCTCCTTTGGGGTATAATAGAGAACGCCTACCTCCTGTACAGAAGAATGAAGAAGAAAAAGATGAAGGGGACGGACGGCGCAGCGATCATGTGACGCCTCGCGTCACGGCAGAACAGCCAGAGGATTCGGATGAGATACATAAGGATTTTCGACACAACCCTTAGAGACGGTGAACAGTCGCCTGGGGCGTCGATGAACGTGGAAGAAAAGCTCCACGTGGCACGTCAGCTCGCGAGGCTGAACATCGACGTGATAGAGGCGGGCTTTCCGGTTGCGTCACCGGGTGACTTCGAGGCCGTAAGGCGGGTTGCCGAGGAGATCAAGGGGATCACCGTAGCAGGCCTGGCAAGGGCGAAAGACGTAGACATCGAGCGGGCCGCAGAGGCCGTAAGGCCTGCGGAGTCGGCGAGGATACACACGTTCCTCGCCACATCGGACATCCACCTGAAGTACAAGCTCCGCATGAGCCGCGAAGAGGTCTTAGAGGCGGCCGTGAGCGCGGTCAAGAAGGCTCGAGGTTTTACGGACGACGTGGAGTTCTCTGCAGAGGACGCCACGAGGAGCGACCGTGACTTCCTCTGCAGGGTTACCGAAGAGGTCATAAAGGCGGGGGCAACGACCGTGAACATACCCGACACCGTCGGTTACACAATCCCACAGGAGTTTGGAGAGCTCATAGAGTACCTGATGAACAGGGTGCCGAATATCGACAAGGCGGTGATTTCCGTCCATTGTCACAATGACCTCGGCCTCGCGGTGGCCAACTCGCTGACGGCGATATTGAAAGGCGCTGGGCAGGTCGAGTGTACGGTGAACGGCATAGGAGAGCGGGCTGGAAATGCCGCGATGGAAGAGGTGGTCATGGCATTGAAGACGAGGCCGAGGTTCTTCAACGCCGAGACCCGCATCGTCACCGAGGAGATATACAAGACGAGCCGCCTCGTCTCGAAGATCACAGGAATGGTCGTTCAGCCCAACAAGGCCGTGGTCGGAGCAAACGCATTCGCCCATGAGGCCGGTATCCACCAGGACGGTGTCCTAAAGGAACGCTCGACCTACGAGATCATGAAGCCCGAGACGGTCGGCATACCGCAGAGCAAGCTGGTCCTCGGCAAGCACTCGGGCAGGCACGCCTTCAAGGAGAGGCTGAAGGAACTCGGCTATGAACTCGGAGAGGAGGAGCTCAACACGGCCTTCGAGCGGTTCAAGCGGCTCTGTGACCAGAAGAAGTACATATTCGACGAAGACATCGAGACCCTCGTCTCAGAAGAGGTCAAGAGGGTTCCGGAGGTCTACAGCCTCGTGGAACTGAAGGTCTCAAGCGGCACGTCCGTAAAACCGACGGCCACGGTGCGCCTGAAGGTGAGGGACGAGGTCGTCGAGCGCACCGAGGAGGGAGACGGGCCAGTGGACGCCTCTTACCGAGCGATTGCAGGTATCACGGAGACAAGGAGCCACCTCGAGAGATTCGAGATAAAGGGGATCACCGGCGGCACGGATGCGCTCGGAGAGGTGATGGTGACACTCAAAGAGGGGGGACATACGGTCAGGGGTTACGGCTCTGATACCGATATAATCGTTGCCGCTGCAAAGGCATACGTAAACGCCCTCAACAAGCTCGAGGGCAGGAAGAGGAAGCCTGAGAAGGGGATATAGATCACACCCCGCACTGCAGAAGCAATGAGCCTGCAGCGCATTCCGACCCGTGCAGACTGCAGGGCAAGGGAGAGTGGAGGAACTGATGACGATTACCGAAAAGATACTCGCCGCGCACGCCGGCAGGAAAGAGGTCTCGCCCGGCGAGCTTATAAATGCAAGGGTGGACCTCATACTCGCAAACGACATAACCGCACCTATAGCCATCAGGGAATTCGGGAAGATCGGTGCAGAGAAGGTGTTCGATCCCGCGCGCGTGGCCTTTGTACCGGACCACTTCGCCCCGCAGAAGGATATCAAGGCGGCCGAACAGTGCAGGATGCTCAGGCTCTTCTCGAGGGATCAGGGCCTGGAGCTCTACTTCGAGGTCGGCAGGATGGGAGTGGAACACGCTCTCCTTCCGGAACAGGGGCACGTGGTGCCGGGAGACCTTGTCATAGGCGCCGACAGCCACACCTGCACCTACGGCGCCCTCGGTGCCTTCTCGACCGGCGTGGGCTCCACCGACGTGGCTGCATCCATGGCGACTGGTGAGTGCTGGTTCAAGGTTCCCGAGAGCATGAAGTTCATCTACTACGGAAGCCTCGGCAGGTGGGTCGGCGGCAAGGACCTCATTCTCCACACCATCGGCGACATCGGCGTCGACGGTGCACTGTACAGGGCCATGGAGTTCGAGGGAGAGGTTGTCAGGGCACTGCCCATGGCCGGAAGGCTCACGATGTGCAATATGGCGATAGAGGCGGGTGGAAAGAGCGGCATAATCGTCCCAGATGAGACCACGGAGGCGTACGTGAAGGGTAGGGCGAAGAGGGAGTACACCCTCTACAGCTCAGACCCTGACGCCGAATACGTGGATATAAGGGAGTACGACTGTACGAAGATCGAGCCCCTGGTTGCATGCCCCCACCTGCCGTCCAACGTGAGGCCGGCGAGAGAGCTGGCGGATACAGCCATAGACCAGGTCGTCATCGGCTCGTGTACGAACGGACGCATCGAGGACCTGAGGGAAGCCGCCGAAGTGATAGGGGGCAGGAAGGTCAATCCGAATCTCCGCATGATCGTCATCCCGGCCACACAGGCCGTCTACAAGCAGGCCCTCAAGGAAGGCCTGATCGAGATATTCATAGACGCCGACGCCGTTGTGTCCACGCCGACGTGCGGTCCGTGCCTCGGGGGCCACATGGGCATACTCGCCAAGGGCGAAAGGGCGGTCGCCACGACTAACAGGAACTTCGTCGGAAGGATGGGACACCCTGAAAGCGAGGTCTACCTCTCGAACCCTGCCGTTGCCGCCGCAACAGCCGTACTGGGCCGGATCGGCCTGCCGGACGAGTTGGGGCTCTAACCGTTCGATCCGCCGCTGAAAGCACCCCCCGCAGAGGTGACGTCCTCCTCTGTATGGAGTGCCCCGAGAGCGGCACTCCACTGTTATGGAGTGCCGCTCTCGGGGCTGTTCGTGATTAAAATATATTAAAAACTATGCATAGACTTGATTATCTCCCGCATAACCCTTACAATAAACTATATAGGGTGAGCCCTCAGACCCTGCCGTCGTCAACTCCTGTCGTGAGGGGAATCCGGCTGAAACAAGAGCCTCCGAAGGCCCTGCGACGGCGTATCGCAGCCCGAGATGAGGCGGATACCGCGACCCTTGAAGGATTCGCGATGAATTAAGGGGTGGAGAGGAGAGCAACTTTTGACGGAAGACATGCCGCTGAAAAGGACGAACGCCTTCTTGTGCAACTTCGTGATGGACCCCCTTCTGGTGATAGACAGGACCGGAAGGGTCATAGCCTACAACAAGGCCTTCGCAGAGATAGTGGGAGGTGACGAATCATCCCTGACAGGCAAGGATTTCAGGGAGATAAAGGAGCTGTCGGGATTCTGGCCCTCTGTGCAGCACTGCCTCAATACGTGTGAAGACATCAAGGACAGGCTGCGTATCGGAGAGGTCGAGTACGAGGTCACGATCCACCCGGCCACCTCCATTGACGGCAACGAGATACTGAGTCTCCTCTTCTATGACGTATCACACTATCTCACGGTCGAGAAGGAACTGGTGAAACGTAACCGTGAGCTGATGGTCATCAACACGCTTTCGGGCGCCTTCATATCCTCGTATGATATCGACAGGGTATTCAACGACCTCCTCGAGAAGGTCCTGATGATAACCGATTTCAGTGTGGGCTGGATAATGCTGACCGGCAACAGCGGCCTTACACTCAAGAGTCATGCCGGAGTCTCGCTGAACTTCCTGAAGCAGTTGAACGAAGGAGAGCTCGACGAGTTTGTCTGGTCGATACTCGATGCCGCCGAGCCCCTGTACATACTCGAGAAGGACCAGATCAAGGGCTTTCATCACCTCAAGAAAGAGGGCATCGTATTCCTGGGGGCGATACCCCTCAAGGTGTCGAATTCGATCTCTGGCATGCTGTTTCTGGCCAGCAGGTCCGAAAGGGTCTTCGACTTCGACCTCGCTTCCATGATGGCTCTCGTGGGCAACCAGATATCCCTGATTGTGGAAAAGATCAAGCTTTTTGAAGAGGCGAGACGGCTGTCGATAACCGACGACCTGACCGGCCTCTATAATGTGAGGTACTTTTACCGCTCACTCGAGACGGAACTGGCGAGGGCGCGGCGTTACAAGGATGTCTTCTGCCTCGTCATATTCGACATTGACGACTTCAAGGTGATAAACGACACCTACGGGCACCAGATCGGAGACGAGATACTCAGAGAGGTGGCCGAGATCATCCTCAATTCAGCGAGAAAGACGGATATAGTCGCAAGATACGGCGGGGAGGAGTTCGTTATAATCCTTCCGAGGACCTCCAAGAAAGAGGCCCTGCTCCTTGCCGACAGGATCAGGGAACAGGTGGAGGGAAACGTCTTCAACAGGAACGACAGCGTCAAGATAAACATAACCATCAGCGGCGGGATATCCGGTTATCCAGAGGACGGCAAGACCGCGAAAGACCTCCTGTACAGAGCCGACATGGCCCTCTACAGGGCCAAGGGGTCAGGGAAGAAGAAGGTGGTCTGCCACTCGGATGAAGCCCCGTAAATTCCTGGCCAACCACCGCCTTCCTTCTGCTATAATATCATATGCTGCAGGTGTTCAAGAGACCGGAGAGCCTCAAGGACGTCCCCTTCAGATTCTGTCCGGGATGCGGACACAGCATCGTCCACCGTCTCGTTGCAGAGTGCATCGACGAACTCGGCATAAGGGAGAGGACCATAGGCATAGCACCCGTCGGCTGTGCGGTCTTTGCCTATGATTACTTCAATTTCGACGTGATAGAGTGCGCACACGGGAGACCCCCTGCGGTCGCCACGGCCTTGAAGAGGGTCATGCCCGACAACGTCGTCTTCTCTTATCAGGGAGACGGCGACCTTGCATCCATCGGTCTTGCAGAAATCGTCCACGCCGCCAACAGGGGCGAAAACCTCTCCGTCTTCTTCATAAACAACGCCACTTACGGCATGACAGGCGGCCAGATGGCCCCCACGACCCTCGTGGGACAGAAGACCACCACCACTCCGTCAGGCCGCGACCCGGAGAGGCAGGGACACCCCCTCGGCATTGCCGAGATGCTTGCAACCATCGAGGACGTCGTCCTTGTGGCGCGAACGGCGATAGACGGAGCAAAGGGGATAAAGGAGACGAGGAGGCTGATAAGGAAGTCCTTCCAGTACCAGATAGACGGCCGGGGGTTCAGCATGATCGAGATACTCTCACCGTGTCCGACCGTGTGGAGGAAAGACCCGGTTGAGTCACTGAATTGGATATCGGCACATATGAAGCCGGTTTTCAGGACCGGGCTGATAATAGACAGATACGGGGAATCGCAATAGTGGAGAAGGGTATCATCATCGCCGGTTCCGGCGGTCAAGGCATACTGCTGTTCGGCCGCCTGATCGCGTATACATTGATGCTCGAGGGGAAGAACGTCACGTATTTCCCCGCCTACGGCGCCGAGGTGAGAGGTGGAACGGCCAACTGCACCGTCATCCTGTCGGATGAGTTCATCGGGTCACCATCGGTCACAAATCCCGATATCCTGGTTGTCTTCAACCGGCCCTCTCTCGACAGGTTTCTCTCAAGGCTGAAGAAGGGTGGCGTCCTGTTCTACGACTCATCCCTGATATCAGACGACGACTGCAGCAGGACGCTCCAGTCGGTCGACGCCGGCCTTCATGTCTTCAGAGTGCCGGCCTCCGCTGAGGCAGCACGGCTCGGTTCGATAAAGTATGCAAACATGGTGATGTTCGGTGCCTTTCTCAAAAAGGCCCTCGCTTCGAACATATCACGTGCCGAGAAGGCGCTCCGGGCCCTCGTCTCCGAGAGACACTCCGCGCTCATACCTCACAACCTCGAGGCGATAAGGGCAGGGTATGAGTTCTAATCGAGTCGGGAGGCGAACCCGCCCGCGCATCAGAAAGGCCTGCACCCGTGACGTGAGGGAGATACATCGCCTCATCAATTCGTTTGCGAAGAGGGAGAAGATGCTGCCCCGGTCCCTGAACGAGATATACGAGACCCTGAGAGATCATGTCGTGTGTGAAGCCGAAGGCGGGATCGTGGGGGTCTGCGCCCTTCACATACTATGGGAAGACCTCGCCGAGATACGGTCCCTCGCCGTAAAGGCCGAGGCCCAGCGGCAGGGCACGGGAAAGAGGCTGGTGAGGAGCTGTATCACCGAGGCAAAGCGCCTCGGTATAGACCGCATATTCGTCCTGACCTACACCCCGGACTTCTTCAGGTCTCTCGGGTTCACCGATATCGACAAGTCGGAACTGCCGCAGAAGATATGGGGAGACTGCCTCAGGTGCCACAAGTTTCCCGAGTGCGACGAGTCCGCCCTGATCAGGAAGGTGGGAGATTGATCTTTATGTAGGCCTCTTCACGCAGTCTTTCTATGTGCTTCCTCAAGCGCCTGTTCACCTCCCTCTCCCTGAGAAGGCGCTCTATGTCGTCCCAGACATCCCCCACCGGTGTCTCTCCGAACCGGTCCCTGTTTTCATTGTAGAACCTCTCTATCTCTTCCGGGGGTATCTTTATGAACACGCGGACCTTTATGTCCACATACTCTTGGATGATTTCATCATCGGTTTTTCCGCGCAGGCGGATCCTCTTCGCCGCCCTCAGCAGGAGCCTCCTGTTGATCAGGGCGTTTATCGCCGTCTCCCTTGAAATCCCGGGTGTCAGCTTCTCCGCACTGCTCATGTATTGTTCAAAGTCGGCGAGCGTGATCGCCTCGTCGTCGATGAAAGCAACGACTCTGTCGATCACCTCGGCCCCTGCCGGCCCGAGCACCGCAGCCGTCAATGTGAGCAGCAGTGTCAAGGCGAGCAGAACCGCCGGCGTGTACCTTACAGGTTGTGAAACCCTGCCGTCAGAAGGCGTGTCCGATGCTGAAGTGTACCTCTCCTGCACTCTCATCCTCCTCTCTGTCAAGCTTGTATCCGTAATCGATACGTATAGGTCCGGCCGGCGTCCTGTACCTTATGCCGAGTCCGGCGGTATACCTGAGGGTCAGGTCCATGTCGGCGGTGCGCCTCCAGACGTTTCCTCCGTCAACGAACCCGACGAGGCTGAACCCCCTGCCCACGTAGGCCCTGAGCTCGACGTTGGACATCAGGAAGGCGTTTCCGCCGGTCGGCGTTCCATCCGTGCCCTTGGGTCCGAGCGTGTCCTGCTCGAAGCCCCTCACCGTGTTCCTTCCACCTAAGAAGAACCTCTCGACTATGGGCAGCTCCCTCGTGTCTGCAAACCCCTGGGCAGCGCCGCCCTTGAGAGAGAGTGCGAGGATGAACCTCCTTCCGACCCTCCTGTAGCCGCTGCCGTGGACCGTCAGCTTCACGAAGTCGGTCTCTCCGAGGAGATACGTGCTCGCTACCTTCAGGGATGCACCGATCAGTACGCCCCTGCTCGGGTCGAAAGGGTTGTCCCTCGAGTCGTAGAGTATGCCGGGACGTATGCCGCTTATGGCGATTGTCCCCTCGTCCTCTCTCGACAACACGACGTCGGGCTTGAGGTCGAAGGTCTTGACGAGTGAGAAGTCATAGGCAAGCTGTGCCTTCATGTTCCTCGTCAGGTTCTTCTCTATGGATATTCCCGAAGACTTCTTCTTCATCCTGTACCTCACCTCCCCTGTGTCGATGCTCTTCTCGGTGCGTGCCTCGTTGAGCAGGAAGGCATTGAAGACAACGGCCTTTCCCAAGAGGTACGGCTCGTTGTAGCCGAGGACGAATCTCTCCTTGAGTGTGCTGAGCTCCCCCCTCAGGTGTATCCGGCGGTTCATCCCCCAGAGGTTCCTGTAGCTTATGTCGATGGAGCCGCGCAATCCCTCGTAGTCCTCGTAGCCCACACTGAATTCGATCACCCCGGGCTTGCGCTCGCTGACCGTTATGACTATGTCACGCGTGTGGTCTTGCCTGTCGAGCAGCTTTATGTCTATATCCTTGAAAATGCCGAGCCTGTAGAGGCGCTTCGTTCCTTCCAAGAGCACCTTGTAGTTGAACGGCTCGCCTTCCCTGTGTACAAGCTCCCTCTGTATGACCTCTGTCTTGGTGAACCTGTTGCCCCTGACTATGGTCTTGCCGAAATACTCCTTCACGCCTTCCGCGATCCTGAAGACCACCTTCACGGACTGTCCCGAAAGACTGGTGTCCACGGAGACGTTCACGTCCGTGAACCCTTGTTCCTTGTAGCTGTCGGTCAGGCGTTTCTTCGCGTCGATTATATCAATCTCATTGTATGGCGCCCCACTTCTCAGCATCAAGATATCCTTGACCTCCCCGTCGGTAAAGAAGCTGTTCCCCTCGACCTCGATCTCGCTGATGACAAACCTCTCGCCTTCGGAGAGTACGAATCTTATGTCGACGTCACCGGTATCGTCGTCGATTCTGATCACCTTGTCCACCACCTCTGCGTCCAGATATCCCAGGGCCCTGTAGAGGCCGGTCACTATCTCCGAGTCGGTATCGAGGAGATCGGGATTGTACGGGGCCCCCTCCTGGAGGTTTATGACGCTCTTGAGCTTCTTCTCGGATATGGATGCGTTCTCAAACTCTATGTTCCGGACCTCGTAGGACCTCCCCTCGTAAATGAAGAAGCTGACGGAGACCGTCTTCTCGTCCTCGGCCTTCAAGGGAGCGACCTGTGCATAGATGAAGCCCCTCTCGTGGTAGAGTGAGATGATCTTGGCCGAGACCTCCTCTATCAGCTCATCCGTGACCTCTTCCGCCTCTCTGAAAGGCATTATCTTGAGTATCTTGGAAGTGCTTATCTCCTCGTTTCCGTTTATCACTATCTTCAGCTTCTTTCCCGGGTGAACGAGGACGGTGAGCAGTCCGTCTGAAAAGGTGAAAGGGCCGACTGCAGGGTTGAGATATCCCTTCGATTTCAGGTACTCCCTGATCCTGCCGAGGTCTTTCTTTATCTCTTCAACGTCGTATATATCCCCGGGTTCAATGTACATACGCTGGCGGAGCCAGCCGTCAGCACCCACGATCTCGACCTTCTCTATGACGAGCGGCGGCCCCTCGTTAAGGCGGAGCCTTACCCTGACCCTGTAGGGTCTCGGTGTCCTCTCAACGGCCAGCGAGACCTCTGCAGACGGAAATCCGCTCAATCTAAGCGATTCTTCCAGTTCCTTCCTCGCCTTCTCCAGGAGGTCGTAGCGCATCAGGTCGTCCTCCTTGAACATGAACCTCTCCCTTATCTCCCCGGCCGAGAAGTATTTGTTGCCCGAGACCACCACCTTGTCGATGTAGTCGCGCTCCCGCACCCTTATGAAGAGGGTCCGGTCCGCGTACTCCACCGATATATCCTCGAAGATATCCTTTCTGAAGGCGCGTTTTATGCCGTCATCTATTGTCTTAACGTCCACGAGCCCCCTGTGTATACCCATCAATGACAGGAGTTCCTCCCGGCTGCAGGAGGCCAGTCCGCTGACGACTATCTTTTCCACATATAAGGACCGTTCCTCGGCGTGAGCCTCCACACCGTGCAAGACAGCGACCGATATGCAGAGCACGACGAGCAGCCGCAGCACCATGTAGATGGACGAGGCGGAATCCACACCCCTGCCCGCGGCAGAAGCATAACGCTGCCTGAACCGTCTGGATACTCTCATCCACGCACCTTCATGATATCACTTGAACTCCACCCTGAATTTCAAATCGGCACCGAGTGTGCCGAGTTCGTCACGTTCACCCACGAGGGCTATGTTGTCGCTCAGGAAGAACTCCAGTCTCAGGGACTGCTCCGGCGCATTGCCGAGCGACGTCGTGTATGTCACGTACAGCCTGTCGGAGAGAAGCCGCTTCGAGACCGTCACCTTCGGACCTATGGTGCCGGTGATCTCGGAGACATAGGGCTCGACCTGTATCCTGTCGAAGCCGGTGATGTTTCTCAACCGCTCCTCTATCGTCTCCTGAAGCTTTCCGGTCAGAAACGATGCAGCCTCGGACGCGCCGATACCGCCCTCGAACCCCTTGAGCTTGGTGCCGAGTTCTCCGACCGTCAGCAGGCTCAGTATGTCTATCTCGTCGAGCATGGGTTCGGATGTGAGGGAGAGGTTGAACTGGTCGACGTAGCCCTCAAGGGAGAGGTGTATCCGGTATTCCTTCACCCTCGTCCTCGCAACTATCTCGAAGAACGGATTTATCCTCATCGGGTCCGTGAAGTCGGCACTTGCGTTGATTATGGTGAACTCATTGTTTCTGAAGAATATCTTTCCGCCTTTCAGCTCCACGCGTCCTATCAGAGAGGGACTCTTCAGGGTGCCGAGTATCACGAGGTCTATACGTGCAGGGGCGTTCACGACGTTGTTGTCAATGATTATGTCCTCATCACCGTAGAGGTTGATGTTGAGCTCAACGGCGTCGAGGATGCCGTACTGATTCTTCTGCAGCGGGGGCTTCTTTGCACTCAGTATCCAGCTCCTCCACTCGATATTCCTTGAATACCTTCCCTTCAACACCCTGAGGTCACCGATGAGATATACACCATCCCTTTTGCTCGCCAGCACAAGGTCGCCGGAGAGCTTGAAGGAGACCCCTTCCTGCAGGTAGAGGTAGACATCCTTCACAATGCCTTCAAGGTGGTAGTACTCGAGCCTCAGGCCCTTCAACTGCGCGACACCCTTGAGGCTCACCTCTCCGGATGCAAACCTTCCAGAGAGAGTGTCGAGGACCACCCTGTTTTCGTCGATATAGACATATCCCTTTATGGAAGAGAACCTGTTCGGGATTCCGCGTACGGCGAACGACGTCTCCTCGATGGAGAGGCCGCCGCTGACCACGGGATCAAGCCAGTCGCCGCTTATTGCGAGGACGAAGTCCGAATAGCCCCTTATGTATTCGAGACCGTGTATGAACCCCTCGAGCGGGCTCAGGTAGGCCCTTCCGCTCATGGTCAGGTCATACCCCCTGTCGAGGTCTATGTCACCGCTGACACTCAGGGCGGCCAGACCGGTCCTGAGGCTGAAGGAGCCGAACGTGACCTTGGTACCGTCGATCTTCAGCATGAGATCCTCGGTGTTCGTAAAGTCCTGCCCGTAGAGGTTGAGCTTGAGGCTCTTCAACAGCACACTGCCGACAATGGTTCGCCTCGTCCCAGAGAGTGCCACCTCGCCCCTCAGCGAGAGGAATAGGTCCTCGGGGACGTCCCTGAGGAACAGGAGTATCGCGTCGTTGTAGGACCCTTCCCGGATATCCACCTTGACGTTCCACGGGAGGTCTCCATCCATGCTCATCCGGCCTGCTATCGAGACCTGATCCCTGAAGAACCCGCCCAGCATGGTGATCTCCCGGTTTTTCATCCTCAGACGTATCCTGCCCAGACCGGGCTCCGAGAGGAATGCAGCCGCTCTGCTCTCATCGGCCACCTCGAATAAGCCGTCGAACTCGCCCTCCGGCGCCCTGAGTGTACCTCCAAGCCTCAGCCGTCCCTTGAGACGGACTTCGCCGGGCAGTCTACGCGAGATGTCGGCCGGGACGAGTAAGACTGCAAGGTCCCCGCTCTTCAAGGTTCCGTCCGAGAGGACCGAGAGATTACCCTTCAGGAACGAGTCCCCCTTTGCGAGGAAGAAGCCCGTGAGTCCGACCCCCTTGCCGCTGTACCTGAAATCCGTCTCGATCCGTGCATCGATGCCTCTTATCTTCAGCTCTTCGCTTGTAGCATGACCTGTCAGGACGAGGGCCTTTAGTGGACCGCCGACCCTGAAGCTCCCCGACAGCAGACCCCCGGCCCAGGCGGCAATCCCGGAGGTGTCCGAACCGGGGGGCCTGACCGCGATCCATTCATCCAGGGTATCGATCCGCAGCCTCGAGAAAGTACCCCGGATGGAAAACACCGGGTCCTTGAATGCGAAGAGCTCGGTCTCGGCGGTCTCTACGGTGCCTTCCGCCGAATAGGAGGTCCCGTTCAGCCTCCCCTCGAGCCCTTCGATCTCCAACCCCCTCTTCCTGTACGATATGACGGCGTCGAGACATCCGAAGGGCCGTTCGAGATAGTGGAAGTTACAGAGCCTTATGTTGCCGGATACGACTGGATCGTCGAGAGACCCGGTGACCGCGCCCTCGAAACGGCCGGTTCCGCTTATCACTCCCTCCCTGTAATACACCTCGTCGATCTCGTCTGATGAGGCGACGGCCTTCAGGCTCAAGGTCCTGTTGTTGAAATCGAGGTATCCGGCAGATTCGAGCCTCGTCCTGCCGGACGACGCCTCTATGTCCTTCAACGTGAGCACGCGCTCCTTCATCCGGAAGGAGCCGCTCGCCTCCCTGATCTTCTTTACGAAAGACCCTTCAGGCGACTCGGCCTCCCCCCCTGCCGGAAACGCCGTGAACCGAAAGGTCCCGCTGGGTTCAAACCTCCGCCCCTCCGACTCGAGGATGCCCGATACACTGCCGGGCGGCAGCCCCGGGTCCCACTTGATCAGCCTCAATACATCGCGGCTGTCAAGGGCATCAGCCTCTATCTTCAGGGAAAACCTGGTCGGCCTCGACAGCTGGATGCTCACCTCTACGGAGGCATTGCCGTTGTACGCCGAGACCCTGCCGTCTCTAAACCGCAGTGTCCTGTCCTCGTAGAAGACCTTGCACTTCACGCTCTCAACATCGACGCCGTAGATATAGCCTCCCTTCATGTCGGCGTCGAGTTCCGCCACGGGACTCAGTGCAGGGCCTCTGACCTTCCCGGAAAAGCCGGTGAAGCCCCGGAGCGGGACCTTCTGCTTGAGGAGTTCCATGAGGGTTTCGATATGGAGCCCCCCTTCTACGTCGAGGTCGAAAGAGAGTCCGTCGAGAAACGCCGGTACGGAGTCCGGTGGGCGGCTGCCTGAATCCCCTGCCTCCCAGCGCACACTTCCCCTTGCCGCTATGTTGCCGGTCCTCTTCCCCTTCAGCATGAATATGTCAGACAACAACCCCACGGAGAGGTCCGCCTTCACCGACCCCTTGAAGGCCCCGTCACTGAATTCTCCAGCCAGGTCCAGCGAGGAGTCCCCGCTCCTGAAACCGAGGCCCTTCAGGCGCACGCCTCCATCGGCGACCGACATCAGCAAGTCCAGTGTTCCCCTGATCACCTCCCTCTCTTCGCGCGCGAACATTATCTCCGAGTCCTTCAACTTCAGGGTCCTGCGTTTCAGGTTGACCTCGGCCCTGACTTTGCCGAGGGAGAAAACGAGTCCCCTTTCGGGGTCGGAGAGCCTCATCGATGCATCCTTCAGGAGCACTGCGCCGATTTTCACTCGCCAGCCCGCACCCTTTCTTTGCGGCCCCCCTGCCGCGATCAGGCCGGCCAGCGCCTCCGCCGACCGCAACGTCGCAGCAGACCGGAGGCCGTCGACGGTCACGACCGGAACATAGAGTTCGCGGCGCAGAAGGGGCAGGAGCCCGACGTAGAACCTCGCCTTCCTCGCCGAAAGCACCTCGGTGCCGTCTCCATCGGATACGCGCAGCCCCTCGACACCGAGGAACAGGGGAAAGAGGTTGACGTACATCCTCTCTGTTGTGATCCTCTGACCCGAGACACGGGAGAGTTCGGGAAGGATCGTCTTCTTGAGGTGATTCGACATGTAGGGGGATCTCGCGTAGAAAAACGCCCCGACGGCAAGGATTGCAAGGATGCATAAACCTGTCGATAAGAGTATCTTCTTCGTCTTCACTGAGAGCACCAAAGCATTATTGTCTGGACCGCCCCCCTCGACATCAACCCGATGCGGGCGGCCGATTCATTCCGCACCGCCCTTGTCCGTGAAGGCAACGGGTCGAGTCCGGTTTTGCAGCGACACGATACTGCAGTCATTCAGGTGATGAATGTACCGAAACCGTAAAGATCAACCACACCATGTCGGCCTGCTTACAACCCGGCAGTCACCGCGCAGTGGTATATATTATGGCATTTTTCACTGAAAGAATTCAGACGGAACGCCGTGTGAGGGTGTGGCAGGTTTTCATTTTGGAAGCTTCTTATCTATAATAGATGAGGTTGCGGCAAGGACCGGAAAAATAAAGACCACACCGGAGGTTTCTGATGTTATCGGAGAGAGCAAAAAGGGTAAAACCCTCCCCCACACTCGCTATGGACACGAAAGCGAAAGAGATGAAATCGCAGGGTATCGACGTGATCAGTTTCGGTGTAGGGGAACCGGACTTCGATACGCCCGACAACATAAAGGATGCGGCCATGAGGGCGATAAAGGAGGGACACACAAAATACACCCCCGTCGGAGGCATCCCGCAGCTCAAGGATGCAATAGCCGAGAAACTCCGCAACGACAACGGCCTCTCGTATGAGAGCGACGAGATCATCGTCTCGTGCGGAGCAAAACACAGCCTCTACAACATAGCCCAAGCCCTCCTGAGCCCGGGTGACGAGGTTGTCATCCCCTCGCCGTACTGGGTCTCGTACCCTGCACAGGTGCTCCTGAACGACGCAACGCCTGTTTTTGTCAGGACACGCGAGGAGGACGATTTCATGCTCGACCCCGACGAATTGAAGGAGCATGTCAGCGGGAGGACGAAGGCCATCATCCTGAACTACCCTTCCAACCCCACCGGTCTCGGTTACGACCGATCCACGCTCGAGGCGATCGCCGAGGTGGCGGTGAAGAACGGCATATATATAATCTCCGACGAGATATACGAGAAGATACTCTACGACGGCGCCGAGCATACGAGCATCGCTTCCCTGTCCGCGGAGGTGAAGGCGCTCACCATAGTGGTGAACGGCCTATCGAAGTCGCACGCCATGACGGGATGGAGGATCGGCTACGCCGCAGGACCTCGGGATGTCGTGAAGGCTATGACCAAGATACAGAGTCAGTCCACGTCGAACCCCGCATCCATCGCCCAGTGGGCTGCGGTTGAGGCGTTGAGGGGGCCCCAGGACTTTATCAGGACCATGGTGGAGGAGTTTGACAGGCGGAGGAGGTTCCTCGTCGAGGCCCTCAACCGCATTGAGGGGATGCAGTGCCGTATGCCGACCGGCGCCTTCTATGTATTCCCGAACGTCTCCGGAATCATCGGCAAGGGCCTTGACGGCAGGACCATAGGGGACTCCTCGTCCCTCGCACTCTATCTCCTCGAAGAGGCCAAGGTCGCTCTCGTGCCCGGCAGCGCATTCGGGGCCGAGGGATTCATCAGGATCTCTTACGCCACGTCAATGGAGAACATCCGAAAGGCCGTGGAAAGGATCGGAGAAGCCGTTGAAAGACTCTCCTGACCCGGGCTTCCGTTCAGGATATGTCTCCATAGTGGGAAGGCCCAACGTGGGCAAGTCCACCCTGCTCAACAGCATCCTCGGGGAAAAGGTCGCCATAGTGACGGACAAGCCCCAGACCACGAGAAACAGGATAGTCGGTGTCAAGACGACTCCCTCGGCACAGATCGTATTCATCGATACGCCGGGCATACACAGGCCGATGGAGAGGCTCGGCGAGTTCATGATGAAGGAGGCGATGGATAGCCTCAAGGAGGTCGACATAGTCCTCCTCGTGGTCGAACCGAGAATGCCCCGCAAAGAGGAGGAGGCGATAACCGACCTGCTCAAGGAGAGAAAGAACCTGACGGTCTTCCTCCTGATAAACAAGATCGACACCGTCCCGAAAGCGGAGATACTCCCGGTCATAGACAGATACTCAGCCCTCCATCCATTCAACGAAATAATACCCGTCTCCGCCCTTAAAGGTGACGGCCTCGACATCGTCCTCGGCAAGATAATCGAATACCTGCCGGAAGGCCCGAAGTACTACCCTGACGACATATTCACGGATCAGCTCGAGAGATCCATGGCGGCCGAGATAATACGTGAGAAGATAATGAGCCTGACGGAGGAGGAGATACCCTACTCGGTAGCGGTCGAGGTGGTGCAATGGGAAGAGAAAGAGAATATGGTCGTTATCAACGCAAACATCTATGTTGAAAAAGAGAGCCAAAAAGGTATAATAATAGGTAAGAGGGGAGCGATGCTCAAGGCTATAGGGATCGCCTCAAGGAGAGAGATAGAGGATTTGCTCAACACGAAGGTTTATATGGACCTCTGGGTTAAGGTCAAGAAGGACTGGAGAAAGAAGACCGGAACCTTGAGGGAATTGGGGTACCGCTGATGCTTATCCAGATGAAGGTGGAAGGACTGCTGTTCGACCCGAGAAGCGGCATGTACATCCTTCTGCTCAAGGAGATAGAGGGGAACCAGACCCTGCCGATCTGGATCGGGAAACCGGAAGCGGACTCCATAGCCCTCGCCCTCGGCCGCGTCATAACGCCGAGGCCACTGACCCACGACCTGCTGAAGAACATCCTGACGACCCTGAATGTGGGAATATCGAGGATAGTAGTCACCGATATAATAGACAACACCTATTACGCGAGCCTCTACCTGCATGACGGCACAAAGGAGATTCCGGTGGATTCAAGGCCGAGTGACGCCGTTGCCATAGCCTTGAGGCTACATGTGCCGATATTCGTCGAAGACGACATACTCGAAAAAAGGCATACCGACGAGCTGGAGGAATGGCTGAAAAATCTGAAACCCGAAGACTTCGGGAACATCATGTAGCGCACCTGGAGGGGAGTGCGGCGGCGCAGACCTTCAATCCGGATAATGTTGAAAAAGACAAAGGGTATCGTCCTGAGAAACAGGCCCCACCACGACGCCGACCTGATCGTAACCTACCTCACGCCGTGCAGCGGCGTGCTGAGCCTCTATGCAAAGAGCCCGAGGAAGGTCGGAAGCAGGTTCGGAAGCAGCCTCGAACCCCTCACGTATGCGAGGATAGGCTACTTCGGCAAAGAGCATACGGCCCTGCCGCGGCTGACACAGTCCGACATAGTGAGGCCATTCAACATGTTGAGGGAGTCCACGACAGCCTTCCTAAGGATATCGGAGGCCTTCGAGCTGACACTGAAGCTGCTACCCGAGAGGGAGCCCAACAGGAAGGCCTTTCCGCTCCTGCTCAACCTGCTTGCGTCCCTCGAACAGGAGCCGGAAAATCCGCTCCACTTGACCTTCTACAAGCTCAAGCTGCTCTCGATCGCGGGGTATGCACCCAGGGTGGGCGTGTGCCCCAGATGCGGCAAACCGGCCGGGAGGTTCTACTTCAGCGAAGGTAGCACGCTCTGCAGCGGTTGTGCAGGATTCTCCGGCGGGTTCATGGAACTCAGCCCCCCTGTGCAGAGGGTCTACAATTACCTCCTGAGGACCGGACCGGAAACCGTCAAGAGGCTCAGGTTGTCCGCTGAGGTCCTGGCAGGGCTTGAAGCGCTGATAAGCTCTCATATAAACTATACCGTAGTGGACAGGCTGAATACGAGAGAGTTTGCAGAAGGATTGAAGTCACTGTAGGTCTTCTGTGAGAGCCGGTACCGTTTCAGGTATCATAAACCGACCGGGTTAGGTTAAAATTATCCCTGTAATCAGCTGTGGTTTACACGGTCGAGGGGGGAAGCGGTGAGAGGAAAGAAAGGGACCATAAGAGACCTGATATCCATACAGGAGAGGGTCAACAGACTCTTCGAGGACGTCCTTGTCGAGATGGAATCGACGGGGGAGGGCGGGTCCGTCTCCTGGTCTCCACGCGTCGACATCTACGAGACGGATGAAGAGTTCGTCGTGAACGCGGAGATTCCGGGGGTGAACGAGAAGGGGCTCGATATCAAGGTAGAGGGCAATACGCTCGTGATAAAGGGTTACAGGCCTCATGTCCACGCCCTGTCCCCGGAGGAGGGCGGCGGGAAGTACCACATGGTCGAGTGCTCCTACGGTGCTTTCAAGAGGTCTTTTCTCCTTCCAGAAGGCGTCGACGCCGGAGCGATAACCGCGACACTCAGGGACGGAATCCTCAGGGTCGTACTGCCGAAGAGGTCGAGAGAGACGGCAAGGAACATAAGGATAGACTGAAGGCATGCTGAGTGCAAAGCTGGGACATTTCCTTGACAAACCGCTGGAGCCCATCGCAAGACGGATACGGTTGACCCCGAACTTCTTCACGACATCAGGCTTCCTCATCACGGTTGCAGCCGCCGTGACCATTCCATTCAATCCGAAGGCCGGGGGGGTGCTGATACTGGTCGGCGGGGCCTTTGACGTCCTCGACGGGGTGGTGGCGAGGACGAACGGAAAGGTCACCGACTTCGGGGCCTTTCTCGACTCCGTGCTCGACCGCTACTCGGATGCCTTCCTCTTTCTCGCCATCGCATGGTACATGATGCTACAGGAAGAGCAGACCGGTGTCTTTCTCAGCATCGGGGCCCTCGTGGGAGCGTTCCTCATCAGCTATGCGAGGGCGCGTGCCGGAGCACTCGGCAGGAACTGCCATACCGGCATAATGGAGCGACCCGAACGGATAATCCTCATCTCGGTGGCCTGTTTCACCGGCTACTTCCTGCCCGTCCTCTGGGTTCTCTTCGTCTTGACCCACCTGACCGTGATCCAGAGGATACTGCACGTGAAGAGGGCGTGCCTGAAATGAGACGCTGCGAGCCCTACGGCACCGTTCCGCTCATGTATACAGACCGTCCTCCCATGGGGTATAATAAAATGACACCGTACGACCAAACCCTGTCCGGCGTATTTGCTGCAGATTGATGCTCGGCAAAGGCCTCGGGTCGTCTGTTTGACCAGCAGCGTACTCTCTTATGGGACCTAACTTTCTATGCATCGGGACATATCGTGCCGGGACCACCTGGCTGTACAGGGTGCTCAAGGAACATCCCGACATCTTCCTTCCAGACGAGAAGGAACTGATGTTCTTCAGTCACCACTACGACAAGGGGATCGGCTGGTACGAGAAGTTCTTCGAAGGCCGCCGCGGAGAGAAGTGTGCCGGAGACATATCTCCCACCTATCTGAGTTCGCCGCAGGCGGCAGGACGCATATACAGGCACTTTCCGGACATCAAGCTCATAGCCTCGCTCCGCAACCCCCCGGAGCAGGTATATTCCCTATACAATCTGTGGTTGTCGAGGGGATACACCGACAAGGACGTGAAGACAGTGATCGAGGAGGAGGCGGAGTTCCTCGACAACATCCTCTACTGGAGGCACCTGTCGAGGTATCTCGAGTTCTTCGACCGCGACAGGATACTCGTCCTCCTGTTCGAGGACCTCAGGAAGGACCCGAAGGCATACCTAAAGGAGGTCTATGACTTCCTGGGGGTCGAGGAGTTCTATCCGGAGAGTGTCTACGAGAAGTACAATCAGTTCAGGGAACCGCGGAACATGATGGTAGAGAAGTTGATAACCGGCACAGGAGACCTGCTCCGCAGACTGAGGCTCCTCAAGTTGAAGTCCGTACTCAACAGGCTCGGCGTCAGCGAGGGGATCAAGAGGTTCAACACCAAGGGGGCTGAAAAGGACGCGATACCCGAAGACGTCCGCAAGCGCATAAACGAACATGTAAGAGAAGACACGCGCAGGCTTGAAGAGTTCCTTGGAAGGGACCTATCATTCTGGAGGTGAACCGGTCATGCCGATAATCCTGGTTACCAACGACGACGGGATACAGTCCGAGGGCCTGACGGCCTTGTACAGGGCTATGAAGGAGATCGCAGACGCCTACATCGTGGCGCCCGACAGGGAGAAGAGCGCCGTCAGCCACGCCCTCACCATGCACCGTCCCCTCAGGGTCGAAGAGGTTGAAGAGAGGATTTATACCGTGAACGGCACACCGACCGACTGTGTAGTGGTGGCTGTCGAGAAGGTGCTCCCCGAGAGACCGGTCATGGTGATATCGGGCATAAACCGCGGTGCGAACCTCGGAGACGACATCACCTACTCCGGAACCGTCTCAGCCGCTATCGAGGGTACGATATTCGGCATCCCCTCGGTGGCGGTCTCCACGATCCTCACCAAGGACCGGCGGATATGTTTCGAGACCGCTGCGAGCTTCTCCAGGAGGCTCGTCAGGTTTGTCCTCGACGGCGGGCTTCCGCCTGATACGCTCCTGAACGTGAACGTGCCGGACCTGCCGGAAGCCGAGGTCAAGGGGGTCAAGTTCACCAGGCAGGGCAAGCGGGTGTATGACAATGCGATCCATGAGACCTTCGACCCCTGGGGAAGGAGACACTTCTGGATAGGCGGGGGCACACCATCGTGGGAGGAAGGCAATGACACGGACTTCGACGCCGTCACCAACGGATACATATCCATAACGCCCATACACCTCGACCTGACCAACTATGAGGCGCTCACATACCTCAAGGAGAACTGGAGGGACCTTGCCTGACACAGAGAACATCTACGACGTAATAGTCATAGGTGCCGGGCCGGCCGGCATCTTCGCGGTGCTCGAGCTGCTGAAAGAGGCACCCGGGCTGAAGATTCTGCTCGTCGAGAAGGGCAGTGACATCGACGATAGGAGTTGCCCGCTCATGCACGGAAAGAGCTCCTGCGCGTCCTGCGCCGTTTGTGACCTGCTGAGCGGATGGGGCGGGGCAGGGGCGTTCAGTGACGGCAAACTGAGCCTCTCCTCGGAGGTGGGAGGCCACCTCTCCAGATACATGCCGAAGGAGACGATCGAGGGGCTCATAAGCTACGTCGACGACGTATACAGGCGATACGGCGCCCCTGAGAAGATATTCGGCGAGGCCTCGGACGAGATCGAGAGGATCAAGAACCTTGCATCCAAGAACGACCTGCTCTTCATCCACACGATGATAAGACACATCGGGACAGAGCGTTGCAGGGAACTCCTGAAACGGATGCGCATTTACATAGATGAGAAGATAGACGTGATCTTCAACAGGAAGGTGACACGCATACTCACCGACGGCACGCGCGCCACCGGAGTGAAGCTGATCAGCGGGGAGGAGTACGCCGGGAGGTTCATCCTGTCGGCCCCGGGCCGCGAGGGGTCGAGATGGCTCGAAAGGGAGGCCAAGAGGCTGAAACTGACACTCCTCAACAACGCCGTGGACGTGGGCGTGAGGGTCGAAGTGCCTGCATCCGTGATGGAACCGCTCACATCCGTCACCTATGAGCCTAAACTCGTCTATTACTCGAAGGCGTTCGACGACAGGGTCAGGACCTTCTGCGTCAACCCCTACGGCGAGGTCGTCAAGGAGTATCTCAAGGGAGTCTGGACGGTGAACGGCCACAGCTATGCGCGCCGCAAGACCGGCAACACGAACTTCGCCCTCCTGGTGAGCACGTACTTCACTGAGCCGTTCAAAGAGCCCATATCCTACGGCAGGTATATCGCCAGGCTTGCAAACTTCCTCGGGCAGGGCGTCATCGTTCAGCGCCTCGGAGACCTCAGGCGGGGCAGGCGCTCGACCCCTGAACGGATAGCCTCAGGCATAGTGGAACCCACACTCAAGGATACCACCCCCGGAGACCTCAGCTTTGTCCTGCCCTACAGGTATCTCACGGACATCCTCGAGATGATGGAGGCGCTCGACCGCATAGCCCCGGGTGTCAACTCGAGGCATACCCTGCTGTATGGTGTGGAGGTCAAGTTCTACTCGATGCAGATAAAGCTGACACAGGAGCTCGAGACCGAGGTAGAAAACCTCTTCGCCATAGGTGACGGCGCAGGGGTCAGCCGCGGACTCATCCAGGCCTCTGCTTCAGGGGTCATTGCGGCACGGGCGGTTCTCGCGAGGATTCAATGACCGATTACGAAGAGCTGAGACGGCTGATGGTCGAGACCCAGCTCGTCCCGAGGGGGATCAGGGACGCGCGCGTGCTCGAGGCGATGCTGAAGGTGCCGCGCCACCTCTTCGTCGGCGAATCCCTGCAGCACAAGGCATACGATGACATGGCCCTCCCGATAGGCAACGGGCAGACCATCTCGCAGCCCTACATGGTCGCCGTGATGACGGAACTGCTCGAGCTGAAGGGGGATGAGCGCGTGCTCGAGGTGGGGACGGGCTCTGGATACCAGGCGGCGATACTTGCGGAACTGGCTGCTGAGGTCTATTCCGTCGAGCGCGTGGAGCCCCTGGCGGTAAAGGCTCGGGAGCGCCTCGAAGGACTCGGCTATGACAACGTACATATAATGATAGGTGACGGTACCGAGGGGCTGCCAGACAAGGCCCCTTTCGACAGGATCATCGTAACGGCCGGCACGCCGGAAGTACCCGCGCCCCTCAAGGAACAGCTCGCCGACAACGGGATACTCGTCGCCCCGGTCGGGGCACGATTCAGCCAGCAGCTGATAAGGCTCCGTAAGAGAGAGGGCGGGATCACCGAGGAACACCACACGCCCTGCGTCTTCGTACCCCTTGTAGGCAGGTACGGCTGGAAAGAATGAGACGATGTATGATAATATTTAAGACTGAATCGAAAACCAATAAAGATATTCACAAGGAGCAGATGAGAAGATGAGGATGTCAGGTGCGGAAATATTGATAGAATGCCTGAAGAGGGAAGGGGTCAAGCACATATTCGGCTATCCCGGGGGCGTCGTCCTGAACATATTCGACCTCCTCTACGACAACGAGGACCTGCAGGTGATCCTGACACGGCACGAGCAGGGGGCTGTGCATGCAGCCGACGGATACGCACGCTCCACGGGAAGACCCGGAGTCGCCCTCGTCACCTCTGGGCCGGGAGCGACCAACACCGTGACCGGTGTGGCCACTGCCTACATGGACTCGGTCCCGCTCATCGTCCTGACAGGACAGGTCTCGACTGGACTGATCGGAAACGATGCCTTCCAGGAGGCCGACATAGTCGGAATAACGAGACCGTGCACCAAGCACAACTACCTCGTGAAGGATGTCAAGGACCTCGCCAGGACCCTGAGGGAGGCCTTCTACATAGCGACCACGGGCAGGCCTGGTCCGGTCCTCATAGACCTGCCGAAGGACGTCACCAGTGACAAGACGACATTCAAGTGGCCCGAGCATGTAAGCCTGCGCAGTTACAATCCCACATACGAGGGAAACAAGTGGATGATTAAGCAGGCGGCACGCACCATCCACAAGGCGAAGAAGGCCGTCATCATAGCAGGCGGAGGAGTCGTGCTCTCCAACGCGAGCAAGGAGCTGAGAGAGCTTGCCGAGTACGCGCGCCTGCCGGTCACGATGACCCTGATGGGACTCGGCGACATTCCCGGCACCCACGAGCTATCACTCGGCATGCTCGGCATGCACGGTACATACTATGCCAACAAGGCGATCCAGGAGTCGGACCTGCTGGTGGCCGTGGGCATCAGGTTCGACGACAGGGTCACGGGAAGGGTCAAGGACTTCGCACCCCATGCAAAGATCATCCACATAGACATAGACCCCACGTCCATAAGGAAGAACGTGCGGGTCGACATACCCATCGTCGGTGACGCGAAGCGGATACTGAAGTCCCTCCTCAGTGAATTGAAGGAAGAGGAGGACAGGGCCCAGTGGGAGCCGGTACGCAAGGCCTGGCTCAAGCAGATCGGGCAGTGGAAGAAGGAGCACCCGTTGAGCTACGCATACAGTGACACGGTCATAAAGCCCCAGTTCGTCGTTGAAAAGCTGTACGAATTGACGAAGGGCAACGCTATAATATCGACAGAGGTGGGACAGAACCAGATGTGGGCCGCCCAGTTCTTCAAATACGACAAGCCGCGCACCCTGCTCACCTCGGGCGGCCTCGGCACCATGGGCTACGGTTTTCCGGCTGCAATGGGCGCACAGCTGGCCCACCCCGGAAAGACGGTGATCGACATAGCCGGAGACGGCAGCATACAGATGAACATCCAGGAACTCGCAACCTGCGTGCTCTACAAGCTGCCGGTAAAGGTCGCCATACTCAACAACCAGTACCTCGGAATGGTGAGGCAGTGGCAGGAACTCTTCTTCAAGGAGCGTTATTCCTGCAGTCATCTCGACACGGTGCCCGATTTTGTCAAGGTTGCAGAGGGATACGGTGCAGTGGGGCTCAGGGCCGTGAAGCCCTCGGAGGTGGAACCCGTAATAAAGGCCGCCCTCAAGGTGAAGGACAGGCCCGTCTTCATGGACTTCGTCGTCGATTGGAAGGAGAAGGTCTTCCCGATGGTGCCTGCCGGTGCGGCCATAGACGAGATGATCCTGGGAGAAGAAGCGGAAGAGAAGAAGACGAAGAAGCTCCGGGCGGTCAAATAGGGGGTTTAAAGACCATGAGACATACGATAAGCGTACTCGTTGAAAACAAGTTCGGTGTCCTGTCGAGGGTCGCGGGGCTCTTCAGCGGCCGCGGTTACAACATAGAGAGCCTCTCCGTGGACGAGACCATCGACCCGAACATCTCGCTGATGACCATCGTCACCACGGGCGACGACCTGATAATCGAACAGATCACCAAGCAGCTCAACAAGCTCATCGATGTGATAAAGGTCGTCGACCTCACCGAGGTGGACCATGTCGAGAGAGAGATGATCCTGGTCAAGATCGCACCCAAGCAGCAGGACAAGGCCGAGGCACTCAGGCTTGCGGAGATATTCCGCGGCCGTGTGGTCGATTCGAGCCCCAAGACGTATACCTTCGAGATCACCGGCGACGAGAAGAAGATAGCCGCCTTCGTCGAGCTCATAAAGCCGTTCGGGATAAAGGAATTCGTCAGGACCGGAAAGATCGCTATAGCTCGAGAGGGGGTGAAGAAGACCCGGTGAGCAGGCTGAGAGTCGTATTCCACGTCAATGAGACGCCGAGGTGGGACGTAGCCCTCGCAAACATCACGAACCTGCTGAGGGATGTGGGAGATGACGGCGCAGAGGTCGTTGTGCTCTCGAACGGCCCCGCGGTCGAGGCCTATGGAGACGCTGAAAAGGTGAAGGTGATGGAGGAACTCGCCGCCCGGGGCGTGAGGTTCCTTGCCTGCCGGAACTCCATCAGGAACCTCTGCGCATCAGGCACGCTCTGCATAGACGAGAACAACCTCCCCGGCTTCCTCGGTGTCGTGCCAGCGGGGGTGACCGAGCTGATCAGGAGGCAGGCCGAAGGTTTCGCCTACATCAAACCTTAGAACATGCTGGCAAGGGCTGCAGTCTACCTCAGGATGATAAAGTTCTCACACTCGGTCTTCGCCCTTCCGTTTGCATTCACGGCCGCCCTGCTTGCTGCTGACGGGATCCCGTCGTGGAGGAAGGTCTTCTGGATCACTGCGGCGATGGTCGGCGGCAGGTCGGCCGCAATGGGCCTCAACAGGGTCATAGACCGCAAGATCGACGCCCTCAACCCGAGGACCTCGATGCGTGAACTCCCGGCCGGGACCATAGGGAGGGCCGAGGCCGCAGCCTTCATAGCCGCATCTGTGGCACTCTTCCTGTATGCGGCTTACATGCTCAACCCCCTCTGTCTGAAGCTCTCGCCGCTGGCCCTCGCGGTCTTCGTCCTGTATCCATACACGAAGAGGTTCACGTGGCTGAGCCACCTGGTGCTCGGTACGGCGATAGCCGGTGCTCCCCTGGGCGCCTGGATCGCTCTGAGGGGGACGTTCGACGGCGAGATAGTGCCGCTGGCGCTCTCCGTCGTCTTCTGGCTCGCCGGGTTTGACATACTCTATGCGCTCCAGGACGTGGAGTTCGACAAGAGAGCAGGGCTCCATTCGATCCCCCAGAGGTTCGGTATCAGGAGGTCTCTGCTCCTCTCACGCATGTTCCACGCGCTCACGTGGCTGCTCCTGCTCCTGACCGCCGCCGTCTTCGATCTCGGTGCGGCTTTCCATGCCGGGCTCATCGTCGTCGGCGTGCTCCTCGTCTACGAACACCGCCTCGTGAAGGAGGACGACCTGAGCAGGCTCGACATCGCCTTCTTCAACATGAACGGCTACATAAGCCTCACCGTCTTCGGGTTCACCCTCCTGGACAAGGTCCTCTGAGTTGAACGGCTTTCCTCGGCCCTCCCCTGTGGTATAATTAGGTAAACACGCTCTTTATGAATTAAAGTTAATAATCCGGATGTCCGATAAATCCGTATGGTGATGCTCCGGACATGATCCGGAGGCGGAAAGAAGCAACAGGGGTTTGAGCCGTATTTTTATATTTTCCTGACTCCGGGGGGCGGAAAGAGTCGGGAGGGCACCTGCTGCGTGTTCAAGGTTTGATGCATGGGCCTTCCCAACCCTCCACAGGTTCCCGTCAGGGTCGTTTCGTCCGGCAGCGCGTCATGATTACAGCCGTGAGGATGGATACGGCTACAGCGGCCACGTCCTTTGCAGGGGTCGAGGGGGTGCAGCTTAGGTGCAGAAGGTCTTGATCGTAGACGACGAACACGTGGTCAGGCTCGTCTTGACCGAGATACTCGAGAGCAACGGCTTTTCCGTGATCGGTGCTTCGAACGGCAGAGAGGCGCTGGAGGTCTTCAGGAGGGACCGGCCGGCCTCGGTGCTCCTCGACCTCAAGATGCCCGACATGGACGGGAGGGAAACCCTGCAGGAACTCAAGAAGATCGACCCGGACGTGCCGGTCATTGTAGTGACCGCATACGGAGACATCCCCACCGCCGTGGAGGCGATAAAGTACGGGGCATACGACTTCATCGTAAAACCACCGAAGATAGAGACCTTGGTCCTGACACTCAAGAGGGCGATGGAGAGGGTGGAACTCGAGCGGGAGGTGCGGCGGCTCAACACCGCGGTGGAGTCGTCGCTCGAGTGGCTGCTCGGCAGGAGTCCGGAGATGAAGAGGGTCATTCAGCAGATACACCAAGTCGCTTGGAGCGACTTCACCATAATAATCGAGGGTGAGACCGGAACAGGCAAGTCGTTCATCGCACAGCAGATACACAGCCTGAGCAGGAGGGCCGACAAACCCTTCACCTCTGTGGACATGGGCGTCATACCCGAGGCCCTCGTCGAGAGCGAGCTCTTCGGCTATGAAAAAGGCGCCTTCACCGGCGCTGACAAGAAGAAGAAGGGATACTTCGAGATGACCGACGGTGGCACGCTCCTCATAGACGAACTCCAGAACATGTCTCCCCTCGTGCAGAGCAAGCTGCTGGGGGTTGTGGAACAGAAGAGGATATTCCCTGTGGGAGGAACCAGGCCGGTGGACGTCGACGTCAGGATCATCGCCGCAACGAACACGGACATAAAGGAGAGCGTGAAGGAGAAGAGGTTCAGGGAAGACCTCTTCTTCCGCCTGAGCGAGTTCGTGATAACACTTCCTCCCCTCAGGGAGCGCGTCGAGGACATCCCATTCCTTGCCAACAGGTTTCTCATGGACGCAGGTGCCGAACTCAACAAGCAGATGAAGGCCATAGACGACGATTCGATCCTCCTATTGATGCGCTATCCGTGGCCCGGAAACGTGCGGGAGCTGAAGAACGTGATCAGGAGGGCGGTCCTTCTGTCAGACAACGGAGTGGTGAGGCCGGAACACATCGACCTGCTGATCGACAACAAGGCCGAAGACGGTGGTGGAGGCCTGCCCATGCTGCCCCTCAAGGAGCTGTCAGCCATGGCTGCAAAGGACGTTGAGAAGAAGGCCATCAGGCAGGCCATGAAGATGACCAAGGGCAACAAGACCAAGGCAGCCTCAATGCTCCAGATAGACTACAAGACCCTCCTCACCAAGATAAAGGAATACAGCATCTGACGGTCCGTTCAGATACTGAAGAACCGATCCTCACTGCACCATCCACGCTTGCAGACTATGGCGGGCGTTCCATGACTATGGCACGGTTTCCAGAATATTCCCCCGGCATTCGTCCCGAAAGCCGTTGAAATCCGCGGCTCAGCAACATACCGCATTTCTGGCAACACTTTTGCTATGGGAAACCTGTTAGAGCTGTCTGAACATCACATCACAGAAGAGAGGGGGTATACGGACATGGCCGAAACCATCAAGTACAAGGGTGCCCTGACGATCAACGAACTCTCGGGCGGGGTTTTCGATGACCTGAGGGATGCGCTGGCAAGGTTCGATGAGCTGATGGTCGACATGAGAGATGTCGACAGGGTCGACGTCGCAGCCATCCAGATGTTCATTGCAGCACGGAAGGAGTCTGAAGAGAAGGGTTGTTGCATGACCCTGATCACGTCCGAAGCCGTGGCAGACATGATGTCGCTCATCGGGGTCCGAATATGAAGAGACCCGACTGGAGACTCGCTGCAAAGACCTCCCTTGCGCTGTCTCTCTTCCTCCTGCCGGCCCTGATAAGAGAGACGAGTCTCCGGATCATTGTAACCCTCGTCGTCTATGTCTCGGCCGTCGCGGCGGCGTACTTCCTGCTGAAGAGGGCCGCGGAGATGCAGGAGAAAAAGGAGAGAGAGGCGGGCGGCGAGAGGTTCACTGACGCGCTGCACATACTGGAGCCCGTTGCCGATCTCCTCCGGAAGAAGGCACTGGCCATTCCCGTATTGACCGGCCAGCTTACGGAGGTGATCCAGCAGACCGAAGAGGCCGCACTCGATATAGGCGGCAGGTTCATGAACATAGTATCGAGGGCGAGGGCTCAGGCCAAAGAGGCCTCTGCGGCATACAGTACGTTTGCAGGAGACGAAGAGGCCGGGGAGGCGCTCCTCGACCTGAGCAAGAAGGCCATACTGGATGTAATCGAGGGAATGCGGGGGATCGCAGCGGTTGTTGAGGAGACCCTCCAGGGCATGGAGCTCATAATCGAGGATGCCGAAAACATCAGGAAGATCGTCACGGAGATAGAATACATAGCAGAGCAGACCAACCTGCTCGCCCTGAATGCCGCCATTGAGGCCGCGAGGGCGGGTGAACACGGCAGGGGCTTCGCCATTGTCGCAGACGAGGTGAGAAAGCTCTCCGAGAGGTCCAATTCCGCCGCCGACGAGATAAAGATGCTCATAAACAAGGTCGAATCCGACATGAAGGGCATATACTCGAAGACGGAGAAGAGTGCCACGGAGAGCAAGGACCTCTCTGCAGAGTCGGAGGCGGTGGTGGAGGATACACTGAAGAAGATCGACGACGTGATGACCGATGCCAAGACCCAGCTCAACGGGCTCACGACCGAGACCGAGACCCTCGCGAAGGACATTAACAGCATCGTCATCTCCATGCAGTTCCAGGACATCACCAGGCAGCGTATCGAGCACGTCATCGAACCCCTGCAGTCGTTCAAGGAGGAGATCGACGGGATTCTCGGGAGGATCAGCGAGATGAGCGAGAAGGCCCGCCGGCTGGAAGACGGCATGACCGAGACCGCCGACTGGCTCGAGGGAATGTATACGATGGAATCCGAGAGGCTCGTCATGAAGAACACTCTGGACAGCTGATATCTTTGAGTATGGAGGTCAGAGATGCCTAAGAGTATATTGATAGTGGACGACTCAGCCTCCATGAGGCAGTTGGTGACGTTCGCCCTGAACGACGCCGGCTACGAAGTCGTCTCTGCGGTGAACGGAAAGGATGCCCTCACCAAGATCAGCAGCGTCAAGATAGACATGGTGATAACCGACCTGAACATGCCGGAGATGGACGGCATAGAGTTCATCAAGCAACTGCGCAACCGCGCTGGCTACAAGTTCACCCCCATAGTCATGCTCACCACGGAGTCCCAGGAGTCGAAGAAACAGGAGGGCAGACAGGCCGGTGCCAGCGGCTGGATAGTAAAGCCCTTCACTCCTGAACAGCTGACCGACATAGTCAGGAAGTTTGCAAGGTAACGATGTTCGACTTCAAGAAACTCTACGGTGTGTTTGTAGACGATGCAATGGAGAAGGTCGTGGAGCTCGAGGACGGCCTGCTGCAGCTCGAGAAGAGCCCGCACGACAGGGAAGTCGTCGACACCATTTTCAGGGCAGCCCATACCATAAAGGGCTCAAGCGGCACATTAGGATTGGACGGCATATCCCGCTTCACCCACGTCATGGAAGAGGTGCTCGACCTGGTGCGGCAGGAAGAGCTCGACCCCGACAAGGAACTCGTCAACGTCCTGCTCGAAGCCACGGACATGATCAAGGAGATGGTCGAATCCGTCGCTTCAGAGGCGGAGTTCGACTTCAGCAGGTGCGAAGACCTGATGAGACGCATGGACGGACTGAGGGAGAAGGGGACGACCCGGGAGTTCAAGATAATCTTCATCCCTGCCCCCGACCTCTTCAGGAGGGGGATAGACCCTGCAATCGTGCTCGATGACATCAAGTCGGTCGGCGAGGTCCTGAGCGTAAAAGCTGACACCGACGCCGTTCCCCGCCTGTCGGATATGAACCCGGAAGACCTCTATGTCAGGTGGGACATCCTGTTGAGGGCCACCAAGGACGAGGCCGAGATCAGAAAGGTCTTCGAGTTCGTAGAGGAAGGGAGTGAAATAAGGATCATTCCCGTGCAGGCTGCCGAGGAGGACGTTCCGTACATAGGCCAGATGCTCGTCGAGGAAGGGGTCGTGAAGGCCGAAGACGTCAGCGAGGCGCTGAAGAGCCAGAAGAAGCTCGGAGAGATACTCGTCGAACAGGGCAAGGCCACCTCAGGCGAGATTGAAAACGTCCTGAAAAAGCAGAGCCGCAGGAAGGTCGACTCCTTCAAGAACGCGGTCTCGTCCACCATAAGGATAGACCTGAAGAAACTCGACCACCTGATAAACATCGTCGGCGAGATGGTCATCACCCACTCCATGTTCCATCAGGCCCTCTGGGGCAACGGCAACGGTAACGTGGTGTCCGAAAAGCTCGAGGTCATATTCTCCCAGCTCCAGAGGATAGGCAAAGAGATACAGGAGAGCGCAATGTCCCTGAGGATGCTCCCCGTGGGCGAGGTCTTTCACAGGTTTACGAGGCTGGTGAGGGAGTTGTCGAAGGACAAGGACAAGGAGATCGAACTGATCATAAGCGGAGAGGAGACGGAACTCGACAAGGGGGTGATCGAGAAGATCACCGACCCCCTCGTCCACCTCATCAGGAACGCTATAGACCACGGCATCGAGTCTCCCCAGGAGAGGACGGCCGCCGGCAAACCCGCCAAGGGTACGATCCACCTCAGTGCCTTCCAGTTGGGCGATGCCGTTTACATCGAGATAGAGGACGACGGCAGGGGGCTCGACAACGACAAGATACTCCGCAAGGCCATAGAGAAAGGGTTCATAAGCCCGGACGCCGTGCCGAGCGACGAGCAGATACCGAATCTCATTTTTATGCCGGGCTTCTCGACCGCTGAGAAGGTGACGGACATATCGGGCCGCGGGGTCGGCATGGACGTCGTAAAGAGGAATATCGAGGCCCTGAATGGAAAGATATCCATCCGGTCCGCACCGGGTAAGGGAACGGTGATGTCCATCAAGCTCCCCCTCACTCTCGCCATCATAGACGGGCTCACCGTGCTGGTGGGAGACGAGATATACGTCCTGCCCATTTCATCCGTCGTCGAATCACTCAGGCCCGAGAGGAAGAACGTCAAGACCCTCAACGAGAGGGGAGAGGTCATCAACGTGAGAGGTGAATACATTCCGCTTTTGAGACTCCACGAGCTCCTCGACATCACACCCTGGAAGAGGGACCCCTGGGAGGCCATCGTGGTGGTAACCATGCACGAGGGCAGGAAATACTGCTTTATGGTGGATGACCTCATAGGTCAGCAGCAGGTCGTGATCAAGAGCCTCGGCACAGCGATGCCGGGGGTATGCGACATAGCGGGCGGCACGATACTCGGTGACGGAAGGGTCGCCCTCGTCCTCGACGTGCCGGGTCTCGTCGAGATGGCCACAAGGCGTGTAACATGTTGAGAAAGGAGGATTTTTAACGTGACAGACGTCTCCGTTGTCAAAGAGGATGCTGAACTTGCGGAAGAGAGACACCAGTACGTGACGTTCCGTCTGAACGACGAGATATACGCGATCGGAGCGCTCAACGTCCAGGAGATCATAGAACTCTCCAACATTACAAAGGTTCCGCACCTTCCCGCGTTCCTCAAGGGCGTGATAAACCTGCGCGGCACAATAATACCGGTCGTGGATCTGAAGCTGAAGTTCGAGATGGACTCCGACGGATATGGAAAGCACACCTGTGTAGTGGTGACCGAGTTCTCAGGCGGGGTCCTGGGCCTGATTGTGGATGCGGTCTCGGACGTCATGTACATATCCGAGGAGAAGATATCGGCCCCTCCGTCCTTCGGCGCGCAGATCAGGACGGAGTTCATCAAGGGGATGGGCAGGGTAGGCGACGATCTGGTGATCATCCTCGATGTCGATAGGGTGTTGTCAGAGGCGGATACGATCTCCTTGAAGGAGGCCAAGAAGGCCCTTATGTCCGACGAAGAAGGAGGAAACAACGATGGTTAAGAATCTGAAGATAGGTGTGCGCCTCGGTCTTGGTTTCGGCGTCATTCTGGTGCTCCTTGCAGCCACCCTCATGGTGACAACGATAGCGCTGAGGGTGATTCTCAAGGACTCTCAGAGGGTTAACAACGAAAGCCTACCCTATGCACTGCTTGCCGAGGAGATGTCACTCAATGTCTCCGAGATACAGAACCTCTTCAGCTACGTGGCCGCGACTCACGACAAGGATGGGCTCAGCGAAGCCGAGACACAGGCCCTCGGCTTCAAGAAAGACGTTGCGAAGTTCAAGGAGAAGTTCAGTAGTGAAGGCGACGAGGCCGGGCTCGAGGTGGTAGCCTCACTGGGCAAGGCCTTTGACGAGTACTACGAGACAGGGAAAAGAATGGCCAAGGCGTACATGACGAGGGGCAGAAGCGCCGGCAACAAGGTGATGAAGGAGTTCGGGGCGGACGCCGGTGTCCTCTTCAAGATGCTCGACGACCTGAGAGACTCACAGACCGAGGAGGCAAAGACGATGCTCTCGTCCATTGTGAACGCCATGGACAAGACACAGATGCTCATCTTACTGTTCGGCGTGACGGCCGTGGTCGCCGGAGCATTGATAGCGTATTTCACCACGAGAAGCATCACCATCCCCCTCAAGAGGGGTGTCGATGTGGCCGACCGGCTGGCACGCGGGGACCTGACTATGGAGATCGAGGTCAACAGCAAGGACGAGACCGGGCAGCTGCTCACCGCCATGCGCGAGATGGTCAGGAGCCTGAAGAAGACGGTAACACAGACCA
>Ga0256830_1000179_pt1 | contig 57887 bp, 50 predicted proteins | sample 128326metaG_FD_190537 | JGI IMG/M metagenome (GOLD analysis project Ga0256830, IMG submission 190537) | Hydrothermal vent microbial communities from Lau Basin, Pacific Ocean - 128-326 | ecosystem: Environmental > Aquatic > Marine > Hydrothermal vents | place: Pacific Ocean: Lau Basin | collected... | reverse complement strand
AAACCTGCTCTTCGGTCCCGTGCCTGCGCGGCGAATCTCATGCCCGGCTTCGTGCCCGGCCGGAGGCAGGTCCCTTGCCCCACCCTCCGAGGTGACACGCCTCTATCGTCGCCGGGTTACAGTAAGACCCTCCCGGGATCCGGATCTCCCCCCTACCGGTCCCGGGCCACCACGTAGTCGGCCACCACCCCCAGGGCCTCCCGCTCGGGGCAGGCCGGGAACGCCGCGAGGCGGGCCTTGGCCTGCTCCACCCGGTCCCGGGCCATGGCCAAGGCCGCGTCGACACCCCCCCGCCGGACCACGAACTCCCGGACCCAGGCCCGGTCGTGGTCGGAGAACGCGTCCTGCTCCACCAGCCGGGCCACCCGGTCCCGTTCCTCGCCCGTTGCGGCGCCGAGGGCGTGGATCACGGGCAGCGTGATCTTGCCCTCCTCCAGGTCCGCGCCCACCGGCTTGCCGAACCGCTCCCGGTCGCCCACGAAGTCCAGGCAGTCGTCCACCAGCTGGAACGCGATGCCCACGTCCATACCGTAGTCCTTCAGGGCCGCCACCCGCGCCTCGTCCGCGGCCCCCAGCAGGGCCCCCACCTCGCAGGCGGCGGCGATCAGCACCGCGGTCTTGTTGCGGATGACGTCGAGGTACTCCTCCACCGTCACGGCCAGATCGCAGGTTTTCAACAGCTCCAGGATCTCCCCCTCGGCCAGGGCCGTGGTGGCGTCGGCCATGGCCCGGAGCACCCGCAGGTCGCCGTCACCCACCATCAGGGAGAACGACTTGCTGAACAGAAAGTCCCCCACCAGCACGGTGGCCTCGTTGCCCCACACGGTGTTGGCCGACTTCTGGCCCCGCCGTAGGTCCGCGTCGTCCACCACATCGTCGTGGAGCAGGGTGGCCGTGTGGATGAACTCCACGATGGATGCCAGCGGAACGGATCGCTCCCCCCGGTACCCGCACAGCCGCGCGGACAGCAGGAGCAGGAGCGGCCGAATCCGCTTGCCGCCGCTCGTGAGCACGTACCGGCCCACGGTTTGGATCAGGGGCACCCGGGAGTCCAGATTTCGCTCGAACTGGCGCTCCACGGCGGCCAACTCGGCTTCCATCATCCGCACCACGGCCGCCATGTCCAGGGCATGGGCCGGGGTGGCGGAGCCCTCGGTCTGCGCGGCAGGTCTGGTCATTCCTCTGTGTCCTCCATCCCGGAAACTTCCCGCTGGAAGGCTGGGAAACTAGAAAGCTAGGAAGCTAGAACGCTTATTGTTGGACCTCCGGCCCAAGCGTGACAAAGCCCCGGCAGACCCCTTGCCCCACCTTCCGAGGTAACGCACCTATTTCGCCACCGGGTCGTCGATACTCCAACCAGGCCGCCTCACGGCCTGAAGTCTGGCCCCTTCATCCGGCGCCGGCTGCCGCCCGGTCCCGGCCGGCGGAGCCGGAGGCGAGCAGGAACTCCACGGCCCGCTCCACCTCCGTCAGATCCACGAGCGTGTTCCGGCACGGCCCCTCGGGCCGGCGGTTCAAGATGCCGTACACCGGCAATGGGTAGGCGTCCTGGATGCCGCTGGCCAGGTCCCGTTCGCACGCCACGGCCACGATCAAGTCGGGCCGCTTCTCCACGATGGTGCGTCGGGCGATGGTGCCTCCGGTGGCCACGCTCAGGCTCACGCCGTGGCGCTCGCCGATCTCCACCAGGCCCGCGATCGGGCAGCGGCCGCACCCCCGGCAGTTGTGGATGTCGCTGGTGATGCGCAGGTCACAGGTGTCCACCTGGAGGCAGTGGGGTAGCAGGATCAGCAGGCGGCCGGGCCGGGCCCGGCGGCCGGATCGGATCACCAGCTGGTTGTTCACCGCGATGAACGATCGCTCCAGCCGCTCCTTCGAGACCCCCACCAGGCGGCCCAGCACAACGAGGATCGGGAACGCCCCCTTCACCACGAGCCCCCGCAGCCTCCGGGTGCCGGGCAGGTCGCGCTCGAACACGATCGCGAACACCAGCACCGCGATCCCGGCCAGGGCCACCAAGGCCACCGTGCCGAACAGCACACCGAAGCCGGTCAGAAAAACGGTCTCCGCCCCCGAGAACCACCTGGGCCCCAGCCACACGCCGACCCCCAGGAGCCCCAGTACCAGGGCCAGGGCCAGCAACAACCCCAGAAACAGCCGCTTTCCCTCACCCCGGGTCACGCTCGCGTCCCTCCCACCAAACTTCGGGAAACTTCGGGCCTTCGGCCCGCTAGGCAGCCGGGCGGCTCCCGAGCTGCTGACAAACCCTTGGGGGCATGGGGTCTGTTGGAGAGCTGCGTGCGGCCATACCAGTTGTCAGGATTCAGAGGAGGGTAGACAGGGGAAAGCCTTCCACCTCTTTCTGCAGAGCTTCGCACATCGTGGGAGGCAACCGACGATTCTGCCCTCTGTCGTCCGGATCCAGGCCCCTGAAGCGCAGACCCCATGCCCGCACCGCGGCTTCCCGTTCAAGGAAAGTTATTCTCCCCGTTGTAGGGCCTCGCAGGGGCCTGAGAGACCTCCCAGCCCCTCTCCCTCCCGCGGGCCGCCGCCCCGGGCCCAGTCGGCACCTCCCATGACCCGGCGCCCTTCCGGCTGCACCTCCAGCAGCACCACGGCGCCCCGGCCACACGCGACCACCGGCCCATCCCGGTCCAGCCGCACGACGGTGCCCGCAGGGCCTTCGCCGTCGCGCTCCTCGGCACGCAGCACCTTGACACGCGCCCCGGCCCGGGAGGTCACCGCGCCCGGTCGGGGGGACAAGGCGTGGATTCGGGCCCGGACCCGGCGGGCCGGCTCGGCCCACCGGATCTCCCGGAGCCCCCGGTCGATCCGGCGGCTGTAGGTGGCCCGGGCCTCGTCCTGGGGCTCGGGCCGGACCCGGCCATGCCGGAGCCCCTCCAGGGTCTTCACCAGCAGGTCCGCCCCAGCCTGGGCGAGGTGTTCCTCCAGCTCGCCGCAGGTGGTGGACGGAAGCAGGGGGAACGACCGCTGCAGGAGCACCGGCCCGGCGTCCATGCGCTCGTCCGCCAGCATGGTGGACACCCCGGCCCGGTCGTCCCCCTGCAGAATCGTCCACACCACCGGCGACGGCCCCCGATGGCGGGGCAGCAGGCTCGGGTGCACGTTCACCGCACCCCGGGCCGGCAGGTCCAGAAGCGGCCGCCCCAGGATCTGGCCGTAGGCCACCACCACCAGGAACTCGGGAGCCAGGGCCCGGAGCCGCTCCACCACCTCGGCATCGTTCACCCGTTCGGGCTGGGCTACCTCGAGACCCCGTTCCCGGGCCAGGCGCTTGACCGGAGGGGGCTCCAGACGCCGGCCCCGGCCCCGGGGCCGGTCGGGCTGGGTCACCACCAGGTCCACCCGCTCCCCCGCCGCCACCAGGGCCTCGAGGCACGGCAGGGCGAACGCCGAGGTGCCCAGGAACACCACGGGGCCCCGCGAGCCGCTCACGCCCCCCCTCCGGCCCGGGCCTCCTGGAGCATCTTCTTCCGCCGCGCCACGTAGCGGCTTCGTTTGAGCTGGCTCAGGTGATCGATGAACAGGATACCGTCCAGGTGGTCGATCTCGTGCTGGAACGCCACGGCCAGCAGATCCTCGGCCTCAATCTCGATCTCGCGGCCCTCCAGATCGAGCCCCCGCACCACCACCCGGCTGCACCGGGTAACCTGGTCGCGCAGGTCAGGCACCGACAAACAGCCCTCCTCCATGCGCAGCCGACCTTCCCGGCACACGATCTCGGGGTTGATCATCACCAGCCGTTCGTCCGGACGCTCGCCAGCCGACAGGTCCACCACGATGACCCGTTGGGGGACCCCCACCTGGTTCGCGGCCAGACCGACCCCCGGGGCGCGGTACATGGTCTCGGTCATGTCCTTCACCAACCGGTGGATCGTCTCGTCGATCCGTTCCACCTTCCGGGCCCGCTGCCGCAGCACCGGGTGGGGGAATGTCAGGATTTCCAGCACAGCCATGGGGTTTCGTCTCCGCGTGGGGGCAATCGGCCGGAGTGTACCGGAGGCCCGCCGGCCGATCAACCGCTGCACACCGGCCGAGATGTCCGGCACGGTTTGACTTGCCAACCGACCGAAAGGTAGTTTAGCCGCACTTTCACGGACAATCGGCCCACGGGCTTTGCGGAAACCCATGACACGACACATCCCCGCTCTGTTCCTCGCACTGCTCCTCGTCGGACCCGCTGCGGCCGGGACCCCGCCGGCCAGCTCGGTCTACCTGGCCCCGGCCGATGCGTTTCCCGACCTGGAGTTCTACGGTCTTCTGGCCCCCACCGACTACGCCAAGCTGGGGCTGGATCGGTCGGAGGGCCCAGTGCGACTGTCCGAGATCCCCGGGGATGTTCTGGTCGTGGAGTTCTTCAACAAGTCATGCGTGCCGTGCCAGCGACAGGTGCGGGAGGTGGAGGCGTTCTACCAGGAGCTGGAGCGGCGGGGTCTGCTGGGACGGATACGGCTGCTTGCGATCGCGGCCGGCAACAACCCAAAGTACCTGGGCAGGTACCGAAAGCGTAGAAAGCTCACCTACCCGATCACGGCCGATCCCCAGTTCGACCAGTGGCGCCGCATCGGCGACCCCGGCCGCACCCCGTTCACTTTGTTCCTGGTGCGGCGGGACGGCACCTGGCGTCTGGCCCGGTACTCCTTCGGAGTGCAGTGGAAGCAGGAGCTCCTGGGCCACGCCCTGACCTTGCTGGCCAGGCCCGAGGAAGCGCTGGCCAGCGCCACCGGGCTGCCGGTGGATCCCACGCCGCTGGTGCTGCCGCTCGACGCGGCCGGGGTGCGGGCGAAGGCCCGTGCCCTGATCCGGAGAGCCGCGGGCGACCCGGCCGCGGACGTGGCCGTGGTGGAACTGGGGGACGGAACCTCCGTGTACCAGGCTGTGTCCAAGGGCCACCGCCTGCCCGTGTTTGCCAAGGTGGCCAGCCGCCGCCCCGTATGCGAGGTGTGCGAGGCGGTCCACTTCCTGTTTGCGTTCGACCGCGGCGGCCGGATCCTGGGGTTCGAGCCGATTCACGTGACCAAGTACGGCAACGAGGAGTGGGACGAGCGCGACTGGCAGTTCTTCGAGAAACGGGTCACGGGCCGGAACATGGCCGACCTGCCGTTCGATCCCAAGGTGGACGCCGTGTCCAAGGCCACCATGAGCTCGGCCCTGATCTTCGACGAGATGCGCCGCACCCTGCCCCTGCTGAAGAAGCTGCCGGCGGACGGCGCCGGAGGAGGGGGATAGGCGGAGGTAGGGACAAAAGGCTTTTGCGAGGGCGGCCCGTCTTGCCCCCCACCCCCCTCCGGGGCTATGATTCGACATCAAACTCGTTTTCACTCGACCAAACTCGAACAACGAGGTGATCATGGAACGAGCCGACCTGGACTTTGCCCACCTTCCCTTCGCTTACCGTAAGACCGACGCCAACATCCGCTACTGGTTCCGGGATGGCGCGTGGACCCAAGGGGAGCTCACCTCGGACGAGACCATCACCCTCCACATGGCTTCCACCTGTCTGCATTACGGGCAGGAGATCTTCGAGGGCCTGAAAGTGTTCGAGCGGGCCGACGGCCGGATCCAGACGTTCCGGCTCAGCGAGAACGCCAAGCGCCTCCAACGGTCGGCCCGAAAGCTGCTGATGGAGCCGGTGCCCGAGGGCCTGTTCCGGGAGGCCGTGCACCGGGTGGTGCGGGCCAACCGGCGGTTCGTGCCGCCTTACGGGAGCGGGGCGAGCCTGTACGTGCGCCCCCTCCTGCTGGGAGCCAGCGCCGAGGTGGGCGTGAAGCCGAGCCGGGAGTACCTGTTCCTGGTGTTCGTGACCCCGGTGGGGCCCTACTACAAGGCCGGGTTCGAGCCGGTGCGGCTCGTGGTGGAGGAGGAGATCGACCGGGCTGCCCCCGGCGGGGTGGGCGACGTCAAGTGCGGCGGGAACTACGCCGCCGGCCTGCGGGCCACCATGGGCGCCAAGGACAAGGGGTACTCCGAGGTGCTGTACCTGGACGCCCGAGAGAAGAAGTACATCGACGAGTCGGGCTCCTCGAACTTCTACGCCATCCGCGACAACACGTACATCACTCCCTCCAGCCCCTCCATCCTGCCCAGCATCACCAACATGAGCGTGCGGCAACTGGCCAGGGACATGGGGCTTACGGTGGAGCAACGGCCGGTGTCGGTGGACGAGCTCGACACCTTCGAGGAGGCAGGCTGCCTCGGCACCGCCGCGGTGATCACGCCGGTGGAGTCCATCACCTACCGGGGCAAGGAGCACGTGTACGGCAACCGGGGCGAGGCCGGCCCGGTGACCACCGAGCTCTACAAGCGGCTCACGGCCATCCAATGGGGGGAGGCCGAGGACCCCTACGGGTGGACCGAGATCATTCCGGAGGAGGGATGACCGAAAGGCCCGTCGAGACCGTACAGGGGCCCAACGGGGTGGTGGCCGAGATCCGGGAGGCCCGCCGTCCCTACGGGTTCGAGAACCTGCTGGAGCTACGGGTGACCCTGCTGGCCCGCGTGCCAGGGGCCTCCACTCCTTTCCGGTACGAGCTGAGCCGGCTGTGGGTCACCGAGGACGACGCCGATCGGGCCGTGGGGCAGATGGTGGAGCGGTGCCGCCGGAACCTGCTGCCCTACCTGTTCCGGCCGGAGTTTCCCGAACGATTTCGGGCCCACCAGGAGCGGAAGGCCCCCAAGGTGATCCCCTTCGGAGCTCCCCGATGATCTGCCGGGCCTGCAACACCCCCACCGGCCTCGACCGCCCCGGCCGCCGGGACACCTGCCCCCGGTGCGGAGCCGATCTGCACGCTTGCGTCCAGTGCCGGTTCTATGCCCCCGGGCTCTACAACGACTGCCGGGAACCCCGGGCCGAGCGTGTGTTGGACAAGGACCGGGCCAACTTCTGCGACTGGTTCGAGCCGGCCACCGATTCCACCCCCGGGGAAGAGGACGTCAAAACCAAGGTCAAAGCCCAGCTCGACGCCCTGTTCCGGAAGAAGAAGTAGGGGTCTCCTGTTCCTCCTTCACCACGCACCGCACCCCCTCGCCCTTCCACCCCGGCCCGAAGCACCCGTTGCAGCTCACGCACCGAGCCGACGCCCGGTCGCCCGAGGCCCAGCGGGCGGGCAGGTCCGGCTCCCAGATCAGGGGCCGAGACAGGCTGAACAGGTCGGCCGTGCCCTCGATCAGGAGGTCCTCCAGGGTTTCGATGCGCCGCAGCCCGCCGACAAGGGCCACCGGGCATCCCACCCGCCGCTTCACCGCCGCGGCCAGGTGGCGCAGGTACGCCTCGCCCTCCCCTGGCCTGACGCCAGCCCGGGCCGGACCCCGGTCGCCCGAGGCCGGGGTGCCGCCGCTGACCTCGACGAACGCCACGCCCCGCTGGGCCAGCCACTCGGCCACCTGCACGGCCTCGTCCTCCTCCAGACCCTGGGGCACGAAGTCGCACCCGTTCAGCTTGACGGCCACGGGGAAGTCCGGCCCTGCCGCGGCCTGCACCGCGGCCATCACCTCGGCCAGGAACCGGAACCGGTTCCGCAGCGTGCCCCCGTAGGCGTCGGCGCGCTGGTTGGTGCCCGGCGACAGGAACTGGTTGATCAGGTAACCGTGGGCCGCGTGGAGTTGGACGAAGTCGAACCCGGCGTCGCGCACCCGGCGGGCCGCCTTGCCGAAGTCGGCCACCACCCGGGCGATCTGCTCGGCCGACATCTCCCGGGGCATCTCGGGGAACTGGGGGTGGTCCACGAACGAGGGGGCGACGGGAGCGAGTCCCCCGGTCCAGGCGGACCGGGTCTGGCCGCCGGCGTGTACGAGCTGCGCCCCGGCCAGGGCGCCGCCCTCCCGGATCACGCCGGCCAGACGGGCCAGTCCCTCCACGTGGCCGTCGTCCCAGGCGCCCAGCATCCGGGGGGCCTGACGGCCCTCGGGGCTCACCGCGGCATACCCGGTGATCACCACCCCGGCGCCCCCTTGACCGAGCTCCCGGTACCGCTCCACCTGCTCGTCCGTGACCTTGCCCCCGGGATCGGCCAGCCCCAGCCAGGTGGCCGAGCGCACGATGCGGTTCCGGGCCTTCAGGGGCCCGATCGAAACGGGTTCGAACACGGCGTACATGGGTCAGCTCCTGGATTCGGGGTTGTGGGCCTCACACCGCTCCTCTTCGGTGAGCACCAGGCCCTGGTACTCGGCTATGTGGTGACAGAGCTCGCAGACCGCCTCCGCGGTCTCCGAGAGCGTCACGCCGGTGCGGGCCATGAACCGGATCCCCTCGTCGGCGCGGAGCCCCACCACCTCGGCCAGGTGGAACCGGTGCACCCGGAACCCCAGGGCCCGGGCCACGGCCTCCAGGTGATCAAACCGGATCGTGTACTCGTCGTGCCCCTTGAGGGGGACCCGTCGGGGATACCCATCCCCCCCGTCCAGGGGCAGGAACCGGTACCGCTCGGGCAGGCGCACGTCCGAGCTGTGCTCGGTCAGAAACACGGCCCGGGCCTTGCCCGCCAGGGCCTCCAGGAGCTCCACCGCTCCCAGGTTGAACACGAACACCTCGGGCGCGTTCGAAAGGTCGATGCCGTACCGGGCCACCCGCTCGGCCACCCGACGCGTAATGGGGTCCGCCGTCCCACCCCGGGACGCGACGCGCACGTCGTCGCCGCGCAGCCCCGTGACCGTGGGCAGATCGCCCACGATCTCGTTGGCGATGACCAGGTCCACCGGCTCCCGAAGCCCCCGGAAGAACGCCAAGGCGTCCGACTCCACGAGCCGGGGGGCGTTCCCCAGCCGCCGGCGCTGCTCGGCCAGGAACCGGGGGCTCAGGTCCACCATGGTGATCCGTTCGGGAGGCCAGGCCTCCTGCAGAGCGGCCATCAGGGTGCCGTACCCGCCCCCCACCTCCACCACGTGGCCGGGCGGTTCCGGCCCCAGGACCTGCCGCAGGTACCGGGCCACCAGGGCGCCGTAGGGCAGCCGCTCCTCCAGGGCGGCCGCGTAGGGGCCGGCCGGATCGGCCAGGCTCTGGCACACGGTGAGTTCCCAGAACAGGCTCGGGGCCTCCCCCCGGTAGAAGCCTTCGGTGCGGTTCCACGCCGGCTCGGGCACGGGCTCCTCCTCTCGGGTCCATTCATGGATGCTACCCGCGGCCCGTCGCCCTGGCAACTGGATGCCGTGGCCGGGCTTGACTCGGGGGCCGGGGCCCGGGCAAGGACACCGCCCTGGCCCCGGACTTCTCCCCACGGGCCCCGCGACTTCGCTTCTTCTCATCCATGGGGCATTCTGCCCCCCGGGGGGGTCAAGAGCTCCTCCCCAACGATACGCCTCCTGTGTTCCCTGTGCTTTTTCAAAGAGCTCGCTGTCTGGCACGCATCTTGATTCCCCTCCCACTCGAAGCCCCGCCAGACTCCCCTGGTACCGTCATGGTAAAGTTTTTCCCATAGGCGACGATCGAAACGTAGCGAAACGACCACACAGGGACGAGGAAGCTCGCATGGTCGACTTCAACGGAAGTTCCATCCTGGTGACGGGGGGCACCGGGTCTTTTGGGAAGGCCTTCATTCGGTACGTGCTTTCCCGTTTCGAGCCCAAGCGCCTGATCGTGTTCAGCCGTGACGAGCTCAAGCAGTTCCAGATGAAGCAGGAGCTCGGGCACCCGGCGTTGCGGTTCTTCATCGGCGACGTCCGAGACCGAGAGCGGCTACATCGCGCTTTGGCAGATGTGGACTATATGGTCCACGCCGCTGCCCTCAAGCAGGTGCCTGCCTGCGAGTACAATCCGTTCGAGGCCATCCGGACGAACGTGATCGGCGCAGAGAACGTGATCAACGCCGCCATCGACCAAGGGGTGAAGCGAGTGATCGCCCTATCCACGGACAAAGCGGCCAACCCCATCAACCTCTACGGGGCCACGAAGCTCTGCGCTGACAAGCTGTTCATCGCGGGAAACGCGTACTCCGGCGCCCAGGACACCCGGTTCTCGGTCGTCCGGTACGGCAATGTGCTGGGAAGCCGCGGCAGCGTGGTGCCGTTCTTCCGGGCGTGCAGCGAAAAAGGGGTCATACCCATCACCGATCCTCGCATGACCCGGTTCTGGATCACATTGCCCCAGGCCGTACGGTTCGTTTTGGGCTGTTTCGAGCGGATGAGGGGCGGCGAGATCTTTGTGCCCAAGATTCCCAGCATGAGGATCGTGGACCTGGCCAATGCCCTCGCCCCGGGATGCCGTCACGAGATCGTGGGTATTCGGCCGGGCGAGAAGCTTCACGAGGTAATGATTCCCATCGACGAGGCGCGTAACACCCTGGAGTACGACCGCCACTATGTGATCCAGCCCCAGTTTGAGTGGTGGGGAACGCGAAACGGAACGCCCCGTGAGGGGAGGCCCGTGTCCGATGGGTTTTCGTACCGAAGCGACAACAACACGTGGTGGTTGGAGGAGGATCAACTGAAAGTCCTGCTGGAAGATGCGCCATGAGCACCCCGACCGGCAGCAAGACCGCACCCATCCCCTACGGCCGGCACTCGATCGCAGACGATGACGTGGAGGCCGTGGTGGAGGTTCTGCGTTCGGACTGGCTGACCACGGGCCCCGTGGTCCCGGAATTTGAAAGGGCTTTCGCAGGTGCAGCTGGGTCAAGCCACGCCGTGGCCGTGAGCAGCGGTACGGCTGCGCTCCACGCCGCCATGCATGCCCTGGGCGTGGGCCCGGGAGACGAGGTGATCGTGCCTCCCATCACCTTCGTTTCCACGGCCAACTGCGCCGTGTTTCAAGGGGCCAGGCCCGTGCTCGCAGACGTGGAGCCGGACACTCTTCTCGTCGATCCGGAGGACGTGGAGCGCAAGATCACGCCGCGCACGCGAGCCGTCATCGCAGTGGACTATGCCGGTCATCCATGCGACTACGATCGTCTGGACGAGATCGCGTACCGTCACGGCATCGCTCTGGTGGCCGACGCCTGCCACTCCCTGGGAGCGCGCTTCAAGGGGAGACCCGTGGGATCCCTCGCACGCGTGAGCGCCTTCAGCCTCCATCCGGTCAAGGCGATCACAGCGGGCGAAGGGGGGGTGGTGACCACGGACGACCCCACGTTGGCCGATCGCATGAGCCGATTTCGCAACCACGGCATCTCCCTGACGGCTCGAGACCGAGAGGCGCGCGACACCTGGATCTACGAGGTCACGGATCTCGGCTACAACTACCGGATCACGGACATCCAGTGCGCCCTCGGCCTTTCCCAGCTCCGCAAGCTCGAACGCTGGACCGAGCGGAGGCGCCAGATTGCGCGGCGGTACGACGAGATGCTCCGGGATCTCCCCCAGGTGGAGCCCCTGGCAGTGCGCCCCTGGGCAGAGCCGGCTTATCACCTGTACGTGGTCCGGTTGAACCTGCCGACCCTGAGGGTGGACCGGGGGGAGGTTTTCCGCCGCCTCCGAGCCCGGGGGATCGGGGTCAACGTCCATTACATTCCTGTCCACCTGCATCCCTACTATCGGGAGCGTTTTGGCACCGGGCCGGGGCTGTGCCCCGTGGCGGAGGACGCGTACGAACGGATCCTCACCCTGCCCCTGTTCCCTCGCATGACCGACGCCGACGTGGAACGCGTCGCGGGCGAGGTCATCGCAGTGCTCGGAGAGTGCGCCCGATGAGCGTCCGGTTCATCGCAGAGGTCTCCAGCAACCACAACCGGGATCCGGACCGATGCCTCCGGTTTATCGACACTGCGGCTCGGATCGGGTGCTGGGCCGTGAAGTTTCAGCTGTTCCGCTTGGACCAGCTGTTCGCGCCGGAGGCCTTGGCCCGCAACGCGGAGCTGGAAGCCCGGCGTTCGTGGGAGCTGCCTTCGGAGTTCCTCCCACATCTGTGCAGGCGGAGTCGGGAAAGGGGGCTGCGTTTTGGCTGCACGCCCTTTGACCTCGACGCGGTGGAGAAACTGCGCCCCCACGTGGACTTTTACAAGGTGGCCTCGTACGAACTCCTGTGGGACGACCTGCTGGCTGCCTGCGCCGCCACCGGAAAACCTGTGGTGCTTTCCACCGGTATGGCCGACCTGAAAGAGCTCGACCACGCGGTGGAGGTCCTGCGGAGCGCGGGCTGTCGGGACCTGACCTTGCTCCAATGCACCAGCGCGTATCCGGCGCCGCCCCGGGACTGCAACCTGGCGGCCATCGCCACGTTGCGAGAGCGGTTTGGGGTGGCAGCGGGCTGGTCGGACCACACCGTGAATCCTGGCGTGATCCACCGCGCCGTGCACCGGTGGGGAGCGAGCCTGGTGGAGTTCCATCTGGACCTCGACAGCACGGGCGTGGAGTGGACTTTCGGCCACTGCTGGACCCCCGATGCGATCGGACGGGTGATCGCCGAGGTCAACGACGCCCTTGCGGCCGACGGGCATGGCCGCAAGGAGCCCACGCTGGCCGAGCGGGACGAGCGCATGTGGCGGGCCGACCCTCTGGACGGTTTGAGGCCTCTGAAAACGCTGCGCAAGGGTCTTGGGCGCGGGGACGCGATGAATGTTTGTTGGAAGGAGAATTGCGGATGACCCCCCTCTCGCACTTGCTGTACGAACGGGCAAGGCGCCTGGTTCCGGGCGGCACCCAGTTGCTATCGAAGCGACCGGAGATGTTCCTCCCCGAGGGCTGGCCCACGTATTACCGCAAGGCCCGGGGCGTGGAGGTGGTAGACGTCGATGGTCGACGGTACGTGGACGTGAGCATCATGGGGGTGGGGGCCTGCGTCCTGGGGTACGGGGATCCGGACGTGGACGCGGCCGTGCACGAAGCCGTAGATCGGGGGGTCATGTGCACCTTGAACGCTCCCGAGGAGATCGAGCTGGCCGAGCTTCTGTGTGATCTGCACCCGTGGGCCGGCATGGTGCGATACACGCGTTCGGGTGGAGAGGCCATGGCCGTGGCCGTGCGGATTGCCCGCGCCCACACGGGTCGGGATACGGTTGCGTTTTGCGGATATCACGGATGGTCCGACTGGTACCTGGCGGCCAACCTGGCGGACGAGCGGGCCTTGGATGGACACCTCATGCCCGGGCTCGACCCCGCAGGCGTTCCGCGAGCTCTTCGGAACACGTCGCTGCCCTTCTTTTACAATCGGCTCGACCAGCTCGAGGCGATCGTGGCGACACACGGCCGGGACCTGGCGGCCATCGTGATGGAGCCCCGCCGGGGTGAGGCCCCCGAGCCCGGATTCCTCGAAGGGGTGCGTGCACTCGCAGACGAGACCGGGACGGTCCTCATCTTCGACGAGATCACCACCGGCTTTCGCATGACCACAGGCGGAGCGCACCTCCTGCTGGGTGTGGAGCCGGACATGGCGGTCTTTGCAAAAGCCATGGCCAACGGATACGCCATGGCCGCGGTCGTCGGGCGGGAGTCGGTAATGACCGCGGCCCAGTCCACCTTCATCAGCAGCACGAACTGGACCGAGCGCATCGGTCCGGCTGCCGCCTTGGCCGCCATCCGTAAGCATCGGAGGGAAAGGGTCGCGGATCATATCGCGCACGCAGGGGACAAGGTGAGGGAAGGGTGGCGGAGAGCCGCGCACCACGCCGGCGTCCCGCTCCGGACCAAGGGTCTTCCATGCCTCCCGGAGTTTCACATCGATCTCCCTGGGGGCAGGGTGCTGGCCACGCTGTTCGTGAAGCGCATGCTCGAGCGGGGGTACCTGGCCTTTTTCCAGTTCAAGCCGTCATGGGCGCACCGCGACGAGCACCTGGATCGGTATCTCGTCGACGTGGGGGAAGTTTTCGAAGAGCTGGCGGAGGCAGCCCGAAAGGGAGACGCGCAAGAGCGGCTCTCAGGGCCCCCCGCGCGAGACGGCTTCTTCCGTCTAACCGAGGGCAGGCAGGAGGAACCCCGGTGATCCGTAGACCGTTGGGCTCGACCGGCCTTCGCGTCTCCGTGCTGAGCGTGGGCACAGTCTCCCTTGGAACCGAGTATGGGATCCCAACCGGCTCCAGCCACGGCCCGCCCCCCCGCGACTTGGCCGTGGGGCTCCTCCGCACGGCCGCGGACGCGGGCATCAACCTGTTCGACACGGCCCCGGCGTACGGCGACGCGGAAACGATCCTGGGAGAGGCGTTGGGCAACCGGCCGGAGTGCCTGTTCGCCACCAAGGTAGCCCTGCCACGGACAGGGGTGGGAGCATCCGGGGAGCGTTCCGAGCTCGAGCGTCACGTTAGGAAGTCGATTGACGCCAGCCGCAGGGCGCTCCGAAGGGGCCTCCTGGACATCGTCCAGATTCACAACGCCACAGCACCCACAATTTTGGAAGGGGACATGGCAGAGGTGCTCCATAGGGAACGGGCCGCTGGCCGGATCCGGTTCGTGGGGGCGACCGTGTACACCGAGGACGAGGCCCTGGCAGCGGTGCGAGCGGGCGCTTTCGATCTCATCCAGGTGCCCTTCAACGTCTTGGACCGAGCAATGGCCACTCGGGTCTTCCCCGAGGCCCGGGCGGCCGGCGTAGGGGTGGTCGTCCGTTCCGTGTTCTTAAAAGGAGCGCTCACCCCGAAGGCCCGATGGCTCCCGGACGAGCTGGGCGAGCTCCGGCGCGCTGCGGTCAGGCTCATGCAGGAGACGGCCAGGTCGTGGAAGACCCTGCCGGAGCTCGCGGTACGGTACTGCCTCAGCGTGGAGGGGGTCTCAAGCGTGCTCGTCGGTCCACGCACCGAGGAGGAGCTGCTCCAGGCGCTGGAGGCCACGGATCGAGGCCCCCTGGGCTCCGATGTCCGGGCTCGGGTCGAGCAGGTTCACGTGGGCAGCCCGACGCTTCTCAACCCCGCGACGTGGCCAATTCCGTAGCGTTGCAAACCGAGGAGACGTGCCGTTGAAAGTGGCAGCGGTGATTCAGGCCCGCTTCGGCTCCACGAGGCTCCCCGGCAAGGCACTCCTCCCCATCGGAGGCACTCCCTTGCTGGGGCATGTGATCCGCCAAAGTCTGGCTGCCCGCCGGGTGGATCAGGTGGTGTTGGCTACGACGGAACATCCCGAGGATGACCCTTTGAGTGAGCTTGCAAAGCGGCTCGGGGTGACAGTGTTTCGGGGAAGTCGGGATGACGTTCTTAATCGGTTCCTCTGTGCTGCCGCGGCAGTTGGAGCTGATGTGGTGGTGCGGGTGACAGGAGACTGCCCTTTCGTATGCCCCGACTTGATCGATGAAGCCGTGACCCTTTTGCTCCGCGGTGGGGGCGACGGCGTGGATGCCGTGGGTACCCTGGAATTCCCTGAGGGGCTCACCACCGAGATCGCAACTGTTGCTGTGTTGCGAAGGCTCACTGAAGTAGTCCAGGCGCTCGAAGACCGCGAGCACGTGACCAGCTACCTTTGGAGGAACTGTGGGCGATTCCGTACGGAACTCCTGGCGTGTTCCAAAGCGATGGGAGAATTTGCCTTCTCGGTGGACGACCGTGAGGACCTTGAATTCGCCTCTGCCGTATGGAACCGCTTGGGCCGGCCCGGGGAGGCGGTCCGCTTCCCCGATCTGGTCAGCCTGCTTCAGACGAACCCAGAGATTGCCGAACTCTCCAGGCGGATTTGGAAGAAGAAGGAAGGAACCCCTTCCGGGGGGGTTGTTGCCGTCCCATCGGAGGAGTACCGGAAATGAACTCTGCCGGCCAACGAAGGATCCTTTTCCGATGCGACGGCGACGAGTTCGTGGGCATGGGTCACGTGGTGCGCTGCTTGGCTCTGGCCGAGGAGTTCCGTGACGTGCATGGATGCGCCGTCATGTTTGCCGTAGCCTCCGGTCCCGTTGGGGCCGACAAGATCCGTGAGGCAGGGTTTCTCGTGTGGGAAAAACCTGGGGATGTGGACGAGGCCTCGTGGATGGAGGAGCGGCTCGCAGAAGAGCGTCCCCACGCCCTTATCATGGACTTTCGGACGGACCTTCCACGGTCCGCGGTACGGGCCTGGAAAGAAAACGGCATACAGGTAGCCACGTTGGATGACCCCTCGGAGCGGCGGCTGGAAGCCGACTTGGCCTTTTACCCCCCCGTGCCCCAAGTCCGAGAGATGGACTGGGCCGACTTTCAGGGAGACCTCTACGTGGGATGGGAGTGGGTCGTGCTCCGGCGGCAGTTCTCGCGCCGGTTTCACCGGCCCCGGAACCCGGTGCCGGTGATCCTGGTCACCATGGGGGGCTCGGATCCCAAGGGACTCACACTCTTTGCAGTGGAGGCCCTGGAGCGGATCCGGGATGAGTTTCGCGCAGTTGTGCTTCTAGGTCCCGGGTTCACGGCCCACGAGGAGCTCCAACGGCTCACCTGCCGGGCCTCGCACACATACGAGGTGGTCGAAAACGTGTCCGAGGTGGCGGCCCTTATGGCACGGGCCGATCTGGCCATAGCGTCGTTCGGGGTCACGGCATACGAGCTCGCAGCCGTGGGCGTACCCTCGGTGCTCCTATGCCTCACCGACGACCACGCTCGCTCGGCAGAGGGACTTGCCGACATAGGGGCAGCAACAACGTTGGGGAGATACGACCTCGTATCTTCAGAGTACCTTTCTGGAGTTATTGACCGCTTGCTACATGAACTCTCATCGCCTACAGGAACAAGAAATCGCTCATCAAGACTAAGGCCTCAAAATGGGACACACAACATAAGCGCTATGATACTGAAGGCCATAGCTAAAGATACACACATCAACACAAAGATAAACAGAACAAACTATTCACTCAAAACATTCCAGCCAACCGTGCAACCCGGTACCAAAGGCACTCGCCAACGCTCATAAGACATCCGAGGACATCCCCCATGGGAGACAAAGTGTTACTACTGAGCCACGGCAAATCCGGCACCTTGCTCGCGTGCTCCATAGCCAAAGCCATTCAAGACGAGCACGGAGTATACCGATCTTATAAGCAAGCTGTAGGTATTGATGCAATCCTTCAAGCACTTTGCTCTACATACGTCCACGAACCCCTTTCATACTACATCGACCACCTGGAAAGCACTCAGAAAGGCCCCGTGCTGGCGTTTCATCACCCTCGTCTCCAAGCCATACCGGTTGACGTAAACATTTTAGACCAGGCATCTTCTCTAATAGTTAGCCACACTCCACCGGCCATCCTTCTAAAAAAATACAATCGGCTGCAAAACAGAACCATCATCTATATCTACCGAGATGGCAGAGACGTGATCAACAGCTGGTTTTATTACGTCACGCAACCCACTATATTAAAAAAGAACCCTCAGTATAAACATAGCACCTTAAGAAGCCTGCTGCTTGACTATGACCTTTTTGTGCAACAAGTCTCCAAATGGGTTGAACATATCCGGTCTGCCAAGAGCCTTTCAGAGCATGTGTATTTTCTGAGCTTTGAAGAAATGGTGCAGCACAAAACCGATGCGGTGCTCAAAATAGCCCGCCACATGGGCCTTGACTGCAATATATACGATATTATTGAGCAGACATCGTTGTCTAAAATGAAGGCCTATGCCCCCGAGCATGTTCGGACAGGAAAATACGGCGGATGGAAAGACACATTCGATGACAAACACAGAGATATTTTCAAAAAGCTCGCTGGAGACATGCTGATACAGCTCGGATATGAACGAAACCTAAACTGGTAGTCGTATCCATAAGGCAGGTAATACGCTATGAGCAGACAGACAAACAAGAACAAGCTCCGGGCCGGTGCCAGAAAAATCGACAAGGTCCTCCTATTTCGATCCCCCCTCGCTTACCATTCTCATGTTGGGCACGAAGACCCCCATCCTCCTTTGGAACTCCTTCTTCTGGCCGCAGCCTTGCGAAATTACGTAGAGACCCGTGTTCTGGACGGCCAGTCCCGATGGCGGCAAGAGTCGCCGTTTGGCAGACAGCGACGAATGGGGCTTTCGGATGGCGAGATCTTAGCGGAGGCTACGAAGTTCTCTCCAGATCTCATTGGGATCTCGGTGACTTGGCACAACCAGGTTCCCATGGCTCTCCACTGTGCAGGCCTGCTGCGGGCGGCTCTCCCCAACGCGGTAATCGTCGTGGGAGGAATCGCCCCATCCTCGTCTCCGGAGGTGTTTCTTGCCTCGGACGCGATCGACTTTGTCATTGCTGGTTATGGAGAACGATCTTTCCCTCTCTTGTGTCAGTACTTAAGCAGAGGGGGGGACCTATCGCAGGTGCCTGGGTTGTACAGAAGAGACGGAAGCGCGGTGGTAGGCAATCAGAAGAGTGGACTTTTCGAGCTTGATTCGGTTCCTTTTCCGGCATTCGATCTTATTGATCTGTCTCATTATGACAGTGGATATCTTCATGGCCACCATAAAGCCTTCCCCGTGGCGGGATATTTACCCACTCGTGGGTGCACCCATTCCTGCACTTTCTGTTCCTTGCCGGCGGTGAGCGACAAGATATTCCGTTCCCATTCCCTAGAAAAAATAATAGATGACTTGCGTCGCATGAAAAATGAGTTTGCCATACGCGAAGTTCACTTTTACGACGACAACTTACTTCAGGACCCAGCTTTCGCCAAAAAGCTGTTCCAAGAGATAATTCTGGCGAGCCTAGATCTTCCTTGGTTGGCAGAGGCAGGCTTCGCCATGTGGCAAATCGACGAGGAGATCCTGGAACTGGCCAGAGAAAGCGGAATGTATCGACTGGACCTCCCGATCGAGGCAGGCTCGGACCGTGTGCGAGAAAACATTATGAACAAGGGGCTATACAAAAACGACGGGGTCTCTGAGACAATACAACTGGCACGAAAGGTGGGAATCGAGAGAGTGTATGGGTACGTGATCGTAGGGAGTCCCGGGGAGACGCTGGGCGACATCCGAGCGACACTCGACTTTTTTAGGCAACTGGATCTTGACTACCGAGGCGTTCGTTTTGCACAACCATTTCCAGGAACTTTGTTTCACAAGATCTGCACCGAGAACGGTTATCTGGCCCACGACTTCGAGCTGAGTCGTCTTTGGTTCGACATAGCCAACATTCAAACGGACGATTTCTCGGTTGACGAAGTCACTGCGATGGTCGCTGCCTACCGGGCTGCTGCCCTGATTCAGGAGGGAAGGTACGACCACGGCACGGCCATGACGGAAATTGCGAAAAACCTTGGGCAACATATTGCCGACGCAGCGTGTAGGATTGTACCCACAATACCGAAACCATCAATCGGAGCGTAGGCCGACACGCTCCAGGATACGTAGAGATTACGAACGACTTCCCATAAGGCAGCATGCGGGACCGAACGGAATTACATACAGGAAGGAACATATAAACCATGGGACTTATGGCATTCCCTTGCAGCAGAGATCTTGTCCCACACTTCCTGGACAGAGTCGAAGGGTTCGACTGTGCAGCGTTGATTCTAGACAAACAGAGGGATCAGATAAAACCGATCCTCAAAAACAAAGGGATCAGCAAAATATATTCAATACCGGAAAATTTCTACGGGCAGGTAAGCAATGAAAAAACAAGAAAGACCCTGGAAGAGATCAAACGCCACAACTATCGTAAAGCTTTTTTCCCTCTGAACGATTTTTCTGGAAACGTGACACTTTTGTTGGCTTGCCTTGCGCCTGAGGTGGTCGCGGTCCATGCCACTTCGTCCGATTCTGCAAGGGTACACGCAACGCCTCTTCAAGGAGACGGCGATTTTGTGCCTCAAACCCGAGGACCTCACGATCTGACCAGGGGGGGCGACCTTATCCTTCGCGTGCAAAAGGAGATCGTGAAAAGGCTTCTCGGGGCGAGACGGCTGATCTCGTCGTCTAACCCTTGCGGCACGGGAGAACGGCCCGGCCAGGGGCTGTGCGACAACTTTCCGTACGATTGCGAAGTGCTGTCCCGGTATGTCTTCGCGAGCCAAAACGTACGCGGTCGTGTCCTCGAGGTCGGCTGTGGACTAGGATACGGTGCCCATCTTATGGCGGCCACGAATCCCAGGCTCCGGATTTTTGCCGTGGACCGCGACCCGGCAGCGATAGCCGTTGCCCGTCGCCTCTGGAGGGGCAACCCGACGCTCGAGTTTCAGACCGGAAGCGCCGAGGATCTCCCTTTCTCGGATAACAGATTCGACGCCGTGGTAGCGTTCGAAGTGATCGAACACCTCAGACGCCCCGAACGATTCATCCAGGAGATACGACGCGTGCTAGTTGAAGGAGGGGTGTTTCTGGGAAGCACCCCCAACCATCGGCTGTTCCCCTACCGCGTGAACGAGCGCATTTCTGGAACGCCGGAAGAGCTGCGACGAGAGGGGATCTGGCCCTGGCACGTGCAGGCGTTTGACGAAGCATCGATCATGGAATTGCTGGAGCATAGCGGATTCGTGAGTAGATCCGTAGGGTACCCGACCTTCACGAAGGGGCTCTCCCTGTATGCACGAATCCGAGGGATGCCGTTCTCGGCGGCAATGGACGAACTGCAGCGGCTGACATGGTCAGCAGCCGACTTCGAAGTCTTGGACACATTCCACCCCCTGTTCTCAGGATACTCCTTTGTGTTCTCAGGCGAACGCTCTGCCGTTGAAAAGACCAACGAAGAAAACAAGTCCAAGGGCGAAAGACATGGTCTCTGTTAGAACGGCTCTTATGGATTTGGCGAAAAGGGTCCGCAGGCATAGCCTGGGGATGATCTACCACGCGGGCTCTGGACATCCAGGGGGAAGCTTGTCCGCTGCGGATATCCTGACGGTTCTCTACGCTCGAGAGCTACGTCCAAAACCACCCCGGCTCGACCGCCCACCCGATAGAGACCGATTCATTTTGTCCAAAGGCCATGCCTGCCCGGCTCTGTACGCGATCGCTGCCGAGGTCGGCCTCCTTCCACGCGAAGCGCTGGCCGGTTTCCGGAAGATCGGCTGCACGTGCCAAGGGCACCCGCACGTGGGGTCCACACCCTTCGTGGAGACGAGCACCGGCTCCCTCGGCCAGGGGTTCTCCGCGGCCATCGGGGTGGCATTGGGTCTGCGCCTGCAGGGCCACGGCTCCCGGGTGTATGTGATGCTGGGAGACGGTGAGCTCCAGGAAGGGGAAGTGTGGGAGGGAGCGATGTGCGCTACCCACCACGGGCTTGACAACCTATGCGCCGTTGTCGACTACAACAAAATGCAAAGCGATGAGTATAACAAGAACATCATGGACCTCGAGCCTCTTGATGAGAAATGGAAAGCCTTCGGATGGAACGTACTCCAGATCAACGGACATGATCTGGATGCCATAGCCAGGGCGTTCGTTTCCGCGAAGGCATACCAAGGTCGGCCTACGGCGATCATAGCGCACACGATCAAAGGGAGAGGCGTTTCCTTTATGGAGGGCTCTCCGCTGTGGCACGGCAGCGTGAAATTGAAGAGAGAGGAGCTTGTTGCAGCGCTCCGAGATCTGGACACACCGCCGGAAACGATCGATGCGTACCTAGAGGGGCGATTCGATGACGTGTGAGAGGAGCACCCCCACCCTTGTTGGCACCAGCGGTGATTCACTGCGGGAGGCCTTCGGGAAGGCGCTGGTGGAACTGGGCCAGAAACGGGATGACTTCGTGGTGTTGGACGCGGACGTGGCCGGGGGAACCGGCACACACCACTTCCGGGGGGCGTTTCCGGACCGGTTCATCCAGTTTGGGATCGCCGAGCAGAACATGATGGCGGCTGCCGGTGGAATTGCAAGCACGGGCCTGATCCCGTTCGTGACTACTTTTGCTGTGTTTTGTCTCCGCGCCCTGGAACAAGCCAGGCTCTCCATCGTCTATCCCCGGCGTAATGTGAAGATCGTGGGGAGCCATCCGGGTCTGGACGTAGGACCCGACGGGGCATCGGCGCAGGCACTGGAGGATCTGGCAGCATTCCGGGCGCTGCCCGGCATGGTTGTTATTTCCCCCTGTGACCCCCTTGAAGTGACCCAGGCCACCGCCGCGATTCTCGACTACGAAGGCCCCGTGTACATGCGAACCGGCAGAAGTCCGGCGCGTCGGATCCTCGGTCCCGAGTACCGGTTCGAGATCGGAAGGGGCAAAGTCCTTCGCGACGGCTGGGACGTCACCATTGTCGCGTGTGGTGTGGAGGTAGGTCGGGCGCTCGACGCCGCAGAACTTTTGCACCACGGTGGAATCTCCGCCCGGGTGGTCAACATGCCGACCATCAAACCGCTCGACGGGGAACTGCTTGTGCGATGTGCGCGCGAGACAGGGTGCTTCGTCACCGCCGAGGATCACAACGTATACGGTGGGTTGGGGGGCGCCGTGTCGGAGGTTCTGGTTCACACGATTCCGTGCCCCGTCGAGTTCGTGGGGGTTCGGGACCGGTTCGGCGAATCCGGCGAACCCGAGGAACTCGCGGAGAAGTTCGGTCTTACGGCCCCCTACATCGCTGAAGCCGCCAAACGAGTTCTCCGACGGAAAAGGGGAGGGAAAACGTGACACCGATTGAACGCGGTCTCGTGTTCGTAACCGGGGCGAGCCGAGGCATCGGCCGAGGGATCGCCCGGCAGTTTTTGTCCGAAGGGTTTGATGTGGCCGTGGGATACCGGGACCGCAAGGATCTCGCCGAGGAACTCCAGCAGGAGTTCCCGAGGGCGTTTCCGGTGCAGGTGGATGTGAGTTCCCGCGAGTCCATACAGGCTGCCGTGGCAACGTGCCGGCGTCGTTTTGCCCGGGGGGTTGGGATCCTGGTCAACAACGCCGCCATCGCCCAGGAAAAACCGCTTGGGGAGATCACAGAAGAAGACTGGGACAGGATGTTTGCGGTCAACCTACGCGGCCCCTTCCTGTTTATCCAGGAGGTTCTTCCCGGCATGCTGCGGGCGAGATGGGGGCGCATCGTGAACATCGCATCGATCGGAGGCCAATGGGGCGGTTTCAACCAAGTCCATTATGCTGCCGCCAAAGCGGGCCTCATCAATCTGACCCGGTCCATCGCCAAGATCTACTCCCGGTACGGGATAACCTGCAACGCCGTCTCCCCCGGCCTCGTCCGAACGGACATGTCCGCTGCCGAGCTCACATCCGAAGCTGGGAGGGAAAAGGTGAAAAACATCCCCTCTGGCCGGGTAGGCACGGTGGAGGAGATCGCAAGTACGGTGGTCTTTCTCTGCTCGGCGGGAGCGTCTTACATCACCGGTCAGACGATCAACGTGAACGGAGGGATGTACTTCGGATGAGAACCCTTTGGCTGGTCGGAGGCGGCGCGGAGGCGGTCCCCGGGATCCAAAAGGCCAAGGCGATGGGTCTTCACGTGGTGGTCAGCGACGGGAACCCAGACGCGCCGGGGCTGGCCCTCGCGAACGATCGGGTGGTTGTCAGCACTTATGACGTCCGGGGCACCGTGGCGGCGGCCCATCGTTACCACCGTCAGGTGCGGCCCGTGGACGGGGTATTGTGCGTCGCGTCCGACGTGCCGCTCACCGTGGCCGAGGTGGCCGCAGAGCTCGCTCTTCCGGGCATCCCGGTGGAGTCGGCTCGGCTTGCGTCCGACAAGCTGGCGATGAAGGAGCACTTCTCTGCCCGAGGCATCCCGATTCCCTGGTTCCAGGCGGTAAAAACCCCGGCGGAGGTTCGGACGGCCGCACGGGCGCGGGGGTATCCGTTGGTGGTAAAACCCGTGGATAGCCGGGGAGCGAGGGGGGTTGTCCGATTGACCGAGAGCGTGGATCCGGGGTGGGCCTACCAGCAAGCTGCGGCGCACTCTCGTGCCGGACGGGTAATGGTAGAGGAGTATCTGTCAGGGCCCCAGATCAGCACAGAGTCCATCCTAATTGAAGGCGTGGGGGTTACACCTGGATTTAGCGACAGAAACTACGAGTTCTTGGATCGATTCTTCCCCTACTTCATCGAAAATGGGGGGGAGCAACCCTCACGGCTTTCTCAGGCGGACCGTGAGCGGGTGAGCCGGCTTGCAGAAGAAGCCGGCCGGGTGATCGGAGTTCAGACCGGGGTCGTGAAAGGGGACCTGGTGCTGACACCAGAGGGACCGAAGGTTATCGAGGTCGCCACGAGGCTTTCAGGTGGGTGGTTCTGCACCGATCAGATCCCCTTGGCCACCGGGGTGGACCTGGTCGGTGCGGCAATCCGGCTCGCCTTGGGCGACCCGGTGAGTCCAGAGGAGCTCCGGCCCGAGCCCAGGCGCGGTGTGGCCATCCGCTACTTCTTCCCTCCGGCGGGAGTCGTCGAGACCATTGACGGCGTCGAGAAAGCCCAGGCCCTACCCTATGTGCACCGGGTAGGGGTGTTTGTCAGGAAGGGAGACCGTCTGGATGACCCGACCAACCATACACAAAGGGCCGGATTCGTCATCACCACCGGCGAGACCAGGGAAGAAGCGGTCGAACGCGCGGTCCACGTCGTGAACAACGTTATTGTCATACGGACACAACCGCCGTGAGTCTCCACGTTTACGCAATTTTCCATCTCAATTTGGCATACTCCTCCATCGAGCCGGAGCAGCGGCAGGAGATTGTTCGCCGCTGCTACTGGCCCCTGCTGCATCTCGCTCGGGACCTCCAGATCCCCGTGGGGATCGAGGCCTCGGGCTACACATTGGAGACGGTCTATCAGATCGATCCGTTGTGGGTGGACAAGCTAGGAAGGCTGTGCCGGACCGGCCTCTGCGAGTTCATCGGGAGCGGTTATGCTCAGCTCATCGGCCCGCTCGTTCCGGCGGAGGTCAACGCGGCAAACCTCCGGATCGGAAACCGGATCTACCAGGAGCTGCTCGGGGTCCGGCCCACGGTAGCGCTGGTGAACGAGCAAGCCTTTTCAGCGGGAATGGTCCGGCACTACCGTGACGCCGGCTACCGGGCGATCGTCATGGAGTGGGACAACGCGGCGGCCGCCCACCCGGAGTGGGCCGCGTCGCTACGATGGCTTCCCCAACGGGCCGTCGGACCGGGAGACGAATCCGTTCCTCTGCTGTGGAGCCATTCCATCGCTTTTCAGAAACTTCAGAGGTACGCACACGGCGAGCTCACACTGCCCGAGATCCTCGCCTACCTCAAGGCTCAGGGGGGAACATCTTCCCGGGTGTTCTGTGTGTATGCAAACGACGCGGAGGTGTTCGACTTCCGGCCCGGCCGCTACGAGACCGAGCCTCCACACCACGCAGAAGGCGAGTGGAACCGGATCAGAAGGTTCTTCGATGCGGCGCGGCAGGAGCAACAGGTCCAGTGGATCCGGCCGTCCGATGCCATCGAGTTTCTCGAAAAGCCAGGAGCTGGAACTTCCCTTCGCCTGGAATCGCCCTCCCAGCCCATTCCCGTAAAAAAGCAACCCAAGTACAACCCGACCCGCTGGGCAGTCACCGGACGGGACGATCTGTGGGCCAACACCCTTTGCTGGCGGGTGTACGAAGGGCTTAAAAGGCTGGGTGAGACATCGGACGCGGCGTGGCAGGAGCTGTGCTACCTCTGGTCCAGCGATTTCCGTACCCATATCACGTCGAAAAGATGGCGTTCCTTCAAGGTGAGGCTGAGAAAAGCCGAAAAGAAATGGAGGCACACAGGGCCGGAGAGACGGCGGGCAGCCCACGGCTCCGTTCCTCTTTCAACGCCAACAGACCCCATCGCGCAGATCCGGAGGGAGGGGCGGTTTTTAGAGGTCGAAGCGGGCTCGGTTCGCGTTCGTCTGAACTGCGCAAAAGGGCTGGCGGTGCACGCCCTTTGGTTCCCCCAGATCGACAAGGATCGGCCGCTCTGCGGAACGCTACCCCATGGCTATTACGAGGATATCCGCTGGGGGGCTGACTTTTTCACAGGACATTTGGTGTTCCAAAGCCCAGGCCGCCCCCAACTCACAGACCTCATGCCGGTGGACCCCGAAGTGAACACCGACCCAGAGTCCGGTCTGATCAGCATCGTCGCCAGAATGCCGAGCCCGCTCGGAGAGATCCGAAAGGTCGTCGAAATCCGCACGAACCGGCAGGCTGCCGTGACCTGCCGGCACCATCTCGACTGGGAGAAAATTCCACGCGGCTCTTTGCGGCTTGGCCACGTTTTACTGCACCCCGAATCCTTTGACAGGGAAACCCTTTTCTACCGGACTACCAACGGAGGCTTTTCACCGGAGACCTTTCCGTTGAGGGGAGAAGCGGTGAACCATGGCGAGGCGGTCGACCTCCGAGTAAGCGCGGGGCAGTGCCTTGGGGTCACGGACGGTTTCGTGGTGGTCGGCGACAAGGCAAAGTGCTTACGGATCACGGTAGACAAGACGGGGTCGGCCTTGGTGGGCTTGATAACGCACGAGACCATTGGGAAGACTTATTTCTGCCGGCTCTCATTCTCTGCTTCCGAGATGGATGAAACAAGGGATACGCACAGTGGATGTTTTTCATCGAGAATCACAATCACTGCCGACACAATGTAGCCATCCAACAAAATAAGGCGACACCACTCCGGCCGCCCGTTCCTATGCGAGACCGAACCATGGATAAAAAGGTGTTCAAAAAAAACATCAATGCCTTATACTATCAATATCCGGAACTAGCCGAGAGGCTATTGAACCATATCCCATCCCCAAGATACAAAATGGTTCCATCCGCCTCAAAGCAATGGGATTTGCTCATCCAGAACGGCCCTGAGAAACGGCTGCTCCACGGCGTACCGAATCCTGTTGAGGAATCTGTGTCCTACTGGAGAAGCAAACCTCTGAGAAACCCAGCCATGATGATCTTCCTGGGTTTGGACCTGGGCTACCGACTCTTTACCTATCTACAACAACCGAACCCAAACACACAGTGCTACCTTCTCATAGAGAAGGATTGGGACATTTTTTGGCACATGCTCCACATACTGGACATTTCAAGCATTGCCCAGAGCAAAAACTTCTTTTTTATAGTAGGAGAATCAGATGGCAATTTATTTCTAAAGTCAAGAGATTTTCTATCAGTGGACCTGCGCTTTACCATGATGAATGCCATAAACATAGAAAACAGTAGCTCAAGCTACCGGCTCCACAAGGAGTACTACAAATCGTTTCTTGTCACGTTTCGCAATGCCATCGAAGACCTTATGATCAATGCCGGCAACGCCCCTCATGATGCGTTCTGGGGCGTGCGCCACATGCTGCTCAACATCGACACGATCGCCAGGACCCCCGGGGTCAAGGACCTCTTCGGCAGGTTTGCAGGAAGGCCGGGAGTCGTTGTCGCCACCGGCCCCAGTCTGGACAAAAATTATCATCTGCTCCACGAGCTTCAAGACCGGGCGGTCATTGCGTGCGCCGATGCATCCCTTCGTTTTTTGCTCAACGAAGGGATCAAGCCGCACTTTGCTACCGCCTTGGAAAGGACCCCGACCACGGTTCCTTTTTTTAAAAAGCTAGACCCGGACCTATGCAAAGACACGTATCAAGTAGCAGTCCCCGTCGTCGTACCGGAGGTGTACTCTGAGTACCCAGGCCCCAAAGCTCTGATGTATAGACCCTATCTGCACTTCCAATGGCTAGAGAACGACAAGGGAACAGCATTTACAGGAACGTCGTGCGCCAACATGGCATTCAAACTTCTAGAGCTACTTGGATGCGACCCGATCATACTCGTTGGGCAGGATCTATCTTACGGAGAGGATGACTCTACCCATTCGAGAGCGGCTCCTTGGGGGAAAGTACATGAACCGGAGCAAAGAGCAATAAATCCCACAATCCGCGTACGAGGAAACTACAAAGAGTGGGTTTACACGCGCCCGGCCTGGGAGACCATGCGCTTGGCGTACGTGCGTGACGTCGCGGGATACGGAGGTACCGTGATCAACGCCACCGAAGGGGGTGCTTACATCGACGGGACACTCGTCATGCCCTTGCGAGAAGCGATCGATCGTTACACAGGCTCCGAGTTCCCTGTTCTGGACGAAATCAGAGCGAACTTGAGGGTGCCGACACAAGAAGAAGCTCGGGAGTACCTCCGGTGGTTCCACCAGGAGCGGATTCCCGCCACCGTTCGAGAACTGAAGGATTGCATCAAGACCGCCCAGGACATCGTGAAGCGTGGGAGAGAGCTGTGTTTATCCTCCACCATGCCGCTGGACGATGCGATATCCTTTCTCAACAAATCTCTATCCTTCGGCTATAGTTTTTTCATGAGAGACAGCGTCGTATCGCTTGCTGCATTGGATGTCATACAACCAGCCTTTGTCAGGTTGCTAACAGACCATCACCACCTTCCAAAGCTGTACAAATCCGTAACAGAGATAAACAAAAAAAGAGTGAACATACATATTGATTTTTTAGAGGATGCCATCAAGATGCTCAACATACTACTAAATCTATACAAAGATCCAAACTATGACATCAGCAGCTTCAGCTACAGCCAATTTCAGCCATACTGGACAGCAGAATAACAAGAGCCCCAAACAACAAACGTCCTTTTCGTTTACATAGCGCAACATCTCAGGGCGTTAGCATATAGATTCTGACCAAGGAACACACGAGAACGACACCGCGTCAAATGCGATCTCGTTCCGCACAACCAACGCAAATAGAGGCCAAAATGAGCGCTACAGAGAAATGGCTCAATCAGAAGTACAACTTCAGAGACCCCGCATCATTCCTGGATGCTCTTGAGAAGCTGTCCCCAATTTCTGACGAGGACGCGAAAAGTTTCTTCGAAGACCTCCTCTCTCCTTTGCACCTCAAAAATCTAATAACCAAGTATCACACATCATCATTCGCGGCAGATCGAAAAGTCGACATCATAGAAGCGACACCGCATGCTGCCATCGAGTTTATAAAAAATAGGCTTCTGGAGAGCGAAACGATTCTCGCCGACGATGTCGCTGTCATGGCAGAGGCGTATCTCAAGCTAGGAAACCACCCCGCGAGTGACCTGGCCTGTGCGGTCGCCTACTTGGCCGGGAGCCGAACCTGCACGGTGCTGTGCATGGTGGCTGGGGTGGCGGTCCGAGAACGGCGATACCTGGAAGCGAGGGAGGTGGTTGCCGACTGTCTCGAGCAGCACCCGGATCGCCCGGAATCCGTTTACTACGCTGCACTGCTCGCTTTGGCTGAGGGCAAGCTTCGGGATGCCATGGGACAGCTCTGGGATCTGACACGCCGCCACCCTCGGTATCGGCCGGGTTGGACCTTACTCCTGGATGCACTGCTTTACGCCCAGGAGTGGGAGGAAGCAAGGGAGGCCGGCTACAGAGCCACGGAGACTCACCCAGAGGATCCGGTATTGTGGGGGCGGTTGGCTGTTGCCCACTGGAAGGTGGGAGACCTGGATCTTGGGATGCGGGCCGTTGAGACGGCTCTGGATGCAATGGCAAACCAGGCGGAAACGGACGAAAAGGACGCGTTGTTCCTCCACCTTGTTGCGGCCGTGATGGAAGAAGAGAAGGGGCAGTCGGACCGGGCGTTGTTGCGTTATCGCTCGCTGCTTGAGCGGCAGCAGCACGATCCAGCCGTCTTTATCAACGCAGCTTCCTGTCTGAGGTCAGCCAACAGGGCAAAGGAAGCGGCGTCGATGCTCCAGGCCGGCCTAAGGCTGCACCCGGAAAACCCACACATGCACCGCAGCATGGGAGAGCTGCTTTTTGAGGCAGGACGATACGGTGAGGCCTTTGGCCACTTGGAAAAGGCCGCACGAACCGAGCCCGCGTTCTCCGGCTGCAGGCTGCTCATGGCCGCGATCCGCCTGCACGAGCGCCGGTTTCAGGACGCAATCGATCTGGCAGAGGAGGTGGCCCGGACGGATCCCAAGAGATCGCCCGAGGCGTTCACTTTGATGGGGGATGCATACCGGTTCCAAGGCGCCATGCGCTCGGCCCTTTTCGCTTATCGTGAGGCAATGCGGAAGGCCCCGGAGAACCTCGAGATCACGGATCGGGTCCGGCTCGCAGAAGCGGCCCTCCAGGGCGCCTAAAGTTCGGCCGGCAACGGTCGATAAAGAAAAAGGGAGATGGATTCCCTTGGTCCCCACAGCCCGAAAGGAGGTGCCGCGAACCAACTCAGGACGAACATGAGCTCCGAACCCAAGGCAAGGGAGGGGCCGAGGCCCTCCCGGGGAACGCTGCCCCCCTGAAGGCAGCCCCAACCGGCAAGGACGCCGAGACCACCCCTTATTCATGGAGGAACATCATGAGCCTCAGCATCAACAACAACATCACTGCCCTCAACGCTTGGCGCAACCTCAAGACCACCGACTCCCGCATGTCGAAGACCATGGAGAAGCTCTCCAGCGGTCTCCGGATCAACCGCGCGGCTGATGATCCGGCCGGGTTGGTCATCAGTGAGAAGATGCGCGCCCAGCTCGTCGGTCTGGACGCGGCCGTGAAGAACTCCGAGAAGGCCATCAACATGATTCAGACGGCTGAGGCTGCCCTGGATCAGGTCCAGAAGCTGTTGGACAAAATGCGGCAGCTCGCCCTCGACTCGGCCAACAGCGGGGTGAACGACTCGGCCATGCTCCAGGCGAACCAGGACGAGCTGGACGAGGCGATCGCGTCGGTGACCCGCATCGCAAAGTACACCCAGTTCGGAACGAAGAAGCTCCTCAACGGCAGCCTGGGCACCACCTTCACGGAGGACTCCAGCGCCACCGGGAACGCGAAGCTCTGGACCGACAACATCTCCGCTGCCTCCTTCAAGGGAATCACGGACACGGACAAGGCCGGGGCCGTGGCCATCGAGCTGACCCAGACCGGGTCCAAAGCCCAGGTGACGGTCGGAGTCGGCACCGCCTACGGAGCGCTGTCGGCAGCGTCGAGCACGACGTTGGCCAAGGGCATCGCCTTCACCGTGAACGGCCAGAGCTTTACGTTCACGGCCGGCACCTCCTTGTCCACCGTGGCAAAGACGATCAACGGGTACACGGACACCACCGGGGTGAAGGCGTCCTACAGCAGCAGCAGCCAGGCGATCACCCTGACCTCCTCTGACTATGGCTCCAACAAGTACGTGACCTACCAGCAGGACTCCAGCACCGCTGCCGGTCAGGTCTCCAGCTCCACCGGAGCGGCCTCCACAGACTACGGGTCGGATTACCAGGCCAAGGTCACCTATGCCGACGGCAACACCACCACCTTCGATCAGGGCAAGGGCCTGAACATGGTGGACAGCCTTGGCAACACGATCCAGCTGGCAGGCGCTTTCACCTCCGGAGGGATCACCTCCTCGACCTCCGCCGTGGAGGTGGGCACGCTTTCGGTGAACAACGCCAAGTTCCAGGTGGGCGCGAACGAGAACCAAACGGTTTCTGTGAGCATCCAAAGCGTCAAGGCAGACAACCTGGGGCTCAGCGCCACCTACACGGACACGAACGGGAACTCGGCCACCGTGGATCTCTTCACCAGCCTCGACCAGCTGAAGAGCGGTGGGAAGTACACGAACGGCGTGTTCGTCGACGGGAGCGCGGACGCCATCGCCCAGGCCATCGGGGTCATCGACGAGGCGATCGAGGAGGTGTCGAGCATCCGGGGCGAGCTGGGAGCCATCCAGTCCGACAACCTACAGATTCAGCTCGACAGCCTCAGGGTGAGTTACGAGAACCTGCAGTCCGCCGAGTCCACCATCCGGGACACCGACATGACGCGGGAGATGGCCAACTTCACGAAGTACCAGATCATGATGCAGGCCGGCACGGCGATGCTCGCGCAGGCCAACCAGGCCCCGAACAACATTCTCCAGCTGCTTCGGTAGTAAGCAAACCGAGGGGGGCCTTGGCCCCCCTCGGTTTGCGCTAGGAAGCTAGGAGGCTGGAGGCGGCGGCCCTTGGGGCCGCGTCAACGACGAACGACCGGCGACCTGCGACGAGCGGCCTTTCGGGCCGGGTCGCCACAAGGGCGGTGACGGGTAACGAGTGACGGGTGACAGGTTTCCCAAAACCCGTCACCGATCACTTGTCACGGGTCACCCCAGTTAACGCATGGAGGCGTCAATCATGAACTTGCAGGCGATAGCAGAGGTTTCGATCCGCGGGTCGCCCCAGAGCGGGGGCACTCAGAACGAGGCGATCCACAAGGCCCAGGAGGCCTTGGCCCAGCGGATGGCGGCGGCGCGGGAGGAACGCGAGCCCTCCCCCGAGGAGGTGGCCCAGGCCATGGACGCGGTGAACGGGTTCCTGAAGGCCAACGGGAGCCACATCCAGTTCGCCCTCCACGACAAGCTGAAGCAGCTCATGGTGGAGGTGGTGGACAACCGCACCCAAGAGGTCATTAAAACCTTCCCGCCCAAGGAGCTGCTGGACCTGGCGGCCAAGATCGGGGAGATGGTGGGGGCGTTGTTGGACAGGAAAGGGTGACCTTCGGTGACGGGTGACGGGGGGGAACTGCGGTGACACAGTGACGAGTGACACGTGACGGGTGATGGGGGGCAGCGGTGACGGCCACTCGTCACGCGTCACGGATCACGCGTCACTGATTCCATGTCACGGACCACCCGTCACGGATCACGGAGGTTCGAGCCATGCCGGGAACGATCAGTTTCGACGGGCTAGCGACCGGGATCAACACCACCGAGACGGTGGACAAGCTGATCGAGGTAGAGAGCCGGCCCAAGCTCCTCAAGGAAGCCGAGAAGGCCCGGCTGGAGAACCAGCTTTCGGCCTGGCAGGAGGTGAACTCCAAGCTCCTGGACCTACGCACCCAGGCCCAGGAGATCTGGAAATCATCCACCTGGACCACGCTGACGGCCACGAGCTCCGACGAGAGCATCCTCACGGCCACGGCCTCGTCCGATGCCCAGCGAGGCACCTACACCATTGAGGTGACCCAGCTCGCCCAAGCCCACCAGATCTCGACCGGGGGATACTCTTCAGACCTGGACACCGTGGGCACCGGCACCCTCACCGTGACCGTGGGCGCCAAGTCCGAGGACATCACGGTGGACTCGTCGAACAACACCCTGCGGGGTCTGGCCGACGCCATCAACCAGGCCGACCTGGGCGCCACGGCGTCGGTGATCTACGACGGCTCCCAGTACCGGCTGCTGGTGATCTCGGACGAGACCGGCACGGCCAACACCGTCAGCCTGACGGCAACGGGGTTCACGCTCACGACCTCCACCGTGCAGGACGCACAGGACGCGTCCATCAACTTCGGGTCCGGCACGGGCGCGATCACCATCACCTCGTCCTCCAACGAGGTCGAGGACGTGATCCCCGGGGTGACCTTGAACCTGGTGAGCGCGAGCCCGGGCACCCAAGTCACGGTATCGATGAGCCGGGACACGTCGGGAGTGGAGGAGAAGATCCAGGCCTTCGTGGACGCCTACAACACCGCCATGGAGTTCATCGGGGAGCAGTTCGAGTTCGACGCTCAGACGAACACCGGCGGGATCCTGATGGGGGACCGCACCCTCCTGAGCATCCAGACCCGAATCCAGTCCATGATCGCAAGCCCGGTGGCCACCGATGGGGACTTCACATCCCTACGCTCGGTCGGGCTGGAGCTGGACGACGACGGGGTCCTGTCGTTCGACACGGCCAAGTTCCAGGAGGCCGTGGCCCAGGACCCGGATGCGGTGAAGAACCTGTTCCGCACGGCCGGGCGCACCGAGCACGCCAAGATCTCGTTCGTGTATGCCGGGAAGGATGCAGTGGAGCCCTCGTCCTCTGGGTACGAGGTGGTGATTACGCAGGCCGCGGAGCGAGCCGCGGTCACCGGAAGCTCGGCAGTGGGGTCCCTCACCATCGACTCCACCAACGACACCTTGACCCTGGCGTTGGACGGCGGCACCTCGCTCACGGTGACATTGGAGCAGAAGACCTACGCGTCCACATCGGATCTCGCCTCCGAGATTCAGGCCAAGGTCAACGCCGCCGCTCCCACCGGATCAGAGGTGAGCGTCTCCGAGAGCTCCGGGACGCTTACGATCACCTCTCAAAAGTACGGCTCGGCTTCCAAGGTCCAGATCATCAGCGGAAACGCCCTCTCCAACCTGGGGTTCACGGCGGGCGACGAGGACACCGGCGTGGACGTGACCGGCACGATCAACGGGGAGAGCGCCACCGGCGTGGGTCAGACACTGACCGGCGACGACGGGAACGCCAACACCGACGGGGTGACGCTGAAGGTGGAGCTCACCGCCCAGGACCTGGTGGATGCCGGCGGTTCGGTCACGACCACCCTCCACTTCGCCAAGGGCGTGGGGAACAAGTTCGACGAGTACCTCCAGGGCCTCACCCAGCCGCTGATCGGCACGATCGGGGTGAAGGAGACGGCCCTGGAGAGCTCCATCGACTCCATGGCTGACTACATCAAGGAGCTGGAGGACCGCCTGGATCAGCGGCGCGAGAGCCTGCTGGAGCAGTTCTACCGCATGGAGAAAGCGGTCAACGAGTTCAACAGCCAGGGCAACTACCTGGCCAACGCGCTCTCGGGCCTCAGCGCGAACTGGAAGTGGAACGGTTAGGGGCCGTAAATCGTGAATCGTAAATCGTGAATGGTTTGCGGCCTTTCGGGCCGGGTCGCCACCGGGAGGTGGCTCCTACAGGGCGGTGACGGGTCACGAATCGCTCGTCACGGGGCGCGAAACGCCCCACGATTCACGATTCACCATTCACGATTCACGGCAGTTGACAGGACCCACAAGGAGGTGGAGTTCATGACATATGGACCGGGCGCTGCCGCCTACACCCAGACACAGGTGGCCACCACGGCGAGTCAGCAGAAGCTCATCGTGATGGCCTACGACGGCATCCTGAGGTTCCTGAACCAGGCCCTCGACCACATGGAGAGGAACGAGGTCGAGGCCAAGCACGAGAGGCTCACCAAGGCCCGAGCCCTGATCCAGGAGCTGGCCAGCACGCTGAACATGGAGGAAGGGGGCGAGATCGCCCGGAACCTGTGGAACCTGTACGTGTTCTTCATGCAGAAAATCACCGAGGCGAACCTGACCAACGATCCGGAGCCGGTGCGCGGCATCCTGCCGGCGATCCGGGAGCTGCGGGACGCCTGGGCCGAGCTGAAGATCGACGAGGCCGACGAGACCGTGAAGGCCTTGGACCGCCGGGTCCCCCAGGGTGAGGGGGGGGTGAGATTGAGTGTGACGGGGTGAGGAGCAGTGACAGGTGACGGGTGACCGGGGAACTGTGGGGACGGGTGACGCATCACGCGTCACTGATCCGATGTCACAGATCACCCGTCACTCGTCACTGATTCAAGGAGAACCCATGGCACGTGCCGAGCCCGACACCGGGGATTCCCGGACCCAGACGCTCAAGGCCATCCTGGTGGCCCAGGTGGGGATCTGCCGGGAGATCCTCGATGCGACCCGAGCCGCGGCCGAGGCGGCCGACGAGATTGACATTCCGGGAATCGAGGCGGCCATGGAGCGCCGGGGCCGGGCCTTGGAAGAGTTGGCCGGGCTCGAGGCCGAGGCCGAGGACCTTCGCGGCCAGGTCTTCGCCCCCCCTCCCCTCCTGGCCGAGCTCCTGGCCGCGCTCACGGACCTGACCGTGCGCATCCGCCACGCCGACGCCGAGGCCCGCAGGGCTGCCGAGCGGGCCCGGGACGAGCTGCGCAACCGGGTCCGAGCCCTGCAGCGGGGTCAGCAGGGGCTCCGGGGCTACCGGGGCCCCACCGACCCCACTCCCCGGTTCGCGGACCGGAGAGGGTAGCGCCGGGAGAAGGGGCGTCTCAGCCCTCCGCCTCCACCAGGGTGGCCATGCCCATGCCACCGCCCACGCACAGGGTGGCGAGGCCCAGCCCCACACCCCGCCGCCGCATCTCGTGGACCAGGCTCACGACCAGTCTGAGGCCCGTGGCCCCCACCGGGTGCCCCAGGCCGATGCCGCTTCCGTTCACGTTGACCCGCTCCCGGTCGAGCCCCAGGTCCCGCTCGCAAGCCAGGTACTGGGCCGCGAACGCCTCGTTCAGCTCCACCAGCCCGATGTCCCCCAGACCGATGCCGGTGCGCTCCAGCAACCTCCGGGTGGCGGGCACGGGGCCGTAGCCCATGATCTCGGGGGGAACCCCCGCGCTGGTCTGGGCCAGCACCCGGCCGAGAATGGGCAGCCCCAGCGACCGGGCTCGGTGCCGGCTGGTGACCACGACCGCGGCCGCCCCGTCGTTCAGGCCCGAGCTGTTTCCGGCCGTGACCGTACCCCCCTCCTTGAAGGCGGGCGGAAGCTTCGCCAGGTCCTCCAGGGTGAGGCCGAACCGGGGGTGCTCGTCCGTCTCGACCACGGTCTCCCCCTTCCGGCCCGGCACCCGCACCGGCACGATCTCGTCGTCGAACCGGCCGGCCCGGATCGCGGCCTCGGCGTTGCGGTGGCTCCGCAGGGCCACCTCGTCCTGGTCGGCCCGGGAGATGCCGTGGCGCTCGGCCAGGTTCTCGGCGGTGAGCCCCATGATCATCTCGTGGCCCAGGATCCGGCTCCCGGAGTTCAGGAGCTCCCACAGGCTGTCGGTCATCTCTCCATGGGTCAGGCGCTGGCCCCACCGGGCGGTCTTCAGCACGTAGGGGGCGTTAGACATGCTCTCCACCCCCACCACCAGCACGGCCCTGGCCTCGCCCGCGATCACTAACAACCGGGCCGAACCCAGGGCCTGCATGGATGAGGAGCACTGCTTCTGCACCGTGAAGGCCGGCACCTCCACCGGGATGCCGGCGGCCAGGGCGGCGGTGCGGGCCGTGTTGGCCTCGTCAGGGCACTGGATGCACTCGCCCGCGATCACCTCGTCCAGGTCGGCCCCGGCAAGCCCCGCCCGTTTCAGGGCCTCATCCATCACGACGGCGGCCAGCCGGTGAGCCCTCAGGCCCTTCAGACTCCCCCCGAACTTTCCGATGGGGGTGCGCACGGCGCTCACGATCACGGCGTCGCGCTCGGTCTTGGCAAAACCCATGGGAAACGTCTCCGTGTCGGGGATCAGGTGATCGGTGATCGGTGACGGGTGACCGACGACCGACGACCGACGACCGACGACCGACGACCGACGACCGACGACCGAACTTACCTCTGTCTCCGCCCCTCGGCCAGGCGTTCCAGGTGCTGGCGCAGGGTCCGGGCGCGGGCCGGTTTGGGCACCCAGGCGTCGGCCCCCAGGCGCCGCCAGAACGCGGCGTCCGAAGCCGGGCCGGCCGTGTACACGACCACGGGAGCCCTTCCGTCCACCGAGGTGAGGCGCGCCACGAACCCCGGTCCCCCAATTCCCCGGGGCTCCACCACGACCCCAGCCCATGGGCCCGACCAGGCCCACAACTTCAGGGCCTCCTGGGGATCGTCGGGCGCCACCATCTCGAACCGCGGGGCCAGCCCCTTGGCCACCACCTGCCGGGTCTGGGGATCGGGCTCGACGAGGAGCACCCGCCCTCCGGCCTCGGCCGCATGGTTCTCCTCGGCCGAGGCTGCCGGCAGCCACAGATGGACCCGGGCCCCGGGCACCCGGTCCGGATCCCGCCCCTTTCCCTCGGCCCACGCCTCACCCCCGTGGGCCCGGGCGATCCCCCGAACCATGGGGAGACCGAGCCCCAGCCCCACCGCCCCGAACTCGAAGTCCCCGCTGTGGTGGGCGTGGAGCGGGGTCAAGGTGACAAACCGCTCGAAGCACCGCTCGGCCTCGTCACCCTGGGGCAGCCCGACGCCGGAGTCCTCCACCGTGACGCGTACCCCGGCTCTCCCGGCCCGCTCGGTCGCCACTGCCCCCACCCTGACGGTTCCTCCGTCCGGCGTGGCCCGGGCAGCGTTTTGCAAAAGTTCCAGCAGCGCGTCCCGGCCGGCCTCAGGGTCCAGGGCCACGGCGGGCAACCCCTTGGGCACCCTGGCCCCCCAGGAAATCCGACGGCTCGCCCCAAGGGTGCGGGCCTCGGCCAGGCACGCCTCCACCCACTGCCCCGGATCCACGGGCCGGGCCAGGTAAGTCCAGGCCTCACGGGTGTGGGCCTCGGCCGCAACCTTTCGCAGCAGGGCGTTCAGGCGGTTGGCGGCCGCAGCGATCCGGCGTACCCACTCCCGGGCGGTGGGGTCGAGCCTCTGGGGGGCCCGGTCCAGCAGGAGCTCCGCATGGCCCTTGATGGACACCAGAGGGGTCTTGAACTCGTGGCTCAGCCGGTCGAGAAGCTCTTCCCAGGAAACCGGAGCCGTGTCCGTTCGGCTCACTCCCTTTCCCCCTCGCTCTCCTCCAGGTCCACGATGTCGAACCCTTCCAGGTAGCGGGCCGTGCGATACACCGCCAAACGGCGGATCTTCGCCACGGCCATGGAGACCCGCCGAATCCCCCGATGTACAAACTCCAGGTCATCCCGCCAGGGGCTGTCGGGCCCCAACCGCTCCAGCAGGGTCTCGGTCTTCAGCCCCACCGCGGTCAGCGGCTGATTGAGGGCATGGGCCACCGCCCCGGCCGTCTCCAGCACCACCCGCAGCCGTTCCCGCTCCAGCTGGGCCGCCCGAGCCACGTCAAGCTCCCGGAACACTCCTCTCAGCCGCAGGGCGGCCCGCACCCGGGCCCTCAGCTCCATGAGGTCGAAGGGCTTCACCAGGTAGTCGTTCGCGCCGGCCTCCAGGCCCTTTGCCACGTGGTCCGCGTCCCTACGGCCGGTGAGAAGGAGCACCGGCACCCTCTCGGCACCCGGTCTCTCCCGAAACCGGGCCAGAAACCCGAGCCCGTCCATGCCCGGCATCACCCAGTCGAGCACGACCAGGTCCGGCTCCAGCCCCTGGTCCAACAGTGCCAGGGCCTCGGCCCCGTCCGCCGCTCCATGGAACGAGGCAGCCTCACCATCCAGGGCTGCCTCGAGCAGGGGCAACACGGCCGGGTCGTCGTCCACCACCAAGATCGCTTCGCCCCCCAGCTCGCTCATTGGGTTCTCCAAGCCTCCATCCGCTTTCGTGCCCACGTTCCGTCCCGGTCCGCGTGACACACACTGGTGCATGCCGAGTACACCCGATCACCCTCGGGGTCCTCCGCCACCCACACCCGCAGTGTGTGAGTCCGTACCCGATAGCCCCCCTGACCCGGGTTGGTGACGGCCATGTGGCAGTCGATGCACCCGGCCTCGTCCTCGGGGTGGCGCTCATGGGCGGGCACGAGGGTCAGCTCGGGCTCCTCGTGGCACCCCGAGCAGATCTCCTCACTCCGGCGTCGCAGGCTGTGGGGGTACTCGGATCCGTGGGGAAGGTGGCAGGTGGTACACGACAGCCCCACCCCGGCATGCCGGCTCTCCACAAACCCCTGGTACTCCATAAAGGGGAGCCGTTCGGCACCCCCCCGCCAGAAATGGGAGGTGGTCCGCGCGGGGTCGGGCCGGATGAGCTCGAACCGGGACTCCAGCCGATCTCCTGGCCGGAACCCCACGGGATAGGGGTACTTGCCGTCGAGGCTCCGACCTCGGCTGTGGCACGCCCCGCACAGCGCGGCCCGGGTCAGGGGGGGCAAGGCGGTGGGCCGGAGGATCGGCTCCCGGCCCCCGGAGCCGGCGTGTGCCTTGCCGTCGCCGTGGCAGGCGGAGCATCCGGCGTTCGCCTCCAGAAACGTGCGGGTGGTCGGGTCGTACCGCGTGGTGTGACACCCGGCACACCCCTCCTCCCATGTGACCCCCTTTCGGAACACCGCCTCGAGGCTGGCGGGCAGCGGCTCCCACCGGCGCCGGGTCAGATCCCACTGCGCCGGAAGCAGCCGGTACCCGTCCGGGTCACGCCGGAAGTACACCTGCGTCTGGATGATGCCGTAGGCCAGGGCCACCTGGTCCCGCTCGAACCGGCCCTCCACGTACTGGGGCCACCCCCCGACCCGCTTCCCCCATCGGGCCTTGACCAGCCGCGGGTCCCGATGGGGATCGATGAGAAAGTGACTGTGGGGGTGGCGGATCCACAGGGAGAACTCGGGGTTGTGGCAGGTTCCGCAGGTACGCGACGGGGTTTGGGCCAGGCCCGACGTCAGGGTCACGTGGGCCACCCCGCCCGGGGTGGCCCCGGCAGCCGCGGTCCAGGCCAGGGCCGCGGCACCCACCGCCGCTCGCAGCCTCCACACGTTCACGCCTTCTCCGACACCGCCGCCTGGGCCGCGGCCAGACGGGCGATCGGCACCCGGAACGGGCTGCACGACACGTAGTCAAGGCCGACCCGGTGGAAGAACGCGATAGAGTCTGGGTCTCCCCCGTGCTCGCCACACACCCCCACCTTGAGATCGGCCCGGGCCGCTCGACCCCGCTCGGTGCCCAGGGCCACCAGCTGCCCCACACCTTCCTGGTCGATACTCTGGAACGGGTCCCGGGGGTAGATCCCCCGGTCCACGTACACGGGCAGGAACGACCCCGCGTCGTCCCGGCTGAACCCACAGGTCATCTGGGTCAGGTCGTTGGTGCCGAAGCTGAAGAACTCGGCCTGGGAAGCGATCTCGCCGGCGGTCAAAGCCGCCCGAGGCACCTCCACCATGGTGCCCACCAGGAACGGAAGGTCGCGCACGCGGGTGGCCCGCTTCACCTCCTCGGCCACCTCCAGGATGATCCGTTTCTGGTCCTGCAGCTCGGCCACGTGCCCTACCAGCGGCACCATGATCTCGGGCCGGGCGTCCACGCCCTCCTGACGCAGCTCGGCCGCGGCCTCCAGCACCGCCCGGGCCTGCATCCGGGTGATCTCCGGGTAACTGATCCCCAACCGGCACCCCCGGTGGCCCAGCATGGGGTTCATCTCCCTGAGCTGCGCCACGCGGGCCCGCACGGCCTCGGGGTCCTTGGCCATGGTCTCGGCCAGCTCCCGGATCTGGGCATCCTCGTGGGGTACGAACTCGTGGAGCGGCGGATCCAGCAACCGCACGGTCACCGGCAGCCCCTCCATGGCCCGGAAAATCCCCTTGAAGTCCTCCTTCTGGTACGGGAGCAGCTTCTCCAGGGCCCGGGCCCGCTCCTCCGAGCTCTCGGCCAGGATCATCTCTCGCATGGCCCGGATGCGCTCCTCGCCGAAGAACATGTGCTCGGTGCGGCACAGGCCGATGCCTTCCGCGCCGAACCGGCGGGCCTGGGCCGCGTCCTCGGGCCGGTCGGCGTTGGTGCGTACCCCGAGCCGCCGCAACTCGTCGCAGAACCCCAGGAAGCGGGCCAGGTGCTCATTGCGTTCGGGATCAAGCACGATCAGCGGCAGCTCGCCGGCGTACAGCACCCCCTTGGTGCCGTTCACCGTGATCACGTCGCCCTCGCGCAGCACGTTGTTGCCCACCGTCACGATGCCGGCCGCCACGTCGATCTCGAGGGCGCCGCACCCCACGACGCAGGTCTTCCCCCACCCCCGCGCCACCAAGGCGGCATGGGAGGTCATGCCGCCCTTGGCCGTGACAATGGCCTCGGCCGCGTGCATGCCGTGCACATCCTCGGGGCTCGTCTCGGTCCGTACCAGGATCACGGTCTCGCCGGCCTCCGCCCGCTCCTCGGCCCGTTCCGGAGTCAACACGATGCGGCCGGTGGCCCCCCCCGGTCCGGCCGGCAGCCCACGGGCAAGGGGTCGGGCCGACCTCTCGGCCGCAGGGTCCACCATGGGGTGGAGCAGCTCGTCGAGCTGGTTGGGCTTCACCCGCATGACGGCCTCGGCCCTGTCGATCAGGCCCTCGTCCACCATGTCCACGGCCATGCGCACCGCGGCCGGGCCGTTGCGCTTGCCCGTGCGGGTCTGCAGCAACCACACCCGGCCCTCCTGCACGGTGAACTCGATGTCCTGCATATCGCGGTAGTGGCGCTCCAGCCGGCTCCGGACCTCCAAAAGCTCCTGGTAGGCCTCGGGCATGGCCTCCTCAAGGGTGGGTAGGTGGCGGTTCGCGTCGTTCTTGCTCGCCTCGTTGATGGCGTAGGGCGTGCGGATGCCCGCCACCACGTCCTCGCCCTGGGCGTTGGGGAGCCACTCGCCGTAGAAGGAGTTCTCGCCGGTGGCCGGGTTCCGGGTGAACCCCACGCCGGTGGCGCTGCGGTCGCCCATGTTCCCGAACACCATGGCCTGCACGTTCACGGCCGTGCCCCACTCGTCCGGGATGCCCTCGATGCGCCGGTACTGGAGCGCACGCTTGCCGTTCCAGCTCTGGAACACCGCGCCGATCGCCCCCCAGAGCTGGTCCATCGGGTCGTCTGGGAACGGCCTGCCCAGCATCTCCTCCACCCGACGACGAAACGCGTCGCACAGGTCCTTGAGGTCGTCGGCCGTGAGGTCGGTGTCGGCGGTGACCCCCTTCTCCTTCTTGCGGGCCTCCATGAGGTGCTCGAGCTGAAGGCGGATCGCCTCGCCCTCGGCCGGCTCGACCCCCGCGGCCTTCTCCATGACCACGTCGGCATACATCATGATGAGCCGGCGGTACGAGTCGTACACGAACCGCTCATTGCCCGTGCGGCGCACCATGCCCGGGATCGTAGAGGAGCACAGCCCCACGTTGAGCACGGTCTCCATCATGCCCGGCATGGACTGGCGCGCGCCGCTGCGCACGCTGACCAGAAGCGGGTTGTCCGGGTCGCCGAACCGAGCCTCCATGACCTCGGCCATGAACGCCAGGGCCTTCTCCACGTCCTCCCGCAGCCCCTCGGGATACGTGCCCCCGTGCTCATAGTAGTAGGTGCACACCTCGGTGGTGATGGTGAACCCCGCCGGGACCGGGATGCCGAGATGGCACATCTCCGCCAGGTTGGCGCCCTTGCCGCCCAACAGGTCCTTCATGTCAGCCCGACCCTCGGCCCGAGCCGCCCCGAACGTGTACACGTACTTGGCCATGGCGTCCTCCTGTGGGATGAAAACGTTTTGGATCGGTGATGGGTGACCCGTGACGGGTGATCGGTGACGAGTGTGGCCCGTCACCGCCCTCCCCGTCACTCGTCACCGCCTTACGGGACCCGCAGATTCACACGGCTGATATCAGGTTGCGTTTAAGGCTGTCGCACCACCCCTGAACCGCCCGGGCATGGGGCTTGCTGGAGCGCCGCGTGCGGCCATGTCAGCTGTCAGAGTCCAGAGGACGGTAGACAGGGGAAAGCTTCCCACCTCACTTTCCGTAGAGCTTCGCGCATCGTGGGAGGCACCCTACGCTGCTGTTTTCTGTCCCCTGTCCTCTGGACCCTGGCTCCTGAACAGCAGGCCTCCCAGCCTCCTCCCCTCTCAGCCGATTCTCGAAAACTCCGCTACCCGGCCCAGCAGCCGGGCCACCGCACCCAGCAACGCCAGGCGGTTGGCCCGGACCTCGGGGTCCGGGTCCATCACCAGCACCTCGTCGAAAAACCGGTCCACAGCCGTCTTCAGCGGCCTCGCCGCGTCCAGGAACGCGTCGTAGTCCCCCCGGCCGGCCGCCTCCTCCATGGTCCGGGCCACCGACCGGTAGGCGTCCCACAGGGCCTGCTCGGCCTGGGCCCCGAGCCGTTCCGGTCGGACCTCGCCGGGTTCCTGACCCTTCAGAATGTTCCCCACCCGCTTGAAGGTCTCGGCCAGGGGGTCGAGCCGGCCGTCGGAGCGGGCCTGCTGCAGCGCCTGGGCCCGGCCCGCCGCGTCGAGCACGTCGTCGAACCCCCGGTCCAGCACCCCGGCCACCAGGTCGGCGTCCAGATCCTGCTGGGCCAGGAGCCCCTCCAGGCGCCCCCGAAAGAACTGGAGCACGTCCGAGCGCACCTCCGCCGCAGGCCGGGTCAGCCTGTCGGCCAGGCCGGCCAGGGCCCGGTCCACCAGCCAGCCCAGGGGCAGCCGAAGCCCCCGCTCCAGGAGGATCCGAAGGATGCCCAGGGTCTGCCGCCGAAGCGCATAAGGGTCGGCCGCCCCGGTGGGGATCAGCCCCACCCCGAAGCATCCCACGATCGTATCGATCTTGTCGGCCAGGCTCACACAGGCTGCCTCGTCCGTGGACGGCACGGGTCCGCCGGCCTGGGCGGGCCGGTAGTGCTCCTCGATCCCCTGGGCCACCACCGGGTCCTCGCCCGCCCGCAGGGCGTACTCCCGACCCATGACGCCCTGGAGCTCCGGGAACTCGTAGACCATCTGGGTCACCAGGTCGGCCTTGGCGAGCCGCGCGATCCGGTCCACCACGGCCTTCCGGTCGGGGCACACCCGCTCGGCGATCTCGGCCGCCAGGGCCCGGAACCGCTCTACCTTCTCGTAGCTGGTGCCCAGCTTCGACTGGAACACCACGTCCTTCAAACCCTCGAGATGCTCCTCCAGGGAGCGCTTCTGGTCTTCGTCGAAGAAGAACCGCGCATCCGCCAGCCGAGCCCGGAGCACCCGCTCGTTGCCCCGGGCCACCACGGTGAGGTCCCGGGCGCGGGTGTTGGACACGGCCACGAAGTGGTCGAGCAGACGGCCACCACCGTCCACCACGGCAAAGTACTTCTGATGGTGCTTCATGGTTAGGATCAGGAGCTCCCGGGGCAGCTCCAGGTAACGCTCCTCGAAGCTCCCGGCCACGGGCACCGGGTACTCCACCAGGTCCACCACGGTCGTGAGCAGGTCCTCGTCGGCCAGGGGCTCGCCCCCCACCTTGCGGGCGGCTGCCTCCACCCCTTCGCGGATCAGGGCCCGGCGCTCGTCGGGATCGACGACCACCCAGGCTTCCTTCATCTTCCGGAAGTAGTCCGACGGGTCCATGATGTCCACCGCGCCCGGGTGATGGAACCGATGCCCCCGGCTCTGGCGCCCGGACCTCACCCCGCCGAAGCAGAACGGGATCACGTCGTCGCCCAGGAGTGCCACCACCCAGTGCACCGGCCGGGCGAACGCGAACTCTCCCTCGCCCCACCGCATGATCTTGGGAAAGTGGAGCCCCGAGAGCCACTGGGGGATCGCCTCGGCCAGCACGTCGGTCGTGGGCCGGCCCCTGAGCTCCCGGCGCACCGCCACGTACAGGCCCCGCTTGGTCTCCACCCGCAGCAGGTCCTCCACGGCCACCCCGTTGGACCGGGCGAACCCCTCCGCGGCCCGGGTCGGCCGACCCTGGGCGTCGAACGCCGCGGACACCGGCGGCCCGATCCTCTCCTCCACCGCGTCGGCCTGCCGCTCGGCCACGCCGGTCACGTGGAGCACCAGCCGCCGCGGGGTCCCCAAGGCCCGCACGGTCCCGAACCCGATCCGCTGGGCCTCCAGGCCCTTGGAAGCCACCTCGGCCAGCTGGGTCCGGGCCGGCGGCAAGAACCCCGCCGGAATCTCCTCGGTGCCCACCTCCAGCAAGAACTCTCGGCCGCCGCTCATGGGGTCACCTCCCCGGCCGGCCGCAGATCAAGCTTGCCCCGCAGGGGCCAGCCCAGGGCCTCGCGCTGGGCGGTGTAAGCCTCGGCCACCCTTCGGGCCAGGTCCCGTACCCGGCCGATGAACCGGGTACGCTCGGTCACGCTGATGGCCCCCCGGGCGTCCAGCAGGTTGAAGGTATGGGAGCACTTGAGAGTGTAGTCGTAGGCGGGCAGCACGAGCCCCTTCTCAATCACTCGCCGGGCCTCGGCCTCGTACCGGTCGAACAGATCGAACAGCATGGCCACGTCGGCCTCCTCGAAGTTGTACACGCTCCCCTCCACCTCGCCCCGGTGGTGGACGTCGCCGTAGGTCACCCCGTCGACCCATATCAGGTCGAACACGCTGTCCACCCCTTGCAGGTACATGGCGATCCGCTCCAGGCCATAGGTAATCTCGGCCGAGACGGGCCGGCAGTCGATCCCTCCGGCCTGCTGGAAGTACGTGAACTGGGTGATCTCCATGCCGTCGAGCCACACCTCCCACCCCAGGCCCCAGGCCCCCAGGGTGGGGCTCTCCCAGTCGTCCTCCACGAACCGGATGTCGTGCTCCAGGGGATCGATGCCCAGGGCCTTGAGGCTGCCGATGTAGCGCTCGAGCACGTCGTGGGGAGAGGGTTTGAGGATGACCTGGTACTGGTAGTAGTGCTGGAGCCGGTTGGGGTTCTCGCCGTACCGGCCGTCGGTGGGCCGGCGGCTCGGCTCCACGTACGCCACGAACCACGGCTCGGGCCCGAGGCAGCGGAGGAAGGTGTGGGGGTTCATGGTGCCCGCGCCCACCTCGATGTCGCAGGGCTGGGCGATCAGGCACCCCTGGGACGCCCAGTACCGCTCCAACCGGAGGATCACCTCTTGAAAGGTCATGGGGAGTTCTCCTCAGCTGGGCGGGAAGGCCGGGACGCGAGGAGGCGGGAAGCCCGGAGCCCCCCGGCCACGGCGCTCGACGATGAGCCCCTGCCGGGTCCACGGAACCCGGCGATATCCGCCCTGGCCTGTTGCCTTCCGGCCTTCCAGCCTCCTAGCTTTCCAGCCTCCCAGCCTTCTAGCCCGTAATATCCTCACCGCCGTCCACACCGATCACGTTGCCGGTGATCCAGTGGCTGGCGGGCTCCGAGAGGAGCGCGATGGCCTTGGCCACGTCCTCGGGGGTGGTCAGGCGGCCCATGGGGTTGCGGGAGCGGGCCACCTCGACCATCTGCTCGTGGCCCGGGATCTTCCGCAGGGCAGGGGTGTCGGTGACCCCGGCCCGGATGGCGTTGGCCGTGATGCCCCGAGGCGCCAGCTCCAAGGCCAGCTGTCGGATGTGGCTCTCCAGAGCGGCCTTGGCGGCGGACACCGCGCCGTAGTAAGCCCACACCCGCTGCCCCCCGGAGCTGGTCATGGCAAACACCCGGCCGTTGCGGTCGAACAGGTCCCTAGCCACGAGGTCCTGGGTCCAGTACACCAGGCTGTGGGCCATGACGTCCAGGGTCATCTCCATCTGGGCCTTGGTCAGGGTCTCGGACGGGTCCCCCACGAACGGCCGCAGGGCGCCGAAGGCCAGGCTGTGCATCAGCACCCGCACCTTGGGCCCCTCTCCACACTCAGCGGCCACCGCGTCCAGCACCTCCCGGCGCTTCGCCTCGTCGGCCGCGTTGACGTTGAAGTAACGCACCCGGACCCCCGTGCCCCGGAGCTCCTCAACCAGAGCCTCCACCTGGGGCAGGGTGGCCTTCCGGTCCAGGTGCACGCCGAAGATGTTCACTCCCTTGTGGGCCAGGGCCCGGGCCGTGGCAGCCCCGAACCCGCTCGAAGCCCCCAGGATGAGGGCCCAACTGCCGTTCAGACCGGTGTCGCTCACGCGGAACGCCTCCTCAAGAATGTTGCCGACGATGCGGCTCTGTGTTTTGACAGGGGAAACCTCTGTTTTCTTTGGCGGAAAGGGGTCACTACGTTAGCAGACCGAACGAAATCCGGTCAATCGAGGGTGCGGGGTTTCCGGCCCAGGGTTTGGCACAGGGCCTGGCACAGGAACGGGCCGATATGCTCCTCGGCCGCACGGGTCACCCGAACCGACCTGAGCTTGTCCAAGGGGACCCCCACGCTGGCAGCCAGGGTGCGTACGGCGCCGGCCGGCATCGGAAGATCGGCCGGCCCGGCACAGGCCGGACACACCACCGCCCCCGCGGTCACGGCCGCCCCCCCCCCCAGTCCGGCCCCGCACTGCGGGCACCGGTCGAACGCACCCGCCACCCCCAGCACCCACAGGACCCGCGCCTGGAACACCCGGCGCAGGCTCTTCGGGTCCGCACCGGCAGCCAGGGCGGAGAGGGCGGCGTCCACCAGATCGAACAAGGCCTGGGCCGGTGCCCCCTCTCGGGATCCCAACCAGGCCACCTCGAGCACGTGGGAGGCCGCGGCATGGGTGTCCAGATCCCGGGCCACGGCCCCGTAATCCCGGACCAGCTCCACGTCGTCCAGCCGCCACAGCTCCCCCCGGCCCGGTCGCACGGTGGCCCGCACCCGGACGAAGTAGTCCAGCACGCCGCCGAATCGCCGGCGGGAGCGCCGGGCGCTCCGGGCCAGGGCCGGCACCCGGCCCAGCTCGGGCGTGAGCAGATCGGCCACCCGATCGGCCTCACCGAACGCCCGCACCCGCAACACGAACGCCTCGCTCCGGCGGGGGGTCATCGCACGTGGGGCAGAAAGCGGAGGAGGGCCGTGGCCGTGCCCAGGTAGATCAGAATGCCCGTGATGTCGTTGGCCGTGGTCACGAACGGCCCCGAGGCCACGGCCGGATCGATCTCCAGCTTCCGGAACAGGGCCGGGGCCAGGGTGCCCATGGTGGCCGCCACGGTCATGGCGGACACCATGGACACCGCAACCACGACCCCCAAAAACACATTGCGGTGCCATACCAGGGCTACCCCCCCCACCAGCAGACCGCACACCAAGCCCAGCAGCAGCCCTACCCGCACTTCCTTCCACAGGTGGGCCCGGAGGTTCTGGAAGTCCACCCGACCGGTGGCGAAGGCCCGGACCAGGATGGATGAGCTCTGGGTGCCCACGTTGCCGCCCATGGCCGTGATAACCGGCACGAAGGACACCAGCGCGATGATCTCCTCCACCGTCGCCCGGAACCACCACAGGATCGTGCCGGTGAGAATGCCGCCGAACAGGTTGATCACCAGCCAGGGCATCCGAATCCGCACGATCGGAAGCACCTGGTTGCCATACACCAGCTCCTCCTGGCTCGTGCCGGCCATCTTGAACACGTCCTCCGTGGCCTCCTCACGGAGCACGTCGATCACGTCGTCCACCGTGATGATTCCAACCAGGTGCTCGGCCTCGTCCACCACCGGGATGGCCAGCAGGTCGTACTTGGCCACCAGCCGGGCCACCTGCTCCTGGTCGGTGTGCACGTCCACTTTGATCACGTCGGTGGCCATAATCTGCCGCAACGTGGCCGTGGGGGGCGAGGTGATCAGCTGGCGCAGGCTCACCACCCCCACCAGCCGCCCCTCATCGTCCACCACGTACACGTAGAAGACCGTCTCGGCCTCCTCGGCCCCCTGGATCGCCCGGACCGCCTCCTCGACCGCGACCCCCTCGCCCAGGGCGAAGAACGACGAGGTCATGATGCCGCCGGCCGAGTCCTCCGGGTAGCCCAGGAGCTTGCCGATGTCCTCGCTGTCCTCCAGGTTCATGGCCGCAAGGATTCCCGAGCGCCGGTCCTCGGGCAGCAGCGCCAGCAGGTCGGCGGCGTCGTCCGCGTCCATGCTGGAGAGGATCTCGGCCAGCTCTTCGTCGCTCAGGCTCTCGACGAGGCCCTGCAGCACGTCGGGATCGAGCTCGCTGAGCACGTCCCCGGCCAAACCGGCCTGGACCAGGATCTGGAACATCCGGCCCTGCTCGAGGTCGTTGAGCGCCTGGAAGATGGCCGCCAGGTCGGCCGGGTGGGTCTTCTCCACGATCCGGCGCAGGTTCACCACCGCCCCTTTGCGCATGAGCCGGCGGATCGCCTCGAGCCGCAGCTGGACCCGGCGGTCCATCGGGGTCAGGCTATGGGCTTGTGCGGCCATGGGCACGACCTTTCCACTGGGCAACGGGCACAGGCAGGCCGGCGGGCGTGGCAGGCCGCGCGGCCATGACGGATCAGGAGGAGATGGGCCAGGTTCCAGCGTTCCGGCGCCATGAGCCGGGTCATCCTCCGCTCCACCTCCCTGGGCTCGGGCCGGGGCGAGAACCCCAGGCGGTGGGACACCCGGGCCACGTGAGTGTCCACCGGAAACGCCGGGATGCCGAACGCCTGGCCCAGGACCACCGAGGCGGTCTTCCGGCCGACGCCGGGCAGAGCCTCCAGGGCCTCCCGATCGGCCGGCACCCGCCCCCCGTGCCGCCCGCACACGATGCGGGCCGTGGCCACCAGGTTGCGGGCCTTTCCCCGAAACAGCCCGATCGATCGGATCAGCACCTCCACCTCGTGGGGCTCGGCCCGAGCCAGCGCGTTCGGGGTGGGGAACCGCCGGAACAGCTCCGGCGTCACCCGGTTCACCTGAGCGTCGGAGCACTGGGCCGACAGAATCGTGGCCACCAACAGCTCCCACGGCGAACGATGGTTCAGGCTGGGGGCGACATCCGGGTAGGTCGCCTCAAGGGCTCGGAGGACCCGATCCAGGCGTTCGGCTTCGGGGCTTGGCGTGGGCATGGCGGCTGCAGGGTAGCAGAAACGGGGGAGTGCTTGAAGCCGGAAGCAGAAACAAGGGGGCGGACAGGCCCGCTTTGGCCCGTCCGCCCCGGCGGCTTCCCTCGGCTTGGTCAGGTCGGCTCAGTCCAACGGAATCGTGCCCTCGGCCTGGGCCATGTCCACGATCGGCAGGACCGGGGCCTCGTCGCCCAGCAGCAGGTTCGCCACGGCCTGGGGATAGGACCGGTAGCGCAGCTTCACCTCCACCCTCACCGGCCCCTTGGCGTCATCCGGCACCAGGAAGGCGAACTCCCGGTCCGCGTACCCTTTGGGTGGAATCGTGGTGTTGTAGGCGAACCGCACGATCTCCCAGGGTTTGATGGTGTGGCGCCCCTGGGCGTCCACGGACTCGGCCCGAAACAGCACCGTGCCCTCCTGGAGGTTGTAGTCCTCGTCCAGAGCGCCCGACCGGTACAGCGCTTGGCCGCTCGCGTCGGTCACCTTCACGTCGAGCCACATCTGCCGCACCTCGGTGAGGCTGGTGGGCAGGTTGTGCCCGGCGCCCACGTTGTGGACCCGCACCGTGAACCGGGCGATGTCGCCCTCGTCGGCCTCCCCGGGGAGCAGAAGCTCCAGCCCGGCCGCGCTCTTCAGGCGCTTCTTGGCGATCTCGGCGTGCTTGTCCGCGCCCAGCAGTGCGGTCACCGTGAAGTTGCCGCCCACGAACTCGTGGGTGAACACGTTGTCCCTGTCCGGGCCCATGGGTGAGGCCTTCCCGGGGTTCTTGGGCTTCTGGAGGGTGCGGGCCACCTCGATGGCCTTCTCCACCGGCATCATGTGGCAGTCCTGGCACACGATCCCCTTCTGGGCGTATACCGAGAACTTCCACTCGTTGTAAGTGTTCTCGATATGGAAGTTGTTGAGCGGGTGAAACACGTTGTGGCAGTTGCCGCAGAACTCGGCCTTGGTGTGGAGCTCGGAGTAGGCGGCCTTGTGCCACATGGGCTTGGCGTCGTCGTAAGGGCCCCGCATAACCAGGCTGGGGTCCACCACGATGCTCGCGTTCTGGGGCATGGTGGTCGGGGTCTCCAGCATACGGGTTCCCACCACGCTATGGCAGACGTGGCACTGGACCCCCTCCTCGGCGATCTCGCTCACATGAAACTCGCCGTCGTCGCCCATGCGCACCTCTTCGCTCACCGTGCCCACGGCCGTGTGACAGCCGGCACAAAGCTTGTCGGTCAAACCGTTGGTCTCCTTGTTCGCCAGCTTCCACAGGGCCTGGAACACGGGGTCCCGGTAGGCGTTGGAGTGCATCGAGCCCTTCCACTGGTCGAAGATCTCGGCGTGACACCCCTTACACTTGGACGGAGGGTAGAACGCGGTGGACTTCACCGGCTTGCCCGTGGCCGTGTTCAACAGGCTCGGGAAGAACGGGTGAGACTCGGCCGGGTCCCCGGCGCGGGCCGCGGCCGCCACTGCAACGAGCACGGTCAAGACATACCCCACCTTTCGCATGGGTCTCCTCCTCAAAGACCGGTGTCGGTGATGGTTTGGGGTCGCGAGCCGGCCCTCTCCGCGTCCCGGGGCCCCAGGGGATGCGCCGGACCGGCTCACTCGACGCCTCCGGACCGGCGGGTCCGTCGGATCATGACCCCTTCCGACACGACCTCGTCCGGAGGCGGCGCCTTTCCTCGACCAACTCGGCCAAGGACCGGCGGGAAAAGATCTCGGCCAGCCGGGCCCGAGCCTCGACCCACAGCTCGTGCACCGGGCAGGTGCACTCCCGCTCGCACGGGTGGTTCTCCAGCAGGCACACATTGAGGAGCATGGGCTCCTCGGCCGCCTCCATGATGTCCAAAAGGGTCAACCGGGTCGGATCCCGGGCCAGGGCGAACCCGCCGGACACGCCCCGCTTGGACCGCACGAGCCCCTCGTGGATCAGGGGTTGGAGAATCTTGGTCAGGAACGCCGGGGTGATCCCCTCGGCCTCGCAGATCTCCTGCTTGGAAACCACCGGAGCCGGGTACCTCTCGGCCAGGTACAGGGCCGCACGAATCGAGTACTCGGTAGCTCTTGTAATGACCATATTGATGACCTTTCGAATCTTTTACTGTACCAATACGCCGATGTCAAGCCCCACTTCCGGCCTTCGGTCCGCTGGGAGGCTCGGAAACCTCTTTCCTCGCCTGGCGTTTCAAGCAGCTTCGCGTCACAGCACCACGGTCAGGGGGCATGGGGTCTGGTGTCTCGTGCCTGCGCGGCGAATCTCAACGCGCGGCTTCGCGCCCGGCCGGAAGCAGGCCCCATGTCCCTTGGCGGAACGACCCGGCCCGACACAAGATCCGGGATCGCGACCAGGAGGTGGCTCCCACATATGGGACCCGGGGCATCAAGGGGCTTCCTTCGGTTGCGCGGCCGGCCGAACCACCAGTACCGGGCAAGGGGCGGTGCGGATCACCCGTTCCGTCACACTGCCCAGCAGGAGGTGGCTGATCCCCTTGCGGCCGTGGGTGGTCATGACCAGAAGATCCGCGTTCTCCTCCCGAGCCAGGGCGGCGATCTCCTCGTGGGGCACCCCCACCCGCAGGAACCGGCGCGCCGGCACACCCGCGGCATCCACGCGCTCCTTGGCCCGGTCGAGGGCCGCCTCCAGGAACCGCTCGAGCTGGGCCCGCAGGTCCGCCGGGTTGAACGCCTCGGCGTACACGTCGTACATCCCCGCGGTCAGGTCAAGCACTCCCACGAGCACCACCTCCCCCCCTGCCTCCCGAGCCAAGGGGACCGCCTCGTCCAACGCCCTCTCCGCCAGCTCGCTTCCGTCCAGGGCCACCACGATGCGCTTGTATCTCATGGCCGTCCTCCCATCTCCAGTCCGGGGACCGCGGCGCCGCAGTGTCGGCACCGGCCCTCCGGGTCGAGGTTGCGCACGGTCACCGCGTACCCGAGGCGGCCCACCACCACGGCGCCGCACGACCCACACACGGTGTCCTCCCCCCCGCGCCCCGGCCGGTTGCCGGTGTACACGAACCGCAGCCCCTCCTCCATGCCGATCTCCCGAGCCCGAACGAGGGCGGCAGCCGGAGTGGGAGGAGCGTCCGTGAGGCGGTAGGTGGGGAAGAACCCGGTCACATGCCAGGGGATGTCTGGGCTCAACCCAACCAGGAACCGGGCCCCCTCCCGAAGCTCCTCCTCCGAGTCGTTCCGCCCCGGGATCAACAGGGTGGTGACCTCCACCCACACCCCCCTGCGCACCAGATCCGCAATGGTGTCGAGCACCGGTTGGAGGCGGGCCCCGCACACCGAGCGATAGAACTCGTCGGTCATGGCCTTCAGGTCCACGTTGGCCGCGTCCAGGAGCCCTTCCATCGCGTCCAGACACTCGGGGGTCATGTACCCGTTGGTCACGAACACGTTCAAAAGCCCGGCTCGGCGAGCCAGGACCATGCAGTCGCGGGCGTACTCGAAGAACACGGTGGGCTCGGTGTAGGTGTACGCCACCGACCGGCATCCCCCAGCCACGGCCGCCTCCACCACCGCCCGGGCGGACACGAACCGGCCCGGCAGCATTCCGAGCTCGGTCACCGCCTGGCTGATCTGGTAATTCTGGCAGTGCCTGCAGCGAAAGTTGCACCCCGCCGTGGCAATGGAGTACGACAGGCTGCCAGGCGCCACGTGGAACAAGGGCTTCTTCTCGATGGGATCCGCACTTTGGGCCACCAGGCGGCCGTACACCAGGCTAACCAGGCTGCCGTCCCGGTTCTCCCGCACCCCACACAGGCCCCGGCGCGCCGGGGCGATCCGGCACCGGTGGTGACACAACCGGCACCGAACCGTGCCCGGTTCGCGTGCCCCCTCCACGGCTTCCCACAGGTCTGCCGATTTCACGGTGTCCATAAGTTCGGTCGTTGGTCGTCGGTCGGGGCCTTCGGCCCGCTTGAAGGCTCAGAGGTTAGAAAGCTAGAAGGCTGGAAGGCTAGGATGCTAGAAGGCTTGAAAACCTTCCGCAGTCCCACACGCTCTGGGAAACACCACCCCTCTTCGCCTTCACCTCACGGTCCGGGGGCCAGGGGAGCTGTCAGTCCCGCAACGTGGCCACCACGCGCTTGGGTTGGAGCAGCAGGTCCAGGGCGTCCCGGGGGCTGGGCACCACGATCCGGGCCCGCCTCAGCGTCTCCCATGCCGCCCCTTCCGGCCCCATCACCACGATGCCCAACGCCGCGCGGGCGACCATCCGGTGATCGTTGACCCCGTTGCCCAGGGCTGCCGCGGTCTGGGGGCCCAACCGCTCGAGGATCTTCTCCTTCTGGGCCGACTGGAACCCCGGGGTCAGGCGCCGCACCTCCACCCCCGGCACGGAGATCTCCTCGCCCACCGTGCCGAAGGTGTCGGCCGTGGCCACCACCACCCGCACCCGGGCCGCCAGGGCGGCCAGCCGCTCCCGCACCTCCGGGTCCACCCGGCCGTCCACCGCCAGGGTCCCGTTGAAGTCCGCGAGCACTGTGCGGACCTCCAAGGCTCCGGCCCCCGGGATCTCCACCCGAATCACGGCCTCCCCTCCTGCGCCACGCACACGAAACCGTTCACGTTCGCCTCCGTCGATCGTTTGCAGCCCTCCTCCCTCTGGCCCCGCGCAGTGTAGTGGGACCGGCCGCCGTGTCAAGAGGGCCCGGGGAAGTCACCAATGAATCCGAGCGGTTTCCGGTGGACGGTCCAAAGCGGTCAGGACAAAAATACACCACCACAATCAGCTACCCGCATCTCTTGACCCTACTATATAGCTGTGAAATAATTTTTGATGCTCAGTATTTTTCCGCCAAGCAACAGGAGATTAGCATGCCTGCTTCCTGCCGTGTGTACGAGAGCATCGCGGACCTGGTGGCCAACCCGGACAATCCCACCCCCCTTGTGCGCCTAACCCGGTTCGCCCCCGAGGGGCCCATGGAGCTGTACGGCAAGCTCGAGAGCTTCAACCCGTTCGGCTCGGTCAAGGACCGCACTGCGGCCTACCTGCTGAAGGGCCTTCGGGAGCGGGGGGAGCTGCCCCAGGGCAAGAAGATCGTGGAGCCCACCTCGGGGAACACCGGCATCGCCCTGGTGGCGCTGGCGAACCTCCTCGGGGTGCAGGCGACCATCACCGTGCCCAGCGCCCTGCCCGAGGAGAAGCTCATCGTGCTCCGGCTTCTGGGCGCGGAGGTGTGGCCCACCCCGGACGACCTGTGCCCCATCAACCACCCCAAAGACGGGGCCATCGCGCTCGCCAAGAGCATCGCCGAGGGGCCGAGGACCCGGGACGAGTACGTGATGCCCAACCAGTACGAGAACCCGGACAACGTCCGCGCCCACTACGAGACCACCGGCCCCGAGATCTGGGAGCAGACCGAGGGCCGGATCACCCACTTTTTCGCCGGGTACGGCACCTGCGGCACGATCACGGGAGTGGGCCGGTACCTCAAGGAACAGAACCCGGACGTCCGGATCGTGGCGATCCAGCCTCAGCGGGGCCACAGGCTGCCCGGGCTCAAGAACTTCGAGGAGTCGAAGCAGCCCGAGATCCTGGACCCGTCGGTGGTGGACGAGACGATCACCGTGCCCGACGAGCCCGCCTACCGCACCGCCATCGAGGTGGCGCGGACCGAGAGCCTGCTCGTGGGCCCCTCGTCCGGGGCGGTCCTGTGGGCGGCCCGGGAGAAGGCCCGCACCGAAGGCGGCGTGGGCGTGGCCATCGTGCCCGACGGGGCGTTCAAGTACATGAGCTTCTACGCGGAGTGGCTCGGAGCCGAGGGAAAGCCCACGGTCTGATGACCCGACAGAGCAGCGGGCCCGCTTGACAGGAGGCGCTTCTGGGACAAGATGCCAGGGTTCCACCCGCAAAGGAGGTGCCCCCATGGCAGCAGGAGCCCGCCTCTCTCGGTACCGGTTCGACGCCCGGCCCGACACGGCCGACTTCCGCGACCGGCTGTTCGAGCCCACCCTGATCGAGGTGCCCCCCCGGCTGCCGGTGGAGCGGTTCCGGCGAGCCCGGGTGCCGGTGCTGGACCAGGGGCCGGACGGCGCATGCACCGGGTTCGGGCTGGCCACGGTGGTCCACTTCCTGCTGCGCACCCGCAGCGTGGAGCCCGACCGAACCCGGGTGAGCCCCTGGATGCTCTACGATCTGGCCCGGCGGTACGACGAGTGGCCCGGCGAGGACTACGAGGGCTCCAGCGCCCGGGGCGCGGTGAAGGGCTGGCACAAGCACGGGGTGTGCGCGGCGCGGCTCTGGCCCCGGCGCCGGAACCGAGCCCGGCTCACGGCCGCGATCGCCCAGGACGCCGGCCGCCGGCCCCTGGGCGCCTACTACCGGGTGAACCACCACGACCTGGCCGCGCTCCACACGGCCCTGGCCGAGGTGGGGGTGCTGTTCGCCACCTCCTGGATCCACACGGGGTGGTACGAGCCCGAGGCCGACGGGGTGATCCCCCACCGGCCCGACCGGGTGGGCGGCCACGCCTTCGTCATCGTGGCCTACGACGAGAGGGGGTTCTGGATCCAGAACTCCTGGGGGCCGGGGTGGGGGCAGCGGGGGCTCGCGCTCGTTACCTACGACGACTGGTTCGAGAACGCCATGGACGTGTGGGTGACCCGGCTCGGGGCCCCGGTGGCGCTGGCCCGCCAGACCGTGGCCGCCGGGCTGTCGGCCCGGGGCAACCTGGCCGGCGGCTACGCCTATGCCGATCTGCGACCCCACGTGGTGAGCGTGGGCAACGACGGCCGGCTGCGCCAGGGCGGCACCTACGGCACCTCCCGGGCCGAGGTGGCCGAGATCGTGCGCACCGAGATCCCTCGGGCCGTGGCCGGGTGGGGCCGGAAACGCGTGCTCCTCTACGCCCACGGCGGGCTGGTGGACGAGAAGGCCGCGATCCAGCGGGTGGCCGAGTACCGGGCGACCTTGCTCGGGGCCGAGGTCTACCCCCTGGCCTTCGTGTGGAAGACGGATTTCTGGACCACGGTCCGGAACATCCTGGACGACGCCCTGGGCCGGCGGCGGCCCGAGGGGTTCTGGGACGAGGCCAAGGACTTCCTGCTGGACCGGCTGGACGACGCCCTGGAGCCCCTGGCCCGGGGCCTGGGCGGCAAGGCGGTGTGGGACGAGATGAAGGAGAACGCGCTGCGCTCCACCACGCGCAGGGACGGCGCGGCCCGGTGGGTGGGGGAACTCGTGGCCGACCTGGCCCGGGCCGACCCGGACCTGGAGATCCATCTGGCGGGTCACAGCGCCGGGAGCATCTTCCTGGCCCCGCTGGTCCAGTGGCTCACCGCCCGGGGGAGGATCCCCTCGGGGCCCATGGCGGGCCGCATGGGGCTGGGGATCCGGGTGGCCTCGTGCACCCTGTGGGCGCCGGCGTGCACCGTGGAGCTGTTCAAGGCCTGCTACCTCCCGGCCGTAAGGGACGGGGGCATCGGCCGGTTCACCCTGTTCACCCTGACCGACGAGGCCGAGCAGGACGACCACTGCGCCAACATCTATCACAAGTCCCTGCTGTACCTGGTGTCGAACGCGTTCGAGGCCCGGCCGCGCATTCCCGGGGTCCGGGACGGGGAACCGATCCTGGGCATGGAGCGGTTCGTGGCCGACGACCCGGACCTGGGCCAGGTGCTCGTCCGGGGCGAGAGCTGGGTCCTCGCCCCCAACACCGAGCCCGTGGGCTCGGCCGACGCCTCCCGCTCCCGGCACCACGGGGACTTCGACGACGACCCGGCCACGGTCCGGGCCACCCTGGCCCGCATCCTCGACGCCCCTCGCACCGGCGCAGGGCCCACGTTCCGCCGCAGCGCCGGGGGCCTCCGGGACCGCCGGCCCGCCGTGTAACCTATAACCCGGCGCAAAACAGGAGCGATGGCCGCCTCCCCACCGATGAACCGGGCCTATTTCTTCAGGTTCTTCCGGGTTTCTAGTGGGTAGAGATCGCGGTAGCTTGGTTCGCCGAAAGGAGGCGGACCATGCGCGATACGACTCTGTACCAGCACCTGTTGGGCCTGGAGCACCCCTGGACTGTGGAGAAGGTGGATCTCGATGTCGTCGTCCCTGAAGAATTCCAAATCGGGCCGTGGTCAGCTCATCCGGCCTGGGTGGGACTCCAAGACCCGAACGGCCTCCAGGTCTCCAGAACCCTCTCCAGCCACGTTCTGCGCTCCGTGGAGGCCT
>Ga0256830_1000178_pt1 | contig 58310 bp, 47 predicted proteins | sample 128326metaG_FD_190537 | JGI IMG/M metagenome (GOLD analysis project Ga0256830, IMG submission 190537) | Hydrothermal vent microbial communities from Lau Basin, Pacific Ocean - 128-326 | ecosystem: Environmental > Aquatic > Marine > Hydrothermal vents | place: Pacific Ocean: Lau Basin | collected... | reverse complement strand
CATTGAAATGAAAAACCCACGCAGTCAGGGCGAAAAAGAGCCGAAAAGACGCCTTGCATGTTGAATGTCGACACGCCTTAATCAGAGCTTCCTAAAAAGAACTACCAGTGCCAGATACGGTCGTGGCTTTCAATCAGATCCAGTATCCCTTCTCGGTTTACGGTTTTGATGCCGGGGATGAGTTCGGAAAGCGAGATGCCGCGTTTGGCAAGGTCTTCTTCCGAAACGTACACCCCCACTCCTTTTTCCATCAGGGCGATGATATCCTGGTCAATTTGCGCGGCGTGGGTCTGCTGCCATGCCCCGAAGGAAACTTGCGGGGCCTTCTGTCCCGCGACGGCATAGTTGACCGCGTTGCCGCGCAATAAGGCGGTGAGCGCCGCACCTGCGCCTTTCATGGCATGCGTGATCCACACCACAGTATCGTCCTGTTCTTCAATGGTTGCGCGATAGGCACTTTCGATGATGTTTAATGTTGTTGCCATGAGCGTCCTCCTCCTTATTTTGTAGGAATGACCAAGGTATTGTCCGATGCATTGGCCCAGTTGACCAAATCGCCCGGCGTACCGCGCCGGACGCCGGGAACGGCTTCGTCCATCCCCCGCTCATCTACGCAAAGTCCGCAGTTGACCCAGTCCATTTTTGCGCCCGATTTCTCGGCATGTTTCATGATTTCCAGCACCCAGTCTTTTGGCAAGGGATGGTTCCATTCTTCTTTTTCAAAACCATGCACCTTATTGGCGTGTGCGGTCTGCTTTGAAAAAGGGATGCCCACTGCGCCTTCGTAAGCAAAGACGTTCACATTGTATCCGCGGCGCACGGCGTTGTCGATGAGCCGAAGGGCTGTCGTGGTGCGCGCATTTTCAAAGGGCGCATCCATCAAACAAAAAGTCAGTGTTTTTTTCTCAGACATGCTGTTCTCCTAATGCCATAACGTTTTAACGCCGTCCGCCATTTGATCAATGACGACATCCAATTCCGACGGGACAACGCCGTCGACAAGGGCACTGCTTGCAATGCCGCGCTCTTGCAACGAAAGATTGTCGGCCAAAACCCGGACACCGTCCGTTGCCAGTTTTGCGAGGGTGCCGTCACCGGGGTTTTTTCGTGCGGGCAGGACGCCGTTTTGGATCAAAAACAGGGTGACTTCATTGCCGCGTTCCTTCAGTCCCGAAGCAAGATCGTAAAAGTAAGCCACGTCGTTGACCTCAAAGGGGTCACGCGACGCAATGAGTAAATAGTTGGCCATCACACACTCCTTAATTCACAGCCTAAAATATCGACCATTCAATATATTCTGAACGATCCGTTTAAAAAACGTAGGCTATCGCTTTTTGTTTGCTCAGTCAATCATTAACGGGCTTTTTGCGTGACAAAACATCCACCTTATTCCGGATAAAAATGGTTTTGAGCCTTTATCTTTTTGAAAAATGAGACGAGACGCATGAATTCCTGAAATATCAAAACGGCCTATGTTAAAATGCGATTTTGCTGGAATCAACGATGGGACAAGTGACTGAAAAAAAAGTGGCCGACTCTGTTGCACACATGACGCAAATTGTGTTGCCCAACGACACGAATATACTGGGCAATCTGCTGGGCGGGACCTTGATGCACTGGATCGATCTTACCGGCGCGATTGTCGCCAATCGGCACTGCCGGTCCCCCATTGTCACGGCCTCAATGGAGCGCATCGACTTTTTGAACCCCATTCCGCTCGGCCATCTGGTCATTTTAAAGGGCTCTCTCCAATATACGGGCAGAACTTCTATGGAAGTCCGTGTCGCCGTTCTTTCGGAAAATACACTCACAGGAGAACAATCTGAAGCCAGCAATGCCGTTTTGACCTATGTGGCCGTGGATCGGCAGGGCAAACCCGTTCCGGTGCCCAAACTCATTCTATTGAACGATACGGAAAAACAACTTTATCAGGAGGCCGAAACGCGAAAAAAACAGCGTTTGGCTGATCTTCAATCTAAAGTGAAGGAAGCTAAAGGTGAGGGAAGCGTGTGAATAAAACACATACGGAAGACGCCAATCAATTTTTTTTAGAAAAATACGGGCTCTCAAGGCGCGCACTTGAATCGACACTCGGTAAGGTGATCGGAAAAAAGATGGACTATGCCGACCTCTTTTTCGAATATGAAACTAGCGAATTTCTGAGTATGGAAGAAGGCATCGTCAAAAAAGTTTCCAAAGATATCTCTCAAGGCGCGGGCGTGCGCGCGATTTCAGAAGAAAAAACAGGCTATGCCTATTCGGATGAAATTACGGTCGAGCACTTGCTTAAGGCCGCCGAAACGGCGGGCTATATTGCGGCATCCGGCGGGTCATCGGCATCCATTCCCGTTCAATCGCCCCGCTTGCCCGGATCAAACCTTTATCCTGTTGAAACACCCCCGATAGACGTGCCGACACAGGAGAAAATTCAGTTGCTTCAAAAAATTGACCGGCTGGCCCGTGCGTACGATCCGCGCATTAAAAAAGTGATGGCCTCCTTCAGCAGTGAATATAAAAAAACATTGGTCGTAACCTCGGACGGCCTCGCGGTGGGGGATATTTTACCGCTCATGCGGCTCAATGTCACCTGCATCGCCGAAGAAGGGAACAACCGGCAGGTCGGCGCTTTCGGCGGCGGGGGACGCAGCGACTTTTCATTTTTCTTTGAATCTGCCAGCGCCGGCGCAGAAGAGGCACGCTATGTGCAATACACGCACGAAGCCGCCCGACAGGCCATTTTGAATCTTTCTGCGATTGCCGCACCGGCAGGCACGATGGAAGTGGTGCTCGGACCCGGCTGGCCCGGCATTTTGTTACACGAGGCCGTCGGTCACGGATTGGAAGCCGATTTCAATCGCAAAAAAACATCGGCCTTTTCGGATAAACTCGGGCAGCGCGTGGCCTCCGAACTGTGCACGGTCATTGACGACGGAACGATTGCAGGCCGACGCGGATCAATCAATTGTGACGACGAAGGCACACCCGGCAGTCGCACGGTCCTCATCGAAAAAGGGATTTTGAAAAACTATTTACAAGATAGATTGAACGCCAAACTCATGGGCATGCCGCTCACGGGCAACGGGCGGCGCGAAAGTTATGCGCACAGCCCCATGCCGCGCATGACCAATACCTATATGCTCTCCGGGGAATCGGATAAGGACGACATCATTCAATCCGTCAAAAAAGGCATTTATGCGGTTTCTTTTGGCGGCGGGCAGGTAGACATCACCTCAGGGAAATTCGTCTTTTCCGCAAGTGAAGCCTACCTGATCGAAAATGGCAAAATCGGTGCGCCGGTGAAAGGTGCCACCCTCATCGGCAACGGCCCGGATGTGCTCACCAAAGTCACCGGGGTCGGTAACGACATGGCGCTCGACTCCGGCGTCGGCACCTGCGGCAAAGACGGCCAAAGCGTACCGGTCGGTGTGGGGCTGCCGACGATTAAGATTTCGGAAATGACGGTCGGCGGCACAGCTTAATCAGGGCTTTCTAAAACAATACGCCCCGGCGTGTCATTTTTCTTGCAAGCGGCGTGTTTCTCTCAGCTTCTCTAATACAGCCATCATGTCCGGCGGCGGCACGGCTGTGAAATGCTGCTTCTCTTTTTTTATAGGATGAATAAATCCCAGTGTTGCGGCGTGCAGCATCTGCCGGTCGGCGCTCAGCCCCGGTGATTTCGCCGTTTTTCGGCCGTATTCTTTATCACCGATGACGGGATGACCGATGTGCGCCAGATGCACACGGATTTGGTGGGTGCGCCCCGTTTGCGGTGAAATTTCCAGCAATGTTGCATTTTTAAAGCGTTCTTTGATGCTGTAACGGGTTTCGGCCTCACGCGGGCTGGCAGTGCGCGCCGAGATTTTTTTGCGATGAATCCGGTCGCGTCCGATGGCCAGATTGATTTTTCCTGCCTTTTTGAGCTTGCCGCACACCAGGGCCAGATATAAGCGGTCAATGCTGTGATCTTTAAACTGTGTTGAAAGGCTGCGGTGCGCCGCGTTGGTTTTTGCGATCACCATCACCCCGGAGGTTTCTTTGTCCAAACGATGCACAATGCCCGGCCGTTCTCGGCCGCCGATGCCGGTGAGGTCTTTGCAATGAAACAAAAGCGCATGCACCAGTGTCCCTTCGTAATGCCCCGGTGCCGGATGCACGACCATGCCCGCCGGTTTATTCAGGACCAACAAGGTTTCATCTTCAAACAAGATGTCGAGCGGGATATCCTCCGGGATCAAGGCCAAGGGTGTTGGGGCCGGAATCGTAATGTCGATCAGATCCCCTTTTTTGACTTTATAGCTTGCGCGCGTGGGACGGCCGTTTAAAAGGATTTGCTCTTCGCTGATCAATCGCTGGATTTGAGACCGGGTGAAGGAAAGCCCTTTTTTGATGAGATAAAGATCAAGCCGTTCAGGATTTTTTTCGTCGGGCACCCGAATGGGCGATGAGGGGAAAGTGGGCATTCTTTTAGGAAGCGCCAATCAAATCCGGTCTGCGACCGGAAACAAAATCGGGACAATCATCTCACGCGTTTCAACATCATCGTAAGGCATGCCGTTTCACGATGCCTCTGAGCAATCGGCCCAATAAATCCGCGCCGGTGATAATGCGTTTTTCTTTGTTCCAATATAAAATGAGATCGTTGTCTACCACGTCGTCTTCGGCGTGTTCGGGGCGCACTTTAAACTGTAGCAAAATTTCGCCCAGTTGTGTGCCCGGACGCGTAATGACGATCGGACGATGGCAGTACATGTACACGCTTTTGACCGCTTTTGCATACATGGCATCCCTTAAAAAGCGGTTGGCATTGAGTACCAGTACCGGCACATCTTTTTCATTGGTAATCATGACCCATTTTTCACCGGAGGCATGTACACGCTGCAAAAAAGGATCATCAAATTCCCTGTCAAAATGAGGAAAAAGCGGCAGGCCTCTGTCTGTTGAAGGCAAGCTGATGATGCTTTCCGGATTGACGATCTCTCCTTCGTCCTCAATATGGATGTCATCCAGGGTTAAAAAATTGACGGCGCCGATGCTCTCGATGCGTTCGAGGTCGGTTGCGTCCGCATGGGCGTGCTGTTGCAGCAGGACTTTGATTTCGTCTTCCTTGAAATAGCCGACGGACTCCTTGCCCAGCCAGCGATCCAGCAGCAGGGCCGTGGGTTTGGCGATGGGATAAAGCAGGAATTGATAAAAATGAATCACGGGAACGAGCACGGCGCTCGCTTTGAGGGCATGCCTGGAGAGATAGGCCTGCGGAATAATTTCGCCAAAAAAGGTGATACCGAAGGTTGAAAACGAAAAAGCGGCAAGCCCCGCGAAAATGGACTCACTCAGCAGCGTTAAAAGCACGTTGCTGCTTACATTGCCCCAAAGCAGGGTTGTCAGTAAGAGGTGTGTGTCTTTTCTGAGTTCGAGAATTCTGAGCGCATCGGCATTGCCGGCTTCGGCCTGGACTTCCAGTTTCAGTCGGCTCACACCGAAAAAACCCAGGTTCAGACCGGAAAAGATGGCGGATTGCAGTAAACAAAACAAGATGCCTGCCCAGGTTACGGCCAGCATGATAAGCCATCCCCTCTGTCTGTCAAGTGGTGTTTTTTATTCAGAAAGGCTGTAGCTTCAGTGACTTTCAAAATATCTTGCGTGATTTCCTTTCGATGGAAACCCGTAACCCTGAGAACCGCACTATACGCTGCCGACCACCCTAACATTCACGATAACACACTTAAAAAGATAAAAACCAGAAAATGCAGGATTGAAAGCGCATAATTTAAACAGAGCACCTGTGGAATTTGAAAACATGTTATCGAGCAAAAGCGTTAAAGCGCGCCTTTCTCCGTGCGCGCTGAAGCAGTGCGGATATGGTCAACAATTTCCAATTTCAAGGATTTCGCCAAAGCTTCCGCATCATCCATATTCGCAAGCACGTCCTTCGGCCGGTGCGCATCGGCGTTGCAAATGACTCGAATGCGGTAATCCGCCGCGATTTCCCAAAAAGGCCGCCAGGGATAGCGCGGACGCGTCCCTTCCGCACCCTGAACCGGCGGTTTGCGAAATCCGTAGCCGTTGATCTCCAGCGGGGTGTTTGTTGATTCGGCCGCTTGAAGAATATCGCGCGCGCAGGCATCCAAATCGGCATTCCAATTCATGTTGCTGCACCCAAACAGGTCGGGATGGGCGATAAAAGCAAAGAGCCCTGTTTCCATCATTTCCGACACGTAACGGCCGTAAGCCGCCAGCGCCCCGGCTGTGTTAAGGGCTTCAAAAGAATTAATCCATGATCCGGCAAGCGGGGTGTAGTGTGCCGCGCCGATTAAGTAGTCATAATTGCGCGCACCCAGCAGTTCATCTTTAAAATAACCGAGATAATCCGCATCGTACTCACATTCCATACCCTTTAAGATCCGGATTTCGGGCAGGGCCTTTTGAGCAGATTCAATCGCTGCATCATAAGCGTCCAATTCCGTGAAGGCCATGCGGGCTTCCGGCCAGCGCCCATCGGGCAATGCCGCATGATCGGAAATCCCTAAAACCGGACTGCCCGCCGCCCGCGCACTGCGTGCGTAATCGATGACGTCGCCTTCGGCATGTTTGCAGCGAAAGGTATGGGTGTGAAAACTTGTTCGGGACATCGTTGTTTTACCCTACAGGGCCACATCCAGGGTGACGGGACAATGATCCGAGCCCGTCACGTCATTCAAGATATCGGCATCCTTGATCTGCGCGGCCAAGCCGGACGATGTGAGAAAATAGTCGATCCGCCACCCCACATTTCTTGACCGCGCACCGGCACGAAAACTCCACCAAGTATACTTGATTTTATCCGGGTATTTGTAACGAAAGGTGTCGATGAAGTTTGCGGCAATGAGTTGATCCATGCCGTCGATTTCCTCCTGCATGTATCCGGCGCTCTTGTTGTAATTTGCCTTCGGACGGGCCAAATCGATGGGCTGATGTGCGACATTGAGATCGCCGCAGACGATGAGCGGTTTTTCTTTTTCCAATGTTTTTAAATAGGCAAGAAAGTCGGCATCCCATGTTTGCCGATAGGCCAGCCGTTTGAGTTCACTGCCGGAATTGGGCGTGTAAACGGTCACGAGAAAAAATTGCGCAAACTCAAGGGCAATGACACGGCCCTCCTGATCGTGTTTTTCAATGCCCGTATCGTAGCGTACGGAAAGCGGTTCCCGGCTTGTGAGGACGGCGGTGCCCGAATAGCCTTTTTTAACGGCTGAGTTGGAATAAAGGTGAAAACCGTTTATCCCGGCTAAGGCTTCCGCAACTTGCTTATCCTGCGCCTTGGTTTCCTGGAGACAGAGCACATCACATCGCATGGCTTCAAGCGAAGCCAAAAAGTTTTTCTTCATTACCGCCCGGATACCGTTCACATTCCAAGAAACAAGACGCATTGCTTTAGGACCCTCTGATACGGGATTGACTATGGGGAGGGGTAAAACTTAATCCGAGTTTCCTTAAGAACAAAAAAATAATAGCGGCGTAGGGATTAAACACGGCGCTCTTTTTTGATCCGCAGTTCTTTCAATTGTCGCGCATCGACGTCGGAAGGCGCATCCGTCATCAAACAGATGCCCTTTTGTGTTTTAGGAAAGGGAATGACTTCCCGGATCGAGTCCGCCCCGGATAATAAGGCCACCATGCGGTCAAAACCAAAGGCCATGCCCCCGTGCGGCGGGGCGCCGTATTGGAGCGCCTCAAGCAAAAACCCGAATTTTTCTGCCGCTTCTTCTTTTTTGATGCCGAGCAGCGCGAATATTTTGGATTGAACTTCTTCCCGGTGAATACGAATACTGCCGCCGCCCAATTCGACCCCGTTGATGACCAAGTCATAAGCCTTCGCCCGGACTTGCATGGGATCACTTTCAAGCAGAGCAAGATCTTCATCCATCGGGCCGGTGAAGGGATGATGAATGGCAATATAACGTTTTTCGGCCTCGTCATATTCCAGCAAAGGGAAATCCGTCACCCAAAGCGGCTCAAAAATTTTTTCATCAATCAGATTCAGGCGTTTGCCCAGGCTGAGGCGGAGCGTACTCAAGACATCATGCACGACCTGTGTTTTATCCGCAACAAAGAGCAATAAATCGCCCGGCTCGCCTTTGAGGATTGTTTTGATTTCATCCTGTTGCGCCACACTAAAAAACTTCGTAATCGGCGCTTCAAGCGCATCCGCCGTGACCTTCATCCAGGCCAGCCCTTTTGCGCCGCGTTGAATCGCTTCATTCGTCAGGGTTTCAATTTCTTTTCTGGAAAGCCCCGCAAGGCCTTTGGCATTCAGGCCTTTGACGCTGCCGCCTTTTGAAACTACTGTGCGAAATACCTTAAAATCACAGCGCTCCGCCAATCCGGAAAGGTCTTTTAATTCGAGTCCGAAACGGGTGTCCGGTCTGTCGGTGCCAAAACGTGAGACCGCTTCGGCATAGGTCATGCGGGGAAAAGGATTTGGAAATTGAATATTGCAAATCTCCGAAAAGACCGCTTTTGTCATCTTTTCCATAATTGACAGGATGTCTTCTATGTCGATGAAGGACATTTCAAGGTCAATCTGCGTAAATTCCGGCTGGCGGTCGGCTCTGAGATCTTCATCCCGAAAACAGCGCACCACCTGATAATAGCGGTCAAAACCCGACACCATTAAAATCTGCTTAAAAAGCTGGGGCGACTGCGGCAGGGCATAAAAGTGGCCCGGATTCAGACGGCTGGGCACCAGAAAATCCCGTGCGCCTTCCGGAGTGCTCTTTGTCAGAAAGGGCGTTTCCAGTTCTAAAAATCGGTTTTGATTCAAAAAATGTCGGATGGACTGAGAAAGACGGTGCCGCAGGATAAAAATCCGCTGCACGCCGGAACGGCGCAAATCCAGATAACGGTATTGAAGCCGCAAGCCCTCGGAGATGTCTTCATCATCTTCAATGAGAAAAGGCGGTGTTTTGGAGCGGTTTAAAATCCGGAGTTCTTGTGCCAAGACTTCCACTTCGCCTGTCGGGATCGTCTTGTTTTCTGTTTCCTCCGGTCTTCGCGCAACCTTGCCCTTGATTTGAATGACATACTCAGCCCGCAGCGCATGGGCCTGTTGATGAACGCCGGGAGAGAGTTGCGGATTGAAAACAACCTGGACAATGCCTTCCCGGTCGCGCAGATCAATGAAGGTCAAGCCCCCGTGGTCACGGCGGCGGTGGACCCAGCCTGCGAGCGTGACTTCGGTTTCCAGGTTTTTTAGGGAAATTTCACCGCAGTAGTGTGTTCGAAACATCGCGCGGGAGAATAGCACGCGGGAGAAAAAATTGTCAATTTAAACGGGACGAACAAGTGAAGGGTATTGCCATGCGTGCGCTGATTCCAAAATTCCGCGATCGCGGAATTTGAACCCGCCGGTTTCGGATGATCTTCAGGACTGGATTTGTTTTGAAAACAATGCTAAATTGCGCCTTGATCGGAACAGAAACAAGAGTTGGGTGGAGGATTTGATGGGATACGAAGTGGACTATTTTCACGCACGATTGGAATGGGTCGAAGGCGACCAAGGCACAACGCTCGACTACGGGGCCTACAGCCGAACCCATCATGTAAAATGCCCCGAAAAACCTGAGATTGTCATGTCGGCTGCGCCGCAATATAAGGGGAGCCCCATCCTCCATAACCCGGAGGAGCTTTTTACGGCCTCCATTGCATCCTGTCAAATGTTGACTTACTTGGCACTGGCCGCCTTCACAAAAATTCGGGTCCTGGCATATACGGATGATGCGGAAGGCATTCTCAAGGTGGATAACCGGAAAAAACGGTGGATCACCCGGGTCATCCTGCGTCCTAAAATTCTCATTACGGAAGAAAGCGACCCGGAAAAGGCCCTTTCATTGGTCGAACGGGCGCACAAACAATGTTTCATTGCAAGTTCCGTGAATACGGAAATCATCAACGAAGCAGAAATTCTGACTCCCTCACACCCCTAAGTGAAGAGTTGTTATCGGGTCTTTCAATTTCCCTGCTGTTCCAAGTATTCCGGTAAGGGGATCGGGGGATTTCCCCGGACAAAAAAATCCGGATTCGACAAATCGGCCTTATTATAAATAAGTGTTTTGCCGCGGCGGTTTGTCACACTCCCGCCGGCTTCATTCACAATGGCATGGGCCGCAGCGGTATCCCATTCCATCGTCCGGCCAAGCCTTGGATAAAGGTCTGCCTTCCCCTCTGCCACCAGGCAGAGTTTGAGAGAACTGCCCATGGATATCAATTCATGCGGCACGATTTTTTCCAAAAAGGCACTCAAAGCCGAACCGCCGTGGGAACGGCTGACGGCTATTTTGAGCCGATGGCCGCGATAATCCGAGACAGCAATACGATCGGGCTTATTGTTCCCTTTCTGCTTGAAAGCCCCCAGACCTTCTGCCGCATAATAACAAAGATCCAGCGCAGGGGCGTAAACGACACCCATGACCGCAACGCCACGGTAAATCAATGCGATATTGACGGTAAATTCGTCACTGCGTTTAATAAATTCTTTTGTGCCGTCCAATGGATCAATGAGCCAATACCGTTCCCAGCCGGAGCGTAAAGCGTAGGGGACTGTGATGGATTCTTCTGTTAATACGGGCAGCGCGGGGTTGCGCTTTTTCAGGGTATCCACGATGAGCCGATGCGCGGCGAGATCGGCTTGGGTCAGCGGAGAGTGATCCTTTTTGTAGGTCGTTCCAAAATCTTCTTTCCGATAGACACTTAGGATGGCTTCACCGGCCTTTTTTGCCAGTCTGACAATCTCTGATAAATCCGTTTCATTTTCTTGATGTGCGTCAGCTTGCTTTTTTCCGAATGTCAATTTCTTAGCCCCTCCATCTTTTCCGGATGAGATCGACCTTGGGTTGTTCACCCCTCTCCCTGTTTTTTTCATTCATTTTCACATTTTCAAGGTATTCCAGGAAAAAGACCGCAAAAAAACCGACAAACACCGCCAAGAGGGTTGCCGAAATGACGATAAGGGTCTTTTTCGGTTTCACCGCTTTTTCGGGCACGGTCGCAACATCCAAAATCTGTACGGTCGAGCTATCCTTGGCTTCCTGGATGCGGGCAATCTCATATTGTTCCGTAAGCAGGCTGTAGAGGGTTTCATCAATTTTTACGTCGCGCAGCAGTCTGAGGTATTGCAGCCCCAAATCCGGCAGACGGTTTGTGGGGATGAAGAGCCCTTTTGAAGGATTCATCATGTTTGCGTCCCCTTTTTCAAGGGTCAGAAGGGATTGCTTCAGCTCTGCGACTTCGGTTTTTAAGAGTGTGACTTGCGGATTTTGAGGGGTCGCGTAGGAGAGCAGGGTTTTAAGCGCAACTTCTTTGGCCATCAATTTCCCCTTGACGGCACCCATTGCGTCGATAATCGCCTCTGATTGGGCATCCAGTTTGACTGCGCCGTTTTTTTCCTGAAAAGCTTTGACGGCTTCTTCCGATTTTGCAAGCGCCGTTTTCGCCTCTTTCAGACGCCCTTCGATGAAGCGCCGGGTTCTGCCTCCGGAGGTCATCATGATCTGCCGGTTGATTTTATCGAGTGCCGCAATAAAGGCATTGGCAAGCTTCGCGGCACGTTCCGGGTTTTTATCTTCCACGGTAATCGAAATAATGCCTTCCCGCGATTTACGGAAACGGGTGGCCTGCTCCAACTGAAATCGCGTGTCCGCCATTGTTTCCTTTTCGTAGATCGTTTTTAAATCGAATTGCGAGATAATATCGTCGAAAACGGTCCGGCTGTTTAAGATGCCCATCCAACGGTCTGCCTGAGATTTCATGTCCAGCGCGCCCCCGGCCAAGCCGCTCAGGCCCTTCGGCAGTTGTGACGCGATCAGGCTTACGGCGCCTCCGCTTTCTTCGGGTTGCAGCAGGCTGGCCGAGGCGGCGTATTTTTTGGGTAACAATACACTCACAATAACAGAGACGGTGAAGGCTGAAAGCACGATCGCAAAAAAAACACGCTTGCGTTTGAGCAAGGTACGCCAGAGGGCCGGCAGGTCGATTTCATTTTCTTCATGCATGTTGTCCACCTGCTTTAAAAGGCTACAATCAGCACACCGGCGGTGACTGCCATTTGGTAAAGAATTTGGGTCATGTCCTTGACTTCTCTCAACCAAAAGATTTTGTCCAACTGTTCTGGTACAACAATTGTGTCGCCCGGGTCAAGCACAGAAGATTTAAGGGCCTTCTTCCAAAACCAAAACCCTTCGCTTTGGCGTTCGGAATAAGCCGTGCCGTCGACCTTGAGGATGTAGAGGGCGTCTTCGTTTGCATCTTCCGTCAGCCCGCCCGCTTTGTCGAGATAATCCGCAACCGTGGTGTCTTTGTCAAAGATAAACGCCGTTTGATTAAAAACCGCACCCAAGACTTGAATTTGCTGCGGCTGCTCCGGAACGATGAGCACATCGCCTTCTTCAAGTACGACATCCGATGCGGAGCCTTTAAATGTGTCGAGGGGGCCGAGCGCGATGGACATGCGCCCTTTTGCCTTGGCCGAGCGCATTTTGGCAATCAAGGCATCCCGTTGCCCCATTGAAGCCTTGTGTTGCTGGGCGGCTTCCGGGCTCAGGGCCGCTTCAATCGTGCTTGCCGAGTGCGAGAGCAGTTGTTGTTCCAAACGGTCAATGGCGTCGTCCAATTGTCGTTGCTGTAAAACCTGGACCGATTTTCGTGTAAAGATCGCCCCTTTGGGAAAGGCATTTTCCGTCAATCCGCCTGCGCGTTCGAGTAAAGACGAAAGCCGTTCCCCTTTCCGTGTGGGATAGGTGCCGGGAAAACGCACTTCGCCTTCAATGCGCACGGTGCGGTAGCGTTCCCATTCGGGCACGGCGCGGATTGAAAGATAGTCATCCGGCTGTAAGCGGATGTTTTCAGCCGGATCGCCCGAAATCGCCTTTTGTATATCGACAGACCGGCGTTCGATTTTCGGGCCTTCCGGGGTAGGGGTCAGTCGTGTGAGTTCGGCGGTATCTAAAAAGGCATAATACAAGGTGCCGCCGGCAAGACTGATGAGATCTCTGATCCGCATGTTTTTTGCCCAGGCATATTCCCCGGGGACACTCACCGCGCCCACGATGTGAACCGTTTCCTCCTGTGCGAGCGCCCATTGGTCAAAGAGATAGACTTCATCCCTTGCATGAAGGACGAGATTTTCTGCCTCTATTTCGTGCAGGACCGCTTTTTTGAAATCAAAACCGATCTTTTCTCCCCGAAAATCGGGCGGCATTTTTCGGATGATGAGGCCTTCCGGCAAATAAGAATCAGGGTGGGCCGGTCTTTCGAGGCCGCCCGCCAATTTAAAAAGATCCGAAAGCCGCATCCCCGGACGATATTCATAATCCCCGGGACGATTGACTGCGCCACTGATCCGGACCTGAAGCTTTTCCATCAAATCCCAACGCTGAAAAACAACCAGTTTGTCTCGAGGCTGCAGGCGGATATTGGCTTCGGCATTGTTTTCAAAAAGGGCTTTTTTGAGTGCGACCGAAACATAGGTCTTACGGTCATCCGGGGGCATGAGGCGTTCGATCAGGGCATAGTCTAAAAAAGTTTCGGGTAAAAAGTCTTCCGGGCCATGAAAAAGATCCCGAACACGCATGCCTTCCACCCATTCAAAGATACCGGGACGCGCCACATTGCCTTTCACGGTCACGGCATTTTTGATCCGGTCGTCAATGGCAAACACTTGAACGCGGTCTCCGTCTTTTAACAAAACAGGATCTTGCGTATGCAAGGTGTTAAGCCGCACATCCAACACGATTTTTGAGCGCCCCTGCAAACGACGCTCAAGTTGCACGCGCTGTGCGTCGCCATCCGCACGGATGCCTCCCGCCATTTCAATCAAATCCTGCAAATACGTCGGTTTTTTGATTTCATAAAGCGCCGGGGCATGTATATTGCCCGAAATGCCCACACGCGGCCCGATGGTGGGAATAAAAATGACATCCCCTGAAACCAGCCGGACATCACCCGTTTTATCCCCTTTTAAAATCAAATCATAGAGGTCGAAACGTGTAACGGTTTTCCCGTTGCGCTTCACCTGAATGTCCCGCATGCTGCCAATCGGCCCGGGGCCTCCGGAGATGAAGAGCGCGTTGATCAAGGTTGCAAAAGAAGAAAGCGTGTAGCTCCCGGGATGCGCGGCCTTTCCGACGACAAAAACAAGCATTGTCCGGAGCTGTCCCATGCTGATATTTATTTTGACTTCCGAGGCCTTGTAGAAACGTGCAAAGGCTGTGTGAATGAATGTCTTGGCCTCTGAAAAAGACATCCCCGCCAAATGCAGGGGGCCCAACTGCGGCAACACGATTTTCCCGTCGCGGTCAAGCGTTTTGATAAAGTCGCCGTCAATCTTCCCCCAGACCGTGATGCGAAGCTCATCTCCCGGGCCCAATACATAATCCGCACTGACCGGAAAATCTTCTGCGGGTGTAAAGCGTTCCGGGACACTTTGAAATAAATCATACCCAAAAGGTTCGAGTTGCTCCGGGACTTTCAGCGGCTCTTCTTCACGGAGATAATCTTCAAAAGCAGAACGCGGACTGTCAAGGGACTCCGGTTTTTTGTCAAGGTTCTTCGGCAGGGCTTGCTTTTCCGGATCTGTCCCGAGGGCATGTGTAGCGGGATCCGCTTGTAATTCATCTTCAGGCGCGCGGGCTTCAGGCCCTTGAAACTCCAAAATTTTTCTGTTTTTTCCAAGTGTCTTTAGTATCGGTTTTTTTTGTGAATCGCGATTTGTCTCAGTTGCCCCGATCTCTTGTTGTTCCAGCTTGCGAAGGTGTGCCTTGCCTTGTTCAATTTCTTCGGGACTTAAGGCCCTCAAGTCCTGCTGTGCCAGATCGCGGCTGAAGGGTGCGGTGCCCGCTTGAAATTTGTTTGGGATGCTTTTTTGTTTCAGCGGGTCAAAAACCTCTTCGTTAACTTGAGCAAGCAGTATTTTGACATTGAATAGGCAGATGAGACCCAGCAGTCCCACGCAGGCGTGTAAAACCCGCTGCTTTATTTTCGGCCGGTTTTGAATGAAGGGTGAGTTTTGCCGTTTCACAAAAAACATGTTGAAAGAAAACCTCTTCTTCGGGGAATTTAAGAAAGCTTAATAGATCACGGTATAAAACGCCATAGAGAAAGAAGGGCCGCTTCAGTCTGAATGCAAAGATATGAGTCTATAATAAAAATATGGGAAGTTAAGACAGAGATCCCGCTAAAATTAAAACGAGACCGGAATTTGATAGCGTTTGAGTTTATTATAAAAGCTTGCGCGTGAAATGCCCAATAAACGTGCGGCTTTGGATTTGTTGCCTTTGCATTCCTGGAGGGACTCAATAATGCGCTCTCTTTCCACCTTGGACATGACTTCCTGAGTCGAACTGAAAAGGGAACCGGAGGGGGCGGCGTATCCCAGCGAAGTGACTTCTTCTTCAATTAATAAGGATTCCAGCGAAATTTCAGAGTTTTGAGAAACCAGGACGCCGCGTTCGATGACATTTTCCAGTTCCCGCACATTGCCTTTCCAGGGCATTCTCAGCAACAATTCTGAGGCTTCTTTGGAAAGAGACATCGGCGCTTTACCGTTTTTCTTGGCGTAGCGTTCAATAAAGTGATCGACCAACAGCGGGATATCGTCCAATCGGCCCCGCAAGGGCGGAATCATAATCGGCATAACGGCAAGGCGGTAATAGAGATCTTCCCGAAAAGTCTTTTTTGCGATCCCCTCTTTTAAAGAGCGGTTGGTTGCGGCAATCATGCGCACATTCACCTTCACGCTGCGGTTTCCTCCCACAGGCCGCGCTTCTCCTTCTTGCAGGGCCCGCAGTAGTTTGGATTGAAAAACCAGGCTGGTGTCACTGATTTCGTCTAAAAAAAGTGTGCCGCCTTCGGCTTCTTCAAAGAGGCCTTTCTTATTCGAGATCGCACCCGTAAAAGCGCCTTTGACATGTCCGAATAATTCACTTTCCAAGAGCGCCTCCGGCAAGGCCCCACAGTCGATGGCCACAAAAGGCCGATGTCGCCTCGGGCTCATTTGGTGGATGGCCTGCGCCACACGTTCTTTTCCCGTGCCGCTCTCACCGTAAATCAAAACCGTGGCGCTGCTGGGCGCCACAAGACGAATCATCTGAAAGAGCGCGCGCATTTTTTTGCTGTGGCCGATCATGCCGCAAAAAGAGGTCTCGTCCGGTGTATCGGAAGAGGGCAGAGCATTGAGTTTTTGTCCTACACGGCTTTTCCGGGGCATGTCCGCTGCGGTTTCCGAAGGTTTTGAAATATCCCGGATCATTTCAATTGCGTGGGAAATCTCACCGTTATCCCTAAAAACGGGATAGGCTGAAAATTCTTTCTCTGCAAGGTCTCCGTTTTCGCCGAATGTTTTGATGGTACGAAAGGGTTTTCCCTGTTTAAAGGCATCCATGCAAGGACAAGGCTCGCACGGGCTTTCACGTTCATGTAAGACCTTGTAACACTTTTCACCGAATGCATTCGTTTTTGCATCGGGCAAAGCCGCACGGTTGTTGTAACTGATGATAAAATCTTTATTAATGACAATAAGGGGTTCGGAAATATTGTTGAGTATCCTGGAATGAAACCGGCTGGACTGGGTGTCTGAATTTGTGTCCATTTTTCAACTCACTTATTTAAAGAGATCAACTCGCTACGTGCTTGAAGGGAAACATCATAGACGATCTGAAAATGAATAACAAGGTTTTATGACTCAAATTCCTGGATGATCCAAGTCGGACGGACACAATATGCCGCTTAAATAAGGACTATTTTTTAGCGCGTCCTTTATATTGATTCAGGCAAAGTTTCAGCCTGCGCAAAGGTTTCCGGGGTATTGATATTAAAAAGCGATCTGAGATCCGGATCAAGACTTCGAAAGGTTTTTTCCGGGAAAAAACAGGTGCGGAGCCGGAGAACTAAACGATGCAGGGCAAAGGATTTTGACCGAATGGCCGCAGTGATGGCCGGAAGACAGTCCGGGCCGTAAAAGGCATGCAGCGGATGCAGCCTGCCCGCAAGTTCGGGAACAACCCAGTCACAGCCTGCGGTGTGTGCCAGCATGGCCTTGATCACCGGCGCTTTGAGAAAAGGCATGTCTGCCGCCGCAACAAAAATCCCCTTCCCCGGAAAAGCGCGTAAGGCCGTTTCAATCCCGCCAATGGGACCGATGCCTGCAGTCCGGTCGCAAAGCACGGGACAAGAAAAACAGGCATAATCGTTTTCCGAATGGGAACGAGCATCGGTAACAATCACAACTTCAGAAAAAAGGGAGGAAAGCACATCCGTTGCGTAAGCAATCAGGGTTTTCCCCTTGAAGGGCATCAGGGCTTTATTCGCACCCATCCGCCGCGACTGCCCGCCGGCGAGTACGACACCGCAGACCGCATCAGAAACCCCGGCCGGATCTTTTGGCATTTTCTATCTCTTAGCGGGGAAAGGCTTCCCGCAAGCCTCCGTCAATGGGCAAAATCGCGCCGGTTGTTTTTGCTGCGCGCTCGGATGCCAGAAAAAGCACGGCTTCCGCAACATCGTGTCCAAGGATCGGGGTTTGCAGGAGGTTGCGCTTGGCGTAAAAGGCTTCGACTTTATCCGGGGAGATCCCGTGCGCTTTGGCACGCTCTTCGCGAACAGACTCAGACCAGAGCCCGGAACCCTCAAAAATCCCGTCCGGCGTCACCATGTTCACGCGGATGCCGACGGAAGCGTTTTCAATAGCCATGATGCGGGACAGTTGAGTTTGCGCGGCCTTTGAAGCAGAGTAGGCGCCGAAATCTTTCCCCGGCGCAAGCACGTTCTTACTCGTCACCACAACAATCGCACCGCCCAGTCCCTGCGCTTTCATGATTTTCAAGGCCGCCTGGGAAGTCAGCAAATGCCCGGTGGCATTCACACGCAACGAGGTCTCCCAATCATTCAGGCTGAGCGCATCCACAGAAGCCGTGCGTGCAATGCCTGCGTTTGAAATAAAAATGTCGAGGCCGCCGAAGGCCAGTGCCGCAGCTTCGAATCCCCGCTTCACATCACGCGCATTCCCAACGTCCATTGGAATAGCAAACGCCTGTCGGCTGCCGGCGGCTTCATTTAATTTGTCTGCCAAAGCAAATACCTTTTCTCCCGCAAGGTCGGTTACAATGACAGACGCGCCCGCCTCTACAAAGGCCGATGCGATGGCCGAGCCAATGGCGCCGGCGGCACCCGTAATCAACGCGACCTTTCTTGAAAAAGATTTTTCGGGGGGCAAGAGGGAAAGCTTGAAGTTTTCCATGGGCCAGTATTCAAAGTCACAAGTCTCTTTTAATGAAATGGTCCGGTAGGATTGAATGGCCGTTGCGGCCTCGATGACGGGAAAGGTGTGCATGTACAAGTCATGCACAATGGTCGCGGCGCGATCATCTTTGCCCGTGCTGAACATGCCGATGCCGGGGATTAAAATCACGCGGGGGTTGGGATCCAACATCGTGACGCCTTCGGGTTTGTAACGATTGAAATAATCCGCGGCCCGCTTGCGGTAGGCCGCAAGCCCTTTGCGGATCTCCTGGGTCAAGACTTTGAAATCGCCGGGATTTTTCGTGTCGACAAACAAGGGCCAGGGCCGCGTGTGCATGAGGTGATCCGGTGTAAAAGGGCCGATCTGCGTGAGTTTTTTCGCTTTTTCCGAACCGATAAACTTTAATAAGGCAGAGTCATCTTCGTAACGCATGACCATCAGCTTGTTTCGGCTGACTTCTCCCCGAAGGATCGGGGCAATCGCTGCGGCAAGCGTACGCCGTTTATTGACCGGCAGGCCCTTGACTTGAAGCGCGCCCATGACCTTGTTGCCCTTCAGTTTTTCTGCGGCGTAACGTTCGGCCTTGCTCACCATCTTGATGGTCATTTGGTAAGCGGCCTGCGCGGTTTCCCCGAAAGTAATCAAACCGTGTTTGTCGAGAATGATGCCCGTGATCTCCGGATTTTTCTCATAGGCTTGTGCGACCCGCTTTGAAAGCAGGAAGCCGGGACGCGTATAGTCGATCACGGCCACGCCATCGCCGAAAACCTCCCGGACGACCTTCCGGCTGTTGGGCGTATCGGTCAGGGCGCAGATGGCGTCGGCGTGTGTATGGTAAATGTGCGCAGGAGGTAAAAAGGCATGCAGCAAGGTCTCAATAGACGGTTTGGGCGCCTTGGGGTCCAGCATCGATTTCATTTGATAATCCACCATGGCTTCATCTGTCATGGCGTCGCGCTGTTTCAAGGGCAGGAGGTCTTGAAGCCGTAGCGGAGTGAAGTTTTTAGGGGCGATCGTACGCATGTCCGAGCCGGAGCCTTTGATCCAAAGCACCTTGGTTTCTCTGCCGGCATGATCCACACTTTTTGTTTTGATGGACGAATTCCCCCCGCCCCAAAGCACCAGACGGGTATTTGCACCGATGAGCCGTGAGGTGTAGACAACGAGATCAATGCCCGATAAGCCCTTTGCTGCCTTGTTTGACCACAAACTTTTCATGTACATTCCTCAATAAAAAAGGACTCAGCTTGCCGAGTCCCTTTTTTGTGCCGTATCAATCGTATCTCAATCAACTAATCCAGCGCGGTGACGGTAAAGACCGCCCCGTCTTCCGAAAGCCTGAACTCACTGTGCTCAATTTCGGAATCGTCTGAAAAAAGATCCTCAAGCAGCGTTTTGACAAAATCCTTGGCCATGAGCGACGCGCCGGGACTCAAACCCAAACCCGCCGTTTGCTCCGGATTACCGAATTCCAGTTCCGTGCCGCCGCCGCAGGATTCGGGCAAACGAAAACCCACAAAGACAATCTTTGCCCGGGGCAGCGGATCTATTTTATTGATGAGTAATTGCGCCAGTTCATTCATGATTTTGATTCCGCCTGAGTCGCAGCCGGAAAGGCTTTCAGTGTTTCATTTAGTTTCACTTTTGCGTCATTCATCATCAGTAAAGGCTCCAATATCAGGAGACGTTCCTGAATTTCCGAGTCGGTGTTAAAACGTCTCGCGGCCTGAATCACCTTTGTATGCATCATCGGCAGTTGAAATTGTTCCAGCAGGGGACGTTTCGTTTTTTCATTCAGGTCGAGCCATCTGAGCAGACGGGCCCTTAGACTCGGAAGCGGTGAAAACAGTTTATCGCCCAAAGCCGATAAGATATCAGAGTGCAGGCCTTTGCCTGCAAGCAGTTTTTCAAATTCGGTTTCAATCTCTTCATCGGGTAAATATTTGGAAACCGCATTGATGGTGATTTTCTGCGCCTCCAAGCGCAAGCCGGCAAAGTTTTCCCGCAGCAGCCGCAGCAGTTCCGTTCTGGATTCCGACGTTTTAAAACTACCGATCAACCCCACAACATTTTGTTTTTCCATTTCGTCCTGCACGCGATGCATGACATCAAAAAGACGCGTGAGCCGGGATTGATTAATGGGCAAGGCGGCAATCGCCTGATTGGCCACATCCTTGTCCCGGGCCACCGGAGAAGAAAGACGTTTTTCATACAGTGCAAAGAGGCCATCCCAAACTTCATCCTCAAGCGGGAGCGCATCTTTTGTCTTCGCAGCGGCGACAGCGCGGGCGGCTAAAACGGCACAGACTTCGCGCCGGACATTTTCGCTTTTGCTTTTCAGCGCGCCAAGCAAGGCCTGAATGACGGCTTCCGTATTGGCATACCCGGTCACACGGCCTTCTTTCGATACTTGAACTTGCAAGGCCCGCACGAGGTGTTGCAGGGTATCTTCCGAGCTTGTTTCCGTACAGCCGCGTAAAAGGGCTTCCAGGCAGCTTTCGGCATACTTGCCTTGCACATATTGCGCAAAGAGCCGCAGTGCGTCATCCCCGCCCTTAGGCAGTAAAGCGGTCATGGCATCCGTCACTGCGGCGGAATCACTTAAGTCGGCAAGTGTTTTATACAGCTCATTCCACACCGGCGGCTGCGCCACGAGGTCCTCTCGTGATAGCGCCGCGACCAAGTGGCCTAAGAGGGCTTCTTCAAAGGTTTTAAGGGCTTCGTGATTTTTTTCAAAGGCCAGACGATCCACCACCTGGTGAATCAGGCTTGCGCCTTGCAAACGCAGGTCGGGCTGAGAAACATCCAACAGGGAAAAGGCCGCTTTAACAAAGTCCACCTGAAAAGGCAGCCTTTTTAAAAGTCGAATTTCCATCTGCTGTATCCAGACGACAGGCTCTTTTTCGATGATCGGAATCACTGCCCGCCATACTTCGGGGTCCGGTTTTTGGGGATTAAAGACCAGTTGCTCTATCGCCTGTTGTCGTTCGGCATCCGATTTCACATTGGGATCCAATTTTGCCGCCAATTCGCTGTTCATTCAAACTCCTTCTTGTCCTAAAATTTCATCAAACCCGCAAGTCGATTTTAACCCGGCGGCAGATAAAAAAAGATTGTTGCACTAAGCCTAGTTCTAAAAAAAGAAAAGTCAAACAAATTTTATACCCTACTTGATGTTTTAAATTCAAGAATTACTTCAACCCCAAGATCAGCGATAGGAAATTGGCGTTAGGGCGAAAGTTCGGCATCTGGGCATTCAAAATGCTTCGACAGGAAAGCAACCCAGGAGAACCGGGCGAAAGGCTTTTCGGGTCTTTCCATGCTGCGAACGACTTCGGTAATCCGGGCCTCTCCAAAGGGCCGCCATGCCTTATCTTCTGTCGCGGCAATCAGGGCCTTTACGGAAGCATCGAGATCTCTCCTATGGCAAGTTGAATCTTCTTACCGCCCACACGGCCCCCGTGGGAGGTAATCCGCTCGCTTGGCGTTTCTAACTGATTTGAGGAAGTATCGTTTACCTCGCGGGTATCGGTTTGACGGCCGCTCGCGCGCCCTATCTCTTTAAAGAAATCAATCGCTGATTTTGGGCACTACGATTTCAGCAAGGCAATCTGTGCATCAATTCGCTTGAGGGCTTTCTCTTTACCCAAAATTTCCAGTACATCAAAAATGCCGGGACTGACTGTTTTTCCGGTGACGGCGGCGCGGACGGGCTGGGCAATTTTTGCAAGCTTCTTTCCCATCTTTTCACAAATGCCCTGCAAGGCTTCTTTCAAAGGGTCGTGCTCAAAAGGCGTTTCGGCCAAAACATCACGAACCGCTTTCAGAATGGGCAGGTTTTCGGCATTGAGAAATTTTTTTGTTTTTTCATCGTAAGGGATCTCATCGAGAAAATAACAGGCTGTTGACTCCGCCATTTCCACAATGTTGCGTGAACGTTCCCGCAGCGCCAAAATCACCGGGTTTAATTTTTCAAAATCGATGGATTCTTTTTTTATGCCCAGTTTGGCAAGATGCGGCAAAAGCGGCGGAATCAAAAAATCCGGCGTCCCGGTTTTGATGTAACGGGCATTGATCCAATTAAGTTTTTCAGGATTAAAAATCGCGGCGGAGGTGCCGACTTCTTCCACGGCGAATTTTTCGATCAACTCATTCAGCGTGAATAATTCCTGATCCCGGTGCGACCAACCCAAACGCACGAGATAATTCACCATTGCTTCCGGCAAATAGCCTTCTTCACGATATTGCTGCACGGCGGTTGCCCCGTGGCGTTTGGAAAGGCGGGCCTTGTCGGCACCCAAAATCATCGGCACATGCGCAAACTTCGGCACGGGATAATCAAAAGCCTCATAAAGCTGAATCTGGCGCGGCGTGTTGTTAAGATGATCATCTCCCCGGATGACATGGGTTATCGCCATGTCCGCATCATCGACCACGACACAAAGATTGTAGGTCGGGCTGCCGTCTGAGCGTGTAATAATGAGGTCGTCCATCGTGCTGCGATCAAAAACAACGTCCCCTTTTACAAGATCGTTCACCACGATCTTGCCTTCGGTTCGGGCTTTAAAACGAATCGCAAAAGGCAAATCGGGTGCGGGCCCGCTGCGCTCACGGCAGCGCCCGTCGTAACGCGGCACACGTTTTTCTTTCAGGGCGGCCTGCCGCCGCTCTGCCAATTGCGCTGCCGTGCAATAACAGCGATAAGCTTTTCCCCTTTCGAGCAGTTCCGCAGCCTTGCTTTTGTAGAGGTCGAAGCGTTCCGTTTGACGCACCACATCGTCCGACCCGCCTTCCCATTGATCCCAGTCCAAACCCAGCCAGTGCATGCCGTCCAGGATGGCCTCAATCGCTTCATCGGTCGAGCGCGATGGGTCGGTATCTTCAATGCGAAGGAAAAATTTCCCGCCGCGGTGACGCGCATAAAGCCAGTTGAATAATGCGGTTCTGGCGCCGCCGATGTGTAAAAACCCGGTGGGACTGGGGGCAAAACGAACACGGATCTCAGACATGAATACTCCTCTCATTTTAAATAAAACAGGAAAAATTACGGCATTTTAACAAAGGTGTGCAGATGAAACAAATTTTGTAAACAGCCTGCGATTTCCCGCAATTTGAAATTTTCACCTTGAAGAGTCTGAAAATTTTATTTCTTCAAAAACGCAATCCGGATTTAATCGGAATTTCCTAAAGCAGCGGAAGGGCATAAATCAACGAGGACGCATTCTTCGCACAAGGGTTTGCGTGCCTTGCACACGTAGCGGCCGTGCAGAAGCAGGCGGTGTCCGGTGGCGGTCCATTTTTCTTTCGGGATCAGGCGACTTAAATCTGCTTCGATTTTGACAGGGTCGGAGGATCGGGATAAACCCAGCCGGTTTGAAACGCGCCGCACGTGGGTATCCACAACGAGGGTTTGATGTCCGAAGGCAGTGCCTAAGACGACGTTTGCCGTTTTTCGTCCCACACCCGGCAGCGCGACCAGGGCATCCAGGTCCTCGGGGACTTTTCCCCCATGTTTTTCGAGTAGTTTTTTGGAGCAGGCGATGATGTTTTTGGCTTTGTTGTTAAAAAATCCGGTGGAACGGATGAGAGAAATTATAAGCTCGGGATCGCCCTTGACGATGTCTTCGGGCCCCGGAAAGGTTTCAAAGAATTTGGGTGTGACCTGATTAACACGCACATCGGTGCATTGCGCGGAAAGGATGGTGGCGATTAAAAGCTGGAAGGATGTTTGATAGTTCAGTGCGGTGTCCGCTTCCGGAATCGCTTTTTCAAGGCCTTGAATAATGGCGGTGACGTACCGATCGGCTTGTTGATGCTGCTGCTTTTTTGGTTTCACGGCCTCTGTTTTTGCGACGGCGTATCTTCGATTTGAACGGCGGTTTCGCCTTCAGGGGCAGGCGCAAGTTTGAGAAAGATTTTCATCTGTGTTGAAAGAAAATCACGGCCCTTCTGATCGCGCAAGCTGATGCGGTATTCGTTGATGATTTTGATGGATTGTTCGTACCATTCCTGCCAGCAGACGTTGCACACCTTTTCTTTTAAGGTTTTGCCGATGCTGCCGCCGTAAGGCGTCCCTTCTATTTCTTCACGCGTTTTCCCGCAACGGATGCAGGTGATATCGGCCATGCGTAATCCTTATCTCATACATTTAAGAGGTTTATCAGGGGTGTCGTCTTGTGTTTTAAGCACTGGAGCGACCGTGCGGTTGCCCCAGGGTTGTAATATAAACAATGATTTCTTCGAATGGGAGTCCCAGCAGGGCATTCACTTCATCGTCGTAAAACCCGCCGATACCGCTGACGCCCAGTTTCAGACGAATGGCGGCAAGATTCATACGTTCTCCGATCTGTCCGGCATCCAGATGAAGATAGCGATAGGCCCGGTTGCCGTACAAGGCCATGGCATTTTCCAAATGTGCGGTATGAATCACCAGGGCGGCGGCGTCCCGTGAGAGATCCTGGCCCAGCGAAAAATGCCACGTTTGATTTTTAAAATCGCCCGCATAAATTAAACGCAATTCGCGGCTTTGCGGCGCGTAATAATAAACCCCTTCCTCCAAGCCCTGAATATTTTGAACGATCACATAAGTTTCAAGCAGGTTTTCCGAAAAAAGCGAGGGCGGCGAAAGCGGCGGATCGGGATAGGCATAAAGAAGGAGGGCGGAAAGCTCTTCTTTTGAAAAGGCTTCTCCCGTGTAGGCCCGGGTAGACCGGCGGAGCAGGATGGTTTGTGCAATGCTTTCACCCCAGTCAATGGGCTCGGCTGAAATCATTGTTGCTTCTTTTAAGATGTATTTTTTCTCAAGCGATTCAGGGACAAAATGCGACGCCTCTAAGGGGAGGCCGGGCATCACTTTCGTAATCGACGAGGCGCGATGCAATTGCAAGAGCAGGGGATCGACTTGCCCGGCTTCGTCCTTGTCCTCATCTTGATATTGCAGGTTGTGACTGAGCTGCGGCCGGGAATCTATTGCCGTTTGCGGCAGCGCGACGACACTCAGCACAGCTTCCTTGCTCGCTTCAAGCAGGAGCAGGTGATTCAAAGAATTGTCGATAAAACCGCCAATCGGATTCGGGATAAACCCTTCTTCCGGCGCATAAGCCACAAGGTTTCCCAGAACGTGTCCGGTATCGAGCAAAATGCGGCGGTAGGCCCGTTCGTGGTATCGCCAGGCACTCCGCTGAAAAACAGCGGTGCTGATGACAAGCAGGTTCGCTTGGGCAATGGCCGCCTCTTTGATGCAGTATTTTTGAAATTCCGGCCAAAAATTCCCCTCCCAAACCGGCACAAGGGAATGGTCGTCTGCTTGAAAATTGTAAATTCCGTCTTCCAAAATCGAGCAGTCTCGCACGGCGATGTAAATTTCAGCGGGGTACAGGCCGCCGGCCGTCGGCGCAGCGCGCATCGCGAGGGCTTCTCCGGAAGGATATTGCAGGATGCCGGTGACGCCGTTTGTAAAATAGAGCAGGCGCGAAAGTGCGCCCAATGAAAAGGGGTAGCCTGCTTCTTCCGAAGGCGGCTCAATCGCCTCGCCGGTAAATGGGTTGGTCCTTAAAGGCAGATAGGGGGTCAGATCGACTTTTTTTTCCGTATGGTAGGCCTTAAACGGTGCGGGCTGGGACGACCAGTTGAGCGGACGCTGCCGCTCGGCCATTTCCGCTTCATAATATTTTGTTTTTTGATGATAGATTGCTGCGATCGACTTCTGATCTATTTGGCGCATCTTCAGGACTCCCCCCTTGTCGATTTCGCTTGCAGATTATCGACTTTGCGAATGGAAGTCAATGATTGAAGCACGCCGATGAGAAATTGCCGGATACCGGCAATCTTTCACACGGGAACATTAGCTTCCGGTATATGGAAGGGAAGTGTTTGGTCCGGCTTTCGCTTGCTCGGAAAGCGCTGACAAAACTTGCAGCGCCTGCATGGGTGTAAGATGCAAGGGATCGATTTTTTGCAGGGTTTCAATGAGGGGATGTGTCACCGCATTGATCGGGCTTCCGGGATTTTCTTTCGCTCCGTTTGAAACCGGCCTAAAAAGCGAAGCTTGTTCGGCCTCGGGTTCCGGGGCAGAAGCGGAAAGATGGGCATGCAAAGGGGTTTGCGCGGCTTGGGTTTCGAGCTCTTTTAAGACGGCTTTTGCACGTTTGATAATCGCGGTCGGCAGGCCCGCGAGCCGGCCGACCTGGATGCCGTAACTTTTGTCCGATCCTCCCTCGACCATTTTTCTTAAAAAGACGATTTCATCGCCCCACTCGCGCACCAGCACATGATAATTGCGAATGCCTTCGTGCGTGACGGCCAAGCCGGTCAATTCGTGATAGTGTGTGGCAAAAAGCGTTCGGGCTTTCAGGTGGCCGTAAACGTGTTCCGCGATTGCCCAGGCAATGCTGATGCCGTCAAAGGTACCGGTGCCCCGGCCGATTTCATCCAACAAAATCAGGCTTTTATCCGTGGCATGCATAAGAATTTGCGTCATTTCCGTCATCTCGACCATGAAGGTGCTCATGCCTTCATTCAGGGCATCCTGCGCGCCGACGCGCGTAAAAATCTGATCGGTGACGCCGATGACGGCCTTACGCGCGGGCACATAGCTGCCCATCTGCGCCATCAAGACAATCAGGGCAATTTGCCGCATATATGTGGATTTTCCGGCCATGTTCGGCCCCGTGAGGATGAGCAATTGTTTTCCCGGCGGATCGATAACGGTATCGTTGGGCACAAAGCCTGTTTTACCACCGGACAGGCTCGCTTCCAGTACGGGGTGTCGCCCCTCAATGATGCGAATCGCCAGCGCATCGTTGATTTCGGGACGACAATAGTGATTGTGATGCGCGATTTCCGCGAGCGCGGCCAAGAAATCCAGCAGGGCAATGTTTTTAGCCATCTTCTGAATACGCGCACTTTCTTGCGCAACGTCGTAGCGGATTTCTTCAAAGACCCGGTTTTCGAGGGCCAAGACGGCCTCCTTTGCGCCGATGAGTTTTTCTTCGAGTGTTTTAAGTTCCGCCGTCATGAAACGTTCGGCATTGGCCAGGGTTTGTTTGCGCATGTAGTCATCGGGAATGTTCTTTATCTGTGTCTTGCTGATTTCAATATAATAGCCGTGTACTTGGTTGTAGCGTACTTTGAGCGAATCGATTCCCGTGCGGCGGCGTTCTTTTTTTTCGATCCCGGTCAACATCGACCGGCCTTCTTTTTGGAAGTGCCGGAGGGTATCGAGTTCGGGCAGGTAGCCTGCTTGAATCACGCCGCCGTCTTTTAAAGAAAACGGCGGTTCGGGGACGATGCCCGCTTCTATGCTTTGAGAGACGGATTCAATATTGTCCCAGTTTTTGAGTATCTCGCGGATAATCAGCGGATGCCCGGCCTCGGCCGTCGTATTTTCAAGTTTGGAAAGTGCGGTTTCAATTTGAGGCAAGCGGTCGATTGTCGTTTTGAGCGCGATGAGGTCGCGCGGCTGCGTCGCCCGGAGACTGATGCGGGCAATGAGACGTTCCATGTCCGCAAGCTGTTTCAAAACATCGCGCAGCTTCTTTCTGAGTGTAAGATATTCATAAAAAAAGGCCACGCCCGCCTGCCGTTTTTGGATCGCCGCAACGGCGCGCAAGGGACGCAGAATGGATTCTTTTAAAAGCCGGCCGCCCATCGCCGTCAAGGTGTGATCCAGTAAGTGAAAGAGCGTCCCGCCCTGTTGATCCCGCGAAAGCGGCAGTAAATCCAGATGCTTGAGTGCCAGCGGATGAATGCGCATGACATCCTGTATTGGAATGGGACGCAAGGTGGTGATATTGCCCAGAAATTGTTTTTGAGTCTCTTTGAGATGGGCCAGCAAGCTGCCTGCGGCCACCAATGAAAGAGGGCCGCCGCCAAAAACCGCGAGGGTTTGGATCTTAAAATGCGCCTTTAAAATAATTCCGGCTTCTTCCTGTGTAAAGAGGAAGGGCGGCGCAAAGCGCAGCGGCCAGCGATGTGTCAGGAACTGTATGTGTTCCAAGCTGTTTTTGTAACGCGCAGAAAGCACGATTTCTTTCGGGGCGATTTTCATGAGCTCGGCTTCGACCGTTTCCCAAGCCGCATCCGCAGCCAAGATGCGGAAATCCCCCGTTGAAAGATCAATGCAAGACAAGCCGATCTTCCGGGTTGCTTCGAGCGCTTGATTGGATTTCCAATGCAGTGCGGCAAGATAATTGGGTTCTTTTTCGGAAAGCAATTCGGCTTCGATCACCGTGCCCGGCGTAATCACACGAACGACTTCCCGCCGCACAATGCCCTTCACGGCTGCGGCGTCCTCAACCTGCTCGCAGAGGGCCACCGATTCCCCGGCGCGGATGAGTCGTGCAATATACGCAGACGAAGCATGATGCGGGATGCCGCAGAGCGGAATCGGGTTTTTGCTGTTTTTATCGCGGGAAGTCAGCGTAATTTGCAGGATTTTCGAGGCCTTAAGCGCATCGTCATAAAACATTTCATAAAAATCACCCACCCGAAAAAAAAGAATCGTCTCAGGGTGTCTTTCCTTGATGGCAAGAAATTGTTTCATGAGAGGGGTCGTTGCGGCAGCCATTTCTATTTTCCGGAGTGATTAAAATCAAAAGGGGATTTTACAATAAAACGGGGGTCTTTGCTTCAGAAAAAATAAACGGGCTTGTAGGAAACTTGAGGCATTGGGCATAATTTGTGTTGGCCATCATGCACAACAGCAGAAAACCGGGTTACTGGGAAGGCCGCACATAACAATAAATTAAGGACTTCACTTAAAGTAAAAAAAACCTTAGGGTGACAAATTTACAGCAACGTTGGAACTTGACCGGCGCGGCTTGAGCGCAAAAGCCGACTTTTCGCGCTACAATTAAATGAAGAAGATTCATTTTGATTAATATTTATTTTTTAAAAATCCAAAACGGGACTTGCGGAGGCGATCAAAATGGAACGAACCGCTATTTTGGATTGCGAAGAAGGCCGTAGGCGGGGCTGTGAAACCTTTTGCTGTCGGCTCATCGTGCGTTTACAGGAAGGCGAACGCGATCCGGTTCAGGTTCACAACACACAAAAACATTGTGTGGACAAAGATCCCGATGGACTCTGTATCTATTTAAACCGCGAAAACAAGAAATGCGCCGTATGGGAAAAACGACCGCAGATCTGCCGGGTTTACGATTGCAACCAAGACCCGCTGCTGCAAGTCGTCTTGCGTGACGGTTTTCATTCGCTCATACAATTGGTGACGACCCCGCTGGAAGATCTCGATAAAGACGCCATAAAAGTACCGACCCGCGCCCATTCCGCCTGAGGACATGCAACAATCCAAGGGGCTTCAGGCCACCGAATCGGTTTTGGGCTCGGAGGCTGCGCCGCCTTCCGTCTTTCCGCGTTGTGCGGTGACTTCATTATGGAAATGTTGCGTGATACCTGTCCACGTTGCAAAAACATCTTCAAAAATACCTTTGGAATCGGTGTTGGTTCCCTTTTGAATATGCACAAGTTTGGCCGTAAAAAGCGCGTTGGTCAGCAGCGCCGCGATGAGTTGATTTCTTTCGATATCGTCTTCCCTGGGCTTCGAACGCATGGGCTTCATTCCTCCTAAAATAAATCAGTCTTTTCAATCAGTCCGGAGTCCTTCCCAACACAAGGTCATTAAAATCAATGATAGCAAGTTTTATTTCGGTGTCTAGCACCCCGTCAACTTAATCAGAGCTTCCTTAAGTAAGTTCACACTGCAAGGTCAAAAGACACGCAAAAAAAGCATCAAAGCTTCCTTTAAAATCCGAAATTCCGGATTTTTCCGCACTTCCGAGGGCTTGACGATTTCCCACCATCGTCCTAGAATGCCCACATGTCCCGGCAGGAATTTGTCCATCTCCATCTCCACACCGAGTACAGTCTGCTCGACGGTGCCAACCGGGTTTCCCCGCTCATTGCCTCCGCAAAAAGCTTCAATATGCCGGCGCTTGCGATCACCGACCACGGCAATCTTTTTGGGGCAATTGAATTTTACCAAAAGGCTAAAAAGGGCGGCGTCAAACCCATCATCGGCTGCGAAGCCTATCTTGCGCCAAAAAGCCGCTTCGATAAACAAGGGCACGGAGCCAATTCAGATGACTACGATACGGCCATCGACACAAACCCTTATTATCACTTAATTTTATTGGCGTCAAACCTGACGGGCTACAAAAACCTGATGAAGCTGGTTTCCCTCGCCAATTTAGAAGGGTTTTATTACAAACCGCGTATTGATAAGGAAATTTTAGAACAACATGCCAAAGGCTTGATCGGGCTTTCAGGCTGCTTGCGCGGCGAAATTCCCTATCTTTTGGCACGAGACCGGGAAAAACAAGCCTACGATGCCGCCGACGATTACCAACGCATTTTTGGAAAAGAGCACTTTTTCATTGAAATTCAAGACAACGGCCTTGACCTGCAAGTGAATGTGAATCGAAAACTGGCGGATCTTGCGGCGAAAAAGGGGATTCCCATTGTCGCCACCAATGATTGTCACTATTTACACAAAGAAGATGCGCATGCCCACGATGTGATGCTTTGCCTTCAAACCGGCAAAACCTTCAACATGCCCAACCGCATGCGTTTCGAAACCAAGGAACTCTACCTCAAATCGGGGGAGGAAATGGCAAAAGCCTTTGCCGAAATTCCGCAATCCATCACGAACACCCTCCGCATTGCCGACATGGTCGATCTCGATTTGAGTTTTGGCAAGGCCCACATGCCCAACTATCAACCGCCCGCCGGCATGACCCTGGAAAGCTACCTGGATACACTGACGGAAAAAGGGCTTTCCCAACGCCTGGAACAGTTGAACGGCAGCGCGGCAGCGCAACGCCCCTTGTACGAATCCCGGCTCAAACAAGAACTCGACATTATCAATAAAATGGGCTATCCGGGCTATTTTCTCATTGTGTGGGACATCATCAATTACGCACGACAGTCCCGTATTCCCGTTGGGCCGGGCCGGGGTTCTGCTGCGGGCAGCCTTGTGGCGTATTCCCTGGGGATTACCGATATTGATCCCATTTCAAACGGTCTGATTTTCGAACGCTTTTTAAACCCGGAGCGTGTTTCCCTTCCGGACATCGACATGGATTTTTGCATGGACCGACGTGAAGAAGTCATGCGTTATGTCACGGAAAAATACGGTGCGGATCATGTTTGCCAAATCATCACCTTCGGCACAATGGCAGCAAAAGGGGCTTTGCGCGATGTCGGACGGGTACTCGAAATCCCCTATGCCGAAGTAGACCGCATCGCAAAACTCGTGCCCAATACCCTCAACATCACACTCGACGAGGCGCTGGCACAAGAACCTAAATTCGAGGAAGAGAAGAAGAACAACCCCAAAGTCGTTGAACTGATTGATTTGGCCAAACAGTTAGAGGGGCTTTCCCGGCATGCCTCGACCCATGCGGCAGGGGTTGTCATCTCCAACGGCCCGCTGACGGATCATGTGCCGCTTTATCGGGGCAGCAAAGGTGAGACCGTCACACAATATCCGATGGGCGATATCGAAAAAATCGGTCTCATCAAGTTTGATTTTTTGGGCCTGCGCACACTGACCGTCATTGATTTAGCCTTGAAGATGGTCAACAAAAACCGCACGGAGAGAGGCGAAGCGGCGTTCACGGCCTCGGAGATTCCGCTCACCGACCCGGAGACATACGCACTCTTGGGCTCCGGAGAGACGACGGGTATCTTTCAGTTGGAAAGCCCCGGCATGCGGGATCTGCTTGTCAAGATGCAGCCCGAAAATTTTGAAGATGTCACGGCCATTTTGGCGCTGTACCGTCCCGGCCCGATCGGCAGCGGCATGGTGGATGATTTTATTAAAAGGAAACAGGGCAAAAAGAAAATCAAGTACGACCATCCGAAACTCGCGGATATTCTGAAAGAAACCTACGGCGTGATCGTTTATCAGGAACAGGTGATGAAAATTGCAAACGTCATGGCGGGGTTTTCACTCGGAGAAGCCGATTTATTGCGCCGCGCGATGGGCAAAAAGAAAGTCGATGAAATGGCCGCGCAGAAGGCGCTTTTTATCGAACGGGCCGTTGCACTCAAAGTCACACCCGCAAAAGCGGAAAAAATCTTTGACCTGATGGAATACTTTGCAGGCTACGGGTTTAACAAATCCCACTCTGCGGCCTACGCCTTGGTGACCTTTCAAACGGCTTATCTGAAACAACACTTCCCCGCGCAGTTTATGGCGGCGCTGCTCTCCTGCGAAATGGGCAACTCGGACAAAGTGGTAAACTATATTACAGAATGCCGCCGTATGGGCATCAATATCCTGCCGCCCGATGTCAATGAAAGTGAAAAAGGCTTCACAGTTGTGCCGGGCGGCATCCGTTTTGGATTGGCCGCCATAAAAAATGTGGGGAGCGGCGCGGTGGATGGGATTTTAGAGGTCCGGGAAAAATCCGGCCGTTTTTCGTCTCTGTTTGATTTTTGTCGCAAGATTGATTTGCGCCGCACCAACAAACGCGTGATCGAAGCTTTAATCAAATGCGGCGCGTTTGACGCGACAAAGGCAAAACGCGCGGCCTTGGCGGAGGTGATGGAGCAGGCAATTCAGCTGGCACTTCAACACAAAAAAGAAGAAAACAGCGGACAACTCTCCATCTTTGGCGGCGGCAAGGGCGCATCACAGGAGCCGTTTGATCCGCCCTTGCCGGAGGTCGAAGAATGGAACGACCGTGAAATCGCCAAACTCGAAAAAGAAGTCATCGGGTTTTACATTACCACGCATCCCTTGAGCCCTTATGAAGCCTTAATGAAAGCACGGTCCGTAACACCGAGCAACACGCTTTCCGATGTAAAGGATGACCGCGAGATCCGTATTTGCGGCATGGTCATTCAAAAACGCGTGGCGACGACAAAACGCGGCGACAAGATGGCCTACCTGCGCCTTGAAGACTTGGTGGGCAGTATTGAGGTGATTGTCTTTCCGGAGCTTTATCGCGCGGCGGCCCATCTTTTTGATCAGGACGTGCCCTTGCTCATTAACGGAACCTTGGATCAGGGAGACAAGGGGCTTAAGCTCAAAGCCACAGTTATTTTACCGCTGGAAAAGAAACAAAAAATGACCATTCTGCTCTCCGACACACGGGTAGTGCCGGACGATATCGGCCGCTTAAATGCCCTTTTAACGCAGTCTCCGGGGAATATGCCCGTTTTTTTAAAGATCCGACTTGCAGAAGGGCCGCAATTTGCGACAGAATCAACTATCGCAGTGGATGCCCGGCTGAATGTGGACGGCTCGGACCACCTAAAAACCGAATTGCACAAAATGTTCGGTGAAGACGCGGTCACTTTGGAAGCTTTTTAAACAGGAGCGATTTCGAGGTCATGATGAAAGAGCAACTCGATTTTGAAAAACCCCTGGTCAAGATCCAGGACAGGATTAATCAACTCAAAGACCTGGGCAAAACAAACCCCAAGGTACTGGATGAAATTCCGAAGCTTCGGAAAAAAATGGCGGAGCTTCAACGCGAAATTTACGCGAAGCTGACGCCCTGGCAAATCACGCAATTGGCGCGGCATCCCGCACGCCCCGGCACCTCGGACTACCTGAAAATGGTGTTTGAGGAATTTACCGAGCTTCACGGCGACCGGCTTTACGGTGACGACAAGTCTATCATCGCAGGTCTGGCCCGTCTCGAAGGCCGTTCGGTCATCGTCATCGGCCATGAAAAAGGCAAAGGCGTCAAGGACCGCATTGCGCACAACTTCGGCATGCCGCATCCGGAAGGCTATCGCAAGGCATTGCGCGTCATGCAATTGGCCGAAAAATTCAACAAACCCGTCATCACCTTTGTGGATACACCGGGCGCCTATCCGGGGGTCGAGGCCGAAGAACGCGGGCAATCGGAAGCCATCGCAAAAAATTTAATGGTGATGTCTCAATTGCAGGTGCCGATTATTTCTGTCGTCATTGGGGAAGGCGGCAGCGGCGGTGCGCTTGCGATCTCGGTGGCCGATCAAATGCTCATGTTGGAATATTCAATCTATTCTGTTATTTCACCGGAGGGCTGTGCGGCCATTTTGTGGGATGATCCGGCAAAAAATGCCGAAGCGGCTGAAAGCCTGCGCATGACGGCAAAGGATTTGCTGGACTTAAAGGTGATTGAACACGTGATTTCGGAGCCCGTCGGCGGCGCACATTGTGATCCGCAAAAAATCGCGGAATCGGTTTCACGGACGATCTGCAAGCAGTTGAGTGCGCTTGAATTGATCCCTCCGGAAGAACGTGTCAAACAACGTTATGCCCGCTTGAGAAAAATCGGCGCCTTTGGCGAAATACCGCCCGAATCATAAACCTCATAATAAGGGGCAATAAGCATAACGGTGTCTTCTGCCGTTTTAGCCGGGGGTTCAAAGCGGATTTCATGACTTTCCTCAGTAATCATGCTTCAAATGATGACCCGCTTACCCGTGTGCTTTTTTATTCCATCGTCTTGCATTATGCCGCGTTTTTTGTTTTTTTCGGCAACCCCTTCTTACTCATCCGCTTCGATAAGGCGCCCAAAAACTACGGCATGCAAAAAGAATTCGACATCCAACTGCTTGCGCTGCCGGGTACGGAGGGGCCTCTCCCCCGTCAACAGGCCCTGGGGCTTTTCCCGTCCGAACCCAAAACGGAAAGCGGCGGAAAAGAGAAAAGAGGGGGCGGTTTAAACCCGCATGCCTTTCACAATCAGCCTTCTGAGCTAAATGAGCCTCCTGATCCTGAACGCTTGCCCGAACTCGACACCGGCACTGCCGTGAAGGCCGTCGGAGGAGATGGAGAACAACTGCGCATCGGGTCCATTCAGCACGAAGGAAAAGCCCCCTTAAACGAAGATCCGCCGCCGCTCGTCACAAGCAAAAAGCTCCCCCCGAATATGACCGGCCCGGAGGATTGCATGATCAAAGTCGTGGGCATGGTCTGCCCCAACGCCGATGCAAAATGCATCGACGAATACAAGGCATTTTGCGCCTCATTGCCGAAATAATCAGGGCATCGCCGTCTGATCTCGGCACACATTCCAAAGACGCCGGCCGTATTTTTTTTGAAGGCATTCCTGCACCCGGTTTTCTTCATCACGGGAAAGCCCCCCCGCCTTGAAGGTAATGGAGAGCGCATTTTCAAAACCGGTTTTAAGGGCTTGGCACAAGACATCATGCCTTGGATCGCGGTTCATCAGTTCAAATAAAGTGATTTGATGCTCGGAAACGAGGTTGAGGGGAAGGCCCTGCGAACAGGGGGTTCCAAGATTGCTTTTTTTGAGCACCAATGAACCGTGCTGGAGAAAATGGTTTTTCCAGCGCCGCTGCGCGCTGCCGATCAATTTTTTCCCCCGCGCGGTAATTTCATAGACGGACACCGCATCAAAACAGAGTCGATTTTTTCGTGCCGGGCGCCCGCTTCGCACCGGGGCATGAACCGCCGCCTCGACACCGACCGCTTTCAGTCCGTTTAAGAGTCCCCCGGCAATCGATTGAAATGTGCCCTGAATTCCGCCCGAAAATAACGCATGGGCTGTGCCTGCAACTACGCTGTAAGTCAATTCGTCATCGTGTAAAATGCCCCGGCCGCCCGTCATGCGGCGAACAAGGTCAATCTCTTGTGCCTCAAGTAAAGCAATGTAATCGGATTCAAGTTTTTGAAACGCTCCGATGGAAAAACTCGGGGTTGCCCAAGAATATAATCGCAGCGTGGCCGGGGCTTTTCCTTCCGAAAAAGCGATGGCGATCGCTTCATCGATGGCCATATTGCGGGCGGCTGATTGTGGCGCATCCACAATCAGCCGCCAAGGGCTTTGATGCATTCAGCAACTCCTTTGATGCTATTGCAAGCGGCGGTTTTATCTTATACTATATGTGGCAATTAAATCGTGCAATCTTCGCGACCGGACGAATCAATCTAAAAACCAGCGGATGAAAGGGGACAAAGACCATGCGCGCACAAATAGAACACTTACTCGCAGACGAAGCGGAGGACTTGCTCGGGCATGAATGTAAAACCATTTCAAAAACACAACTGCATTTGCCGGGTCCGAATTTTGTGGATGAATGTGTTGTGCCCTCGGATCGTCCTGTGGGCGTCTTGTGTAATCTTTCCCGCCTTTTTAATCACGGGCGTTTGGCCGGTACAGGTTATGTTTCCATATTGCCCGTCGATCAGGGCATTGAACATTCCGCAGGCGCATCCTTTGCGCCGAATCCCGTTTGCTTTGATCCGGAAGGCATTATTGAATTAGCGATGGAAGGCGGGTGTAATGCCGTCGCCTCCACCCTGGGTGTCTTGGGCGCGATTTCAAGAAAATATGCGCACAAAATTCCTTTTATTTTAAAATTCAATCATAACGAGTTTCTCTCTTACCCCAACGGCTATGACCAAATCCGTTTTGCAAGCATTCAGCAGGCTTTTGACATGGGGGCTGCGGGTGTGGGGGCGACGATTTATTTTGGCTCAGCAGAATCCAAACGCCAGATTCAAGAAGTCTCCGCCGCATTTAAACACGCACATGACTTGGGCCTGTTTACGGTTTTGTGGTGTTATCTGCGCAATAGCGCCTTTAAAACCCCCGAGGCCGATTACCATACCGCCGCCGATTTGACAGGCCAGGCCAATCATCTCGGTGTGACCCTCGGCGCGGACATCATCAAACAGAAACTCCCGGAGGGCAATGGGGGATTTAAGGCGCTCAAGTTTGGAAAAACTCACGACAAGGTTTACAGCGAACTCAGCTCCGATCACCCCATCGATTTAACCCGTTACCAATTGGCCAATTGCTACATGGGACGCGCCGGACTCATCAATTCGGGCGGCGCGTCGGGAGAGAATGACCTTGCGGATGCCGTCAAAACGGCGGTCATTAACAAACGCGCCGGTGGCACCGGCCTGATTTCAGGACGCAAAGCCTTCCAAAAACCCTTGAAAGAAGGCATCAAACTCCTCAACGCCATTCAGGATGTCTATCTCTGCAAAGAAGTGACCGTTGCTTAAAACGGGTCATGTTTAGGAAGCATTTACACAAAATCTGAAGCGGCTATAACGGATCTTTTACGGGTTGTTTCGTATCTTTCTGTTTCCCGGAAGCAGATCACCGGAAGTTCGCATCGCCCAAAGCAGACCCAGGTGCGCGGGCAGTGCAAGCGCGATAATTTCCGCGTTCACCTGATCAAACACGGGAATGATTTGCATAAGGAGACCGAGCAGGGAAAGTCCTGCCACGGCATAGAGTAATTGACGGCCGAGCAGGCTCGGCCGTCCGCGAATCAGGAACACAAAAAAATATCCGGCTAAAACAAGGGAGAGCGGATTAAATTGCAGCAGGTTTTCGTTCCAGTGTCCGAAGCGATGCTCGGTGAAAAACCAAATAATCAGCAAAATCGTTCCGATGAGACCGGAGAGCAGGCTCCAAAGCCCGCCGAAAAACGCAAGCAGGAAACATGCAAGTTTGCGTTTCACAATGCACAAATAACCGAGCAAGGCAAAGAAGACACCGAGCGATGCACTGACGGGCAGATAAAAAGAAAGATAGGATCTGATTTCCTCCGGTTCGTTGATTTTAGAGGAATGAAAGATAAATTTGTCCGAAAGCACAAGCGGCGCACCGTTCGGCAATTGGATTTCATTGAGATGGCGTCTCAGGGCCATCGGTGTAAACATGTCTTGCCAGACGGAGATTTCGTCATCGGCAGGATGACCGAGCCCAAGCTGAATGCCAAGGTAAGCCAGCGGGATTTTTTGCAAGAGCCGCCGGGTATTTGAACGGAAAGTCTTTCCACTGCCTTTTTCCGCACCGGCTTTTTTAATGATGCCGCCGAGCGCATCATCCAGGGCGTCGCGGACGCGGGTGGAACAGTTGTCCAGATAATAGTCGTAGCGGTAGATGCGCTTGCCTTCGCTGTCGTTCTCTTTTAAAAAATCAAAAAGCGCATTTTTTTGATCGGCGTTCAAGTTGATTTCCTGAAGCCAGATGTCACGGTCGCTTTCCATGTTGGCGGCAAAAAATTGCGGCGATTCGAGGCTGCCGATAGAATAGTCCATGTAGCCCTGCAAAAACTTCGGCCAGAAGTTTTCAGAATTAAAATCAAACAGGCCCCAATGATAAACCCGGTCGATGCCGTTTTCCAGGTCGCGAATCCAAAGACCGTTGTGTCCGAATCGTTCCCAAATCAGCGCGCCGGGACCGATGGTGGCGAGCAGGACTTGAGCATTCGGACCGAGCCTGGAGCTTTGTGTCTGTGCCAGCGCATTGCGTGTCGTGCTTAAAGCAATACAAAAGATAAAAAGAAGGAAAGTCTGCTTAAGCTTCAAACAAGTTCTCAAGAGTCGGGTTTTGGCCCGGATCGTCCGGCCACCTCAAATAAACAGGTGCCTTTTTACCTTTCCGGTAAGAAGGTGTCAAGAAAGGATTTCGGTGTCGGCGGATGAAGATAGTAAAATAGCACACTTTTTCCCCCGCAGCCCGCTGTGCCAGGGTGTAGAAGAGGGACAGATCGTATTCATCCGTCGGGTGCGCCATCCCTTATCAATCGTTTGTTGTTTCGGCTTGCTTCAACACCTGTTTCAGCGGACTTTAATTGCTTCCGGCCTAAAATAAGCGATTGATTGGGGGGCGCCGAAAACGAAGTTGACAGTTTAATCAGGATCATGATAGAAGACCTCTTCGATTTTTTAAGAAGAGCCGCTAGCTCAGTTGGTAGAGCATCGCCCTTTTAAGGCGAGTGTCCTCGGTTCGATCCCGAGGCGGCTCACTTCTTTAATTTCCTTTCAGTCCAACGACACATTCCTTGATTGACCAATAAATTGTTGCCTAAATACAACAGGTCGTTTTTTTACATGTATTTTTTTTACAACAACCCGTTAAATATTAAAATTAAGCTTCAAGTGATATGATTTAAGCTGCTGATAAATATCAACATTTTCATTTTTGTCTCCATATTTATTTTTGGCATGCCGATTGCTTACAACAAAGAGCAACGAGGCATATATATCGTTTCAAATGATTGAAGGGAAAGAAATGGTCGGGGTGATGTTGGAAAAAACAATTCAGAAAACGGTTGCTTGCAGCGGGGTCGGTCTTCATACGGGTAAACAAATCCAATTACGCTTGATCCCGGCAGAGAAGGGGCAAGGAATCGTTTTTGTGCGCAAGGACCTGGGGGGGATTCACATTCCTGCAAGCGCCGACCATGTTCTTCCTTCAAACTTTGCAACCGTTCTCGAAGCAAAGGGCGCAACCGTGCAAACGGTCGAGCATTTGCTCGCTGCGGTTTCCGCCTTGGAAATCGACAATCTTTTGATTGAACTAGACGGGCCTGAAGTCCCCGCGCTTGACGGCAGCGCCTTTCCCTTTGTTTCACTGCTTCAAAAGGCAGGGTGGATCGAGCAAAACAAAAAACGTGCTTTCATCGAAATTCTGAAGCCGGTGACGGTTTCGGAAAATGGCAAGTCTGTTAGTATTTATCCCGGTTCCGCCTTTGAGGTTGCCTGCCATATTGACTTCGATCACCCCCTGATTGCAAAACAATCCTACCGTTACTGGCATAGCCGGAGCGCCTTTATTGGAGAATTGTCATCCGCAAGAACCTTTGGGTTTTTGAAGGATTACACCTCTTTGAAGGCAAAAGGGCTTGCTTTGGGCGGATCGTTAGACAATACCATTGTGGTTGGGACAGATGAAATCCTCAATGAGAACGGCCTGCGTTATTCGGATGAATTTGTCCGGCACAAAGTCCTGGATCTCATCGGTGATTTTGTCATGCTCGGAAAACCCGTTTTGGGTCGGATTGAAGCACATTGCTCCGGACACAACTTGCATGCGCAGCTTGTCAAAACGATTGTGGAAAATAAAAAGGCTTGGCGTATCGTGGATAGGCCTGTGGATGATTCTGCGTCGATGCTCTGTCAGCCGCCTTATCAGGTGGCCTTGCAACTTACGGCTTAACCTTTTTATCGTTTAAGCCGTTTTTGAATCAATTCCCTTAAAAACTGTAACTCCTCGCTTTTAAGCAAGTGCTGTAAAATAAAATATCCCGCCACACTGATCGCAATTGCGATGCCGAGCGATGTTGTTTTCATTGCCCAGCCTGAATCCGCTTGCGACTGAGCCTGCTGTAAAATCCAGTACGCCGGAAGCAACATGATGAGTGAAGACAGGATGACCTTAAAATGTGAATGCATAATCCGCTTCCCATCCGACCAATGAATCCTCCGCTTCGAAACGAACAGGAGAGACAGGAAGTTAAACATTGCAGCGAGCGAGGTTGCGAGTGCAAGCCCGCGATGTTGCATGGGCCCCATCAAAAGCAGGTTGAGCACAACATTGAGCAACATCGCGAAGACACCGATTTTGACCGGGGTCTTCGTATCCTGCATCGCATAAAAAACCGGCACCACAATACGGATGCCTGCAAAAGCCCAGAGCCCCAGGGCGTAAAAAAAGAGGGCATCGGCCGTGCCCAAGGTTGCGGCATGGTCAAAAGCTCCGCGTTCAAAAAGGGCCTCGATGATCGGCACTCGGAACAAAATCAAACCAAAGAGTGCGGGAAAAGTGATAAAAAATACGAGGCGAAGTCCAAAAGAAAAGGAGCGGCCGAGTGCGGCAAAATCCTGTTTTGCCGCCTGTGTTGAAAGCGTGGGCAGCAGGGCGGTCGAAAGTGCGACCGCAAAGATGCCCAATGGAAAATGGATGAGCCGCATCCCGTAATAGAGATAACTCACGCTGCCTAGCGGAAGAAACGAGGCCAAGAAAGTATTCACCAGGAGATTGACCTGTGTCACGGAAAGTCCCAAAATCGTTGGCAAAATGAGCCGCCCCATTTTTACGACGCCTGCATGAATCGGCAAGATCGGTCTTAAAAAAGCAATGGAAAACCCTTCCCGGTGCAAAGCAGGCCATTGCATCAAAAACTGCGCGAAACCACCCAGCGTCACTGCAATCGCCGCAGCGAAGACCGGTTCTTGAAAATTGGGGGCTAAAAGTAGAAACGTTGCGATATTGACGAGGTTGTAAACCGCAGATGAAAATGCGGGGAGACCAAAACGGCGTATGCTGTTTAAGATCCCCATGACCCATGCGGAGCAGGCAATAAAAAGCAAAAAGGGAAACATGATCCGTGTCAGCACGCTTGTCAGATGGAATTTTTCCGGGTCGCCCAAAAACCCCCGTGCGATTACGCTAATGATCTGCGGCGAAAAAATAATGCCCAGCACGACAACGGCTGAGGTAATCAAGGCGAGCAAGGTAAAGGTCGCCCGCGCCAGTTTTTTAGCTTCCTCTTTGCCTTTTACGCTCAGATATTCTGAAAAAACAGGCACAAATGCCGCAGACATTGAGCCTTCCGCAAACAATTCCCGAAGGAAATTCGGGATTCGGAACGCGACATAAAAAGCATCGGCGGCTGTTGAGGCACCGAAGGCCCCGGCCAGAATCATGTCCCGGATAAAACCCAAAATGCGGCTAAAAAAAGTGCCGGTGGCGACAAGTCCGGCAGAAGCCGCAATGTGCCCTTCGGGATCTTCTTTCTGATTAAGCCTTTTTTCTTGACTTTCCATAAGACGGCGTATTATAAAATTGCTTTTGAATTACGGAGGTATTCACTTGGCAAATCACCCATCCGCGCTCAAAAGAGAACGGCAGGCACAAAAACGACGGCTTCGAAATCGCGCTGTAAACTCTGCCGTGAGAACAGCCATAAAAAAACTGACAGCGGCCATCACCGCAAGCGAAGCTGATGCGGTTAAAAATACACTGAAAGAAGCCACTTCGATGCTGGATCGTGCCGCTTCAAAAGGTGTGATCCCCAAAGGCCGTGTTTCCCGTAAAATTTCCCGTCTGACCGTGAAAGCCAACCGTGTGATTTCTCCGGCGACCGCAGTATCAGAATAAATCTCCTTTTCGTCCGGGCGTTGTAAGTCCTGTAAAGCCGACATTTTTTAGACCATCCTGCTCGCAGGTCTGTTCCGTGTTGAAAGATTTTTTCTCTTGAAACTCACGCAGGTTCAATCCGCGCTTTCTTAGAAATAAAGGTTAAACCCGGCTTGGGCTGAAAAAGGCGAGGCTGTAGTCCCGCTGTTTTTCAGCCCTGTTGCTCTGGCAGAGGTCCAGAAGCAATGTTTCCATAACTGAACTTGCGGGCAATGCGCCGCCTTTCAATTGAGAATCGGCGGAAAGGGCCTGTGCAAAAGCCTGCTGAATGTCGTCCGGCGGCCAGTGTTTCACCTGCTTCAGAAAACCTTGCAGCAGACCGGGCGGCATCGGGACACGCTTTGCCACCTGCCGGGCCTGGCCGGAATCAATCAAATCCCTTGCGATAGCCATTTGCCGCCACAGGCGCACCAGCATTGTTAGAATAAAAAGCGGGTGCGCGCCTTCCGACAACAATTTGCCCAGCAGTGCCAGTGCGCGTTTGCAGTCTTTATTGCCGACCGCATCGGTCAATTCGAAAATTGTGTGTGTGCGGCCGTTGCCAATGACTTCTTGCGCAAGGGCCATCGATACGGGCTTCATGCCGCTTTCTTCGGCACAAAAGAGGGCCAGTTTTTCGATTTCCTGATGGATACGCATTAAATCGCGGCCCAGATGTTCTTTTAAAAACCAGATGACCTCTTCGGAAAGATCAAGCCCTCTTTTTTTTGCTGCCTTGCGAATCCAGGTCGGGAGCGTGTTTTCCCGCGGGTGCGGGCAATGGATCAGCATTGCCTTTTTTTTGAGGCGTGCAAACAATTTTTTCCTCAGATCGGGTTTTTCTGCGATAAAAACCAAACGGCTTGTTTCGCTGGGCCGACTCAAATAATCCAAAAGCAGGCCGCGTTCATCCTTCAACTGATCAGCGTTGTAAACCCAAATCATGCGATAGGGGCTCGCAACGGGGAAGGTGTTTGCAAGCGATAGAATTGTTTCGACACCGGTTGTGCTACCCTGAAAGGTATTGAAATTAAACCCCCGGGCAGCCGCATCAAGCCCTTTTTCTGAAAAACGATCCAGCAGGGCCTCAATCAAAAAAGGCTCGTCCCCGGTGATGAGGGTAAGCGGCGAAAAATCCCCCCGGTCGAGGTGTTTGCAGGCTTCTTCAAAGGTCATTCTTTGTTGCCCACCAGCATCTCCAGAAAAACGGAAACGCGTTCCGCCATCTCCCGTCCGGCCTCCCGGATGGCGCGATTTTTCGCCGCCCGGGAGGCCGCCGAATCCGAACGCGCGATGTAGTCGGCGATGCCTTCAACACGGGTTTCAAATATTTTTTCCCGGGCGCTTCCTTGAAGGACTTCGATTTCCATCCGGATATGTATTTGATATTCGCGCGCACCGCCTGTCCGCGTCAGGGCCGTGGGAGTAACCGAGAACCCGGCAATTTGGCCGGAAAGTTTTTTTTGGCTGTGCCCGTGTTTGTTTTCGACATGCCAGCCCCGGGCATAAAAAGTTTCTTTGAAAATGCGGGTCAATTCCTTTTCTATAAGGGGTTCAAGTGTGGCGTTATGAAAAAGCGGAATGACAATGGTTTTTTCGGGGCCGTCTGTTCGTGCGCTTTCATCGGTGGAATGGCTGCGCGGGCCGAGACAAGCGGACAATGAAACAATAACGCACAATATAAAAAGGCTTGGCGCCCGGCATGATTTCCGGTTTTTAGGCGTGAAATTCGGCATCTTCAGACAACGATATTGACCAGCTTGCCTTTAATCACAAATACTTTTTTGACGGTTTTGTCTTTAATCCACGGCAAAACCTTGGCCTCGGAAAGCGCCTGTGCTTCTAAAACCGAATCGGCCGTTCCTGCCGAAGCGCGGAAACGGTGCCGCACTTTACCGTTGATTTGCACCACGATTTCGAGTGTTTCTTCCGTGAGTGCATGCGTGTCATAATCCGGCCAAGGCACATCCGTGACGGAAGGGGGATGGCCCAGGGTTTGCCAAAGCGACTCGGCCAAATGGGGCGTAAAAGGGGAAAGCAAAACCACCAGCTGTGTCATGGCCTCTGAAAAGGCGCCGCTGTGCAAGGCCGCCGCTTCCGCTTTGGGCGGCGGGGCCGCCCGGTCGCGTGACAGCCCGTTATAAAAGGACATGAGTGCGGCAACGGCGGTGTTAAATTGGTAACCCGATTCGATATCCGCGGTGACTTTTTGAATCGTTTGATGTGTCAGCCGCCGCAGCGCCCGCACACGGGAATCGGCTTTTGAAAAATCCGTCGCCGAAAAATCGACCGGATCGGCCTGTGTTGCGGCATATTCATGCACCAGTTTCCAAACCCGCTGCAAAAAACGAAAGCTGCCTTGCACACCGTCATCGCTCCACTCCAAATCCTTTTCAGGCGGGGCGGCAAAAAGCGAAAAAAGCCGCGCGGTGTCTGCGCCGTACTCTTCGATGAGGTGTTTCGGATCGACCACGTTTCCTTTGGACTTCGACATTTTTGCGCCGTTTTTAATCACCATGCCCTGCGTAAGCAGATTCACAAAGGGCTCGTCGATGTGAATCAGCCCCATATCCCGGATTGCTTTTGTAAAAAAACGGGCGTAGAGCAGGTGCAGCACCGCATGTTCGATGCCGCCGATGTATTGATCCACGGGCATCCAGCGATTTACGGCTTCGGGATCGACGGGTTTTTCCGCATCGTCGGGGGCGGTGTAACGCAAAAAATACCATGAAGAGTCCACAAAGGTATCCATCGTATCCGTTTCACGAATTGCCGGACCGCCGCATTTTGCGCAGTCCGTCTTCAGAAAATGTTCGTCCTTTAAAAGCAGGTTGCCGCCCGTATCCGGGGGCAGGGCTTTGGGCAGTGTGACGGGCAAATCGGCTTCGGCAACAGGCACGACGCCGCAGTCTTTGCAATACATCACGGGAATCGGGGTGCCCCAGTATCGCTGACGTGAAATGCCCCAATCGCGCAGGCGGTAGTGAATTTCCCCTTTGCCCAGGCCCTCTGTTTCGAGAAAGTCCATGATGGCTTTTTGGGCTTGTTTCGGCGCAAGACCGGAAAATTGCCCGGAATCCACCAGGGCTCCGGCCGCTTCGGTGTAGGCGGCGGAAAGCGGCAGAGACAAATCCCCGGCAGGGTTTTGGATGACCAATTTAATATTCAATTTATATTTTCGGGCAAACCCGAAATCGCGTTCATCGTGTGCAGGCACGGCCATGACGATGCCGGTGCCGTAGCCCATTAAAACGAAGTTGGCGACCCAGACGGGTATGTGTTCGCCCGTCAAGGGATGGATGGCGTAGGCCCCGGTGAAAACGCCTTCTTTTTCCTGATCGATGCCGGTTTGCACGGTCTTATCCTGCGTGCGCAGTTTTTTCAGAAAGGTTTCGACGGCTGCGGCTTCCTTGCGGCCGGCGATGATCTTTTTGAGCAGCGGATGTTCTGCAGCGATGCTCATAAAGGTGACGCCGTAAAGCGTGTCCGGTCGCGTGGTGAAAATCTTGAGGGTTTCGTCGCCGTCTGCGAGCTTGAACTTCACTTCAATGCCCTCGCTTTTTCCGATCCAGTTTTTTTGCATGGTTAAAACGCGTTCGGGCCAGCCGGTCAAGCGCTCGCAACTTGCAAGCAATTCTTCCGCATAGTCGGTAATGCGGAAAAACCACTGCTTGAGGGATTTTTGCATCACGGCACTGTCACAGCGCCAGCACAGTCCTTCGACAACCTGCTCATTGGCCAGGACGGTGGCACAGCCAGAACACCAATTCACCGTGGCTTCTTTTCGATAGGCCAATCCGCGTTTGAACATCTGAATAAAAAACCATTGGTTCCAACGGTAATATTCCGGGCGGCAGGTGGTCAGCTCCCGTCCCCAGTCAAATGAAAGCCCCAGGGCTTTCATTTGCTGTTGCATGTCGCTGATGTTTTGTTGCGTCCAGTCGGCGGGCGAAACTTTGTTTTTGATCGCCGCATTTTCTGCGGGCAGGCCAAAGGCGTCCCAGCCCATGGGATGCAGCACATTGTAACCGCGCATGCGTTTGAAGCGCGCGATCACGTCGCCGATGGCATACACCCGAACATGTCCCATATGGATACGGCCGGAGGGGTAAGGGAACATCTCCAGGACATAATATTTCGGGCGATCATCGGCTGTGACGACTTGGAAGATTTTTTCGGTTTCCCAGGCATTTTGCCAGTGCGGTTCAATCTCTTTGGGGGAGTAAGGCGTATCCATTTCGGCTGAGAGAATTTATCATAGCGCCTTTAAATTGGCAAGATAAGCCGGTTGCTTGAGGAAGTTCGGTGGGATTTATTCAGCGTGTTGCTGAGGCACATCAATAAAGAGCGTCACCCCCTTTTCTCCGATGTTATTTTCGAAATAAATGCTTCCGCCGTGTTGGCGAATGATTTGATGTGCAATCGCAAGCCCCAATCCGGACCCGCCGCGTTTTGTCGTGAAAAAAGGAAGAAACATTTTCTCCCGGTTTTCGGGGGAAATGCCGGGGCCGCTGTCCTTGATTTGCATAATAAAATGTCCATCTAAGACGCTTGCACGGATGTCCAGCGTGCCCCCGCCCCGCATGGCCTGAACGGCATTTAAAACGGCGTTCAGCAAGACTTGATGGTAGGCCTCGGGATCAATTTCGACGGCGGGCAGTCCTTCAGGAATATGGGTGTGAACGATAATTTTTGAATCTTGCTTGGGCGGCATGGCGAAGGTGAGTACCTTTTCAACAAGTGCCTTGACCGATATGGTTTCACATTTCAGCGCAGGCGTTTTCCCGTACCGGAGGAATTCTTCCAAGAAGCGATTGAGGCGCGCCACTTCGGTGACGATGGCTTCAGCCAATTCCTTCTGTTTTTTGTCCTCGGTTTTTTGCGCAAGCAATTCGACAAGAGATTGGATGGCTGCAAGCGGATTGCGGATTTCATGCGCGACGCCTGCGGAAAGTGCGTTGAGCGCAGAAGCTGTTTCTTGCGTTCCCTTGGTTTCGAGATCCGGTTTGGTTTCGGGCCGGCCTTGGGATGGGTTCATTTTTAGCGTTTATTTCCGGTTGAATTTGAAGTAAGGAACAGGTCGATGCTTCAAGCCCTTCGCCTGATCCCGCATTCAATAACATATCATGCCTGTGGCTTCAAGCCGGTTGGAATTGTGCGGTGCATTCCTGATATTCCCCCAAAATCAGCGCTTGATCTTGGGGGAAACCGCCAAGACGCCTGAAAGCTGCGGCAATTTTAGCGACTGAGGCGTACCGACCTGTACGGTGAAGAGCAAAATTACCGATAACGCAGTATAAGCAGGTGAATCGGCGGTTCCAAATTCCGCGATCGCGGAATTTGGAATTCCTTTTGTGGAATTCCTTTTGTGGTTGACAAGGGAAAGAGAACCTTTTTAAAATCTACAGATTTTTCTGCGGACTTTTTAAGTCCTCTCAAATGTTATCACCAGGATTACGATCAAAGTAAGTTGTTTTTTTGTAAATGCGGAATATTGTAACTTAAACGCGAATTCAGTGAAATAAGTGGAGGCAGGATTATGGCGAAGGTATTAGAGGGGCCGGGCATGCGGCTTCTTTCAAAATGGGGGATGGCGGTGCCGAATTATGTGGTCATTACCGACGCGGCACAGCTGGATGAACTTGCTCAGGCCAATCCCTGGTTACGGGAATGCAAGTTGGTCGTAAAAGCACATGAAGCCCTTGGCGGTCGCATGAAGCTGGGTTTGGTAAAAGTCGGGCTCGATTTAGCAGGCGCGCGGGATGCGGCGGAAGAAATGATCGGCAAGGCGGTGGCTGAAGTAACGATTTCTCAGGTTATTATCTCTGAGATGGTGGAACATGAAGAGGAATATTATGTGGCGGTGACATCGACCCGTGACGGCGCGGAAATTCTTCTGGCCAGCATGGGCGGGATCGAAGTGGAAGCCAATTGGGAAAAAGTGAAGAAACTCGCAGTGCCCCTGGACGCCGAACCGGATATGCGGGATTTAACCGATTTGGCGAAAGAGGCGGGTTTTAACGAGGCTTTGGTGCCGCGGGTGGCCAGTTTCGCAAACAAGCTCTATAAATGTTATGACCAGGAAGACGGCAACTATCTGGAGATCAATCCGCTGGTGCGGCGTACATCCAACGGTGAATTGACGGCGCTGGATGCGGTGACGATGGTGGATGGCGATGCGCGTTTCCGTCATCCGGACTGGAATTTCAACTTCGCCTCGGAATTCGGTCGGCCTTATTCGGACAACGAAAAGGCAATCTTGGAAATCGACTCCCGCGTAAAGGGTTCGGTGAAATTTATTGAAATCCCCGGCGGCGATACCGCCCTGCTTCCGGCAGGTGGCGGGGCTTCGGTTTATTATTCGGACGCCGTGCTTGCGATGGGCGGCACCTTGGCCAATTATGCGGAATATTCCGGTGATCCACCCGATTGGGCCGTTGAAGCCTTGACGGAAAAAGTGTGCTCGCTCAAAGGCATTAAGCGCATCATCGTGGGCGGGGCTATTGCAAATTTCACCAATGTCAAAAAGACCTTTTCCGGCATCATTAACGGATTTAGAAAAGCTAAAGCAGATGGGAAATTGGAAGGCGTTTCAATTTGGGTGCGGCGGGGCGGTCCTTTTGAAAAAGAGGGGTTGGCCGCAATGAAAGTACTCGAAAACGAAGGGTTTGATATTCATGTTTACGACCGTTACACGCCTCTGACCGATATCGTGGACTATGCCATCAAAGGAGGTGCGGCATGAGTATTATTACCAATAAAGAAACCCGCGTGGTGATTCAGGGCGGCCCTGCGGGCGTCAGTGCGGCAAAACGCATGGCGGAATTTTGTCACTTAAGCCAGATTCCCTTTAATGTGTCCGCCTTTGTTTTTCCGCCCGGTGCGGGAAAGACGAATGAGATTGCTTTTGGCAGTTCCCTGGTTTCCGTGCCGATTTTCAAAACGGTTGCCGAGGCGACGGAAGCTTTTCCTGAGATCAATACCTCGCTCATTTATATTGCACCGAATCGCGCTTTTGCAGGCACGATGGAAGCATTGGAGGCCCCCAATATCAAACTCGTTTCCATGATCACGGAAGGTGTGCCCGAAAAAGACGCCAAAAAACTGCGCATCGAAGCCGAAAAGCGCGGCAAAGTCTTTAACGGTCCTTCTTCAATCGGCGTGATTTCGGCAGGAGAATCGCGTCTCGGCGTCATCGGCGGATCCTATGACAACCTCATGTTGTGCAAACTCCACCGTCAGGGATCTTTTGGCGTGATTACAAAATCGGGCGGCCTTTCCAATGAAATTATGTGGATTTGCAGCCAGTTTGCCGATGGCATCACGACTGCGATCGGTATCGGCGGAGACACCTATCCGGGCTCGGATTTTGTAACCTATCTTGAAAAATTTGAAGAAGACCCCCAAACCAAAGTCGTGGTGATGGTCGGTGAAATGGGCGGCGATTTGGAAGAAAAGGCGGCCGCCTGGTACGGCGAAAAAAAACGCCGGATTAAATTGATCGCCGTTGTCTCCGGTTATTGTCAAGAGCAATTGCCGAAGGGTATGAAGTTCGGTCATGCCGGTGCAAAGGAAGGTTTGCACGGCGAAGGCTCGGCCCGCAGTAAGGCGGAAGCCCTGATGAAGGCCGGCGCGATTGTCCCTGCGACCTTTGGCGGACTCGGTCCGGCCATTAAAGCCGCCTATGAAGAAATTCTTGCCAGCGGGGCCTTGGCGGAACGCGAGGAAATCACCCCCAGAAATCTCCCGCGGACAGTCGAGCAGGCCATGCAAGATGGGGATGTTTTTGTTGAGCCGCTGGTCAAGTCCTCCATTTGTGACGACCGGGGTGAAGAACCGCTTTACGGGGGCTATGCCGCGTCCGAGCTGATCGACAAGGGTTATCAGATTCCCCATGTCATCGGTCTGCTTTGGGACAAACGCTTGGTAACGCCGGTTGAGGCGGAAATTATCAAACGTATCGTTATTTTGTCTGCCGATCACGGACCCTGTGTTTCAGGGGCGCTGGTGACGATTATTGCCGCCTGTGCCGGCATTAATATGGCGCAGGCCGTGGCCGCCGGAATGATCATGATCGGTCCGCGTTTCGGCGGTGCGGTCACGGGTGCGGGAAAATGGTTCAGTTACGGTGTCAAAAATAAAATGTCCGTCGATGACTTCCTAGCCTATATGAAAAAGAATGTCGGGCCGGTGCCGGGCATCGGGCATCGTGTAAAGTCGGTGCGCAATCCGGACAAACGGGTGAAATCCTTGATCGCTTATGTCAAATCCACGGGAATTCCCACGCCGCATCTTGATTTTGCCTTGGCGATTGAAGAACGTACGACGGCCAAAAAAGACACTTTGATTTTAAATGTGGACGGCACGATGGCCGCCATCCTCGTGGACTTGGGTTTCCCTGTTGATACTTTGAACGGATTTTTCATCCTGTCCAGAACCATCGGCATGATCGGCCACTGGATCGATCAAAAACGTGAAGGCAGCCGGCTGATTCGCCTGTTCAAATATCTGGCCAACTACACCTCCCCGAAAAAGAGAGAGGTGCCGCCGCTCGATTCCTAAAATCGAGAAGATCTGTTTCAGCGGGCATCTTGCGTCCTTGATTCAAGATGCCCGCTGAGCTAAAATCAAGTCCCCCTGTCCGGCAGGCAATTCGGTGATAAGACAGGCCCCCTTTTTAAAGGAGATAACAATGTCAGCTAAAACAATTGAAACGCAATACCAGAATATGACGGCGCGGATCGATGCGATGCGTAAGAAACTCGGCCGTGCTTTAACGCTTTCCGAAAAGATTCTTTTTTCACATTTGGATGATCCCGAAGGGCAAAGGCTGGAGCGCGGTAAAGCACAACTTGCCCTACGTCCCGATCGTGTGGCAATGCAGGATGCCACGGCACAGATGGCCATGCTGCAGTTTATTCAGGCCAATAAAAAACGGGCTGCCGTCCCCAGCACCATTCACTGCGACCACCTCATTCGTGCGCAAAGCGGCGCGAAGGAAGATATCGAACGTGCGATTGTCGAAAACAAGGAAGTTTATGATTTTCTCGCCTCCGCCGCCGAAAAATACGGCATCGGTTTTTGGAAGCCGGGTGCGGGGATTATTCACCAGGTGGTGCTTGAAAATTACGCCTATCCGGGCGGCTTGATTATCGGCACCGATTCCCACACGCCGAACGGCGGCGGCCTCGGCATGTTGGCCATCGGAGTCGGTGGCGCGGATGCCGGTGAAGTAATGGCCGGTTTGCCTTGGGAAGTGCTTCAACCGAAACTGCTTGGCGTGAAGCTAACCGGCGCTTTGAATGGTTGGGCCTCTGCAAAAGATGTCATTCTTTATCTTTGCGGCCTTTTGACCACCAAAGGCGGCACAAACAAAATTATCGAATATTTCGGGCCGGGTGCGGCGACAATCAGTGCCACCGGGAAAGGCACGATTACAAACATGGGTGCAGAATTGGGCGCAACCACCTCCGTATTTCCTTACGACCCAAAAATGGCGGCTTATTTGAAGCTCACCGGCCGGGAAGATATTGCGGCCCTTGCGGATGCAAACCAAGCGATTTTGACTGCCGATCCGGAGGTGCTTGCCAATCCTGAACAGTATTATGACGAGGTCGTTGAGATTAATCTTTCGGAGCTTGAGCCGCATGTCGTGGGTCCGCATTCACCTGATCTGGCCCGCTCCATCTCTCAGCTTGGCGCGGAAGCGGAAGAAAAAGGATACCCAATGACCGTATCGGCTGCGCTTATCGGAAGCTGTACCAATTCTTCTTACGAAGACATTAGCCGTGCGGCGCATATTGCCCGCCAGGGCTTGAAAGCGGGGCTGAAAGCAAGGGGAGAATTCTTGGTTTCGCCGGGTTCGGAGCGCATCTATCACACAATGAAGCGTGACGGTTTTCTGAGCACATTCGAAGAAATGGGAGGTAAAGTGCTGGCCAACGCCTGCGGCCCTTGCATCGGGCAGTGGAAACGCGAGGATAAGAAGAAGGGCGAGCCCAATTCGATTATCAGTTCTTTTAATCGGAACTTCAGAGGCCGAAATGACGCAAACCCGGAGACCCTTTCATTTTTAAGCAGCCCGGAAATCGTGACCGTTATGGCCTTTTCGGGTGATCTCTCCTTTAACCCCTTAACGGACAGCCTGACGGCTGCCGATGGAACCAAGATTCGCTTCGAACCGCCCCAGGGAGACGAGTTGCCCGCAAACGGGTTTGCGACGGGCGAAGAGGGTCTGATCCTGCCGGCTGAAGACGGGGAAGGAGTTTCCGTGATTGTCTCGGATGAGAGCGAACGGCTTCAATTGCTTTCCCCTTTTCCGGCATGGGACGGTCGGGATTTTGAGGATCTGATCCTTTTACTGAAGGTGAAGGGAAAATGCACGACAGATCATATTTCTCCCGCCGGGCCGTGGTTGCGTTATCGCGGGCACTTGGACCGCATCAGCGACAACATGTTTTTGGGCGCAAGCAATGTGTTTACCGATACGCCCGGAAAAGCGAATGATGTGCTCTCCGGTGAAAAAGACCTCACTCCCGCACAGGTGGCGCGACGCTACAAGCTAAAAGGACTGGGATCCATTGTTGTTGGAGATGAAAATTACGGCGAAGGCAGCTCCCGCGAACATGCCGCCATGTCACCGCGTTTTCTGGGGGTGAAGGTCGTGCTTACAAAGAGTTTTGCACGGATTCATGAGACCAACCTGAAAAAACAGGGCGTGCTGCCGCTGACTTTTGCCGATCCGGATGATTGGGAAAAAATTGGAGAAAACGACCGCGTGAGTGTGCGCGGCTTGGCAGACCTGGCGCCGGGCAAAGCGGTTGAAGTCGTCATTCGCAAAGCGGGAGAGGATATCCCGATTCAAGCGAACCACAGCCTCACCGAAGCGCAGTTGGCTTGGTTTAAGGCGGGTTCGGCTTTAAATGCCTTAAACGCATAGTTGAGTCCTTCATGACGGCAGCTTCTGCGGAAGAAAAAAAAACGGCGCCCACCATCACAGTCGAGATCATGGGGAAAACGCACCAAGTCCCCGAAGGACTGACGATGTTGCAGGCCATGTGGCACGCAGGTCATGAACTGACCCGCGGCGCCGGATGTCTGGGCGGAATTTGTGGCGCCTGTCCTTCAAAGTATACCACGAAGGAAGAGACGAAAATTAAGACGGCCCTGGCCTGCCAAACGCAGGTTGAGGACGGCATGTCTTTTTCATTGGTTGCCTCCTATTACCCGAACCGTAAAGTCGTTGCGGATTTCACAGAAATAAAAGATCCGAAACAGGAGATCTTTCGCCTCTATCCGGAGACGGCGCTTTGTCGGAATTGTGATGCCTGCACGCAGGCCTGCCCCAAGGGAATTGATGTGCGTTCCGGGGTTTGGAAGGCGGCCTTCGGTGATTTTAAAGAAGGGGCGGCGCTTTTTCTCTCTTGCGTCATGTGCAGTCTTTGTGTGCCCGTTTGCATCGCCGATATTGCGCCCAATCAGGTCGGACTTTACATGCGGCGGGCTCAGGGTATTTTTTTCGATCAGGAATGCGGCCATCTTTCGGCCCGCCTGGAAGAAATCGACCGGGGAAAGTTTGATTCAGAATGGAAACGTCTTTTAAGCCTGCCTGACGAAGCGATCCTGGCTGAACCGCGGGTTTGAAATATTTTTTTGATGCAAGGGGAGATTGACCATTTCTCAATCGGTCGCGATTACGGTGGGTGACGAAAAACATACCGTCCCGGAGGGTATGACTGTCATTCAGGCCATGTGGCATCTCGGTGACGCAATGGTAAAAAATGTCGGTTGTCTCGGTGGAGCCTGCGGGGCCTGTGCGATTATATGCCGCCTGCCCGGTCAAATGTTGCCCAAAACAGCCCTGGCCTGTCAAACGATGGTTTCTGAAGGATTGAATATCCGTTTTCTCCAGGGCGATCCGTCAAAAAAAGAAATCGCTCCCCTCCCCGCCGAAACACCTAGTCGTGAAACCGTTTTTCAGTATTATCCCGAAACAAGACGCTGTGTCGCGTGCCAGGCCTGCACCTCAGCCTGTCCGCAAGGTATTGATGTGATGGTGGGCGTGCGCGAAGCCATGATCGGGGATCTTGCCCTGGTGGCGGAGCGTTTTACGACCTGTGTCATGTGTGGATTTTGCGCCGCGGTTTGTGAATCCAGAATTCGCCCGCATCGCATGGGGTTGTATGCGCGTCGTTTGGCCGGGGCATTTTACCCCAAACCTCCGACGCAGCTCGATATGCGTATCGCAGAGATTTCCTCAGGTCAATTCGATCGGGAATGGAACGATGTAATGCAGGCGGCGCAAAATGCGTAAAGGACACGATGCATGACCGAATTTGAACTTTCAAAACAGCGGGTCGCCGAAGGACGCGAATCACGCAAAGCTGCCGAAATGCCGCGGCTTTCGGCAGACGAAAAAGAAGCCTTGCTGCATCGCTACCATCCCGACAAAAAAAAGGAAGCCTATGCGACCATCCGTATCGGTCCAAACCAAGGCCAGCAAACCGTGCATGAAGTGGTGCGTCTGCTTGAAGGGGAGAGCCCGCTGACATCAAAGGCCCCCGATCTCAACCCGGCCCATCAGGTGGACGTGCTTATTATCGGCGGCGGCGGTGCGGGTTCCAGCGCAGCTTTGATGGCGCAGGCTGCGGGTGCAAAAGTCCTCATGGCGACCAAACTCCGGCTCGGAGATTCAAATACCGTGATGGCCGAAGGCGGCATGCAGGTTGCCGTTTCTCCGGAAGATTCACCCGTGCGCCACTTTGTCGATTCCTTGAAAGGCGGTCAAATGGCAAATGACCGCACACTCTTAAAAGCCCTGGTTTCGGAAGGCCCGGAAGTGGCCAAGTGGTTGATCGACATGGGTGTATTGTTTGACCGGGAAGAAGACGGCAACCTCAGCATCCGATCCGGCGGAGGCAGCAGCCTGCCGCGTTTATTGCGTTGCAAAGATTACACCGGGCTTGAGTTAATGCGGGTTTTGAAAGATGCGGTTTTAAATGAAGAAATTCAGCTCTTGGAGTTTAGTCCCGTCATCGAATTTCTGACCGACGGCGAAGGCACCTGCACGGGGGCTGTTTTGAAAGACCTCGATACCGATAAATTGATTGTCGTACAGGCCAAAACCGTGATTGCCGCCACCGGCGGGATTGGCCGCCTTCATATTCAGGGTTTTCCGACCAGCAACCACTACGGCGCAACGGGTGACGGCCTTGCAATGTCGTATCGCGCCGGGGCCGCATTGACCTTTCAGGATACCTTTCAATATCATCCCACGGGTTCTGTTTTTCCTGAGGCGATGGCGGGCCTTTTGGTGACCGAGGCAATTCGTTCGGTGGGGGCTCAGCTTTTAAATGTGAAGGGTGAGCGTTTTATTTATGAATTGGAAACACGCGATGCCGTTGCTTCGGCGGTGATCCGAGAATGTCAGGAGGGGCGCGGGGTCGAAACACCTGCGGGCCGAAAAGGGGTTTGGCTGGATATGCCCTTGGTGGATGTACTGCATGGCGCGGGGACCTTGGCCGAGCATTTTCCGAACATGGTCAAGCAGTTTTCGCGTTACGACATCGATATTAGCAAAGACCCCGTTTTGATTTATCCGACACTGCATTATCAGAATGGCGGCGTGAAGATTGATGTGGATAGTGAATCCACTTTAAAAAATCTTTTTGTCGCGGGAGAGGCCTCCGGCGGGATTCACGGTCGAAACCGTTTAATGGGCAACTCTTTGCTCGACATCGTTGTTTACGGCAGACGCGCAGGTAAAGCGGCGGCAAAAAGGGCGAGTGAGGTCGATTTCAAACCGCTAACTTTAAGTCATCTGGATCCGTTTCAGGCCGCGAAAAAAGCCGCAGGTGTGGTTTCGGAGACCGTTTCTCCGATTTTATTTCCGGACTATGTGAATAAAGGATGATTTTGATTATCCTGAAAATGACGCATGCGTCGTATCAATGACCTATGGGAGGGAACGATGAATTTTTTCAAGGTGTGGCTTGTTGTCGGCATATTCTTTTTGTCCAATTTTTTTGTTCCCGTCGCCTTTTCCGGGACGCCTTCGCCGGAAGGCGCGGAAGTTTATATTATTTCGCCAAAAGACGGTGATACGGTGGGCAGGAATTTTACGGTGCGCTTTGGCCTCAAAGGCATGGGGGTGGCGCCTGCGGGTGTGGATAAAGCCAAAACCGGGCACCATCATTTGATGATCGACGGCAAAAAACTGCCGCCGATGGACAAACCCATGAATAAAGAAGTGGTCAAACATTTTGGCGGCGGGCAAACGGAAGTCACGCTTTCGCTCGCGCCGGGAAAGCATACCTTGCAGTTGATTTTAGGAGACAAAGCCCACGTGCCGCATGATCCGCCCGTGGTTTCGAAATCCATCACGATTACCGTGAAATAAAGGAAAAAAATGAATATTCATGAATATCAGGCAAAGGCCCTCTTCACAAAATTCCGGATTCCGGTGCCCAAAGGGAATGTGGCTTTTTCTGCGGATGAAGCGGCCACCGTGGCAAATGATTTGGAGAGCGCCGTTTGTGTTGTGAAAGCGCAAATTCACGCGGGCGGACGCGGAAAAGCAGGCGGCGTCAAACTCGCAAAATCTCGTGATGAAGTGATTCCTTTGGCCAATGAAATTCTCGGTAAGGTTTTGGTAACGCCGCAAACCGGCCCCGAAGGCAAAGAGGTCAAAAAACTGCTGATTGAAGAAGGGGCGGACATCCAAAACGAACTGTATGTCAGTCTCGTTGATGATCGCGCAACGGGCTCCATCGTCATCATCGCCAGCACCGAGGGCGGTATGGAGATCGAAGAAGTGGCCGAAGCAACGCCTGAAAAAATTATTCGCCGCGCCATCGATCCTGTTTGGGGTTATCAGGCTTATCAGGGCCGGTCTGTTGCATTTCAGATAGCCTTGCCGAAGGAAGTAATCGGGCCATTCGTAAAATTGCTTGGCAATCTTTACCGTCTTTTTGTCGAAAAAAATGCCATGCAAATCGAAATCAACCCGCTGATTATTACCCGTGACAATCGACTCATGGCCTTGGACGCCAAAGTGGGTTTTGATGACAGTGCGCTTTTTAAACATCCCGATATTAACGAATTGCGTGATTTGGATGAAGAAGACCCGCTTGAAACCCGTGCGGCGCAGCATGGCCTCAACTATGTGAAGTTGGATGGAAAAATCGGCTGCATGGTCAATGGTGCGGGGCTTGCGATGTCTACGATGGATGTCATCAAACTTGCGGGCTCCGAACCGGCCAATTTTCTGGATGTGGGGGGCGGTGCTTCAAAAGAGACAGTCAAACAAGCCTTCCGGATTTTGTTGGATGATCCAAACGTGAAAGGCGTGTTTGTGAATATTTTCGGCGGCATCGTGCGTTGCGACCGCATCGCGGGAGGCATTATTGAGGCCGCAAAAGAGGTAGATCTCAATGTGCCGATGGTCGTGCGTTTGGAAGGCACGAATGCAAAAGAGGCGAAGGACATGCTGGCGGCCTCTGATATTGAATTGATTGTCGCCGATACCCTTTGGGACGGCGCACAGAAAATTGTTGCGGCAGTAAGTTAAAGGAGTTCCCATGTCGATTTTAGTCAACAAAGATTCAAAAATAATGGTGCAAGGCATTACGGGAAAAGAAGGCTCTTTTCACGCCGCAGCCTGCAAAGCCTACGGGACACAGGTGGTTGCGGGCGTGACGCCGGGAAAAGGCGGAAGCGATTTTGAAGGCATTCCGGTTTTTAATACGGTTGAGGCCGCCGTACGCGAAACCGCAGCCGATGTGGCCCTTATTTTTGTGCCGCCGCCCTTTGCAGCCGATGCGATCATGGAATCCGCCGAAGCGCATGTGCCCGTAATCATCTGCATTACCGAAGGCATCCCGGTGCTGGACATGATGCGCGTGAAACGTTTTTTGGCCGGAAAGCCCGTGCGTTTGATCGGCCCGAATTGTCCCGGCATCATCACACCGGACGAATGTAAAATCGGCATTATGCCCGGTTTTATCCACAAAAAAGGCAATGTCGGCGTGGTCTCCCGAAGCGGCACCCTCACTTATGAAGCCGTGTTGCAATTGACCGAACGCGGCTTGGGACAATCGACCTGCATCGGCATCGGGGGTGATCCGGTGAAC